>Ga0193723_1000556_pt1 | contig 14661 bp, 14 predicted proteins | sample H2m2metaG_FD_143042 | JGI IMG/M metagenome (GOLD analysis project Ga0193723, IMG submission 143042) | Soil microbial communities from a riparian zone of the East river system, Colorado, United States - H2m2 | ecosystem: Environmental > Terrestrial > Soil > Riparian zone | place: USA: East River... | reverse complement strand
GAGTATAAAAAGGAGGGTTATCTTATAATCAAAGATTCTCTAAAGGCTTATTCCTCCCGTTCCCATGGCGATAATACTGCATGGATATCATACGAGAATAGCTTATTTTATGATGATGTCATATGCGGTATAACATGTTTGTAGATGAGCTAATAAAATCTTAATTCTTCTAATTTTATCTTGTCAGTAATACTCATAAAATAGTCCACAATTTTATCCCTGTTATCTTTCTGTAGTTGATTGAATCTAGACGAATCGTTGAATGTCTGCAGCAATGCTGTCATTTCTGGCTATTATTATAGAATGAAGTGCAGTCCCCGATGAAATAATCAGTTGATCATCCATTCTCATTTATCCAATAAATATTACTTATAATTATTCTGAATAATGATAACTGTTACAATAAAAGTTTTGCAGAATGCATATAATTCTTAGATAAATGGTGATTTTGAATGTGGAAAAGTCTATAACTGCTCCATCTATGCCAGTAATAACATCAATACTTATAACAATCGCGTTCTCAATATCACTACTTCTTCTCCCATTTGTATATACTGCCGCTACGGTGTCTGCAGCTGCTGCCGTTACCTCAGTTTGTATAAATTATGATATTACTGAAAGTTTAATCAAAATTAGATGCAAATCTGCGAGGTTAACTGATATAGCTAGTCAGCTGAACGATCAAAGCCTTCTGGATAAACAACAAGGAGGGGTTTGGCTGTTAAACGCAGTTTTAGTAGTTGAGAAGGGTTCTAGCCTTACTATCGATTCTAAGGATACTACTTGGCTGAAGATAGTATCAGATGAGACCAACCCACACGGCATACGAGTATTAGGTAGCTTAAAGATTGATTCAGTAAAGATAACCTCATGGGATCCATTAACAAATGATTATCCAAGGGATGAAGGAGCAAGAGAGCCGGGCCCCGATGGATATAAAATTCAGCAAGGCTCCCCTCGAGCATTTATTGGAGTTGAAAATGATGATAATGATCATAATAACGCCGAAGGTATTTCAAATATTACCAATTCAGAGATTGCATACCTTGGGTTTGAAGGAGGAATAGGTGCAGGATTCACAGGTCTTAGTTACCGTGGCGGAGAGGAAGGTAGCGTACTAAAAGGGAATAATATACATCACCTGTATTTTGGCTTCTATGCTACTGGAGCGGGTAATATGGTCATTGAGGGAAATGAAATTCATCACAATACTTACTATGGTTTAGATCCTCATACCGGTACTCACGATATGATAATCCGTAACAATAACGTTCATGACAACGGTGCTATGGGTATAATTTGCTCCTTAGATTGCTACAATATTTTAATTGAAAATAACGAGGTGTACAATAATCATGGGTCTGGTATAATGTTTAGTAGGAATATGTATAACTCTACTGCTAGAAGTAACAATGTTCACAATGAAACCCAATGCATATTCGTTTCCCAATCTCACGATAACGAGATTTACAATAATACAGCTACTGACTGCAAGAATGGCATTTATTTAAAGAACAGGTCCTTCAACAACGCTATACATGACAACATCATAAAAAATCCTACTTCATCTGCTCTTAAGGTCAATACTGGTTCGTCCGAAAATATGTTTCATTCTAATAAAATAATCAATTCACAACAAGCTAAAGGAATAGTCAATCTTGATGATAACGAAAAGGATGAGCTTCATGGTAATTTTACAAAGAACACCTTTAGAAATAATGAACTGATGTAATGCGAAGTGAAAAATAACCATCCTACATGTAGTATGTCCTCCCAGGGAAATGCTGACCAAAAAGCATAAATCAAAATATGTCACTACGTATCTAAAAACCTAAACATGGTCAAAGATAAGGCTAAAGAGCACGGATTAGAGTACGTTATTTTGAAAAGCGACCAGGAAGAGCAGTTATGGGAGATCGATTATGATAGGGGATTATCTTTGAATGTAAGCGAGTACATGAGTCTAAAGAATATAAATTCTCAAAACTATAATGTGACAAGATATTACGGTAGAATCGAAGATTTTTTGAAAGAAGAGAGAAGTTGTATTAATATTCACTATCATGAATCCGTGTCTGCTTCACTTCTTCCCACACGAATTCACATAGGAAAAAGAGGTTCAGGAGGTATCGTTGAAGGCTGTAAATTCTCAAACACTGAATGAAGTGGCGACTCTACGGAAGATTATCTAAAAATAAATTCACTGACCTGTAGTAGCCAAGGTTAATAGACGATGCTTTTATAATTGCTAAGTGAAAACTTACAATAACAACAGAAATGAATAGACGCTATAGATATTATTATTTGATTGTCGCAGTAACTATTGGTGCCTTGTTTTCTTTGTATTTCTATAACACTCAAATAAACAAACCTACATTTGGCCTAGAGGTTGATCCAACAAAAGATATTACGGATATCTCTGGTATACAATATAGAATTAGATTAACAAATGTAGGACTAAAACAACTTACAGGAATCATTGTTGATTTAGGAAAGAACGATACACAGCATTTGTCTTTCCTCGGCCCTGGTCAATCATACTATTTCTATCCAAAGCCTGATACCGTAGTAAGTGCAGTAAGAGTTGTGACAAATGAAGGCATACACACTCTGAGTGATTATCGATCGCCGACAAAGGTCTTGGGATTACCCGGAGCAGGTAGATGATAATACATCATTGTCAAGAGATTGGATCCTTCTTTCTTTGTTGTATTAATGATTATGAGTGTGACGTCGATGAACTAAGCGTGTAACATCTAGGCTAATAATTAATAGACCACTTATCAAACTGAAGTTGAAGATCCAACAAATTATTAGGAAATGAAATAATATGAGATATGATAAGAAAATGGAAATGCCAGTAATATATCCTAAGACATTAAATCATATTGCAATCAGTGTACCTGATCTAGATAAAGCCATAAAATGGTATAAGGAAATATTTGGATTTGATGTAGTAAGGGGACGTGTAGAATTTGTGGCTGATGAATCACTAACGGGTATGGCACTCAAGGACATTCAGGGTCCAAATTTCAAGAAAATGCGAGTGGTCTGGCTTAGTTCGGGTAATCAGATAGGTTTTGAAATCTCTGAATATATTGATCCAAGAGCCGAACTGCGTATTGACGATAACTTTAAATACTGGAGATCTGGTTTTTTTCATATTTGTATAACTGATCCTAATATTGAAGAATTATGCAAAAAAATTTCTGAAAGTGGAGGAAAGCAGCGGACTAAAATTTGGGAGATCGTTCCAGATAAAAGTTATAAGATAGCCTTTTGCGAAGATCCATTTGGCAATATCATTGAGATTTATACTCACAGCTATGAACTAACCATAACTTCGCTATTGTAAATAATAACGAAGTCTACGAAATCGAACTGCGATATTTTGTGGAAACAGGAAAGGAGAATAGACATTGGGAATGTAGGGATGTAATTCGTGTCTGTCTGTCCTGTTTGTTGAGTAGAAGAATAATAAACATAAAAGCCTTTTCCGATCTCTATCAAAACCTGTTCTTATGATAAAGATGGTGGTAAAAGGATTGGTTATTAGTTTAAAATATTTGTTGGTGTATAACGAGCTACAAGGCTAACGGAACCCATTTGTATGATATCTAGTAGCGCTCACTCCTCCTGTCTCAAGCATACCCTTTTCCATTTGTCACTACTCTTTCAACTGCTACTATGGCCTTATGTTGTATATTGTAGCAGGAAAGAGTTTGATGTTCACATTCTCTGCTAGATAGGGCTGCACGTTCTTGAGATAGAGATTGTCAGAGCATATGTTAGAATCAGTCAGCCACAATTTCGTATGTGTCATGCAATAGTTGAAGGTCGCGGCCATCATTATGTTGCAAGATTTCTTTAGTGCATTGTCTAGACTTTTCTTTGTAAGGCCTTTGCATCCATCTATTGCCTGACCCACGGTTAACTTATCTGTTATCTTTGTGTTTCTTGTGACCATGGAATTTTGATCATTGTTCGATGTGATGTGTACGACTTTCTTTACTGTCTTGTGTATGACTGTTACGTTGTTTTTAACGCATATGAAGAACTGGTTTGGATGCTGTCCTGGAGGACAATCAGTCACGCAGTGTGGTGGATTCACTCCTGGAGGACAAATTATAGATGGACTATTCTTATCCTTAGGCCAACAAGTACCACTTTCATCGTTATCATGATTTTCAAAGCCTGGTGGACATTTCTTATTCGGCACACATTGCCCATCGCCATTCATGAAGAAATTGGCAGGACATTTTCCCTCTTTATCTGGTGCACAATGAGGTAGCTCAGGGAAGAATAAACAGCTATTGTCGGGGCCTTTATCTTTTTGAGAAAGAACAGCTGGTACTGGCGGTGAAGCTGCTGCCTTCTTTGCTGAGGAAGTATTATTCTCTTCTTTTGGTGTTGGAGTTGGCGGTGGACATAGAGGATCTGTGGGATTTGCTCTACAATCTACCTTTGGCAGTGTTGATTTTGGCTGACATGCTGGGTCGTCTGGTGTCTTACTACAGTCTAGTTGTGTCGTTGTTGTTGTTGTTGTTGTTGGTGGTGGTGGTGGATTTGCATCTGCAGAAGAAGAATGATCTCCAGAATTAGTGGATTGATCGGGAGGAGGATTGCTACTACTACTGTTTGGATCGTTTTTTTGCTTATTAGCGTTGCCGTTGTTATTACCTCCATTTGAACTCTTCTTTGCAAATACTATATTAAAAGGCGTGATTATAGCTCCTAGGATAAGAAGTAATATTATAGCAGATGCTGCCGTTGCAGCGATTGTTACTCTCAATAAGACTAATTTAACCTGGTGCTAAAAAAGGATTATTATTTAGTATCTGTATCAAATTAAGTTGATAATAGTTCGCAACGATAAGACTAGAAAAATCTAGCTACAAAAATAATTTTAGTCTGAAAACGACCACTCTGAATAGATAAGAAGATGATCGAGTTTAGCGTTTACCTGATTAGGTAAATCTTGTAATAAAGGATTAGTATAATCACTTTTAGACTTTTTTCTAAGGAGAATATTCATTTTCACAACCATCTAGCATGATAAGCTCAAGTCTACTTAGATTTTCTGAATTTCTAGAAAACCTAATTTTCTCTCCTATTGGTACTTCCGTAACTGGCAAAGTACTACGTCTGAATGTAAATGTCTGTAATACGTCCAAGGTCAAGGGAATTGAAACTGAACTTCGAGATATTATGTATCTCCTTGGTATTAGAGATTCTACTACTGTAAGAACAAAAGAATGCATGCAAGCAGGGCATAGAAGTAAATAGAATAACCCTAAAGCATAGAATGATTAACAGGTTAGTAGTTAGATTGATAACATCAGAAATGATCTGTAAAAATTGTTTGAAATTTATAGATACTATAGAATTCTATTATTTCGCTGGGCATTGTAGAGAATGCTTTGAATCAAATAATGATGATGATTAAGATTGAATTTTTTGCGGGGGAGTAGGCTAATCAGGAGCAACAAAGAAGGATTGCACTTGGTGCTACAGTAAGAAAGCAGCTATGACTGAAGAAGATAAATCATTATCTGCCGATACAACACTACTACTCTGTCAGACTTTTTAAATAAGGTATTAGCCCAGATTGCAACTATTGTATTTATGGCAGCTTTCATAGTAGCTATAGTAGCGGATCTACGTTATTTGGGATTAGTGTAATGGGCAGTGGCAACTAGTGATATCCAGTTCGGCGTAGATTCTCTTCAATTCCATACAATATTGTATCAATATAATCATCGGTAATCAATGAGGGTATGTTAATACGAAGTACTGCAGGAAGAAGCGAATTTATTCTGTATAGAATTTGAACCTTCTTGTCTATCTCTGATTCGCTATAGCAATTTTCAATTAGCTTTGTTACTAGATTGTGGTTTACTGTTGTACTCAATTTTATTCTTCCTCCTCTAACAGGTGGCTCCTAATCCGAAATTTTTACATCCCTGGCATTTCGCTACCATAAATTTTGTATCCCATGAAAATCCAGCAGCGGATGCAACAGCTTTTCCAACGCGTTCAAAAAGTACGCCACACTGCTTGCATTGATGTAGACCTCGCTCGACCCTATTTCGTCTGCCTCTAGTCCTGCTAGCAGATTTTATTAGGTTCATACATATGTATATCCCGTATAGTATAAAACAGTTATACTTACATATATACCTAAGAACGTTTTATGTATATACTTAAATATATCTCATAATAAGGCTATTTGGCAATGCAAAATGGTCTACCAGACTAATACGAAACTATATAAGGTTGAGTCTGAATCTGCAAAAACTGGAGTTAAAACCTATAGGCATTCGATTTTTCTAGAAAAGGGCTTTGTTGAGGATAGTTTATTTCCTTTCAAGGCTGGTGATAAGTTGATTGTAAAGATAGATAAGGATAGACTAATTGTTTCAAAGACCAAAGATTAACCTTGAAGTATGGTATTGTTGAAGTTCATACAAATCGCTGCTTTCAATAGGTCAGGAAATGTAAACTTCGCTTTAATACAGCTCAATCTAGACCGGACTTTTGTTGGCGTTCTTCTTGTTTTAGAACTAGGTATCAAGATCATCGCGACGAACGGCCAATAATATTGATAGTAAAAAAAAATAAGACAGCTATGAGTCCTGTAGAAATTCTGATTCTCTGGTCTTGTTTAGTTCATTCTGTTTACTTTACTTTTCTTTACTTTACTTCTCTAAAGCCCTCATCGGCGCCGCCCTTAAATCTTTCCAGCTCTAAATGAGGCACCTTTAATAGTACTTCGTGTCCATCAAAGCCTTCTACAATATGTTTTGGTATCTTGTAACGTGTTCGTGCGCCCTCGGTAGACACAAATACTGAACTTTCAGCTATACCATCAACGTTTCCCACTAGCTTTCCATCCTTTGATCTAACTGTTTTGTGAAAAGTAGCGTCCCAATCTTGTACGTTATCAGCCAATTATATCATAAGGAAACTGAGACTAAAGTATATATGAATTCTCATTAGCTGAATTTTCCCAAATAAATTAGAATCGTTCAGCCACCAGTTTAACAGGAAGGAGGAAAAGCTTTGTTGGCACAGGAAGGAAGTTATCTGCATTCATTGCATACTAAGTATAATATACGCTAAAGATATGCGAAGTCTAGCAGTTTTTCACGTGATGGCAAACAACGTAGTTTCTTCACCTCTAGCCCCCTGCAGTAAAAATCATTCTATAGATAACTTCTTTTCTAATAATTGGTAATACTTTATTTAACAGGATGGATTCATGATCTTGCTTATACATCAGATGATATAATGAAAATAGACAGTTTTCCTTTTCCAGAAGCATTGTTGGTCTGGGACATCTGTGGGTGTTAGATGGCAATCACTACCGTTTATTACCAATGTTTATATATATGGTTCGTCTATTACTGATGACAACAAAAATGGTAGACAACGATAAATCAAAGGATGCCAATAATACTAACTCTCGAGTAACAACTGACGTACAAACGATATACGACACATTGAACGAAAATCTTGTAAAGTTCGTAAATGAGTGGACAAAGGCACAACCACAATATTCACAAGCAATTTCTAATCTCCAGTTAGACTATATTGATACAACTAGGAACATCATCAATACTGCAATCTCATTTCAAAAGGCGCTTAATAATAGTAATAATTATAGCAACTGGAACCCTGAAGTAGCAACACCCTACGTAGAGCAATTTACGAAGCAATCAAATGAAGTTGTTACTAGTCTTATCAGAACAGCCGCCGTCAACAATCAACTAACAACCAATATGCTAGATGCAGCAAGAGAGAATCTGAGAAGCTACAACAAAACAATTGATGCCGTGACTGAGTTTAACACAAGTGCTGCAAAAGCTTGGAACTCGTTCTTTTCTACAGCCGCAGTCCAATCCAGACAGTTCTTCATGCAATAAAGCCTTTTTTTATCCAGGGCGTTTCAATCAGGTAGTAATGTAGCAGCAGCAGTACTATATAGCAATAGTAATTTGTTGCTTTACCATATTTCTGCTTAGTTACGGGCAACCATTATTTTGACTTGCTTAAATATGCACGGTTTTATTGATTTGTCAGGAAGTCTGTAGGCTGTACAGTGCCAAGCTATTTCTAGCGCTAAGTATACAAAAAGCAAATCCGAGGCTGACATATATGATATTAAGTTAATGTTTTCGAACATGCCAACCTGTAGATCGTACATATAAATAAAGTTCTTTTAACAAAGACTAAACAGGTGTAAGTCAAAACATAGAAGAACTTGACATTTGTTAGTTTCATTTTGACTGTTGATAAGTATATTTATCAGGTATAAAGGGGTCGTTCCTCTGCTCAAAAATAAACATTAACATGGCTGTATTGTCAATATGCGTATTTGAGCCCAATCTTATCCATTTTCAGACTTATAGAATGACTTTATTTTTGCAAATTATCCAGAAACCGAAAATCCTCTTTCACAGTTATTAATACGATGTGAGTGTTGGTTCTTTCAATATACGGCATTGACAAATCTTTTTTTACAAAATTACTAAGCTCTTTGCGATTTTTGAATTTCGCAATTATAGTCATGTCAGTTAGGCCGGTTATGTCGTATACTCCACAGACGTTTGGAAAATCTGAAATATGCTTTTCGACATCTGCTATCTTACCCTTAACAGCTATTACTTCAATAATTGCAGTCAGGTCATACCCTAATTTTTCATGATCAAGTACTGCAGAATACGATTTGACAATGCGGTTTTTTTCTAAATCTTGCACTCTTTTAAGGACGGTAGGTGGTGAAACGCCTATCTCTTCGGCTATCCTTCGGTATGATAGTCGTGCATCAGATAGCAATTTTTTAAGTATTTTAACGTCAGTTTCGTCCAGTGGCTTCATAATTATATTTATTCTTCTGCAATCGACAAATAAAAAACAATCGTTGATGTAATCTATTTTATGCTAATGTAGTATAGTTGAGAATACTAACTTATTTGAGTAAAACCGGTCCATTAAATGATGTTATTATTACTACTCTTATCTGCGGTCAAACATTCCCATCTACTCTCGGTGGTTGCTTATTAGTAACTCCTTATGATCTGTTCTTTTTGAGTCTTTCCAGTTAATCGCTCAATACGATTATTTCTTTCCAGTTATTTGAGCAAAATCAGAGTATAATTCCCTGATAAAATTTGGTATCTGAATTGCTTAACAGAGCCTTGCATTTTCTGTCATTTAGCTCTCTAAAGACATCCCCAAGGAGGGTTGCTAAATTGCTATTTTAAATGACTCTATCATCTTCTTTACAAACGGCAGAGTTATATCATATACCTTCTCATTGGCTACATAGTCTATGATGTATACTTTATTGTCTTTAATAGTCCAGATCTCTGTTGCCTTTTTATTATGATCCAAATAGGAATAGTCAAAGCCGATCTGATACGCCGGGCTACCAGCCAAGGTCGCATTACGAATATAACTTCTTAAATCAAAACCTGGGCAAGAAATTCCTATAGCTCCTATTCTGTGATTACCAATATTTTGTAATTGATTGCCTGTCTTATTACTATGTGTGTCTTCAAACGCGCTGTAGTCTTGAACACTTAATCTAAGGCTGTTATGTGATGCGGAAATATTTTGGTTATAATAATTATTCTGGCCGGGTTGTAAAAATTCGGCAATAACATTGAGCATGTGATAACCATTATCACCACGTTCTACGAGTCTCCAGTCAGAGGGATATTGCATCTTGATACCATGTGTAGGATTATTGTATGGTATCAAGTTTTTGCTTTGTTGCTTAGAAATTGTTGTTGCTATCGCTGTTGCTGCTGCTGTTGCTGCTGCTGTTGCTGTTGTTGTTTTGGTCCTTGTTCTTTCTTTATGCCGCTTAGCAAACTCCAAAGAATCAAGACTGCAGGAACAAGCAATATTCCATCAAGTATCGGGTACGCAATAGTGACTAGCAATACTCCGGGAGCTTCTTCGTGACTAGATAACAATTGCGATGTGCTTACAACTAGATCTACCATGTAAGCCAAAGATATGACAATAATCACCGATACCAAAGCGACAACATGTGGCTGAATATACGCCTTCCTTAACATGTTGTACAAGCTAAATAAGAAATAGCCAAAAAATACATATCCAATTAACCATAACACATCTGCAATAGAAAGATAAGGAGATTGTTGATAATACCCCCAAATAATCTGGGCAACGAACCATAAGGTTAAAAATATACACAAAGAATATTGGATCTTTCTGCTGTTGTAGTACTTGCTGTAGGATGGATTGGGTTGTTTTTTTGTCCTATAGTATAACCCTACGAAAGCTGAAGCCAAGGCTATTGCGGATGTTACATTTGTTGATAAGCCAGCGATGGATAGTCGTTTGCTAGTATTATTGTTATTATTACTGTTAGTTCCTTCCCCTGAGAAAATTATAAAGGAATTTGTGATGAGAATTGATAGAATTAATATTACTAATAGTGTTAAGTTATTATGCTTTAATCGGAAGCCTTTTCCTATTAGCAATGGTATTTAACATTTATTAATGCAAGTTTTTAAATTTTTAGATTATATAGGTGATTCATTCAGCCAAATTCATAAGAATTTAGAAGAATTTTATTGAAATCATGACATTAATACACGTTGATTGACGTTCATAAACGTTCATTAACCCCTCCTAAGAGCGGAGAGTGATTATTGTTTTACGATACTACATTGCAGTAACGTTGAGGTAGTAGTTTACTATTATATTCGTTTAAAGTGTTCAGATTTATTTAATCTGGTAGGCCGGATGCAGTTCTGCATGTCCACCCTCACGAACATCTATCACATAGATTCCGGTAACTTGTACATGTTTTCCGACCTTTGGCAAGACTTTTTTGAAGTTTGGACCATCGTATTTGGGGTCTTTGCACTGATTTACTTTAACTGGGTCTTTTGTTGAATTCTTGCCTTGACAAACAACTTCTACATGTAATGCACCTTTAAATTTCGGGCTATTATTTGCAGGTGTAAGTAGAGATTTATATTTGCTATCAAGTTTAAGGTTGAAATTAGCATCTCCGTCAATGTTAACATAGTGTGTCCACGTTACCTTACCAGAGACCGTGACGCAATCTTTTACAATAAATCGATTGGAATTCAAGTCTTTCATAAATGGATTTGGGACAAATCTTTCCAGACTACCAGCAGGGATACATTTATCGCTTTTGAAAGGTGATGTATCGGGTATCACAAGATTATCTTTTATTGCTGCCGCTTGCTCCGGTGTAAGCGCTTCACTCTCAGACCCAGTATCTATTTCTTGACCATCACCTTCCTGGACACCACTGACATCTGCGGTACTATCATTCAGTGCAGGGGGATTACTATTGCTACTGACATTATCTCCAACACCCTTATCAATGACAACTGAGGTGTTGTTTGCTTGAGGTCCTGCACTTATCTGAGGATTCAGAGGTACTGTAGGTTGAATTGTAGTAATAACCTCACCAGTTGGAGGATTTGAAAAGGGGTCAAAGGGTTTAATCGAAGATACTTCTGATGTGTTATTGTCACTCGTGTAGGTTTGATTGTATGCGTAGATTCGGATAGGAGGTAAAACATGTATAATAAGAACAAGAGTTGTAAAGACCGCAAGAAGATAAGTAACCAAGTTCCTTTTATTCATGATGAGCTCACAATCAAACAATAATCTCTAATATTTATTGAGTCCCTTAGAGATGATACTAAAAAAAAGAAATAAAATTAATTATATTTTAATGTCAATATACATCGAACTTATCAATGATATATATTATTAAATAAGGAATATTTAGGTCTCAATTTTCTATCGTTGGAGAACACGTAGCGACAATCAAATTCGGTATTCTCAGCACCCAAAGAAAGGTGGAGTTCATACCAAATCTAAGATCATGATAACGGAGCAGAAAATTTATTACTATTACATTAGAATCCAATATCAAAATTTAGCGAGTGTTTCTCAATTAGGAGTCAAGGCAGAACTATCAGAAATCAAGACAAAATTTAGTGAAACATTGATAACGACTAACGACAATGCGAGGACATCAGTATTTAAATCGGAGGTCGAGTGCCTCTTAGGCTCTAGGATCCAGCTAATAATGTATTCGTACTATTTCTAGCAGTTAGGCAACCCAAAATCTACAATTTTCCAGTAGTAGATGAAGAGGTAGATCTATTAAAGACGAACACCAGAGGAATACCAATTGCCATGCGGAGCCTCCTCAATTACTATAATGACTTCTTTTTTATCTACATTCAATATCTTTGCAACATCTTCAGTAATTGCTTCTGCCAATCGGTCTTTTTCTCTTTGTGTTCTGCCACTATACATTGCAATGGTAACTATCGGCATACAATGAAGGATTATCAGGACTAATAAATAAGATTACCTTGTGACTGGTCCGTCATTATTCACAGGAAACAATAATGATTTTGTAAACAAACCTAAGTATATTGAATCAATCCTGAAATGTCAGTGTTCGTTTCACTATAATGTGACTAGAATGTCTTGAATTTAATAACACTCGAAGAACGAATGATGAGAGAGAAACGTATAAGGTTGTCCTTCTGATTGATGTATATGTATGGTGGACATAAGAAAGAACAAAAGGCTGCTAATATATGCTGGTATAGCCCTAATTATCAGTGGGTTAATATTCATATTTATGATCTATATTTTTGATTATCAACATTCTTCGGGCAGAAGTACTAACGACCCTAACAACAAAGCTAATTTGAATGCTAAGATGACCATTCCATTAAATTTATTAACTTAAAAACAAAGAATTGTTTCCTGTATTATTATTCTATAGTAGGCTAAAATGATATACGTTTTAAGTGTACATCTTTCTATCTCATACAAGAGGACGATCTGTAGGCACATCGTCCCCAATAATCTCTGTCTTCTGTCCTTCGACTATTCTGGTTAACACTTCGGCAGCTGCAACCTTATGGAGGTATTCGTTATTATTTCCGCATCTGTAAGAGTACGTACATCTAGGACAACCACTTTCACTTTTGCATGAGCATTCTGTCAATATTCTTAATGTCCTTCCTAGTGCCTTGTCAAATTTGTCATAAAGTGCTTTACTAGCACCATTTCCACCAATGCTGCCATCATAGATGAAAATCAAACCTGACGAACCAAGAGATATTCCTCCCAAGTCCTGCGATGCTCCTCCTGTTATCATTGAACTTCCCTCTATTGTTACATGCTCAGAAGCATGATATCCACTCATTTCTATATATTGCTCGTCGTCCATAACTAGTTTCAAAGTATCCAAGGGCCTCGGTGCTCTAAATACAAGTCCTTTTGTGATGAACTCAAATTCTATAGGGTTTTCAAGCATAACTTTGGTTCCTTTTGTAATTTCCTGTCCGATCTCAATATTGGAATAGCCTATTACTTTCTTTTGAATTTTTAAAGAACAATATGCTACCTCTATTCCAAATACTCTCTTCTGTTCATAAGTTTCAAGGATGCTAGGCCATTCATTCACAACAGCCCTGGTGTAGTATGGATAGTCTCTAGGAAGACGTATTAATTCAGCATAAGCTGAGGTTAATGATGTGATTGATGATTTTTGCTCTTGTTGTTGTTGGTGATGATGTTGTTGACGTTGCTGATGTAGTTCGTATCTTTCTTGGTTTCTACAATCGAAATGAAGATTCTTAACCTGATATCTTCTTCCAGATAAAAAATAAACTGCATTATCATGAAGTTCTTCAAGTGCTTGCGGCAACGACCGCTCACCAATCAATTTCCCATCCAAGATTATATCTATACTGCTTCCAATACCTCTAATGCTGAAGTCTCTTAAAATCTCCATTGACTTTTTAAAGTCAGGTATAAATTTGCCGTTTTGGAGCTGAAGAAGCCCATTTGAAATAAGTTTCTGAATAGCATCTTCTATGATAGGAGATGATTCTGCAACTGATATAGGCCTATCACAAGCCATTGCGAGAACTTGGTACTCTTGTACAAAGGGGTTGGAAGGATCAGTATATGCCAATTCTTGATCGGCAAGATAGTCATCTGGATGTGCTTTGTAATATTGACTTATAGGGTCGTTGCCTAATGCAAGGAAGGCGTATCCTTCCTGCCCACTTCTTGCTGCTCTTCCCAGACGTTGAGTCAATCTGTTGAAGGGAACAATATCTGACACTATAGCGTCTATATCGCCAATATCTATGCCTAACTCTAATGTAGGTGTGGCAGAGATCGCTAATAATGAGCCGTTTCTAAATGAATGTTCTACTATTCTACGCTCTGACGGTAAGAGTCCAGCCCTATGTACCCTTATTCGTATTCCTTGTTTGGATAAATAAAATGCTAAGAGCTCTGAACTCAAATGGGACTTGTTAAAGGCAATTGTTTTATGATTTCTTGAAATTGTATGCTTGACAAGGTCAAGCATCAATGTTCTATGAGAGTGTAATGATGGAAATAAGATTACAAAGTTAATTTTACCTCTTCGTCCCTTGCCATATACAACATCCATTTTTCTTCCAAAGAGGGACATGCAGAACTCACCTGCATTTGGCAGAGTTGCTGATGCAGCTATTATTTGCATCTTCTTATTTGTCGATAACCTTTCAAGTCTCTTTATGATATAATGAACATTGGCTCCAAATACACCAGTATAGA
>Ga0193723_1000555_pt1 | contig 14674 bp, 16 predicted proteins | sample H2m2metaG_FD_143042 | JGI IMG/M metagenome (GOLD analysis project Ga0193723, IMG submission 143042) | Soil microbial communities from a riparian zone of the East river system, Colorado, United States - H2m2 | ecosystem: Environmental > Terrestrial > Soil > Riparian zone | place: USA: East River... | reverse complement strand
GACCTTCGCCACTCAGGTCGCCGAGCGCACCGCGACGCCGGTTCAATCCGCCAGCTCGACTCCGCCTCGGCCAACCGTCGTACCGAAACCGGTTGGGCGGAGAATGGTCGTCATCGACGCCGGCCACGGTGGCCCCGACAATGGAATGACCGGTCCGATCGGACTGCCATCATGGTTCGTCGAGAAGGATGTCACCCTCTCCGTCGCGAAGAAGCTGGCCACGGTGTTGCGCGCGCGCGGAGTCGACGTCGTGATGACTCGAACCACTGATACGCTCATCGCGCTGGCTGACCGGGGAAAGCTCGCCAACAGCAGTCACGGCGACGTCTTCATCTCGATCCACGTAAACGCACCCGGCTACAACACCGCCGCGGCAGCCCGCGAGCGTGGATTCGAGACATATTTCCTCGCTGAAGCCAAGACCGAGGACGAGCGCCGAGTGCAGGACATGGAAAACGAATCCGTAAAGTTCGAGACCGGCGCGAACGCCCCAAAGGGAGATCCGCTCAGCTTCATCATTACCGACATGGCGCAGAATGAACACCTGAGGGAGTCGAGTGATCTTGCACTCACGATCCAGAACGGCTTGATAGACGTGCATCCCGGCCCGAACCGCGGAGTGCAGCAGGCGAATTTCTCGGTGCTGCGCGGATCGTACATGCCCGCCGTGCTGGTGGAGATCGGGTTCGGCAGCAATCAGTCCGAGGCGACGTTTCTGAGTGATCAGGACAATCAGCGCGCCCTGGCGAGGAACATTGCGGAGTCGGTAACAGCTTACCTCGCACACTATCAGTCCCGCGTCGGAGGCACTCGGTAGCGGTGGCCTCATCCGCGCTCGCAGTCACCGCCGCGGGAATCGAATTTCAAAATCCAGTGATGCTTGCCGCGGGAACCGCCGCATATGGTCGAGAGCTCTCCAGCGTCATAAGGCTCGACGCGCTCGGAGGGCTCATCACCAAGGCAGTGAGCGTCGAACGTCGTCACGGCGCGCGATCTCCAAGAGTCGCTGAGTTCGATGGCGGAATGATCAACGCGATTGGCCTGGCCAATCCCGGCGTCGAGGAAGTACGCGCGGAGCATCTACCGTGGCTGGCGCAAAACCTTCGTGAAGCGAGGGTGCTCGTGAATGTCGTCGGCAGCCGCACGGAGGAATTTGCGACGGTTGTGTCGATGCTCGATGATTCGCCGGCCGTGTCGGGTTACGAGCTGAACGTGAGCTGTCCGAATGTCAGGGCGGGTGGGATGGAGTTCGGCGCCGACTCGGCGTCATTGACCGACGTCGTGACGAGGGCGCGTGCGGCGACGAAGAAGCCTGTTTTCGTAAAGCTCTCACCGACGCTGCAGGACATTGCGAGGAGCGCGCAGACGGGCGCCGATGGAATTTCGGTGGTCAACACTCTCCCGGGTCTCCTGATAGACATCGAGACGCGCAAGCCTGCGCTTGGTTTTGGCACTGGCGGCGTGAGTGGTCCGGGCCTGCTGCCGGTCGGCGTTCTCGCGACCTACAAAGTCTCGAAGGCCGTCCAACTCCCGGTGATAGGAGTGGGTGGGATTTCAAAAGCCACGGACATTGTGCAGTATGTGATCGCGGGAGCGTCTCTCGTCGCGGTTGGCACCGCGGCGATGCAGGAACCGAGACTGGCCGAGAAGCTCGTCGACGATCTGGAGAGGTGGTGTCGAAAGCACGGAGTGGGATCATTGACGGAGCTGCGTGGATCTCTTGCCTGGGACACCTGAGATGACTCCTCAATCGCGTCCAGCGGGGACTCGCACCAAGATCGCGACGAAGAGTACGCCACCGGTCCGCACATCACGTCCAATTCCGATCATAGCGCTGGACTTCCCACGTGCGGATGTCGCGCTGGCGATGGTGGATCGCCTCGGCGACACCTGCAAATTCTACAAAGTGGGTGGGGAGCTCTTTACCGCGGCGGGACCGCAGGTAGTGCAGGCGTTGCGTGCGCTGGGCAATGATGTCTTCCTCGATCTCAAGCTGCACGACATTCCGAAAACGGTCGAGGGCGCGGCGCGGAGCGCAGCCGAGATCGGCGCTAGGCTGCTGACGGTCCATGCGACGGGCGGACGGGAGATGCTCGCCGCGGCGGTGGAGGGAGCGGGGAACCGGTGCGGAGTCCTCGGCGTGACGATTCTGACGTCCCTTGACGCCGCCATGCTGCGCACCGCCTGGGGCCGGAAGACGCTCGAGGTGTATGGCGAAGTGCTGCGACTCGCTGGGGATTGCGCGAGCGTTGGGGCTCACGGCGTGGTTTGCAGCGGTCTCGAGGCGAGTAAGATCGGCGCCAAGTACGGAGACAAGCTGAAGCTCCTGGTTCCGGGAATCCGGGTCGCGGGTGCGAGGACCGACGACCAAAAAAGAGCCGTCACAGCGGCGGAAGCAGCGAAGGCTGGAGCCAACTACATCGTCCTCGGGCGGATGATCACGCAGGCCAAGGATCCGAGGTCAGAGCTCATGGCAGTAATGAGGTCGATCTAACCCCGTCTGCTATCACACTTTGGCCTGTCTCCCCGGCTTGCTTTGGGGGTCCAGCCTATGTATTTTCAAAGGCTAACCTCGAAGTTTTTTGGAGGGCTTCGGCCCTTTTTGCCCATCTAGTGGGGAGTTGGACGTGAAAGTTCGCAGCAGCGTCAAGCCGATTTGTGAGCACTGCAAGGTCATCAAGAGACAGGGCGTGACTCGCATCATCTGCAAGCGCAATCCAAAGCACAAGCAGAAGCAGGGTTAATTCATGGCTCGTATTGCTGGCGTGGATCTCCCGCGTGAGAAGAAGGTCGAGATCGGCCTGACCTACATCTTCGGCATCGGTCGCGCGACCGCCCGCCGGATCCTCGCTTCGACCGGCGTCAACTCCGAACAGAGAGTTCGCGATCTCAACGACACGGACGTGAACCGGCTGCGTCAGGCGATCGAGAAGGACGTTCGCGTCGAAGGCGCCCTGCGCACTGAAATCGCGATGAACATCAAGCGCCTCATGGACATCGGCAGCTACCGGGGCATTCGTCATCGCCGCGGACTTCCGGTTCGTGGACAGCGCACGCACACCAACGCCCGCACCAAGAAGGGCCCACGCCGCGCAATCGCCGGCAAGAAGAAGGTAACGAAGTAATTATGGCCATCGGAAAGAAAGTAAAGCGCGTGATCGAAGCGGAAGGCGTCGCCCACGTCAGCGCGACGTTCAACAACACCACGATCACGATCACCGATACTCACGGGAACACCATATCGTGGGGCTCGTCGGGGAAAGCCGGCTTCAAGGGATCCAAGAAGTCGACTCCGTTTGCCGCCACAGTTGCCGGCGAACAGGCCGGACGCGAAGCCGTCACACTGGGCGTTCGTCGCGTGCACGTGAGAGTTCAGGGGCCGGGATCGGGACGCGAGTCAGCGATTCAGGCGCTCGTCGCCGCCGGCCTCCAGGTGAAGTCGATCAAGGACGTCACGCCGATTCCGCACAACGGCTGCCGCCCTCCCAAGCGTCGGAGAGTCTAGCCGATGCGTTATACAGAAGCGAGCTGCCGCCAGTGCCGCCGCGAGGGAACGAAGCTCTTCCTCAAGGCGACCAAGTGCTTCACCGAGAAGTGCCCAGTCGAGCGTCGTCCGACACCGCCTGGTCAGCACGGTGCCTCCACTGCCCGCCGCCGCAAGGTGTCGGAGTACTCGAAGCAGCTCCGTGAGAAGCAGAAGATCAAACGCATCTACGGCGTGAGCGAGAGACAGTTCCGGAACACCTTCGAGCGCGTTGCACCGCTCCCGGGAATCACGGGACACAATCTTCTCGCGGCGCTGGAGTCGCGTCTCGACAACGTCGTGTATCGGATGGGTTTCGCCGGCAGCCGCAAGGCCGCGCGCCAGCTCGTTCGTCACCGCCACGTCGAAGTGAATCAGAAGTCCGTCGACATCCCGAGCTTCCTGGTTCAGCCTGGCCAGGAGATCCGCGTCCGCATGAAGTCGCGCGAGCAGGCGAGCGTGATGGCCGCGATGGATCAGTCGTCGCGTGGTGCGCCGTTATCGTGGATCGCAGTGGATCGCGACACGTTCAGCGGCAAGATGCTGGAAAGACCGACGAGACCGAACATCCCGATCGCCGCGCAGGAACAGCTGGTGGTCGAGCTTTACTCCAAGTAGTAGGCAGGACGAGACCCTAACTCTCGTTACGGGCTCACCGCGCGTTAGGGGCGGGGTGGCACGTTCAAGGAATCGAAAAAACATGGCAACCGCAATTGATTTGAGGGGACTTGTCCGTCCGCAGCTTGTCGAAGCGACGAAGCGCGAAGACAATCCCAATGTCGCAGAATTTCGCCTTCAGCCGCTCGAGCGCGGCTTCGGTCACACCCTCGGGAACGCCATGCGGCGTCTCCTTCTTTCGTCGCTGCGCGGCTCCGCCGTGTGGGGATTCCGGATCGACGGCGTGCTCCACGAGCACCAGACGATCCCGGGCGTGGTCGAAGACGTCCACCAGATCATCGGGAATCTGAAAACGCTCACGCTTTCGCTGGATGAAGGCGTCGAGAACACCGTTCTCCGCATCACGAAGAACTCGGCCGGTCCTGTGACCGCCGCGGACATCGAGGGTCAGGGCGGCGTCACGATCGTCGATCGCAACCAGCACCTCTTCACGCTTCAGGGCGATCGCGATATCAACGTCGAGCTGTACGTCGGCCGCGGCCGCGGTTATGTCGAAGCGGATCAGCACGTCGTCGACAAGACTCTTCCCGTCGATGTCGTCCGGATCGATTCGATCTACAACCCGGTTCGCCGCGCCAATTTCGCCGTCGCCGAGACGCGCGTTGGACAGCGCACGGACTACGATCGCCTGACGCTGACCGTCGAGACGAACGGGACCATCACGCCGGAAGAGGCAGTGAGCTACGCCGCGGCACTGGCGCAGACGCACTTCCAGTACTTCGCGGGCTTCGGCTCGCACGCGTCGGCTCCGCTCGTCCCGGGCACCGACATTCCGGGCGGGGACGCACACCGCCTGGCCGAAGTGCTGCGCACCCCGATCGAAGATTTCGAGCTTTCAGTTCGCTCCGTGAACTCGCTCAAGAACTCTGCTATTCGCACCCTCGGCGATCTGGTCCGCCAGAGCGAGAGCCAGATCCTTCAGGTGAAGAATTTCGGCAAGAAGTCGCTGAATGAGATCGCTGATCTGCTCGAGCGCGAGAACCTGAACTTCGGCATGAAGTACGAGGAGACGCCGGACGGTGTTCGCATCACCGATCAGGGCACGCCGCCGAACCGCAACGTCGCCACCGTCGGCGCCGACGACGAAGAGGAAGGCTAGGAATGCGTCACCGTAAAGTTGGCAGGCAGCTCCGCCGCACCAGCGAGCAGAAGCTGGCTCTGATGAAGAGCCTGGCCAAAGCGCTGATCGAGCGTGGCGCCATCGAAACCACCGAGGCGAAGGCCAAGGAGCTCCGTCCGTTCGTGGAGAAGCTGATCACGAAGGCGAAGACCGGTACGCTCCACAACCGCCGTCTCGCGGGCACCAAGGTTCCACACCGTGCGACAGCCGACAAGCTGTTCCAGGAAATCGGACCTCGCTTCGCGACGCGGAAGGGCGGATACACGCGCATCTTGAAGACCGGGCACCGCAAGGGCGATGGCGCCGAGATGGCGCGCATCGAGCTCATGCCGACCGAGGGTTAACGAAATGGCTCAGATCAAGCGAAACCGCTGCTACGTCTGCGACAAGGGCGTCGCCTACGGAAACAACGTGTCGCACGCGAACAACAAGACGCGCCGCACCTGGAAGCCAAACCTTCAGGTCGCGCGTATCGTGATCGACGGGAAGATCACGAAGGTGAAGGTGTGCACGCGCTGCCTCCACGCCGGCAAGATTCAGCGGGCCCCGCGAGGCGTCTCCGCTGCGTAAGTTCTCGTTGCGAATGAAGGATGGGGGAGCCCTTTGGGCTCCCCTTTTTTCTTTGGTTATTTTCATCCAGTGAGATCCAGACCGAAGTAGATGCCTAAGCGCACGGACATCCACCGCATCCTCCTGATCGGCTCCGGCCCCATCATCATCGGGCAGGGCGCCGAGTTCGACTATTCCGGCACGCAGGCGGCGAAAGCGCTTCAGGAGGAAGGGTTCGAGGTCATCCTCGTCAACTCCAATCCGGCGACGATCATGACCGATCCGGAGTTCGCGGATCGCACCTACATCGAGCCCGTGACGCCCGAGTACGTTGAGCTGGTGATCGCAAAGGAGCGACCGGACGCGCTGCTTCCAACCATGGGTGGCCAGACGGCTCTCAACGTCGCGATGAAGCTGGCGGAGAACGGAGTCCTCGAGAAGTACGGCGTCGAGCTGATTGGAGCCGACGCGCGCGCCATCGCGATGGCCGAAGACAGAAAGCTTTTTGGCGAGGCGATGCGCCGCATCGGCCTGGCGGTGCCACAGGGCGGAATCGCGACCACGCTGGATGAGGCGCTCGACATCGTTGAGACGACCGCGTTCCCCGCGATCATTCGGCCGGCATTCACCCTTGGCGGCACGGGCGGCGGCATCGCCTACAACCGCCAGGAATTCGAGGACACGGTCAGGCGCGGCCTCGACTTATCGCCAGTGAACCAGGTTCTCGTCGAGCGCAGCGTAATCGGCTGGAAGGAGTTCGAGCTCGAGGTCATGAGGGACGGCGCGGACAACGTCGTGATCGTATGCTCGATCGAGAACATCGATCCAATGGGCGTGCACACCGGCGACTCGATCACAGTCGCACCAGCGATGACGCTCACCGATCGCGAGTACCAGGTCATGCGTGATGCGGCCGTCTCCGTGATTCGCGAGATCGGTGTCGAGGCGGGCGGCTGCAACATCCAGTTCGCGATCAATCCGAAAGACGGCGAGATGCTCGTGATCGAGATGAATCCGCGCGTCTCGCGCTCGTCGGCACTCGCGTCCAAGGCAACGGGATTTCCGATCGCACGCATCGGGGCCAAGCTCGCAGTCGGCTACCGTCTCGATGAGATCCCGAACGACATCACGGGGACGACCCCGCCTCCTTCGAGCCGGTGCTCGACTACGTCGTGGTGAAATGCCCCCGCTTCGCATTCGAGAAGTTCCGTGCGGCGAATCCGCGCCTCACGACACAGATGAAATCAGTCGGCGAGTCGATGGCGATTGGCCGAACTTTCAAGGAGGCGTTCCAGAAGGCGTTGCGAGCACTCGAGACCGGCCGTCCGGGCTGGACGACCGCGTCGACGCTGCTGGATGATCGCCTCAAGGACGGCGCGATCGAGACTCTTCGAGGCGCGCTCAGACAACCGACTCCCGAGCGCATCTTCCAGATCAAGCGTGCGCTCGAGGCCGGACTCGAGGTCGACGAGATCCACGAGCTCACCGGCATCGACCCGTGGTTCCTGTCGCAGATGGTGGAGCTGGTCGAAGCGGAGCGCGCGTTCGCCGAGCTTCCGTTGGTGACGCGGGACGTCCTCTGGCGGATGAAACGGATGGGCTTCTCTGATCGCCAGCTCGGTGATCTGCGCGGGGAGACGGAAGCTGCCGCCCGCGCCGAAAGAATCGAGCTGGGGATCGTGCCCGCCTACAAAATGGTGGACACCTGTGCCGGGGAGTTCCCATCCGCCACTCCGTATCTATACAGCAGCTATGACGAAGAGAGCGAAGCGCCCAAGACCGGCAAAAAGTCGGTCGTCATTCTGGGAAGCGGGCCGAATCGAATCGGCCAAGGTGTGGAGTTCGATTACTGCTGCGTACGCGCTGCGCTCGCTCTGCGCGAGCAGGGTTACGAGACGATCATGATCAACTCGAACCCCGAGACAGTCTCCACCGATTTCGACATCTCCGACAAGCTTTATTTCGAGCCACTCACTCTCGAGCACGTGCTGGACATTGTCGAGCGCGAGCAGCCGCTGGGCGTGATCGTCCAGCTTGGCGGTCAGACTCCTTTGAAGCTCACTCACGGGCTCGCGAGCGCTGGCGTCCACATACTCGGGACCCAGCCCGATGCGATCGACATAGCCGAAGACCGGCGGCGCTTCGACGCGATCGCGCGCAGCCTCGGCATCAAGCAACCCGACAACGGGACAGCGACGAGTATTGAAGAGGCAATCGCGGCCGCCGAGCGGATCGGTTATCCGGTGCTGGTGCGTCCGTCGTACGTATTGGGTGGCAGAGCGATGGAAATCGTCTACGACAGGCCATCGCTGACCGGATACTTCGAGAGGGCAGCGCGCGTGTCCGAGGACAAGCCAGTGCTCATCGACAGCTTCCTCGAGGACGCCTTCGAGGCGGACGTAGACGCGATCTCCGATGGCGAGCGCGTCGTGATCGGCGGAGTCATGCAGCACATCGAGGATGCGGGCATCCACTCGGGCGATTCGGCATGCGTGCTGCCGCCCTATCTCATCGGCGAAGAGCACATCGAGGAGATGCGTGAGCACACGGTGGCGCTTGCCAAAGCGCTCAACGTCGTCGGGTTGATCAACGTGCAGTATGCGATCAAGGACGGCCAGGTCTACGTGTTGGAAGTGAATCCACGCGCCAGCCGGACGGTACCATTCGTATCGAAAGCCATCGGTATTCAGCTGGCAGCCATCGCGGCGCGCGTGATGCTCGGCGAGACACTCGACGACATCGGATTCGTTGAAGAAGTGACACCGACCTACATCTCGGTGAAGGAAGCCGTCTTCCCGTTCAACAAGTTTCGCGAGTTCGACCCAATCCTGGGACCCGAGATGCGCTCGACGGGTGAGGTGATGGGAATCTCCGATTCGTTCGGGAGCGCGTTCGGGAAGGCGCAGCTCGCCGCGGACAACGATCTTCCCACTGAAGGCGCGATCTTCATCACGGTGAATGACTCCGACAAGCGGTCGGTCACGCCGATCGCGCGACGCTTCCAGGAAATGGGGTTCAAGCTGTTCGCGACTGGTGGCACAGCCAAGCACCTGCGCGGCCGGGGAATTCCGGTCGAGACCGTGCTCAAGATTCACGAAGGGCGCCCAAACGGCATCGACATGATGCTCAACGGCGACGTCCAGCTGCTGATCAATACTCCGTTGGGCAAGGAGTCGCAGCGGGACGACTACACGATGCGGCAGGCCGCCATCGCGAACAGAGTCGCCTACACGACGACACTTTCTGCCGCCAACGCCGCGTGTGACGCGATTCTCTCGCTCAGGTCGAGAGCGCCATCGGTGCTCTCACTCCAGGAGTGGCACGCACGCATTCCGAAGGAAGCGGGCGTCTAGATGGCAAAGGCATTCATTCACGAGTCAGCGTATGTGGACGAGGGCGCCAAGATCGGCGCCGACACCAAGGTCTGGCATTTCTGCCACGTACTCGGCGGCGCCGTCATCGGTGAGCGCTGCTCGCTCGGTCAGAACGTCGTCGTAATGAACGGCGTTAAGATCGGAAACAATGTAAAGATTCAGAACAACGTCTCCGTTTACGAAGGAGTCGAGCTTTCCGACGACGTCTTCTGCGGACCTTCGATGGTCTTTACCAACGTCGTCAATCCTCGCAGCCACGTCTCGAGAAAACACGAGTACAAGAAGACTCTGGTGGGACGCGGAGCCACCATCGGCGCGAACGCGACGATCATATGCGGCGTGACTCTTGGCGAGTACGCTTTCATCGGGGCCGGTAGCGTGATTACGAAGAGCGTTCTGCCCTACGCGCTGATGGTCGGCGTACCCGCGCGGAGAATCGGGTGGATGTGCCAGTGCGGCGAACGGCTATCGGACAAGAAGCCGGGCGAGTGCAAAGCGTGCGGAACGAAGTACGAGCTCAATGGAAACAAATTGACGAGAGTCTCCTAGGTGGCCGCCAAGACATTTCGCATCGCGTTGGTCGGATGTGGACGCATCAGCAAGAACCATTTCGAGGCGATCGACAAGGTCGACGGACTCGAGCTGGTCGCGGTTTGCGATGCCGATCCCGAGCGCGCGAAACTCGCGGGAACTGAATGGAAAGTCCCGTACTTCACATCGTACGAGAAGATGCTGGCCGAAAGCAAAGCGGACGTTGTTACCATTGCGACCCCGTCAGGACTGCACCCGGAACAGGGAATAGCGGCGGCCAAGGCTGGGAAACACGTCGTGATGGAGAAGCCGATGGCCATCTCGCTGACGGGTGCCGATGCGCTCGTCCAGGCCTGCGACAAAGCCGGCGTCCAGCTGTTCGTGGTCAAGCAGAACCGCCTCAACCCGCCTGTCCAGCTGCTCAAACGCGCGACCGCAATCGCTTTGGCCGGATCTACATGGCGAGCTGCGCGGTGCACTGGGCGCGTCCCCAGGAGTACTACGATCAGGCGCCGTGGCGCGGGACGTGGGAATTCGACGGCGGCGCTTTCATGAATCAGGCATCGCATTACGTCGATCTCATGCAGTGGGTGATGGGGCCGGTGGAGAGCGTAATGGCGAAAACCGCGACATTGGCGCGGCGCATCGAGACCGAGGACACCGGCATCGCGATTCTGAAGTTCCGCTCAGGCGCGCTCGGTACGATCGAAGTAACGATGCTCGCCTATCCACGGAACCTCGAAGGGTCGCTGACCATACTCGGGGAAAAAGGCTCGGCGAAGATCGGCGGGACCGCGGTCAACAAGATCGAGCACTGGGAATTCGCCGAACCTGATGACGACGACAAGCTTGTCGAGGCGGCGAACACGAACCCGCCAAACGTGTACGGGCTAGGCCATCAGGGCTACTATCGGAACGTCCTGTCCGTGCTGCGTGGGGAGGCCAAGCCAGACACGGATGGCCGGGCGGGCAGAAAGTCCCTCGAGCTGATTCTTGGCATCTACGAATCGGCCAAAACAGGACGCGAAGTGCCTCTGCCTTTGCGCGCACAAGTCTGACCCCGGGTCGTGTATCTTTAAAGGCTTATCCCCAATGAATTGGAGACAATAGATAGATGGCTGTTCCGCTTCTCGATCTGAAAGCCCAGTACACGACAATCCGCGACTCCGTGATGAACGCGATGACGAAGGTCGTCGAAGATCAGGCATTCATCCTCGGCGAGCCGGTCGAGCGACTCGAGCGCGAAGTCGCTCAGCTCTCGCACACGACCCACGCGATCGGCTGCGCGAATGGCACTGACGCCATCTTGCTCTCGCTCCGGGCGCTGGACATCGGGCGCGGCGACGAAGTCCTGACGACACCATTCACGTTCTTCGCCACTGCCGGTGCCGTTCACAACGTTGGAGCGCGACCAGTTTTTGCGGACATCGAGCCCGACACGTTCAATCTCTCTGCCGAGTCCATCGCGGGAAGCATCAGGCCCTCCACGCGCGCCGTCATTGCCGTGGATCTCTTCGGCCAAATGGCACCGATCGAGTCGATCATGGACGCGGCTGGAAATGTTCCTGTCATCGAAGACGCGGCGCAGTCGATCGGAGCGCGTCGAAAGGTGGATGGGGAATGGGTAATGGCCGGTGAAGCGGCGACGATCGGAACCTTCAGCTTTTTCCCTTCGAAGAATCTCGGTGGCTTCGGCGACGGTGGGATGGTCGTGACTCAACGCGATGACCTGGCGACTCGGGTCCGCCGTCTCCGCGTTCACGGCGGGATGAAGACTTACTATCACGAAGAAGTGGGCTACAACAGCCGGCTTGACGCGCTGCAGGCGGCGGTGCTTTCGGCGAAGCTGACGATGCTATCGTCGTGGAGCGCGGCTCGACGCAAGAATGCTGCGTACTACGATTCGGCGTTTGCCGACGTCGACGATGTGCGCACGCCGACGATCGATCCCGCGAACGAGTCGATCTATAACCAGTACACTCTGCGGGTCGCGAGACGTGAAGACCTGCAGGCGCATCTCAAGACCAAGGGCATCGGATCCGCCGTCTATTATCCGCTGTCGCTCCATCTGCAGCCGTGCTTCGAATACCTCTCGTACAAGAGGGGAGCGTTTCCGGAGAGCGAGCGGGCGACGAAGGAAGTCATTTCGCTGCCGGTGTATCCCGAGCTGAAGCAATCGCAGCTCGACGAAGTCGTCGAAGCGGTGCGCGGCTTCTACGGCCGCTGACCCACAACACCAACTTTACAAGCGAGCATCATGTGAGCCTGAAGGATCAGCTTTTAGCCAAAATCGAAGACCGGTCCGCCTGTATCGGGATCGTCGGCCTCGGCTACGTCGGCCTCCCCCTTGCCGTCGAATTCGCCAAGGCGGGCTTTCACGTCATCGGCTATGACGTGAGCAAGAGAGTCACCGCGCAGCTGATGGAAGGGCGTTCGCACATTCAGGATGTGCCTGACAAAGAGCTCGCGCCCCTGGTCAAGGCTGGAAAGTTCGAGGCGACTACCGATGAGAAGCGCCTCTCCGAGACTGACGCGATCTCGATCGCGGTGCCCACACCACTCGGGAAGACACGCGACCCTGACATGAGCTACGTCATTGCGGCGGCCGATGCCATCCAACGCAATTGTCATCGCGGGCTCGTGATTGTTCTCGAGAGCACCACCTACCCCGGCACGACGAGAGAAGTGATGCAGCCAAAGATCGAGAGCGCCGGATTCAAGGTTGGCAAGGACATCTTTCTCGCTTTCAGTCCCGAGCGAGTGGATCCAGGCAACAAGAAATGGACGACCAAGAATACTCCAAAGGTCGTTGGAGGAATCACTCCTGCCTGCACGGAAGTCGCCACCGCGCTATACGCATCGTGCCTCGATACCATCGTCCCGGTCTCGGCGACCGAGACAGCGGAGCTGGTGAAGCTCCTGGAGAACACATTCCGCTCGGTGAACATTGGCCTGGTCAACGAGATGGCGATCGTCTGCGACAAGCTCGGCGTCGACATCTGGGAGGTCATCGACGCGGCAGCCACGAAGCCCTTCGGCTTCATGAAGTTTACGCCCGGCCCTGGAATCGGCGGCCACTGCATACCGTTGGATCCGCACTATCTCGCCTGGAAGATGAGAACACTCAACTACAAGACTCGGTTCATCGATCTGGCGAGCGAGATCAACAGTGAGATGCCGGCCGTCGTTGTGAGGAAGGTTGCCCTGGCTTTGAACGACGACAAGAAGTCGGTGAATGGAAGTCGCGTTCTGGTGCTCGGCGTCGCTTACAAGAAGGACATCACTGATATCCGCGAGAGCCCCGCTCTCGACGTGATCAAGCTTCTGGAGAGCCAAGGCGCGAAGGTTCACTATCACGATCCCCACGTGCTAACCTTCCGGGAGGATGGACACGAATACGCCAGCGTGCCGCTGACGGACAAGGAGATATCGATCGCCGATGCAGTTGTGATCGTGACGGATCACTCTTCGGTCGACTATCAGCGCGTCGTGGATTGCGCAGCCGTCGTCGTTGACACGCGGAACGCCACAGCCAAGCTCACGAAGGGGAAAGGTCGAATCGTGTCGCTGGCATCCGTGACTTCCTACGCAACAGCGTAACCCAACCAGCACGTGAACATATCTGTAGTTGGTACCGGCTACGTCGGACTCGTCGTAGGCGCGTGCCTGGCCGAAACGGGAAACAACGTCGGGTCTCGAGGCGCTCGTGGAGCGAAACCAGAAAGAAGGGCGGCTCTCGTTCACGACCGACTTGCCAGAGGCGATCGCGTCAGCCGAAGTAATCTTCATCGCCGTCGGTACGCCTCCGGGCGAGGACGGCTCCGCTGATCTCAAGCACGTGCTCAAGGTGGCCGAGCTCGTCGGTCGCCACATGACGCGCGAAGTCGTGGTCGTGACGAAATCGACGGTTCCGGTCGGCAGCGCGGGGAAGATCGGCGCAGCCGTCGCAAAGGGAGCGAAGTTTCAGTACCACCTTTGCAGCAATCCCGAGTTCCTCAAGGAAGGGGATGCCGTCGAGGATTTCATGCGGCCCGACAGAGTCGTGCTCGGGCTCGCGAGCGAATATGCGCGCAAGGTGATGATGGAGGTCTACGCGCCGTTCGTGCGCACCGGAAAACCAGTTCTGATCATGGACATCCCCTCGGCGGAAATGACCAAGTACGCCGCGAATGGAATGCTGGCGACGCGCATTTCGTTCATGAACGAGATCGCGAATCTTTGCGACAAGCTCGGTGCGAACGTCGATTTCGTGCGGAGGGGAATCGGGAGCGATGCGCGCATCGGTCAGTCGTTCCTCTTTCCCGGACCCGGTTACGGAGGCTCGTGCTTCCCGAAGGACATCAAGGCTCTCGTGAAGATGGGTGCCGAATGCGGTGTTGCTCTGGATGTGCTGGGCGCGGTGGAGTCCGCCAACGAGAGGCAAAAGCGGCTACTGGTCAAGAAGATCAAGTGCGCGCTCGGGGACCGGCTGAAAGGTCGCCGCGTTGCCCTGTGGGGACTGGCGTTCAAGGCCGGCACCGACGACATGCGTGAGGCGCCATCTCTTACGCTGATCGATGCCCTGCTCGACGAGGGCGCCTCGATCTGCGCGCACGACCCCGCTGCTCTGGAACATGCCCGGACTTTGCTCGGCAACCGAATAGATTATGCTGAGACTAACTATGAGGCGCTTCCCGGTGCGGATGCGCTGGTAGTGGTCACCGACTGGAACGAGTACCGCCACCCGGATTTCGAGCGGGTGAAGCGCACTCTCAAGCAGCCTGTCATCGTCGATGGCAGAAATCTTTACGACGTCGAGAAGATGCGGGAGCTGGGCGTGCGGTACCATTCGATCGGACGCCCATCCGCGTGAACATGCTCGACCGCCGAGGGTAAAATCATTCGGATGTCCCGATTCAG
>Ga0193723_1000554_pt1 | contig 14676 bp, 14 predicted proteins | sample H2m2metaG_FD_143042 | JGI IMG/M metagenome (GOLD analysis project Ga0193723, IMG submission 143042) | Soil microbial communities from a riparian zone of the East river system, Colorado, United States - H2m2 | ecosystem: Environmental > Terrestrial > Soil > Riparian zone | place: USA: East River... | reverse complement strand
GCCACAGCAGCTTCACGATCGAGTTCTGGGACGCCACGACCGGGAAGCTGCTGTGGCACGGTGAGCCTGCGCCGGCGCCGGCCGGGGAGCCGAGCGCGGTGCCGATTGCGAAGCTCTACAGCATCGGCGGACTCGGGATGCGCATCACGCCGACGCACCGCTACCGGGTGCGCGTGATCTACGAGAACCCGACTGGTCGCATGATTCCGGACGGCGGCATGGGAGTGGTCGGGGGTCTCTTCATCCCCGATCGCAAAACGGTGTGGCCGTCGACCAACCCGAGCGACTCACTGTATCAGAAGGACCTGCGGCATTTCATGGGACCGGTGGGGAAACCGGCGGCGAGCATGCCGATGTCCCACATGCACATGGATCACTAGACGCTGCTGCCGGACTCCACGCCGTAGTCGCCGACCGGCACGCGCTGCGGTGCCGTCGCTTCCGCGGTTTGCATGATCCCGAGCATCAGCGCGGCCACCATCAAGCCGGCCAGCGCGTCTACCGCGTAGTGGAACTGGCCGTACACCACCGCCAGAATCAGCCCGGCTGTGAATGGCAGGAGCACGAGCCCGAGCGCGCGCCAATAGCGCAGCGCCATGCCGGTCGCGACGACGGACGCCGCCACGTGCGACGAGGGGAACGCCGCGCCCCACGAGTCCCCCTTGTCCAGGAGCCAGGCCGCGAAGCGCGCCGGCCCGACCTCGGTCGCGATGTTGTGCGCGCCGTCGAATGCATAGCGCGGTCCCGCCACCGGAAAGAACAGGAAGGCGACGTAGCAGAGGTAGAACGTCGCCATGACGGCGAAGATCGTGTGCCGCGAGGCCTCGCGGCGGCCGGCCATCCAGAGCGCGAACGGCGACGCGTACAGGATCGGGTAGTACGCGAGATAGCAGGCGTGCAGAATCCACGACACCACGACGTTGGGTGACTCCCGAATCCAGCGATAGGAGATCTGCGAGCCGAACACCCACGTCTCGAGCCGCTGGATCATCAGATCGTTCTGGAAGCCCGCGCTGAGGGTGAGGATCCCGATCTCACCGTACAGGGCCGGGAGCAGCAGCATGGGATACCAATCGCCCAGGAACCGGCCGATCGGGCCTGCGGTGCGCGCGCGTGGTGCGACGAGCACGAGCGTGAGGATCAGCGCGTGCGCGGTGAGCAGCCAGGGCCATCCCGGAATACCGTTACCGCGGAAGGCGAGCAGGACGGCGCCGCTGGCGATCGCGACGTAGGCTCCCGTCGCGACGTCGATCGCTGTAAACCCACGCCACAAGGTCTTCACAGCCATCCCACCTCCCGATACCAATTCGCGGCCCGGCGCAATCCGGTTTCGAGCTCGATCTGGGCGCGCCAGCCGGTGTCCCGCGTCAGGGCGTCACCTCGGCAGGTCCACGCCGGCGCCAGGTATTCGTTCCCCTTATCGGCCGACAGCAAGGTGGCGCGGCCCGCCAGATGCGCAAGGGTGCCCACCGTCCAGAGCACACCGCGCACGACGAAAGGAGGCATCGGAATGATCCGCGGGTGGGTGCCCACTGCGTCCCCCACCCGGAGTACGAACGCGCGGCTCGTGATCGCCTCCGGATGGGTTGCGAAGTAAATGCGCCGCGCCGTCCGGTCGGACGCCGCGGCGGCAATCAGCGCCTGCGCGAGATCCTCGGCATGAATGACCGACAATTCTTGCGATCCGTCACCAAAAACCGGGACGACGCCGCGGCGGGCGAGCCGGAACACCGTGAGCGTGCCGCGGTCCCATTCTCCATACACCACCGGCGGCCGCACGATCGTCCATTCCATCGGCATCGCGCGGACGAGGACCTCGGCCGCGAGCTTCGAGCGTCCGTAATCGGTGATCGGGGCGGGTGGTCGCTCTTCATCGATGGGATGGCCTGGCGTCGTCGGACCGGCGACCGCGAGCGAGGAGATGTGCACAAAGCGCCGGACGCCGGCATCCCGCGCCGCCTCCAGCACATTCGCCGTGCCGTCACGGTTGGTCGCCATGAACTCGGCGGCCGAGCGCGCCACGATTTTTCCGGCGACGTGAAACACCACCTCCGCGCCGGCGCAGCCGTCCCGGAGTGCGTTCTCGTCGTCGAGATCGCCGCGCACGAGCCGGATTTCGGGCCCCCAGCCCAGCTGTTCCGCCAGGGCCGGTCGCCGCACCAGCGCGGCGACGGCATCGCCGCGCGCGCGGAGGGCTTTGACCAGGTGGGCACCGACGAAGCCGGTGCCTCCGGTCACAAACACGTTCACAGCGGCTTGTCGTAGATGCGGTAGGTCTTGGAAATCTCGAATCCAAGCTGCAGCGCGGCCTTGGTCATCGGTCCGTTGTCTTCCAGGATCCACCCGCCTTCGCCGTTCGGCATGCCGTGTTTGACGCAGGCCTGCCAGACCCAGTTGTACAGCGTTCCGTCGATCCCTTTGCCGCGCAATTCGGGGATGACGCCCAGCAGCAGGACGCGCGCACGGTGGATCTTGCGGGAATGCCACAGGACCTTGAGGATCCCGGGGAAGAAGCGCCCGGAGCGATTGTGCAGCAGCGCGAGGTTGAAATCGGGCAGGGCCACGCCAAATCCGACGACCTCACCGGCGCGTTCGGCGAAGACGACGAGATCGGGGATCACGATCGGCTTCAGCTGTTTGGCGAGGTGATCGATTTCCGCTTCCGTCAGCGGCACAAAGCCCCAGTTCTTCTCCCAGGCCTTGTTGTACAGCACCTTCACCAGCTCCACCTCTGCGGCGAACCGTTTCTTGTCCAGCGGGCGCAGCGTGATTCCCGCGCGCTGTGCCACGCGCTGGGCCAGGCGCAGGAACCGCTCCGGCGGCTGAGCCGAGCCGCCTCCTTCAAAGGCGAGCAGGTCCTTCGCTTTCGTGAAGCCGTACCGCTCGTGGAGTGGTTCGTAGTAGGCGGGGTTGTACGGCATCATTAACGACGGCGGCATCCCGTTGTTCTTGATCAAGAGGCCGCACTCGTCGTTGATCGACGGGCTCATCGGCCCGCGCATCGTATCGAAGCCGCGCTGCTTGAGCCACGCGCCCGCCGTGTCCCACAGGGCGTTCGCCACGGTCTGATCATTGATCGATTCGAAGAATCCGTAGAACCCAACGCGATCGTTGTGCTCCTTATTGTGCATGTCATTCTTGATCGCGCCGATTCTTCCGACCGTCTGGCCGTCTGGCCGGCGGGCCGTCCAGTATTGCGCTTCGGCGTGCTGGAAAAACGGATTCTTCGAAGGCGAGAGCAGCGTCTGGATGTCGCGACGCAGCTGGGGCACCCACAACGGGTCGTTGCGGTAGTGGTCGTACGGGAAGGCGATGAAGCGATCGAGATCACGCCCGTTGGTGACGGGCGTGATCTCCACTGCGGTCAGATGACCCCCAGCTCTTTTCCGAGGCGGCCGAAGACCTCGAGCGCGAGGTCGATCTGGTCGGCCGTGTGCGTCGCCATCAGGCTGGTACGCAGCCGGCACTGCGACGGCGGCACCGCGGGCGGGACGACCGGGTTGGTGAACACGCCGGCGTCGAACAGCTTCCGCCAGAAGAGAAACGTCTTCTCGAGCGGCCCGATCAGGACGGGAATGATCGGTGTCTCCGTCGGGCCGATATCGAAGCCCAGGGAGCGCATGCCCTCCTGGAGGTGCCGAGTATTGCGCCACAGCTCTTCGCGCCGCTCGGGCTCGCGCTGCAACACGTGCAACGCGGCGAGCACGCCGGCCGTGTTGGCGGGCGGCAAGGCTGCGGTGAAGATGAGGGGACGCGAGTGATGGCGGAGGTAATGAATCACGTTCTCCGAGCCGGCGGCGAACCCGCCGATCGACGCGAGCGACTTCGAGAACGTGCCGACGATCAGGTCGACTTCGTCCACCAGGTCGTAATGGGCCGCCGTTCCTTCCCCGTTGGGGCCGAGCACGCCGACGGAGTGCGCGTCGTCGATCGCGAGGGCGGCGCCGTATTTCTGGCAGATCTTGAGCAGGCCGGGGACGTCGGCGATGTCGCCTTCCATCGAATAGATGCCGTCCACGATCACCATGCTGCCGGTGCCTTCGGGCAGCTTCTGGAGCTTGCGTTCCAGGCCGGCGAGGTCGCCGTGGTTGAACCGCATCGTCTCGCCATGCGACATCTTCGCGCCGTCGACGATCGAGGCGTGGTCGAGCTTATCGAGGAAGACGACGTCGGTACGGCCCACCAGGCCGGAAATGACGCCCAGGTTCGCTTGATAGCCCGTTGAGAAGACGAGGCAAGATTCCTTGCCGAAGAACTCGGCCAGCTCGGTTTCGAGCTGCTCGTGGAGGTCGAGCGTCCCGTTGAGGAAGCGGCTCCCGGTGCAGCCCGAGCCGTACCGTTCCAGGGCGGCGCGCGCTGCGGCCAGCACCTCGGGGTGATGCGTCAGGCCGAGGTAGTTGTTCGACCCCATCATGATCCGCTCTTTGCCTTCGATGACAACGACGGTGTCTTCGGAGCGGGAGATGGGCTTGAAGTAGGGATACAGCCCCGCAGCCTGGACTTCGCGCGCCCGGGTGAAGTTCTTACACTTGTCGAACAGCGCGATGTGCTGCAGGGTCTCTGTGCGCACGAAGCCTCAAGTCTCTATGAGTAAGCGGTGGTACAGCTTAGCCGTGCACACCTAAAATCGCAAGGCTCCTGTGAGACCAGCCACAGCTTTCGAGGTTCCCGCCGGGTAACCTAGATTGCGGAATTCGCGCAGCGTACGCCGTTCCTTCCGGAGGTCCAGAGTGGTGCCACACGTCGTCCGATTCCTGGGCGTGACCGCCCTGCTGTGTACGTTGCTTCCGCATATCGCCGCAGCGCAAGACCAGCGGCACCCTCGCTGGGAAATCCCCGGATTCGACTTTCGCCGCGATGGTGTATGGCGGACGAAGGCCCGCGAGGTGCGCGAGATGCGCGCGCGACTGCGCGCCGCGGGACGATACTCGGAGCTGAACGCTCCCGTTGCTCGCGTCGCCCCAATGAGCCAGATGAGCGGTCCACAGCCGTCGGCCACCCAGGTCAGTGGAGTGCTGGAGGTCCCCGCCATTCTGTTCCGCTTCAAGGACTCGCCTGCGCCGCCGTTTGTCGCGGCGAGCTACGACTCGGTACTCTTCGCCGCCACTCCGCCCCCAGGAAGGCCGTACACCTACCGGTCGTTCTACAATGAGATGTCGAACGACGTTTTCGACATTCAAGGCCAGACCTTCGGGTATGCAAATCTGGACAGCAACGAGGTGTATTACACGGGCGGCACCAGCAGCGGCTGCGCTGCGCAGAATCCGTTCAACTCGACAAACTGCAACGGGCTATTCAGCAGCCTCGCGATCGGGCGGATGCAGACGGCATTGCGAGAAGCTCTGATCAAGCTCGACACCCAGATCGACTTCTCGCAGTACGTCGATCCGACGACCGGCATAGTCCCCCTGGTGCTCTTCATGCATCAGGCGATGGGCGGCGAATGCGGTCCGTCGAGCGCGCCGCAAAACCATCTCTGGGCGCACCGCTTCTCCCTGTCCACCCCCTTCGCGACGCAAGACAACGACCCGTTCCACGCCGGTCAGAAGGTCAAGATCCTCGACTACATCCTGCAGCCGGCCGTCGGCGGCGCGAGCTCGTGCAATACGTCGCAGATCATGCCGATCGGCACCGTCGCGCACGAGACGGGACACGGGTTCGGCCTGCCCGACTTATACGACACGCAGGGACCGACGGAGGGCATCGGGCAGTGGGGCCTCATGAGCTCGGGCAACTTCACCTCGCCGCTCAGCCCCTCGCGTATGGAGTCGTGGTCACTGAACGAGCTCGGCTGGATTACGCTCGCCCCGCTCACCGCGAACGGCACCTACAGCTTCGATGCCGCGCCGCTCTCGGACACCGCGTATTACGTCACCGTGCAGGGCGCGAATCCCCGAGCGGAATACTTCCTGCTGGAAAACCGGCAACGGCAGCAGTCGGACAGCGCACTCATTCGGATCCACTGTCAAAAGGCGGGGAATCCTCCCGGCTGTGGAGGCGGTCTCCTGATCTTTCATATCGACCAGACGAAGCTCGATGGCGGCGGAAATGCGCTGAACTCAGGCTCAATTCATGCCGTCGCGCTGATGCAGGCCGACGCGTTCGGGAACCTGGACGCCGATGCGTCGGGGGGGAATTTCTGTCCCCAGAACTCGATCTCCTTCGGCTGCTCGGACCGCGGCGACGCCGGTGACCTGTTTCCGGGTACCACGCTCAACAACGCGTTCATCTTCCGCACCAACCCTGCCGCGGTCAAGAACGTAGACGGGTCCTTTGCGGGGTTCGCCGTCGATTCTATTCATCAGCTCATCACGGACCGGACGATGTCGTTCCGGCTCCGGTTCGGTTCGCTCACCGTCGCCCGCGCGAGCGACACGACCGCCAGCATCCAATTCGATGCCGCGAGCTTCAAGGTCTTCCGCGATCTGCTCGACCAGGGCTCGAGTCACACTGTGGACTTCACCGACGGCCAAACCTCGCCCAACGGCCGCACACGGTTCCACTGGCTCTCTTGGTCCGATGCGGGGGCGAAAAACCACACGATCATTGGCAGCCTCGCCGGGGGGACGCTCACCGCGACGCTCGGCCGCGACTTCCTGCTCCGGGCAACCTCGGGCACAGGCGGATCGGTAACCGCCGACACCGCGATCAATCTCACTGCGGGCGACTTCGTCCCCGAGGGACGCGTGGTGCATCTCACGCCCGTGGATGGCAGCGGGAGTTTCTGCGGCTGGACTGGTGATTCCACCACCACCGACTCCGTCCTCACGCTGTCGATGCAGCACCCCTACGTCCTGACCGCCAACTTCGGGTCCAGCGCGGCGATCACGTCGGCTAACGCGCGTCCCGGCGGCATTATGGGGGCGACCTATGCCGACACGCTGCGCATCGCCGGAGGCAGCGCATCCGTCACCTGGAGCGTGATCGGCGGGGCACTGCCGGTGGGATTGTCGCTGAGCGCGAGCGGAGTGATCTCAGGTTTCCCGCATCAGACCGGCAACTTTTCGTACACGGCGCAGGTCGTGTCCTGCGACACCCAGAGCCGCGCCTTCTCGATGGCGGTGACGGCGCCGACGCTGGCGACGAGCGATGTGACGGCGCAGCTGTTCGGCCCCACATCGCCCCTCACCGCCGACCAGGTTCGTTACCTCGACCTCCTCGGCAATAACAACGGCACCTTCGACATCGGTGACTTCCTGGCATGGGTCAAAGCGACGGGTGCGCCGCTGAGCGCGCCGGCAGTACGGGCGACGCAGCAGAAAGGAGGCCCGCGATGAAACGGGCTTTGGGTCTGACCGTGCTCGCGGCGGTGGTGGCTGTGGGAATCAGCTGCGGCGGCAAAGAACCGATGATGTCGGGCCCGGGCACGCTGCTGGTGCGGTTGACATCGCCGCATTCAGGGGCTGATTCGGCCATCGTGCTCACGATCACGGGACCGGCCGCCCTGACGAGTGCTGCCGCCGGCACCGGTCTGCGGCTGTTTCAGCAATCTTTCGGCGGGACGTCGACGAAGTTCGCCCTCATCGGGCAGTTGAACACCGGTACCACCATTCTGACGATCGGCGTGCAAGACATCGGCGCGCTGAGTCAGTACACGGGGACGGTCAACGGTGTCGCGCAGCCGAATTTTCAACTGCGGGTTCTGGGCGCCTACGCGCTGGCGCTGACGCGCTAATCACCGGCTTCCGCCGCGCGCTGCGGCGTTTCCCAGACCTGCAGCACCATCTCCTGGAGCTTGCGCCCGAGCTCCTGATACAGTGCGAGCAACCGGCGGCATTCGTCGGTCAATGTGGTCGCACCGCCGCCGGGGCCACCGGCCCGCGACACGACCATGGGCCGGCCCAGGGCCTGCTCCATCTGCTGAATGGCACTCCACGCGGTGCGATAACTGATGCCCGCTTCGGACGCGGCGTCCTTGATCGACTTCACACGGTCCACGGCCTCCAGCAGCCGCGCCTCGCGCTCGCCGATGACGGACACGCCGCGGCGGGTCAGCGTCACGAGCGCGCGAGGAACCAGGTCTGGGAACTGCATAGGCCCTCCTACTGTCCGGCGCCCGCGACCGGCACGGTGCATCCACCGGCCAACGTCGCAAACGCCGCCTGACCGTCGGGCAGGACCACCGCGAGCAACCGACCACGCCAGTCGGCCAGCGCCCACGTGGTGAATTGCATCGCTGCCGCGCTGTCCGAGGCCGAACGAATCACATACAACGTGTATGGATTGCCGAGCGCAGTGTCGGCGGTGAAGAGGACGCGTAAGGCCAACCCCGAGGTGCGTGAAAATGTGGGCAGGTCCGCGAGCGCGTACGCCGCGCGCTCGTCGGCGATGCGCAGCGTGGCCGACTGATCCACACCCGCTTGCACGTACCAGGCATTCCGCTGAGCCTCGGGAGTCACGGCCGCCGATTCCCACAGTGCCAACTCTTTGATGTGCGTGCCGGACGAATCGGCGCGCGAGATGAAAGTCGCGCGCGCGCCGGCGATACGTCGAAACGCCTCGGCGGCGGTCCCGGCGGCCGCGGTGTGCGCAGGATCGGCGAGCGGTCCGACGATCGCAAAGCGGCTGGCCACGAACGGGCAGCGGAGTGCGGCGTGGCCGGCGTCGACGAGCAGCCGCTGCTCGAGGCTGGGCGCGTGCGTGAGGACGATGTCGAGGTCACCGGCCGCAGCCGAGCGCAGGATCGTTCCCGACGGGGCGACGACGACGCGCACGGGCGTGGGCGGATGCAGCGAGTCGAGCAGCGCCAGGGCGCCCGACTGCTCGACGGTGGTCGTCGTGCCTAGGCGCAGCGGCGCTGCTTTCGTTCCCCGCGCGCACGCCGTTTGCGCGGTGCAGAGGAGGGCGAGTGCCAGCGTGTGTCGCGTCATGTCAGTTCGTTCCTTGTCCGATATGCCCGAGCGGTGAAATCGTTCCAGTCCGTTTGTGAGTGTGGCACGCGCGCGACATTGTGGCCTACCCGGCTACCCGTCGCGTCTCTATTTTCGTTGCCGCGGGGCGGTAGCTCAGTTGGGAGAGCACCTGGTTTGCAACCAGGGGGTCGAGGGTTCGAATCCCTTCCGCTCCACTCCCGGCATCGTATTTTCGATGCCGGTTGTCGTTGTCTCGCCATAATCCAGCGCCCTCTGGAGAGTTGCCGCATGCGTCGTGCCTTCGCCGCCGCCGCCGTGCTCGTGCTGTTTACCGCATGCGTTTCCGCCGACCATCTCGCCCCGACATTCGACCAAACGGGGGAGCTGGGCACTTTCTCGCTCCCGGTCGTGCGATTCAGCGAGCTCCACTATGACAACACGGGAACGGACGCGGGCGAGGCCATAGAGGTCTCCGGCCCCGCCGGGACCGACGTTGATGGCTGGAGGATCGTGCTGTACAACGGCTCGGGCGGCGCGGCGTACCGCACCGACACGCTGCGGACCGCGATCCCACCGACGTGCGGTGACCGCGGCGTCGTCGTCGTGAATTACCCGACCAATGGCATTCAGAATGGCAGTCCCGACGGCATGGCCCTGGTGGACGCGGCCGGCGCAGTAGTCGAGTTCCTCTCGTACGAGGGGACGTTCACTGCCGTCGGTGGCCCGGCGAATGGAATGGCGTCGGTCGACATCGTTGCGAGCGAAGCCGGCACTGAGCCGCTCGGCCAGTCGCTGCAGCGCAATGGCGCGGACGTATGGAGCGGACCAGGCGCCAACACGTTCGGCGCCTGCAACGACAACGACGTTCCCCCTCCGCCTCCTCCGCCACCACCTCCACCACCACCGCCACCTCCACCGCCGCCGCCACCTCCACCGGGGTCCGTGAACATTGTCGAGCTCCATTACGACAACAGCGGCGTGGACGTCGGTGAGGCCGTAGAGGTCGAGGGTCCGGCCGGACTCGATCTCAGCGGCTGGAGCGTGGTGCTGTATAACGGCAACGGCGGTGTCACCTACGGCACGCTGGCGTTGAGCGGCACGATTGCCGATCAGTGCGGCGGCCGCGGCACGGTCGTCGTAGCGGCGCCCGGTCTCCAGAACGGTTCTCCGGACGGGCTAGCGCTCGTCAACGGCACGACGGCGGTGGAGTTCCTGTCGTACGAAGGCGCCTTCGCCGCGACGAACGGCCCGGCAAACGGGACGACCGCGACGGACATCGGCGTCGCGGAGAATGGCGAGGCCATCGGGAATTCGCTGCAGAAGGACGCGGCGGGCTGGTATGGGCCGACGACGTCGAGTTTCGGCGCGTGCAACGTGCGGCCTGCGAGCAAAATCAGTTTCACCGGCCGGTTTCCCGGCGACGTGCCGCTGCCGGTTGGATTTGAAGATCAGCTGTTTGCCTCGCTCCTCGACGCGAGCGGCAACGCCGTGCCGACGACGATCAGCTGGGCCGCCGAGACGCCCGCGATCGCGAGTGTCGACCAGAACGGCGTGATCCACGCGCTCGCCCCGGGAACAGCGATGTTCCGCGCCACCGCCGGCGATGGGACGACCGGCACATGGACGCTCCCGACACGTGTGGCGGAGCTCGGGACCGCGAATTACGCCGGCAACACCGAATTCGGAGAGCCGGTCGATGCCGATCCGTCCGACGACTTCATCGTGCGGCACCTCGAATACACGACATCGTACAACAGGAACCGCGGCGAGCCAAACTGGGTGAGCTACGACATCGACGCGTCGCACTTCGGTCCTGAGGACCGCTGTGACTGTTTCACATTCGATCCCGCCCTGCCCACGGATTTCCCCCGCTACACCACGGCGGACTACACCGGGGCCGGCGCCGCGGCAGGGTATGGGATCGATCGGGGCCATCTGGCGCGCTCGTTCGATCGTACCAGCGGCGGCCTCGATAACGCCTTCACATTCTATTTCTCGAACATCGTGCCGCAGGTGTCCGATCTGAACCAGGGGCCGTGGGCCGTGCTCGAGAACTATCTGGGCGACCGCGCGCGGTTCGACAATCGCGAGGTCTACGTCGTCGCGGGCGGCGCGGGGAACAAGGGGACGATCAAGAACGAGGGGAAGATCGTGATCCCCGAATTCCTATGGAAAGTCGCGCTGATCCTGCCCCGCGATCACGGCCTCGCCGCGGTGCACTCCTATCGCGATGTCGAGGTGGTCGCCGTCATCATGCCCAACGCGCCGGGCATCCGGAACGACAGCTGGGAGAGCTACAAGACGACGGTCGACGCCGTTGAAGCGCTCAGCGGCTACGACCTCCTCGCGCTGCTGCCGGATCCGATCGAGATCGCCGTCGAAAGCAACACCAAACCGCCGACGGCGGTTGCCGACGGGCCCTACCAGTCGTTGCCCCATCTCGCCGTCGCGCTGAGCGGCGCGGGGTCGAGCGATCCGGACGGTGACGCCCTCACGTACGCCTGGAGCTTCGGTGACGGCACGGGCGCGAGCGGCATCAACACGACCCATGCCTACGACGCTCCGGGCACGTACGCGGTGCGGCTGATCGCGACGGACATCCGGGGCCTCGCGGATACCACGTTCACGACGGCGACGATCATCACGCCGACCCGCTCGATTCAAGACGCGACGACGGAGGTGGACGCTCTCGTGGCGAGCGGGGTCCTCGCTGGGGGCGATGCGAAGTGGCTGCGCAACAAGCTCGACCTCGCGATCACGCTGCTGTCGCGCGATCTGCGGATCGCCGCCGTCAATCAGCTGCAGGAAAGTGTGCGGAGCTTGAGTGGGGACGACGTGGCGGGGGGGGCGCTGCGGACGCATCTGCTCCTGATCATCCAGTCGGTGTCGGCTACGGAATAAACAACGGCCCCCCGGATCATCCCCGGGGGGCCCTAGTGGTTCAGTGATTCTTCAGTCGAACGTCGATGGCGGCAATCACGTCCTGAGGCGGGCCGCGCCGCACCCAGCCCTTGTGGCGGCCGCGGTCGCCACGGTCGTTATCCTCATCGTGGTCGCCGTGCTCGCGCTGTGCCTTGCGCTCACGAGCTTCCCACAGTCCGCGCACGGCAACACGCTGCCCGGTGGGGGTCGCGAAGATCCGGACGACGTCGTCGTCGCCACGGCGCGCCCAGATGATGCGGTTCGGTCCGGACCGCTCGACGCGGTAGACCGTCCAGCCGCGATCGACCAGCACCTCCCGCGTGACCACGACGACGCGATCCACGGGAACCCCGTACACGTACTCCGCCGGCTCGGCATAGACGACGCCGGCGCTCGTGTACCCCGGCGCGCAGGCGGTGCAACTCACGGCGCCCAGGACGAGCAGAAACTGCAGTATGGTCTTCATCGTCGACTCCTTTGTGATTAACTGCATTTCTGAAGACACCGGAGGCTCGCAGATGTTACATTCGACAGGAACCCATCGAGGCCGATCATGATTGGAATCCTTCTCGCCGTGCTGGCCCAGGCACCGCAGGCCGCACCAACACCACTCCGCATCGCGGCCAGCAGCCAGGCGACTGTCGAAGTGCACCTCAACGCACGCCGCATCGGCAACAAGTGGTATGAAGAGGACGCGAGCCTCTCCGGCCCGTCCCGGATCGCGATCTCGTACGGGCAGCCGCATGCGCGCGGCCGCAAAGTCGAAGGCGGCCTGATTCCGCTCGACACGGTCTGGCGATTCGGCGCCAACATGGCGACCACTCTGCACACCGACGTCGATATCACCCTCGGCGACCTGAAACTGTCACGCGGCGACTACTCGCTGTACATCCTGTACGCGCGTACGGGGGGGGGCTACGCGCTGATCGTGAATCGGGGCACGGGCCAGTGGGGTACCGACCACGATGCGACCAAGGACATCGGTCGCGTTGCGCTGGCGGCCCGCACGATGGCGGAGCCCGAGCCTTCATTGTCGATCTACCTCGTGCCGGATTCTCCCGACCCGACGACCGGTTACGCCGCGCTGCGAGGGACGCTCCGCATCAAGTGGGGCACGACGGAGTTGACGACGCCCTGGCGAGTCGATCAATGACCGACGAACGCTATCCGATCGGCAAGTTCACCCCCGTCCCCGGTCTGTCACCGTCTGACCGGAACGCCTGCATCGAACAGATCGCCGCGGCGCCCGCGAACTTCCGCCGCGCGGTAGCGGGTTTGACCGACACGCAGCTCGACACGCCCTATCGCAGCGGCGGCTGGACGGTGCGCCAGGTCGCGCACCACGTGCCCGACAGTCACATGAACGCCTACATGCGCTTCAAGTGGGGGCTGACCGAAGAAACGCCGGCGATCAAGACCTACGAAGAGAAGGACTGGGCGAAGACGCCGGAGATGCGCGCGCCGATCGCAATGTCGCTCGAACTGCTGACGGCGCTCCACCAGCGTTGGGTGACGCTGCTGCGAGCGATGAGTCCCGCCGATTTCGCCCGCACGATCAAGCATCCCGAGTGGGGCACGCCGTCGCTCGACGCGATGCTCGCGCTGTACGCCTGGCATGGCCGCCATCATACCGCACACGTCACGTCGCTGCGGCAGCGGCTGGGGTGGGGAGATTGATGGTCGACTTCGCCGACGACGATCTGGACGAAGAGTTCCCGCTTGGTGACGGCACGGCCGACACCGACGGCGTCGTCATGTGTCCCTACTGCGGCGAGCCCAACGAAATCGCGATTGACGCGGGCGGCGGGGCGAATCAGGACTACGTCGAAGACTGTCAGGTCTGCTGCCGGCCGTGGCGCGTGACCGTCACGTACGACGATGGAGGCAACGCGGAGATTTCAGCCTCACCACTCGACGAATAGCCGCTGTTGGTGTGATGTACGTCTCACTCCTAGGAGCTACATCGCACGGGTCTTCACCCGCACTCCCCGGTGCGGTTAGAGTCAGCCGATGCGTTCCATTCTGCTGGTCGACGACGGTGCGGATATCCGCTTGGCCCTCCGTGACTTTCTCACCGCGGAGAGGTTTGTGGTGCATACCGCCCGGGACGGGCAGCATGCGCTGCATGTGCTGGAGAAGATTGACCCGCCCAACCTGATCCTGCTCGACTACAAGATGCCGATCATGGACGGCAAGCAGTTTCTCTCTATGCTGCGGCGGATCCCGCGGCTGCAGACGATTCCCGTGGTCATTCTGTCAGCCGCGACTCGCGAGTGGTCGGGCGCGCACCTCGAGGTCGAAGAGGTGCTGACCAAGCCCGTCGACCTCGAGGTGCTGCGGACTACGGTGAACCGGATTTTCGCTGAACGCTTATAGCGCCGCGGCGTAGCGCCGGGCCACCTCTTCCCAGTTCACGACGTTCCACCATGCCGCCACGTAGTCCGGCCGGCGGTTCTGATATTTGAGGTAGTACGCGTGCTCCCAGACATCGAGGCCCAGGATCGGGATCTTGTTGTCCATGAGGGGGCTGTCTTGATTCGGGCGGCCGGCGACCTCGAGCTTGCCGTTCGCGACGGTCAACCACGCCCAACCGCTGCCGAACTGCGAGGTCGCGGCGTTGCTGAGCAGCTCCTTGAATTTCGCGAAGTCACCGAACGCGCGCGTGATGGCGTCGGCCAGCGCACCGCTCGGCGCACCACCGCCGCCCTTTCCGGCGGGCGCCATGATCGTCCAGAACAACGAGTGATTGTGATGGCCGCCCCCGTGGTTACGGACCGCGGTGCGGATGTCGTCGGGGATCGCCGTGATGCCGCGCAATAGCTCGTCGAGGTTCTTCGCGAAGAGCTCGGGGTGTTTGTTCAAGGCGGCGTTGAGATTCGTGACATATGCCTGATGGTGCTTG
>Ga0193723_1000553_pt1 | contig 14678 bp, 15 predicted proteins | sample H2m2metaG_FD_143042 | JGI IMG/M metagenome (GOLD analysis project Ga0193723, IMG submission 143042) | Soil microbial communities from a riparian zone of the East river system, Colorado, United States - H2m2 | ecosystem: Environmental > Terrestrial > Soil > Riparian zone | place: USA: East River... | reverse complement strand
ACTTACCCGCCTATTAAACGAAACGCGCCTTCGCTGTTCCACCGGTAGGCGGAACAGAAAGGCGCGATGGAGACAAACGAGTTTAGCTCTTAATCCTCGTCGAGGATCACGCGATCAACCATCATGTCGTCGCCTGTCCCGACGTAGTGAACGCGGACGGGGACGCCCACTTTCACTCTCGTTCTTATCATACTTTCATCCAGGACCCTGCCGCTCCGACTTACATAACTAACGGTCTTGCCGAAGCGATAACGGCGCGGTCCGCTACTTTCCCTGAGCACGATTGCACTTCCCGGAGTATACTCCGTAATCGTACCGTTGCCTTCAGTTGTGGTCGTTGTTGTGGTGGTCTCCGAGACCTGTCCCCAGGCAAACGGGGCCACAACTGCCAACGCCATGCTCAAAAGCACTTTTCTCATAGTGTTCTCCCTTTCTTGTTTAGTTGCTGTGGCGGTAAGCTTTCCGTGTACCGGTTGAATTCTGGGGCCGGACGACGAATTTGCCGCCATATTGAATTCGCGCGTGCCCTGCAGATCGGATGCTTTAAAAAACATTTTTAACGGCCTCGAACGGACGTTTTTTCTCAGCGAATCTTGGCCGACAATTTGAATGAAATTCTTGATTGGGAACTCAGGTGTCACCTTAATCGGGCAACAAACTTATTTCTGATCTGCATAGCGTCCTGATATCCTTTCGGAAGCTCCGGGTGCGCGTGTGTTGCTACCGTGCTCATTATCACGACCAAAAACGCAGACTATGAATTCTGCGTCAGAGCGTAAGTGCATGGCAGATTACGAACCAATCTCGCGACGGCCGATTGCGGCAGTGTTTCGGCGAACAGCCAAAGCCGCGACGCGATTTTGTGTGCGCTGGCGGATTCATCCGGATGCAATTTCGTACTTGTCGATCTTAGCGGCGCTGGTCGCCGCGTTTTGCTTTTGGCAATCGCATACTGCTCCGTGGCTGCTGATCACAGCGCCGATGTTTTGCTATCTCCGGCTTTGGTTCAACATGCTCGATGGAATGGTTGCGGTCGCTGCCGGCAAGGCCACCGCGCGTGGAGAAATCTTAAATGATTTGCCAGATCGAATTTCAGACATCGTGATCTTTGTAGGTGTCGCCCACAGCGGTTGGATGAATCCGATTTTGGGTTATTGGGCGGCGATCTTTGCCGTACTTACTGCTTATGTCGGAATCTTTGGTCAAGCCATCGGCGTGGAACGCGAATTCAGCGGATGGATGTCAAAGCCTTGGCGCATGGTTGCGCTTCATATCGGCGCGTGGATAACACTTGCATTCTGGTGGTGGAACGATCAGTCGACCCGGTTTCAGAGTCTCACGATTTTTGATTGGACCTGCATTGTCGTAATCGGAGGCTGCGTGCAAACAATTGCGGCTCGCTTGAAACGGATCATGGCTGCGCTCGAACGAAGAACGAAATGATGTCACCGCAGATCGCGCTCCACGATCCTGTTTTTTGCGCCTACCTTTGGATCGTTCTTCTCTCGCTGATCGCAGGCGGAGCATTGCTCGCTCTGCTCAAATGGGGATTTAAGAAAGAGATTCGCTCAATGTGGCGAACCTATTGCTCATGGCTGATCATGGCGCCACTGGCATTGCTGGTCGTGTTTGCAGGGCGAATTCCAACCATCATTGGTATTACGTTGCTCGCGATTTTTGGATTTAAGGAATTCGCACGCGCGTCTGGTCTATATCGAGACTGGTGGATGACCGGCGCGGTTTACGCGGGAATTGTGGCTGTTGGCGCCGCGTCGCTGATGTCGAACCCGCACGCTGAAGAACCAGGCGCTGGCTGGTACGGATTTTTCACCGCGACGCCCGTTTTTGCGATCGCTTTGATTCTACTGATTCCGATTCTGCGCAATCGCGCACGGGGTGAACTACAGAGGATGTCACTGGCCATTGTGGGCTTTGTTTACATCGGCTGGATGTTCGGGCACCTCGGTTTCCTTGCGAACACCAACAATGCTTACGGATTTATTTGCTACATCGTTTTCGCCACGGAATTGAGCGACGTAGCCGCATTCACGTTCGGCAGGTTATTCGGGCGCCATCCTCTCCGCAGTACAATTAGCCCGAGTAAAACCTGGGAGGGTGCGCTTGGCGCACTGGCCGTGTCGATGCTGCTACCTTGGTTATTTCGTTTTTCATTTCCGTTCTTTGGTGTGTGGCAGCTTGTCCTTACTGGCTTGATCGTTGGGATCGGAGGGCAACTGGGCGATCTCTCGATTAGTGTGATCAAGCGCGACATTGGAACAAAAGACATGGGCGCGACGATTCCTGGGCATGGCGGAATATTGGACCGTATTGATAGCCTAATTTACGTGGCGCCCTTGTTCATGCACATGGCAAACTACTATTATCGGCTGCGATGAAAAAATGGCGTTATAACTCCGCGCGCGATCTCGATCACACGCTGGTTGAGCGGCTTCGTCGATTTCCGCGCGAGCCCGACATGCTCGTTTATGGATTGCGCTCACTGGTGGCGTTGATCATTCGCGGTTGGCTGCGCGCTTACCATCGCTTTGAAATTGTCGGACTCGAAAATTTACGTGATAGCGGATCCTTTGTCATAGTGGCGAACCATTCCAGTCATCTCGATACCCTTTGCCTCCTTGCCGCCGTGCCACTGCGCAAACTACATCGGGCATTTCCGGCCGCCGCCGCGGACTATTTTTTTAAAAGCGTGCCGCGTATCTGGGTTGCCGCCGTTGTAGTTAACGCCTTACCTTTCGCGCGCCAGGTCCACGTTCGGCAGAGCCTTTCCATTTGCCGCGAGCTTCTTTCGAATCCCGGAAATATTTTGATCATCTTCCCCGAAGGAACGCGATCAACGACGGGCACGACCCAGGATTTCAAATCCGGGATCGGGGCGCTTGTAGCGGGACGCGATGTGAGCGTTTTTCCATGTTATCTCGATGGAGCTTTTGATGCCTGGCCGAAGGGTGCTCTTTTTCCGCGGCCAAGGAAAGTCAGGCTTATCGTCGGCTCGCCCCGCAACTACGTTTCGCATTCCGCGGAAAAGACAAACATTTGCGCGATCGCAGCGGAATTGCGCAACGCTGTGAAAGAACTGGGACGGCGGAATGGATGCGACTGAACATACAATGATCAGTTGGGACGGCGCAGAGCTGTTCTATCGCGCATGGATTCCGCCGAGAGCGAAAGATAAAGCGTTGCTCCTTTTTCATCGCGGCCACGAACATTCCGGCCGGTGGAAGGAAACGGTTGATTTATTGGGCCTCGAGGATGTTTCGGTTTTTGCCTGGGACGCACGCGGCCATGGTCGATCATTCGGCAAACGCGGTGCGGCGGGCAACTTCGCCGATATCGTAAAAGATGTAGACGCCTTCGCACGGCATATTTCATCGCGGCATGGCATCGCGCTGGGAAACATGATCATGCTCGGGCACAGTCTTGGAGCAATAAGCCTCCTGGCATGGGTGCACGACTATGCGCCGCCGGTTCGCGCGATGATTCTCGCTACCGCAGCGCTTCGAGTGAAACTCTACGTGCCGTTTGCAATCCCGATTTTGCGGTTGAAACAAAGGCTGATCGGGCCCGGTTATGTCACAAGTTACGTCAAAGCGAAGATGCTGACGCACGACCAGGAACAAGTAGCTCAATATGAAACTGATACGCTCATTTTCCGTCAAATCGCAGTAAATGTTTTACTCGATCTTCATGATACTGCCACGCGATTACTCGCTGACGCGGGCGCAATTCACACGCCGACGCTGATGCTTGGCGCGGGAAAAGATTGGGTCGTTAGTCTGGGCGCCCAGCGCGAATTGTTTAACAAGCTTTCTTCATCCGTGAAGCAGCTGGACGTTTTCCCAGACGCTTATCACGCGATCTTCCAAGAGAAGGATCGACATGTAATTGTGTGCCGTGTGCGCGACTTCGTTGTCGAGCGTTTTTCTCAGCTGCCCGTTGTGCCTTCGTTTTTGCATGCAGACCAAATTGGACACACGCGGGATGAATATGTGCAACTGAATCGGCGCGGCGGTGTGAGGTTTACAGTCGCGCGCGCGGGTTTGAAAGCGGCGGGACGGTTAAGTAACGGTGTCGATCTTGGCTGGCGAAACGGTTTCGATTCCGGGCTATCGCTCGACTATGTTTACAAAAATCAGCCGCGTGGCACAACGCCGGTCGGACGTTTGATCGACAAGTCGTACCTCAACAGCATTGGTTGGCGTGGCATTCGGCAACGCAGAGTTCATCTCGAAAAGTCGCTCAAAAACGCGATCGAGAATACACACAGGAATGGGTGTCCTGTGCGCATTCTCGATATTGCGGCCGGCCCAGGACGTTACGTACTCGAGACTCTGCGGATGTGTCCGGAAATTCCGGTGAGCGCGATACTGCGCGATTACAAACAGGAAAATATCGATGCCGCACGTACTTTGGCGCAAGAATTTGGGCTGGACAATGTAAAGGTGGAGCGAGGTGATGCCTTCGATCACGGTTCGCTCGCCTCAATCCAGCCACGCGCGACCATCGGAATTGTCTCAGGACTCTACGAGCTGTTTTCCTCGAATGATGCAGTCTTGAACTCTCTTGGCGGACTTGCTGCGGCGATTGAGCCAAACGGTTATCTGATTTACACGAATCAACCCTGGCACCCGCAGATGGAATTTATCGCGCGCGTTTTGTGCAATCGTGAAGGCCGGCCGTGGATCATGCGTCGCCGCACCACAGCAGAAATGGACCAACTGGTCTGCGCCTCAGGATTCGAAAAGATCGACATGGAAGTAGACCAATGGGGAATGTTCACCGTTTCGATCGCCCGGCGCGTTCTTTCCCTTAACAATCGCGCGTGCTAGTTCGGCGACTCAGAGCGTTCAGGGTTTCCGCGGGATTGTCGATCTTGTTCCTGATCGTTTACGGTGCCTGCAATTGGATCACGGCGCGACGCAGCGGCGTCGGCGTTTTCTATTTTCAATGGGAGCGCTCCATCCCGTTCGTTCCCTTCATGGTCCTTCCCTACATGTCGATCGATCTCTTCTTTGTCGCAGCGCCGTTTCTCTGCCGGACAGATCGGGAGTTACTTACATTTTGTCGGCGGATTACAGCCGCGATTCTTATCGCGGGAATTTGTTTTCTGCTTTTCCCTCTGCGCTTCGCTTTTCCACGACCACACGCAAGCGGCTGGATCGGTGCAATCTTCGATTGGTTTCGGGGAATGGATGCGCCCTACAATCTTTTCCCGTCATTACACGCTGCGCTCTGGCTGTTTCTTGTCGATATTTACGCCCGCCATCTTCGCGGAATTTTCCTGGCCGGCGTAATGGTTTGGTTTGCACTGATCGCTCTTTCCCCGGTACTAACTTATCAACATCACATCATCGACATCGGTGCCGGATTGGTGCTGGCTGGTTACTGCTTTTACTTTTTTCGCGACTCGCCCTCGACGCTGCCGGTAACCAAGAACCAGCGCGTCGGACTTTACTACTCCGCAGCCGCGGTATTGTTCGTTGCACTTGCTCCGATCTTTTGGCCGTTCAGCGTGTTGCTGTTTTGGCCCGGTCTTTCTCTTGCTATCGTTGCCGGTGCTTACTTCGGCTATGGGCCGGGAATTTTCCGCAAGACAAATGGCTCTCTGGCTCGGAGCGCGCGGTTCGTCTTGGGTCCTTGTTTGCTGGGTCAGTATTTGTCTCTACTCTACTATCGTCGCCAATGTCGACTCTGGGATGAAATCATTCCCAGTGTTTGGATTGGCCGAAAACTAAGCAATCGCGAAGCTGAGGGAGCAGTGCGTAGCGGAGTGACCGCTGTACTCGATCTCAGTGCCGAATCCTCGGAAGCGAAAGCATTCCGTGCAATCAGGTACCGCAACATACCAATTCTCGATCTCACGGCTCCTTCGTTGGAGCAATTGTGGGAAATGGGCAAGTTCATTGCCGAGCACAGTGAAACTGGGATCGTTTACGTTCACTGCAAGATCGGTTACTCGCGCAGCGCCGCCGCGGTAGCCGCATATTTAATGATACATGGAAAGGTGAGCGACGCCGAGGAAGCGATCACGATGATTCGGCGAGCACGGCCATCCATCGTCATTCGAGCTGAAATTGTCTCCGCTTTGTCTCACTTTGAACATCGTCTTGGGCGCTCGCTTGTCGACAGGTGATGTTTCTTCTCGCTTGAAGAAAACCGAATCGCAATAATCGCCCTTATTCCCAAGCCTATGAACTACAACGAACTTATTCAGCTTTATTTCGAGCGCGCCAACGCCATGCAAGCATACTGGAATCTTTATGTCATCATCATCGGCGGTTTGCTCGCCTTCTCATCAATGCGCAAACATCCGGCGGCGGTCACAACCGCGCTAGTGGCGATTCTCTTTGCCTTATTCGCATATAAAAACCTTGATGCCATGCACGACGTTACGGCGCAGCGATTTGCCACGCTCCAAGCGATTAAACAGTTCGATTCGAGCGGCGCCGCCCCAGCCAACTCGAAACAAGTGCGTGATTTGCTTGAGCCGACTCTTACTCCGGCCACTTATGGAAGCGTGCGTGCAACTCACGTCACTAGCGATATTCTTACGATCGCGGCGCTCTTGGCGATGGAGTTTCGCAGAAGGAAATTGCGCCAAGCAGTAACAGCGTCGTAGAGGGCATCAAAACCATTTCGCAAACAGGTCGAGCAACTTTTTGGCGAAAGAAAAGCTAAGTTATTTATCGTGGAGGGAGCTATTGCGTGAAGTCGTGGATTGGCACTTCCGGTTTTCAATACGCCGAATGGAAAGGGAACTTTTATCCGGAGGATCTCCCCGCGAACAAAATGCTGCCGTTTTATGCAGAACGATTTTCGACGACGGAAATTAATTACACGTTTCATCGCATTCCGGCCGCGAAGACGATCGATAATTGGAAGCAACTGACGCCGGAGAAGTTTTGTTTCAGTCTGAAAGCGCCGCAGAAGATCACGCATTTTGCAAGGCTGCGAGAGTGCGCGGACACGCTGAGATATTTTTACGATGTTGTTTCAGGGCTCGGCGAAAAATTGGGGCCAGTGCTATTTCAGCTTCCGCCCAATTTCAAAAAGGATACCTTTGTGCTCGGCGATTTCGTGAATGGGCTGCCCGGCGGAATGCGCGCCGCCTTTGAGTTTCGTCACGAGTCGTGGTTCGACGAGGAGGTTTTCGATTTACTGAGGGCGACCAAAGCAGCGCTCTGCATCGCCGACACGGAGAAACTGGAGACGCCGAAGACCGGGACTGCAAACTATGGATATCTTCGGTTGCGCCGCGAAGATTATTCTAAGATTGACATCGAACGTTGGGTTGAGTTCGTTCGCGCACAACGCGGCTGGGATGATGTTTTCATTTATTTCAAGCATGAAGAAGCCGGGATCGGTCCAAAACTCGCTCGGCAAATGATGGAATTGCTCGCTTAGTCGGCGAGACCCTTTGTCAGAACCGGCCAGGAGCGCTATTTGCCGATGAGGATAAAGACGACGGCGCAAAACGAGACTGCCGATGCCGGGGCGGGCTGTTTTTAAGAAGATTGAACCTGCTATTTGCCGCCCGTTCGAATTACGACTGCTGAAATGTCGTTCACGTTGACGAATGCGTCGAAAAATTCTGCGCCGGTTAAATGAGAAAGATGGACGAAATTCTCGTTAACTTGTTCGACTTTACCCCCGATCTTGTCACCGGCTTGCAGATGCAACTCGACAGTTTTACCGGTGTTCTCCTGGAGGATGCTGAGAACGGTCTGAGCGGACAAGCTGGAACAGACGGCTGCGACGATAAATCCGAGAAGAAATAAGCAACGTTTCATGAGCAACATATTCTGTCCGATTACGCTGCGATTAACCAGCAAATAAATATGTAAGCCGTATTATCTGGCGTGGCCCTTTGGCCGGAGCGCTCCAGGGCAAGGGCACGCCTTGCCGAAATAATTGAAATTGGCAGGCGAAGCGCTGCTCGTTGTAGCGGTGCTTGTGTCAAGCACCGAAGTTTGTAAATAGGCGCTTGGCACAAGCGCCTCTACAACTCATGAGTTCGGTTGCCGAAAATCTCGAGCGTGTGCGCGACCAGATCTCGCAGGCGGCGGCGAAAGCCGGTCGAGCGACTGATGACATCGAGCTGGTTGCAATTACGAAGACTCATCCCGCTGAGAAAGTGCGCGAAGCGATTGAAGCCGGGCAAAAATTGTTCGGTGAAAGCCGGGTGCAGGAGGCACGAGTAAAGATTCCTGAGTTGCCGTCGAACTTGCGTTGGCATTTCGTCGGTCATTTACAAAAGAACAAAATCCGGCATGCCCTTCCACTTTTCGAGCTTTTTCACAGCATTGATTCGCTCGCGCTCGCACAGGAGGTGAACCGGATCGCAGAGGCGGGGGGAATGCATCCGCGAGTTCTTCTCGAAGTCAACGTGGCAGGCGAGGGGAGTAAGTTTGGGTTCGCGCCCGAAAAACTGCGCGCGGAAATGGAATCGCTTCTCGCTCTGCCGCGGTTGTCGATCCTGGGCCTAATGACGATCCCGCCCCTTGCCGAAGAGGTAGAGGCGTCCCGAAAATATTTTGTCGAGCTCCGCGAATTACGCGATCGCCTGCAAACTGGGTTTCATGTCGATCTTGGCCAGCTTTCAATGGGCATGACCAATGATTTTCCGATTGCCGTGGAGGAGGGCGCGACGCTGGTGCGGGTGGGAACAGCAATTTTTGGCGAACGCAGACGCGTTAAACGTCAGTGATGGAACAAGCCTGCGCGACCGGTGGCCTTCAAAGTCCACCATCTTCCGATTGCTCTAAAGATCGACATTGTGCTAGGATCGACAACTCATGCGTCTAGAACCGACCAACATCCAACAAATCGGAAATGAACTCGCGATACGTTGGAACGACGGGACGGAATCTTATTTCGATTTAGAAATTCTCCGTCGCGCATGCCCGTGCGCCGCGTGCGGTGGCGAGCCGGACGTGCTCGGAAATATTTCCCGACCGAACGTGACTTACTCGCCGGAAAGTTTTGCGCTGGCGGGTTTCGATATGGTCGGCGGCTACGCGCTGCAGCCGCGTTGGCGGGACGGACACAAAACCGGCATTTACAGTTTTCAATACCTGCGACGCCTGGCTGAAGCGGGTCTTTCGAAGCAATTGGGATGATTTGTACAACCAAATCGATTGTCGTTCTCTTTTGTGTGGTCGCTTGCGGAGTAGGCGCGATTTTCTCTTCATCGACTCGGGTGGAGATGTGGCCACAGAAATCGCGCGCGACTCCCATCCTGAACGATCAGGTGCGCCATAGAATCTGGCTGCGCGTGTAGGTAGGTCCGATCCCGCCTCAATGCTCGCGGCGATTCGGGGACGACCGCCACTACCTAGGGAATCGTCACACGGAGTAAACTTGTTTCGGCGCTTCGCGGGCTTACTTGCCGATCGCGTGAGGAGGCTGGAAGTAAACAAAATTTCCCCGGTGCAAAATCGATGTCGGAGCAGCGAAGCAAGCCCGTCAGGCAACCGATGATGGCGAATTGACCAAGCGGCGCGATTTCGCGCGGCGAATTCAAGTCCCATTTTTGAATTTCAAACAACTCGTGCCGAACGAGCAGTTCGCCTTTTGGTTCGATCAACTTTGGTTCGATATCATCAAAGTTGATGCATTGCAGCGCTTGATCGACGTGTAACTGTCGCGCTTTCCCGTTTTCATCGATACGGTTCCAATCGAAGACACGATAAGTTGTGTCGCTGTTTTGCTGAATTTCGACCAGCAGATTACCGGCTCCCACAGCATGCAATCGTCCCGCAGGCAAAAACATCGCATTACCGGCAGTTACTGGAATCTTGTGAACGTGGTCTGCTACAGTCCCTGCGCGCACTGCCTCTTCAAATTGATTGCGCGTAATCGCTTTTCGCAGGCCAATAAACAGGTCAGCGTTCGAATCAGTTACAGCCACATACCAGAATTCAGTTTTCGGTTCGCTGCCGACTTTCCTCGCGATATTTTCCGGCGGATGAACTTGAAGCGAAAGCTTTTCCTGCGCGTCGAGAAGTTTAATCAAAAGCGGAAATCGGGAGAATTTCGCAACATCGCCGAAAATTTCTTCTTGGTGCTGCGTCCAGAGTTCGTGCAAAGTTTTCGCGTGTAGCGGACCGTCGCGCACGATGCTTTGAGCCTCGGGTCGATCGACAATCTCCCATGATTCGCCAATGCACACCTTTGGGGGCAATCGCTTGCCAAACTGCGTCTCGAGTCGTCGCCCGCCCCAGGGTCGCTCCATAAAGAGCGGTTCGAAAATGATAGGTTGCATGAGGTTAAGGTTCGCCATCAATTTTGTGATCCGTAAGGAACTTAGCGGCAGTCGAGCTCAACGAAAGTGCTTGTCTCAATCAGTACGAAATCATCATGTACCCAATCCTCGGATTTCTCACGATAAGCCATTCAATACCCGGAGGACGGGAGTGATGTCCCGGTTACGATTGCACTGGCGTCGTTTCGTGATAAATGGTGCAACCGACAGATCGATCGCGGCATCATTTGCCACTTCCTTGCCTTTTTATCGAGGCGTGGTGAAATATCAGCTTATGCCTGTTGATTGCGTAAGCGAAGGACCCGATCCGTTTGATTCGGATGTTGCTGAAGACCGTAATTGGACGATTTAGACTCCGTATCGAGACGCATCGAGAAACGTCAAGTTAATGGCAAGTGTCCCGCTCGCGGATTCTAAGGTTGTATCTCACGATAAGGATGATGGATAATTTTTCCACGAATCGACCGTTCTCCTGCGGAGAAGAGTCGATCGAGACTTCCCCGAGATCGAAGATCCTGTATGGATTGCTCCTCCTCGTGATCTGCGTTGGCGCTTGTTTCGCATCTCCATCGATAAGAGGGGAGATTGACCAACCGAGCGGAACGGCTAACGCTACCGATCACGTTAAACACGCCCCCAGCATTACCGCGACACCGGATCGCGTGACAGTCGGCGTTGAGCCCGGTCGCAGCGAAGTTCGGTGGGATACAGGAGATGGATCAATCGGTTTTGTTTACGTATCCCCAAATGGCGGGAAACGTACTCTTTTTGCCATGGGTTCCACCGGAAGCATGACTGCCCCATGGATCCAACGCGCTAACTACCTCTTCGAACTCTACAGGGACGCGGAACAGCGGACTTTGCTCTCAGCAGTGACGGTCTCTGGAATCGCAGCGCCCGAAATCTCGCCTAAAGCTTCGCCAAAAGTCTCTCTACTTGCCGCACTATGGCAGAGCAACGCGCGATGGTTGCTGGTAGCGGTCGTCGCGATGGTCTTGTACTTCGCGGTTTACTTCAGCGCCCCTGGAGCAATCCCAAGGGGATTTCCTGCCGAGCCTACTACTTCGCCTCGTCAGCTCCACGTTGCACGGAATCTACTCCTGGGCGTGGCGGTGTTCGCCTGTCTGGATGGTGCGATCTTCCATACAGGGTTGTACACATCGGTTTTAGCTCCAGATTCGTTCGCCGGAAGAATGGCGATCCTCACGAGAGCGGAAAAGGAACGTGTCTCATCTGGCTTAAAGGAAGTGCTTGTTCTTGGGGATTCTCGGATGGCAGAGGGGTTCTCGGCCGTCGCCGCTGATAAGCTAGGTTCCACCGCCGGGCTCAAGTTTCTGAGCGTGGCGGAGCCAGCCTCTTCCATCGAGATATGGCACTATATGCTTCGAGACGTTGATCCTACTACGCACCGTTACTTTGCCATTGTCATTCCTTATGGTTATGGCTACCAGCAAAGGCGCGGTCAACTTTTGAAAGTTGCCATGGCAGCGCCACTGTTGCGCTATAGTGACTGCTTCAACTTTTCGACTGCTTTTCCGGGATGGTCGGATCGGTTCCGAGCTTTCACTGCATGCATACTCCGAGGATCAGCATTTCAAACCGACGTTGTGGATCTTCTTGAGCATCCAATTATCCGTGCAAAAAGCGTGCAGCTAGGTCCAAAGAGGCTTCTTGACAAGGCTGTCTATAAGGGTCGAGATGCCGACATAGTTGGTACCGTCTACGACCCAAAGACAGGGCAGGTAACGTTTCCGCCACGATTAACTGAGGCTGAGAGAGACGCCATCCGGTATAGCCTGGCGCCGCCCTCGGCATTGGAGACGCAACATCTGCTGGAACTTCAGCGTCAGTGGATCCAACGAATCCTGGAACGATATTCAGGCAGTCCGACGGAAATCATACTTATGCCTACGCCCCGTGGTCCGTTTGGCGGGTTTTCGGGCCTTTCGATGGCCTATCATACATTTTTCGGCGGTATCCCGACCAACAAGAGCATTTTTTCGCTTCCAGAACATACGTTCGATTTCCTCGAGGCGCCCGAATATTATTTTGATGGCTACCACCTTAATATGAAAGGCCGGCAAAAGTTTACGGAAGCAATGGTGGCGGAATTACTCAGGCGTTTGCAATCAGCGAACTCTCCGCAGTTTACATCCGACCCCGAATATCTGCTAACGAGCCATCGCTGATATTGTTCAGCACGGCTCTATAGTGTGCCATTCCGTGTCCCGGGGAAAACTTTTGCTTATGGTTGCCGATGCAGAGCGGGCGCGATAAAATGACCGCCAAAACGCCGGACGCAAACCGCTTTGCAGGAAGGGATTTGTTTTGTTCCAAATAAAATCTAAACGTAGCAAATGAAGAAACGGCGCGTGGTCATCACCGGATTGGGGATTATTGCTTCCAATGGGGTGGGGACACAGACATTTTGGGAGGCGAATAAACAGGGCGTCTCCGGGACTGGTTCGCTCACCCGCTTTGACCACCGTGACCTTGATTCTAAGGTCGCCAGCGAAGTCAGGGATTTCGAGCCGTCGCAATTTATGTCCCCGGATCTGGTCGACCGGGTAGACCGCTTCGTGCATTTTGGTTTGGCTTGCACGCAGATGGCCTTGGCTGACGGCAAATTGGATTTAAGTAAGGAAGATAAATACAGAGTCGGCTCCGTCATCGGCTCGGGTTTGGGTGGGCTCTTATTCCATGAACAACAGATGATGGCCGCGTATGAAAGAGACACGCTCCGCTTGAGCCCTGCGTGCGTGCCGCGTATTACACCGAATGCCGTTTCCAGCCATATTGCCATTCAATATGGCGTGCTTGGGCCAAATATGGTGATCTCAACCGCCTGTGCCTCCGGCGCCCATGCCGTCGGAGAAGCCTTTCGAAAGATCCAGAGCGGTGACATGGATGTGTGCATTTCCGGGGGTGTGGAAGCGCCGCTGACACTTTTTACTTTTGGAGCGTATTGCCGTTTAAGAGTTGTATCGAGAAGAAATGATGCTCCCCAAGAGGCCTCGCGGCCGTTCGATCTAAACCGCGACGGCTTTGTTTTGGGAGAAGGCGCAGCAGTGTTGATCCTCGAGGAATTGGGCCATGCCGTAGAAAGAAATGCACCGATCTACGCGGAAGTAATTGGTTACGCCAGCAATTCTGGTGGATATCATATCGTCATACCTGACCCTGAAGGAACCGATGCCAGTCGGGCGATGGGTGATGCTATTATGGACGCTGGAATCAGCGCTAACGATATCGATTATATCAATGCCCACGCCACCTCCACTGGCGCTAACGACCGCACTGAGACCAAAGCCATTAAGGCCGTGTTCGACAAACGCGCATACGACATTCCAGTCTCGTCGACGAAGTCCATGATCGGTCACACAATTGGCGCGGCAGGAGCCATTGAAGCAGCAGTATGTGCGCTCGCCATCAAGGACCAATTTGTGCCACCAACGATAAACTATAAAGACAAAGATCCGGCATGTGATCTCGATTACGTACCGGGCGTTGGCCGGCCGGCAAAGCTAAACACTGTTTTATCTAATTCGTTTGGATTCGGCAATTGCAATGCCTGTCTGATCTTTTCAAAATTCAAGGAGTGACCCAAATGGACCATTACACGCAGGTTGAGCAAACCGTTAAAGAGGTTCTAGCGAAACAATCGAAAGTGGACGTAGCCAATATAAAGGCCGACGCGTTATTGGCGGAAGATTTGCGACTGGACTCCTTTGGGGCATTGGAAACCGCTTTTGAACTAGAAGAGAAGTTTGCGATTCAAATCCCGAATGAGGCGCTCTCCAGTGTCAAAACAGTTAAAGATATTGTTGACTATATTGCCGCACAAACACACGATAAAACGAATGCCGGTGGTTGTTAGATTCTCTCTGGAAGAAATGCTATTCGGTAAAGACAAAAGATCTATCTAGCTGGACCGATCGACCTAATGGTTGCTGAATTAGTCAAACGTTTACAATTGACTAATTCTACGCGCTCTGCTTCCGAGCGTGAATAGCTGCGAACTGGCTATCCCTGATGTTATTTAACAGTTTTCAATATTGGATTTTCTTCTTCATCGTATTGGCGCTGTTTTACAGTGTGCCGTTCCGCGTCGGCAAAGTTCTTCTCTTATGTGCCAGCTATGTCTTCTACATGTGGTGGGATCCACGATTTATCGTGCTGATCCTTACTTCCACTGTAGTTGACTATTGGCTGGGAATTCTGCTGGAGGTGGCGAGCGATCGTCGGAAAAAGTTTTTGCTCGTCGTTAGCCTGGTCGTAAACCTGGGAATTCTCGGCTTTTTCAAATATTACAACTTCTTCGCGGGCTCGTTGGCTACATTGCTCCATCTATCCCAGTCATCGGTCGTTCTGCGAATTATACTTCCTGTTGGAATAA
>Ga0193723_1000551_pt1 | contig 14773 bp, 11 predicted proteins | sample H2m2metaG_FD_143042 | JGI IMG/M metagenome (GOLD analysis project Ga0193723, IMG submission 143042) | Soil microbial communities from a riparian zone of the East river system, Colorado, United States - H2m2 | ecosystem: Environmental > Terrestrial > Soil > Riparian zone | place: USA: East River... | reverse complement strand
CACGCTCCACTTCGGGTTGCCGGTCGCTCGACGTGGCTCGACGCGGGACGCCCGGTGCGTGCGGACAAGACCCTTTCGCTCCACGACGACAGCGGCGTCGTGAGCTACGTGCCGGGTGACCTCACGCTGACGGTGCGGGCTGGAACGTCGCTCTCCGAGATCGAGCGCGTGACGGGGGAGCACGACCAATGGCTGCCGCTCGACCCATATGGATCGGGCGAGGGAACCATCGGTGCGACGATAGCGACGGCATCGGCCGGACCGCTCGCATCGAGCTTCGGGCTCCCGCGCGATCTTCTGCTTGGTCTCGAGTTCGTGAATGGGCGCGGCGATGTGGTGAGAGGTGGAGGAAAGGTCGTGAAGAACGTCGCGGGCTTCGACCTGTCACGTCTTCTCACAGGCGCCTGGGGAACGCTGGGCGTAATCACCGAGGTGACGCTTCGACTTTACGCGGTTCCGGCGGTCGATCGCACCTTCGCAGTGGTCCTCGATGGCAGCGAGGGGGAGATGGCGTCTCTCATACGTGGGATCATCACGTCTCCCCTCGCTCCGTACGCTCTGCTGCTCTTGAATTCATCGGCCGCGCGCGCCGTCGGACTGGGCGAGCATCCGGTTTGTCTCATCAGATTTGGCGGGAACGACGCAGTCGTCCGGGCACAGATCAACGTGTTGTCACAAATTGCGCGTCCCGAGGAGACCGGAACCACCATCTGGCTTCGCGTTCGACAGCTCGATGGCAACGCGCACACCACGATCAGAGTCGCGAGCTTGCCACAACGATTCCTCGCAGCGTCGGCCAGAATTCTCGGCGAGGATGTTCCCGGAATCCACACGTGCATCGATCCCCGTCGCGGGGTGCTCAGACTCATTGTCGGAGCGGGAGGCGAAGACAGCGACCGGGGCATTCCGGCAATCGGCGCGTCCCAGGATCTGCAGAAGAACGGCGCAGATGCGAGCGATGTAATCTTCGAGAAGCTTCCCGCCGAGGTGTGGCGGGAAGTCTCGCCCAGCGTGGTGTCCGACGGATTGTCGCGGGGCATCAAGCGAGCGTTCGATCCGCACCATATTCTGAATCCTGGCATCCTGGGCGACTGACGTGACCGCTGCTCTTCCACACGATCCCCTTCCTCACGACCCGATGCCAGGGTGCGCGCTGCCGGGCACGCCGCTGGCCGACGCGTTGCCGGGAATCAACGCGTGCGTGCACTGCGGATTCTGTCTCCAGGCGTGTCCGACGTATCTGAACCTGGAGGACGAGAACGACAGTCCGCGCGGACGCATTTTTCTCATGCGGTCACTGCTGGAAGGCACGGTCAAGCCCGACGATCCGAGCGTTCAACAGCACATCGATCAGTGCCTCGGCTGCCGAGCGTGCGAGCCGGTGTGTCCGAGCGGCGTTCCCTACGGTCAGCTGCTCGAGGCGACGCGAGCCACGCTGCGGGAGAGCAAGCCCACACCGTTTATCGCCCGCTTGATTCTCTTCGTTTTCGCGCGCGAGTGGCTGCTCCGCCCGGCGATGTTCTTCTCGCGATTCCTCGCCGCGACCCCGATTCCCACGCTTATGTCTGGAATCAAGGGACGTCTCGGCTTCGCGATGGCGATGCTCGCCTCCACCGGCCGATCTATCGAGCGCTCACGTTATCAGCCAGTCTCGCGGGGCGAGCGAGGCAGCGTCGCAATTCTTCGTGGCTGTGTGATGGACGGTCTCTTCAGCGAGACGAATCGCGCCACGAGCCGCGTGTTGACCGTCAACGGTTACGCGATGGTGGAAGCTGCCGGACAGAACTGCTGCGGCGCGCTACACGCGCACGCCGGTGACCTCGAGGCGGCCCGTTCGCTCGCCCGGCGCAACATCGCCGCCTTCGATCGCTCGGGCGCCTCGTTCATCGCAGTAAATGCGGCCGGATGCGGAGCGATCATGAAAGAGTACGGGCACCTGCTGAAGGATGATCCCGAGTGGCACGAGAGAGCAGCGGCTTTCGCGGCGCGGGTCCGTGATGTGAGCGAGCTGCTGGCCGCCGCCGGGCCGAGGCAGGGCGGGATGCTCCCGATCAAAGTCACCTACGACGCGCCCTGCCATCTCCAGCACGCGCAGCGTGTCACCCAGGCGCCGTTGTCGGTGCTTGCCGCGATTCCAGGTCTGGAGCTGGTTCCACTTCACGACTCCGACCAGTGCTGTGGCAGCGCCGGGATCTACAATCTCATCGAACCCGACACATCGGATGCCGTGCTCGCGCCCAAGCTCGCCAACATCGCGGCGACGGGCGCGCCCTGGGTCACGACCGGAAACCCCGGTTGCCTGATGCAAATCGGCGCGGGTCTGATTCGCGCCGAGATTTCCGCTCGCACGATTCATCCCGTCGATTTGCTCGACGCATCGTACGCGGCGTTCGGCCAGTAGCGCCCGCGAAGGCCACTGGCTTAATTGCAGGCAATGTCGGAAATGAACGAGTATTCCGCGCTGCACAACGGTGCTCTCTTTTTCGACCGGAGCGACCGGACGCGAACCCGGATATCCGGACCGAAGGCCGCCGAGCTTCTGACCGGCATGGTCACCAACGATGTTTCATCACTCGTCGCGGGCCAAGGTCAGTACGCGGCGGCGTTGACGCCAAAGGGCAAAATCGTCGCCGATCTTCGCATCTTCGCGCTCGAGGATTCGCTGCTCGTCGACACTTCGCCCGCCGCCGCGTCGGGCTGGAAGGACATGGTGCGGAAGTACATCAATCCGCGTCTCGCTCCGTATCACGACGTCACCTCCGAGCTCAGCGATCTCGGCATATTCGGCCGCTCTGCGCGCTCGATCATCTCACGGGTCATGGAGGTCGACGATCGCGATCTCGCGGCCCTGGAGCCGTACGGAAACATCTCGCGTCCTTTCGGCGACGCGACTGCGATCATCGCCCGAGTTCCCGAAATGGATCTCGAGGGATTCGAGATCTTCATTCCGACTGGAACGGCGGGCTCACTCAAGGCAGCGCTCACGACGGCGGGAGTTTCCGCTGGCGGCACGGACACGTGGGAGATCGCGCGCGTCGAGAGCGGCCGGCCGCAGTGGGGCGCCGACATGGACGATTCCACCCTGCCCCAGGAAGCAAACCTCGACGAGCTCGGTGCGATTTCCTACACAAAGGGCTGCTACATCGGACAGGAGACAGTCGCGCGAGTCCACTTTCGCGGGCACGTGAATCGTTTTCTGCGGAGGCTTCGATTCGTGACGCGGCCCGCGCCGCCAAAAGGCGCGGAGCTGGTCGACGAGACCGGGAAAGTGATCGGAGATATCCGTAGCGTCGCGCTGTCACCGCGATACGGCGGTGTGGCGCTGGGGATGGTGAGGCGCGAAATCCTGCCGGGTACGACGCTGCAGGCGCGATGGTCAGGAGGAGAATGCAGCGTGCAGGTGGAGCAGAATGAAAAAGGCGCCACTGTTTAGTGGCGCCTTTTTTATTCGGAGGGACCGCTTACTTCTTCTTCGTGGTCGTCTTGGTCGTCTTGGTCGTCGTGGTCGTCGTGGTGCTACTAGCCGTGGTGTCCATCTTCATGCCGGTGTCCATCGCGGCCGGGGCCGGAGCCATGGCGGGAGCGGACGTGTCAACGGTGGCGGCATCATCTTTCTTCGCTGTGCATGCGGCAAGTGCGAGGACGGCGGCGACAAGGGCCAGGCGCTTCATTTACGATCTCCTTGAGAGGCAATTTGAATATTCGCCGGTCCGTGCACGCGGTCGCAGTGCCCGTTTTTGGCGCGGACGAGAATTTATCTCATCCGAAAGCAGTGTCAAGGGTAGAGCCGTCTAGTTACCCCCTCGCACGCGGGCTAGATTACCTCGCGAATCGCGTTATTTCCTCGGAGAATTAGTTGTCGCTTTATCCAGAAACATTTGGCGCCTTGAAGCGCTCTGCCTTCGGCTCACCGGAGCAAAGGCTCCGCTCGGTGAAGGATGAGCTTCGTGCGAACCTTCTCACCAGGCTCGCAACGCGTAAACCCATTTTCAGCGGCGTCGTCGGCTACGAAGAGACGGTGATGCCGCAGATCGTCAACGCCCTCCTCAGCCGCCACAACTTCATCCTGCTCGGCCTCAGGGGTCAAGCGAAGTCGAGAATCCTTCGCGCACTGGCCACACTCCTGGATCCAATGCTACCGATGATCGCCGGCAGCGAAGTCAACGACAATCCGTTCGCTCCGATCTCGAAATACGGAAAGAATCTTCTCAAGGAAGCGGGCGACGACACGCCGATTGCGTGGCTCGTGCCCGACATGCGCTACGTCGAGAAGCTCGCGACGCCCGACGTGACGGTTGCCGACATCATTGGAGACCTCGATCCGATCAAGGCCGCGCGCGGCGGACACATCCTCGGCGACGAGCTGACGATGCACTACGGAATGCTGCCACGCGCAAATCGAGGAATCTTTGCGCTGAACGAGCTGCCCGACCTTGCCGGCAAAGTGCAGGTCAGCCTGTTCAACATCATGCAGGAAGGTGACGTCCAGATCAAAGGATATCCCGTGCGCTTGCCGCTCGACGTGATGCTCTGCTTCACGGCGAACCCGGAGGACTACACGGCCCGCGGCAAGATCATCACTCCGCTCAAGGACCGCATTGGCAGCGAGGTCACCACGCATTATCCCGAGACCGTCGAGCTGGGAATGGCGATTACGAATCAGGAAGCGTGGACCTCGCGCGGCGCCGGCAAGGTTCGCGTCCCCGACTTCATCGCGGAAGTCATCGAGCGCGTCGCATTCGAGGCGCGAAACGACAAGCGGATCGACAAGCGGTCGGGCGTGTCGCAGCGCATGCCAATCAGCGTGCTGGAGAACGTCGTCTCGAACGCCGAGCGTCGCGCGCTCCAGACCGGCGAGCGTGACATCGTGCCCCGCATCGCCGATATCTATGCGGCACTTCCGGCCATCACGGGAAAGATCGAGCTCGAGTACGAGGGCGAATTGGTCGGAGGTCATACGATCGCGAAGGAGCTTATCCGCCGCGCAGCTGACGCCACCTATCAGGACCGCGCCGGTGGAATCAACACCGACGAGATCATCATGTGGTTCGACGTCGGCGGAGCGTTGCAGGTGACGGACGATGTGCCGGTCGACGCGGTGGTCGAGGGATTCGGCAGCGTCCCGGGTTTGATGCAGGTCGTGAACACCGCCGGCCTGGCACGGATGGACGATCTCCCGGTGGTCGCCGCCGGTTGTGAGCTGGTGCTCGAATCACTGGTGGCGCGGAAGAAGATCGCGCGCTCCGATGCGGGCCAGTACGGCCGCGCCGTCGAAGAGAAGCGCCGCCGGCCCTATCAGGACTGAGTAGTGTCGATCCTCACGGTCTCGCGCCTTTACGGGTCGGGAGGCTCCGAGGTCGCCGCTCTAGTTGCTACAAAACTTGGCTGGTCACTGCTCGACAACGCAGTCGTCGACGCCGTCGCGGCGCGGATGGGACTGAGCGTCGCCGAGGTGCGCGACCGTGAGGAGAGAGTCCCGTCGCTGGTCGAGCGGTTGACCTCGGCGATGGCGATGGGCTCACAGGAGTGGGCGTCGCCGATTGCCGCCGCGAAGCGGCCAACGGACGAACAGCTGATCGAAGTCACCCGCCACATCATCGATGAAGCAATCGCGCGTGGGCCGCTGGTTGTAGTCGGCCGCGGCGCCCAGGAAATGCTGGCGGCGCGCGAAGACGCTCTCCACGTATTCTGCTACGCGCCACGCAAGGCGCTGATCGCGCGCACGATGCAGCGCGAGGGCGTGGGGGCCGAGGAAGCGACTCGTCTCGTCGACAACACCAACAAGGAGCGCGACCAGTGGGTGCGGCTGCACTGGGAGCGCGATCGTCGTGCCCACGAGAATTACGATCTCAGCGTGAATACGGAACGATTCGGAATCCAGGGAGCGGCAGATCTCATCGTCACGGCGGCGAGAATGCGGTTCGGGCTCTAGGTTTTCTACTGCAACTGAACGAGTGGGGAGCTGAGAGCCCCAAGCTCAGAGCTAGGAGCCTCACGACGTCGGGACGTTACCGTCGCTCTTCGGGGCACGGGCAACTGCTTTTGCCAGCACGCCACCAGTGGCGTCCCGAAGTCTGCAGCTCCAAGCTCTCAGCTTGGGGCTCTCAGCTCCTCACTCGTTCAGTTGCTTTTTTGTTTGTCGCTACAAGGAACGCTTATGCCTCCACTCATTCGCTGCGCTTGGGCAAGAACTCCGCTCAGCATCGCCTATCACGATGCCGAATGGGGTGTGCCAGTTCACGACGACACGATTCTTTTCGAGTTCCTGACGCTGGAAGGTGCGCAGGCTGGCTTGAGCTGGGAGACGATTCTCAAGAAGAGGGAATCGTATCGAGACGCATTCGCCGGCTTCGATCCAGCCCGAGTAGCTCGATTCACGCCGGCGCGAGTCGAACGTCTTCTTCAGAACCCAGGCATCGTTCGCAACCGTCTGAAGGTTGTCAGCACGGTGAAGAACGCCAAGGCCTTCCGCCTCATTCAGCGCGAGTTCGGCAGCTTTGATTCGTACATTTGGACGTTTGTCGGCGGGGAGCCACGCGTAAACCGGCGGCGCACACTCAGTGAAGTGCCCCCGCGCAGTCCGGAATCGGACGCCATGAGCCGCGATCTGCTCCGTCGTGGTTTCAAGTTCGTTGGATCGACGATCTGTTACGCATTCATGCAAGCGGTGGGTCTGGTTAACGATCACACCGTTGACTGCTTTCGATATCCGGCAGCGTGGAAGGATCTCGCATGACGGCGCTCGGCCGAACCAATTCGGGCTGAGCGTCAGGCTGGTATAGGCCCCGATAGAGGGAACGGCGGCGGGCCCACAGGGGACTATAGCCGAAGGTTGCCCAGGTCTGCGACGACGAACTGGCGGCTCCCAACCTCTACCACTACCTTGGTTATCCCTCGCATAGCCCTGACGCCTCCTGCCGACGCCGGTGCCCTCCCTGAACATTCATCGGAGTGTACGAGGTGTCCGCACTGGCTACCTGCTCACCAGGAGGTCTCCCATGTCAGGCGCTCCCACACACGGAACGGTTGCGGTGCTCGCGCTCGTCACACTCGCCGCTTGTGGACCGGACTCCGCCGGCCCCGCGCGCTCTGTCCCCACCCAAGCCCAATATTCGTTTGCGCGGTCGGAGTGGTCGGCGCCTGTAAATGTAGGCGCAGTCGTCAACTCGGCCGCTGGTGAGATGAACGCCGCACTTTCGCCGGATGAACTGAGTCTCTACTTCACCTCAGACCGAGCCGGTGGGTTGGGTATAACCGACATCTGGGTATCGCACCGCGAATGCGGAGATTGCCCTTGGCAAACACCAGTGAATCTCGGGGCGCCCTTCAATAGTCCTAGCCAGGACGCAGGACCAAGATTGTCAATTGATGGGCATCTCCTCTTCTTCCAAAGCGATCGTCTCGCAACGTCAGGCGGGGGAGACATCTACGTATCGCGCCGGAATAATCCGAACGACGACTTCGGGTGGGGACCTCCGGTACACCTCGGCCCCGATGTGAACACAACGGACGGAACCGAAAACGCCGCCGACTATCTTCAGAGCGCGGAAGACGGACGTGGGAACCTCTATTTCAACCGCTCAACACCAGCAGCTCCACCGGCGCCAGCCATCCCGCCGGAGATCTACTACGCGTCTGTCTCGCGCGACGGGGAAACTCGTGGTCCCGCTGTCTTCGTTTCGGAGCTTAACGTGATAACCGCCAACGACCAGCACGTCACGATCCGCAAAGATGGAAGAGAACTCTTTTTCGCCTCCAACCGTGATGGTGGTCTCGGTGGATTGGATCTTTGGACATCGACTCGCCGCAGCGTACACGAACCGTGGTCTCCGCCGGTCGATATGGGCGCAACGGTGAACACCTTGTCCAACGATCAGCAGCCAAGTTTGTCGTCCGATGCTCGCACTATCGTCTTCGCCTCGAACCGACCCGGTGGATTTGGTGGCAGCGACCTGTGGATATCTACCCGCACATCGAGCGGACACTAGCTGAGTCTTACCGCGGGTTCGTCGCCCAGATCGTCGATTCGGTGACGAATCCGCGGTCCTCGATCTCGAGCATGCTCACGATCAGCCGGGCAATGTCGGACGGGTGAAGCTTGGTCGGATTGTCCGGCCTGGCCGGCGTCGATGACGACTGCCCTTCGCCGAAACTGGTGAGCACCTCGCTCGGGCTTACCTGCATCACCCGGATGTTGTGCTGACGCAGCTCCGCTCTCCAGCATTCCGTCAGAGCGTGGAGCGCGAACTTGCTCGAGCAATACGCGGAGCCGTTGGCGAACCCGCGCTGGCCGGCGGTCGACGAAATGTTGACGATGTTCCCGTAACTCCGGCCCACGAAATGTTTCGCCGATTCGCGCGCGACCAGCATCGCTCCCAGCACGTTCGTCTGCCACACCCGGAAGAATTCTTCCGCCGTCAGATCGACCAGCGGTGCAAAGGCGCCGAAACCGGCGTTGTTGATGAGAACGTTGTAGTCGGAATATTCCTTCACCACGGCCCCGATCAGTTGCTGCACATCGTCTTCCTTGCTCACGTCAGCGACGATCGGGAGCGCACCGATCTCCTTCGCTGCCGACTCGAGCATGCCCTTGTGTCGCGCGCATATCGCGACACGGGCACCACGCGAGCGCAGAAGTCGGGCGGTCTCGAGACCAATCCCACAGCTTCCGCCGGTGACGAGTACCGCTGCATTCTTCAGGTCCATTGCTTCTCCTTCGAGCCAATCGCTTCCCTCACCCGCCGAGCGAAGTCAGCGACGTCGGACTCCTCGGTGTCGAAGGATGTGATCAGTCGTGCCTCTGATGTCGCCTCGTTCCAGATATGGAACGGCCACTGCTCCTGCAGCTTCGGAATAATCTGACGCGGGAGCGTGACGAAGACCTCATTCGCCTCGACCGCCTGGGTCAACGCGACACCTTGTATCCCCGCCAGCTCGCTGGCGAGCAGCTGCGCCATCTTGTTGGCGTGCTCGGCGCTCCGCTTCCAGAGCCCGTTGCTGAGCAAGGCGCTGAATTGGGCGGCGATGAAGCGCATCTTGGAGGAAAGCTGCATGCCCTGCATTCGCCGGAACTCGAAATCGTCGGCGAGCACCCGCCTGAAGAAGATCGCTGCCTCTCCCGCCACGAGACCGTTCTTGGTGCCCCCGAATGAAAGCGCGTCGACTCCCGCTTCGCTCGTTATCGCCTTCAGCGGCACGTTCAGGTAAGCGGCGGCGTTGAAGATCCTGGCGCCATCCATGTGGAGCAGCAGTGAATTCGCGTGCGCAAAGTCGGCAATGACGCGGATTTCCTGCGGCGTGTACACCGTGCCGTACTCGGTGGCCTGAGTGATCGAGACGGCGCGCGGCTGTACGTGGTGCTCGTTGCCGATGTCGTGCAGATGCTCGCGAATCCCGGGGACGGTGATCTTCCCGTTGGGTGAAGGCACCGTCAGCAGCTTGCACCCAATGTGCTTCTCCGCCGCGCCGCACTCGGAGGTGTACACGTGCGCCGTCTCCGCGCAGATGACGGCCTGGTGCGACCTCACCATGCTCTGGAGGCAAAGGACATTCGCGGCAGTCCCGCTGAACACCAGAAATATCTCCGGGTCGCCGCCGAGCTCGACCCCAATTCTGGAGACGGCGTCGTGCGTAAAGGGATCGGTGCCGTAGGAAGGAACGTGACCGACGTTGGCCGCGGCCATCGCCTCGAGCACCTCGGGATGCACTCCCGCCCAATTGTCACTCGCGAACGCGCGTCCCGACTGCTGCTTGTGCGGCATGAGCCTACGATAACGTCCCGCTCACCGGAGCGGCAAGGCGACTGCCGCTTGCACCGAGGTCGCCTCGACGCGGGCTTCTAGTGAAAGTCGCGACTGGCGTGAAGGAGCTGCCTGACCTTCAGCTCGCTGAATTTCCGGCCGATCACGTTCCTCACTCCGCCATCGCGCTCGAATTTCCCCTGCACCACCACGAACGTCGAGAACTTCACAACCTCGGCATACTTCTCGACCATCTTCTTGGATACGATCACGTTGATGAAGCCAAACTCGTCTTCCATCAGTAGAAACACGGTGCCCTTAGCGCTCTGCGGCTGCTGCCGGATGGTGACCAGCCCCGCCGTGATGATCCACTCTCCACCTTCGAGCTGCTCCAGCTCCTTCGAGTCGAGCGCGCCCGCGGCGCGGAGCTTCTCCCGCAAATGCTCCATCGGATGGCCGCTGACGCTGATCCCGACCGAGAAGTAGTCGAGGAAGATCAGCTCGTCGCGGGTGAGGGGACGCGGACTGTAGGAAGTCCGTCGCGCCGGGGCAAGCGGAAGACTGTCCCCTACCGCGCGCATTGCGACCCACGCCGCGCGCCGGCGATCCGGTTCCCAGGCGCCGAAGGCACCGGCGCGTGCGAGATGCAGTGCATCGGTCCGTTGCAGCTTTGCCCGCTGTACTACATCGTCGATCGACGTGAAGCGATCCCATCCTCTCGCTGCTTTCAACGCATCGAGAGATTTCTCGCCGAGCCCGCGGATGTGACGCCAGCCGATTCTGAGCGCCGGCCGGTCCGGATTTTCCGTCGGCTCGGTGGTGCACTCCCAGTCGCCGTCGCGCATGCACGGCGGCAGCGACTTGAGTCCGTGACGCCTCGCATCGTGAATCAAGGTCGAGGGTGGATAGAATCCCATCGGATACGAATTCAGCAATCCGGCGTAGAACTCCGCCGTGTAGTGCGCCTTGAGATATCCCGTCGCGTACGCGATGAGAGCGAAGCTCCACGCGTGCGACTCCGGGAATCCATAGTTGGCGAAGCTCTTGAGATCCTCGGCGATCTTCGCCGCGACGTCTTCCGTTACTCCGCGCTCGACCATGCGCGTTCTCAGCTGCTCGAGCACGCGATGCAGCTTCTCGACTTTGCGGATGTGTCCCATCGTGCGCCGCAGCTCGTCGGCCTGCGCCGCCGAATACCCGCCGAGCTTCATGGCGATCGCCATCGCCTGCTCCTGGAAGATCGGAATTCCCTGAGTGCGCTTGAGAATCGGCTCCAGATCCGGGTGCAGGTACGTCACCGGCTCGAGTCCGCGCCGCCGTGCCGTGTAGGGATGAACAAAATTCGCCTGGATCGGACCGGGCCGAATGAGCGCCACCTGCACTACAATGTCGTACAACCGATCTGGCTTCGTATGTAGCACAGAAGCGATCTGCGCCCTGCTCTCGATCTGGAACGTGCCGATCGTCTCGCCGTGCGCGATAAGGTCATACGTCGCCTCATCGTCGGGCGGCAGCTTGTACATCTCGGGCCGCGTACCGGTGCGCACCTCGATCATGTCGAAGGCGCGTCTCACCAGCGATAGCGCGCCGAGTCCGAGGAAATCGAACTTCGGGATGCCGACGGCATCGAGATCGTCCTTGTCGAACTGTATGATCGTGCGGCCCATGGTCGTGTGCTCGACCGGCAGGTAGTCCCCAAGCGGCGCGGAGGACAGAACGAATCCACCGACGTGCGTCGAGCGCAGACGAGGCACTCCCTCGAACGCCGCCATCGCCGCGAGAGTCGCCTTGCCCCGTGGATTGTCGAGATCGAAGCCAAACTGGGGAGCGAGAGTCTCCGCGATGTACTTCGCTCCTTCGGCCGGATCACTCCAGTGGATCCTCTTGGAGAAATTCGTCGCCATCTCGACCGGGTACCCGAACGCGCGCATGGAATCGAGAATGGCGTTGGGCCCGCGGTACATCTGCACGATGCAGGTGATCGCCGCGTTCGCGCGATTGTACTTGTCGTACACGTAATCGAGCACTTCCTCCCGCCGGTCGTGCTCGATGTCGACGTCGATGTCCGGAGCCTCCGTCTGTCCATCGACCCGGATCTCGGAGAGAAATCGCTCGAACAGAAGCCCGTGCTTCACCGGATCGACGGCGGTGATGGCGAGACAGTACGCGACCGCGGAGTTCGCCGCGCTGCCACGGCCCTGGCAGAGGATTCCCTTTTTCCGAGCGAAATCAACCGCGTCCCACATTACGAGGAAGAATCCGGCAAAGCCCAACGTGCCGATGACACGCAGCTCGTGCTCGAGCTGTGCCGCCTGCTTGTCGTCGATCTCACCCCACCGTTCCCGAGCGCCCGCAAAGACCTTTTCCCTCAGGAAAGTGTCATCGTTATAGCCAGCTGGAACCGGGAACTTGGGCAGCGGCGGCCTCACCCACGCCAGACTGAAGTCGCACTCGGACGCGATTCGCTCGCTCTCCTCCAGACCTGCCTCGCGTCCACCCCCTTTCCACCGCTCGGCCATCTCCTCCGGAGAAGCGAGACGCCATTCGCCATTCGGGTGCAGCAGTCCGCGTGCGAGCGCATCGTCGATGGTCGTGGCATAGCGGAGAGCGGTGAGCACATCGTGCACGAGCCGGCTGTCGTTGTCGATGTAGCGCGGCTCGTGACAGACCACCCACGGGATTCTCTGCCGCTCGGCGAGCTCGATCAGAGCGGTGGCGAGCGCCGCTTCGTTTCCACTGGTGTGGTGCAGTTGCACCTCGACCGCGAGCCTGTCGCCAAAGACATCGCCGGACCGGTCAACACCTGCAGTCCTTCGCTCCGCTCCGCTACCTGCTGCCAGGAGATGCGCGGGCGTCCGCGCGTCTTCTTTCCATCTCCTTTTTTCCACGTCGAGAGGTCGCCGACGCGCGACCTGGTGACGAGACAAGCGAGATTGTTGAACCCCTCCTTGCTCCGCGCCAGAAAAGCGACGGGAAATCCATCGACGTTGAGGTCGGCGCCGACGATGGGTTTCAGATTCTGCCGGCGAGCCTCGAGTCCGAACCGAACGATCCCACCGAGGTCCGCGGTGTCGGTGATTCCGAGAGCGCTGTAGCCGAGTGATGCCGCGCGGGCAGCCAGTGCTTCCGGTGAAGCGCTGCCGTCGCCGAAAGAGAAGGCGGTATGGGCTTTGAGCTCGACGAATCCCATGCCTCAGCTTATACCGAACAGATACCGAAAACAAGGGGAGAACTGCAACTGAACAGGCGGGAGGACCCAGTAGGTAAGTTGCGAGTGACCTAGTTCACGACGCCCGGACTTGCCTCTGTGGCATTCAAGGCAAAAGCAGTTGCCTGTGTCCTGATACAGCGGTAGAAAAGTCAGTGCGTAGTGACCTCGCAAACTGCCAACTTACCTACTGGGTCCTCTCGCCTGTTCAGTTGCAGTTGTCTTTCAGAAATTCATTAGCCATTACAACGCATTCAGCGTGACGAGTGACTAAAATTCATCCACTCCGTCCCAAAAGTACCTCGATCAAATAAATGGCAACGACAGCATCTATCACCCGTTCGAAGGCAGATAGCGCCCCGCTCCCCCGAGCTGGGCGAGCAGCAGGCCGCGAAGTGAACGCGAACGGGAACGGCTACCAGCCTTCATATATTCCCGCCGCAATTGCGGCGGGACTCGTATTCGTCCTCTATCTCCTCACGCTCGCGCCATCGGTCGCGATGTGGGACACCGGCGAGTACATGGCGGCGGCGAAGGTGCTGGGGATCCCGCACCCGCCGGGCAATCCCTTCTTCATGCTCCTCGGCCACGCTTTCGCGTCGCTGCCGATTCCCGTCTCCTACGCCGCCAGGATCAACATCATGGCGGCGCTTGCCAGTGCCTGCTCCGCCGGCTTCTGGTTCCTGATCACTGAGCGGATCGTCGCTCGCTGGATCGTCGAGCGCTGGCAGCGCCTGGTTGTCGCCGGACTCGCGACTCTGATCGGCGCGACCGCATTCACGGTGTGGAATCAGTCGGTGGTCAACGAAAAGGTCTATACGATCTCGCTGCTCTTCTTCACGATCGTTTCCTGGCTGATGATCCAGTGGATCGAGGAGCCGGATGCTCCGCGCGCCGATCGCATTCTCATCCTGATCGCGTTTCTACTCGGGCTCGGCTACTCCAATCACCCGGCCGGCTTCCTCCCGCTGCCCGCGGCCGGAGTGGCCCTGCTCATGGTCCGCTGGAGAACTCTTCTTCGCTGGAAGCTCGTCCTGGCAGCGCTCGGCGCATTGATAATCGGGCTGACGCCGTTCATCTACGAGCCAGTGCGAGCTGCCTATTTCCCCCCAATCAATGAGGGCGCGCCGACGGCTTGTAACACCAAGCTCGAGGCGAGCTGCACGTTTACAACGCTGACCAAGGACAGGTTGATGGCGAACATCAACCGGGAACAGTACGGTCAGAAGCTCGAGCGCGGCGCGCCGTACTCGGCGCAAGTCGGAATGTGGTGGCTTTACTTCAAGTGGCAGTGGGTGCGCGACTCGCACCAGACCATGCAGGCTCTCCAGTTCATCGTAGCGTTCGCCTTCCTCGCGCTGGGTCTGGTCGGTGGCTACGTGCATTGGCAGCGAGACCGAAAAACTTTCTGGTATTTCGGGCCGCTCATGTTCACGATGACGCTGGCCCTCATCTATTATCTCAACTTCAAGTACGGCTGGTCGCAGGATCCTGGCAATCGCGATGTCGCGCGTGAGGTGCGTGACCGCGACTACTTCTACATCTGGAGCTTCTCGGCCTGGGGCGTGTGGGCCGCGATTGGCCTCAGCTTTCTCTGGGAGCAGCTCGCGCACGTGCTCGGCGGGGACGAAACGGAAGAAGAGCGGTCCGCGGCCAGAAAGCGATCGGGCCTCCCAAGCTGGCCGTCGAGGCGCGGGTTCATCCTCGCGGCCCCGATCCTGTTGATCGCGCTCATTCCGTTCGCCGCCAATTGGAGATTCGCCTCTCGCGCCGGGCACCACTTCACCCAGGAATGGGCGAGCGATTACCTCAACTCACTCGAGCC
>Ga0193723_1000550_pt1 | contig 14778 bp, 17 predicted proteins | sample H2m2metaG_FD_143042 | JGI IMG/M metagenome (GOLD analysis project Ga0193723, IMG submission 143042) | Soil microbial communities from a riparian zone of the East river system, Colorado, United States - H2m2 | ecosystem: Environmental > Terrestrial > Soil > Riparian zone | place: USA: East River... | reverse complement strand
AGCGAGAGAGATAAGAAGTTAGGTAGGCAGGACAAACCGATGTTTCATATTGTTGCAGGTACTTCAATCGGCGCCATGAACGCAGCAGTGCTTGTAAGTTACGTAAAAGAGAATAAGACTTGGCAAGGGTCAGCCGAAAGGTTGATCGAATTCTGGGAGTACCTTTCGACTGAAGCTTTTGTTGATAAACTCCCCCTTTTCTCTCACTGGTGGGATAATTGGCACCGTGTCAGTGACAATGTAGCTACTGGCGAATCTGCTAGAAGATATTATAACACAAAGGAATTCATATTCAAAGGCGTACCCAATGTATTTCAGCCCTTGACACCTCTGGGCGATAAGAGATTCTTCGACCCGATGAATACATGGTACCGTTATAGCAGCAATCCGTTAAGAAAAAGTATTGAGAGATTTGCAAAATTCCCGATAGGCACCAGTTTTGAAAATAATGAACCTAGGCTGCTTTTGGTTAGTATAGACGTCCAAGAAGGAGTATCAGTCGTATTTGATAGTTACATGAGGGAGGATGGTAGCCGCAAAACAGAATATGGGAATTTCGGTCCTGAGTTCGCAAGGAGGAGTAATGAACAGGAGGGATATGAACATGTTATAAAATATAATGACGGGATACCGGCTGATTTTGTTCTCGCCAGTGGATCTGTACCTGTAAATTATGATTATACAAAGTTAGTCGAGGATTATAGTAGTGTAGCCAAAAATAATAATAATGTTAATGACAACAGTAAGAATACTAGTAATAATGATTTTACTTCTGATAAGAAAGTTCGCTACTTTTGGGATGGGGGGTTGCTTAGTAACACTCCACTGAGAGAGACCGTAATAGAACATCGAAGGTATTGGCATTTCATTAGAAAACGTGAGGTCCCCCCTCTACGAGTTACCATAATTAACTTACACCCAATTAAGCAGGATTATTTACCTACTGATTATGACGGCGTTCTAGATAGAAAAAATGACCTAATATACCATGATAAGACGCTGTTTGATGAAAGAATGGCGATCCTGATGTCTGATTACGTTAATCTTGCTAAAACACTGACAAAATTGGCTCAAGATAACGGAGTTGGAAAGGATCTAATAAACGGCATTTTGCAGCAGCAAGCACTCACTAGGCATTTCTCGACTGGAAAGCAATTCACATATGGCAATCTATTAGAAGGAACAGTGCCTGTTGATTTCACGTTTAGATTAGAACGTAAGAACGATATTCACACAGTTGCTAACAAAACTTTTGACTTCTCATATAATACAATAAGACAGCTAATTAGGGACGGCTACGAAGAAGCAAGAGAACAAGGAATTAAGGCAATTCAAGATACAGAAAAAAACTCTTAATCTCAATCAAAACCCAAATCTCTTTGTATACCATTGAAAGTTAATATTTTTAAACCAAGTCGTGGTAATAGTAGAGAGCAGTCACGATATTATTTGGCAAGAACCGAGCGATATCAGTTGCTTTTGTTTCTAGCATAAGGTGTTTCACAGTATTTGAAAAATATAAACTAGGGAGATTTTTATCTCGGGACTTAACTTATTAAAAGAAAGACACAAGGTGTTACTAAAACCAGATCGATTAAAATCATTTAGTGATTCAGTAATAGTGGTAGCTGTTGTCTTACTCGTATACAACCTTGCCACTTTAGCAACTACTGATCCGGATGCCTTTCAACCAGAAGTTTTCTTTGCTACTCTTGTAGCATATGTAAATAGCTTCATAGTAGTCTTCTTATTCTGGGTTACTTTTACTATCCTCCTAGATTATATCAAACAATTAGACGATGTCGTGATTTCATTATCCTTGATATTCCTAATACTTGTTACACTCACACCCGTTGCAAATGTAGCATTCCATCAAGATAAAACTACAAGATCCTTAGTTTTTATATCGTTTGTCGAGATCTCCGCAGGATTACTTCTGATATTGATTTTGTTTTATGTTGGAAAAGGCAAAGTATTGCATAATCCTGATTCAAGAGGCACACTGCTCGGCTTTTGCGTGATCCCATCAGTCTATGCAATTTCGCTAATCGTATCAATTTTCAATTTCACCATCGCATCGATTATTCCATTATCTATAGTTCCATTATTTGTAATATTAAGACTCAGAGCACGTCAAATCCGCCCTAACGAGAATAATTCAGGAATTTAATGCCTGTGTATATTCATATCTCATAGATCATAACAGCAAGACGCTAATGTGAGGGATCACTTAATGATCTAGAAGGTTGACGCGTACTATACTGATGAAGATAGCATGTTAGAAGTCGGATGGAAATTCGAAGTCAAAGGTAAAAATGCTACTCCTATGGCAGAATAAATAGTCTAGGTCATTGTAGGTACAGTTTGAATATATCATTTTATCACATAAAGAGAGCAAAGAATTAGGTCAGTTTAATGCTGCAATAAAGCAAGTAATTGACAAACATCCAGAGACAAAAATGGTACTTGTGGCTTAGTTAGCAATCAAAAAAGAAATTGATAAATTGAATTGTTATGATTGCAGAATTAGCATGGCACGAATCCTTAGTAGCAAATCCAACCCATCGACTATAAACATGGCCGTTGTAGTCTCTTTCAGATCCATATTATGAAGTCGTTCAAGTATGGCGGCTGCAAGAGGATAATTTGTTCTCAAATCCTTGATTTTATGTTGCACCTTCTGCTCATCTACATCTTTATCTTCCATCGAAATTAATCTCATTGCACGAACTTTTAGTAACCATCTTACACCATCAGCTAGTAATATAACACTCACGACTTCTTTCAGATCCATTGATGGTATCCTTTCAAGTATTGCAGTTGCAATAGGATACTTTGTTTTTAACTCGTTAATCTTTTGTTGCATCTTCTGGTGGCTCACATCATCTTCCGAAATGCTCATAATATTCCAATCCCAGCTAAATTAATTAAAGATTGTCGTATCGGTACTGGTCACTCATGATATACCGATCTCATTATAATAGGGAAATTGATGCTAATTATAAGCTCCCTTTCTTACAACTTCTAACGTTCAGTATTACAAAACAAAGTTCACACAATCATTATCAAAACTTTGTTTAGTATATTGTAACCCTTGGAATACTATATTGAAGGAGACGTTATCCTACAAGATCTGACAAGCTCATTCCCCTTCTTAACCAAACCTAACGCGTAAATTCTGAAATTATATTTTACTATTCCTAACTAAATTCCACATCACTAAGATCCATGCTATTGTTATACCCACTTTCTCTTAACTGCCTAATTGTCTTATAAGAAAAGTCAGATATTTTATCTGATATCGTGTTTTCATCATTTTTCCGGTTTATTCGTATAACTTTTCCTATCTCAAATTGTCCTACTAGTATATCCGAATATTTTCTAGGTCTGATTGCCATACCATGGTTCATCGTCTTTTTGTTCAGTAAATTATTTATGACATCATCTTTTGCACCATGATCTTTTGCAATCTTGATCAATTCCCTTGCCAAATCCACATAGTCTGATACAAGCAACAAAGCCTGTTGCTCTCGTTCTGTTTTGTCTGAAAAGGTTATGTCACTATTTCTGTTTATAACACCATCATGGTCCCAAGGAATTGTGTCTCTTAAACCCTTTACTTTTAGCCAATAAAGACGGTGTAGTCTAACAAGTTGTGTTAATGGAGTGTTGCCGTAGTGGCGGTACAGACAAACTCCAATGTGGTAAGGGAAATGATGTAGTAACTGAATTCAACGAAGCAGAAGGTGATAAAGCAAGCAGGGATTGTGAGAACGTCTCGAGGGAATAGGCTCGAATCCCTTTGATAAAGTATATTAACTTCATATCTTCTCTTGAAGATTATGAGAGGAAGATGGGCTTCAGCAGCTATAGGTGCAGGTGTAGCAAGAAGGCGCGCAGGAGCTGAGATGGACCAACAAGCACAAGCATACCAAGCTCAACAAAATCAAGCGCAACAACAAATAGAAGCACAACAAAGGCAAATCGAATCGCTACAACAACAAAAACAGAATCCCCAACCACAGCAGGCACAGCAGGCACAGCAGGAAGACCCTATCCAGAAATTGAAAAAATATGCTGATCTCAAACAACAGGGAATAATATCAGAAGAAGAATTTCAGAAACTCAAGGCGGACTTATTATCAAAGATATAAGCTACAAGCTGCAGCTGAACAAGCGGTCAATAATTATGTAAGATCCACCAAATTGTAGAATTGAATCATTAAACTCCAGATTTTGTAGATCCAGTTTGAAAATTCATTAGTTGAGCTCTGTTGAGACAGGTCTCGCTATCCTCTTTTTATCAAATTTAGTTCCGCTGCTACGCTTAAAACCAATTCCCATAGCCCGTTTGCGAACATCTCGAAGATTGCGTAATCCTAGTGTTAATACTTAGATAATAACCATCGAAAAAGATTAGTCGGACCCATATAGGGGTCATTGGATGTGTAGTGATATTAGACGAGTTGATCCTAAAATGTCAATCCAATATAAATAGAACTCTAGTAGCTTTGAACCCATTAATCACTGGATCAATACAGACATATCAGCTATAGTCCATGCCTCCTTAATTTTGTCTCCTTCAAAATGAAGGATTTCAACTCCTTGAGTCTCAATCTTCTTATGAGTGGCTGGAAAGTCAGCAAAGTCCTTTTCATGTGTAGCTTTTAAGGTCCATCTAATGGCAACTTTGTCTTGTTCCGCAATGTCATCTACTATTGTTACACGCATATCTGGAAAGGCTGAGAGATCTTCGGATACCCAACGTTTGAATTCCTCAAGACCCTTAACCTCTTCAGCCATCCCGTGGTAAATTATATCAGGGGTAACGAACTTATTCGCCATCTCTGGTTTCCTCGCATTAAATATTTCTTCGACAAACGTTCGAGCTATAGTCTTGTTTTTTGTATCGGACATGTCCTATTAACAATCAGATGTATCCATTAAGCTTTGCTATTTATTTATTGAAAATTTGGCCTAAAACTGGAAGAGCGATACAAAGGCAATGATAGAAATGAATAAGACTAGAGCTAGAAAACAAGAGAAGTTGACATATACTATTACTGCCATTATAGGAAGTGCAAGCAAAATTATTTACTCAGGTCAGCGTCTTTTTCGACCGATAGGCTAGCTCTATTCTGCAACGGCAACAGATTAGATATACCGTACATGAGTACCTGAATTCATTTAGTACCGCTTCGCATTGCAGAGTGCATATACCGTAACAAGAGGACTCATAGATTGTCTTAGACGTAATCGTAGTTGTTGGTATCATCTCAAAATCGCCCGCCATATCACGATTCCCACGATTATGGCCACTGCCAATCCCACTATTCCTACGATTATGAGCAAATTCGAGCCTTTTATTGTACTTCCCCATATTCGTTACTAAGATTCACTTTCTATTAAAGCGCGTGCCCAGGTTGTATTGGGAATAATAGAAACAAGACTTGCAGATCGCGTTTCCATCTTATGTCAAATAGAGAGAATATCTGCACTTATACCTTTACCGCAAATATGATACAGCTAGGGTTCGGTAATGCCGTAATATTTATAATTTCGGGATGCAGCGGAAATCACATTATCAGAAAATGGAAATCACACCTAAGATTAGCGATTTCGAACGCAGGGTCTATTTAGATAAAATTTCTAAGTCAATAAGAGATCTAAATTCTATGACTTATACGCCACTTTTCGTACAGCAGATGGTGTCTTTAAGTGCATTATTAAGCAGCCTTGACCAGAGTATAGATAATTCAATTCGTACCATTGATGAAAATGCACAGGATCCTACCTACTTTATAGCTGCATACTTCGACACAAAAAATATAGCCGTGGCGTTATGGGTATATAGGATAGTAAGGTCATTAACTAGATACGTTCTTCTCTCAGATAGATTCTATGAGTCTGGGAATAAGAGATACTCTCTGCTCGCAAAACGAGTGCTTAAATCAGTAAATGATTTTCTAAAGTCCGAACGTGATGCACAACATCTCATTTACTCTATAGATTATTCGTTAGGGCAGTTTTCGGCGTTCTGGAAATTTGAGCAGATTATAAAACGTCGAATCCTTAAAAACTACAGCTTCTCGTATACTGAAATAAGACACTTTAATCTGTCAAAATCATCAGACGCTTCACTAGTCTATGCAAAGGTTTTGGATGCGAAGCTTCCAAGCTTTAATGAAAATGTCGCATTAGTTCTTCATTACAATCAGGCGCTGCTTGATATACAGGATGACTGGGAGGATATAGAGGATGACGTTCAGGAAGATCTGCCCAATATCTTCGTTATGGCTGCTGTTGAGAATATTCCATACAACAGAATAAAAAAATCTAAGCGTGACATAATTAGGAACGTTGTATTGAGTAGAACCAACTCATCACAAGGACCTGTTAGTAGGTTAGTAAACGAGCTTCAGGCCTCAAGCAAGAGCGTTTCTATTCCTGGGGAGTTCGCCTTCCTAAAATTCCTATCAGATCGTTACGCCGATACACTGAGAAGAAATGCATCTTCAATGAATTCTTGATAAACATATTGCTGATCGAAATGAAGTTAGGTTGCCTATAATTCCCGTTGCCAGTGCAAGCTATTGGCATCACAATGCCAGGTATAAAATGGTGACATGTCCTGGTCATGGCACAATTCTAAACATTCCAGATGACTTGAGCGCCTTAAGAGTCAATTTCGAATTTGAATGCGTCATCCAGAAATTTTGAAGACAATTCATTCTCAGTAGAATTATTTGTAGATAAATAATTCCTGAAATGAATATAACTTTGAAGCTCCGATTCAAGACTCTTTGTATATATATCTGTAGCATTTTGGTATTGTTTAGGAGGCTGCAACGTTTTGGATCATTAACCAGATTCTCATATTTGGGTAAATAATTACTTGTAACTGAAATCATTGTCTTGTTGTCGTATTGATGTGCCTTCCATTTTCCAATTTCGTTTTGGTAACTCTGCGTTAGATTGTGAGCTTCCTTCACTAGTTTTTCAAATGATTTAACAAATGCTGCTTGTGGTTGCGATGATGATGATGAAGTACTATTTTGCCAAGTATTCTGTGCTATCCTTCTAACGATGCTATGTTTTCAGTCTAAGCAGAAAATAGGTAGAAAGTCTAAAATTGAAAACAGACAAAACGATAGTGCAAAGAATAGGTAGACTTTCCACACTCACAATTTTTATTGATGTCTTGAACATAGTGGAATGTGTAATATATGAGAGCGATATAGCGTTTATAGAGACGATTCTAAGCCAACACTTTGTATTAGCTATAATCATTAATTTCGTTATACTCCGCAATACAAACTACAGTCGCTATTACATCTAACTATATTGATCCTGCAAAACTCCATATATCATAAGCACAAAAGTCGATAACAGTAAATGGCCGATATAGGTAGGATAATATTGTATAGTATAGTTATCGTAATTGTAATTGTTACCAGACTCAAATGGACCAGACATGGAAGAAGAGTAACGAAGCCGATAATTCTAGCAGAGTCTATTTTCTTTTTGGCATTAGGTTCTATTATTGTCTTTGATTCATTTTATAATATTGGCATTTCAGTTTTATATCTTATTGCTTATTTAATTTTGTTTTTTGCTGTAGAACAAACTTCCTACTTATATTCAAATCGCCTTATATCGTTCTGGAAGGAATCAAAGTCTGGTTCTATCTATGTAAAGGGGGGAACACACATCCATATTGCATATGTGATAGGAACAGCATCACGCCTAATAATATCTGTCTTGTTTATTGGCAGTTTGTTTACGCCAAGTCGACGAGGGATAATTTACATTGATAATTCAACAACAGTACTTGCAACGATAGCATTTGATTTGCTTTTAATGATTTCTTTTGGCTTGCTAGTAGGAATAAATAGAAGGATCCTTATTCGATACAATTTGATTAGAGAAGGAAAAGAAAAGATCTTGGAAAAGTAGAGCTACGGTTTTTTCTTGTTAGATGCAAAACACCGTACTTACATAAGGATTTCTGTACAACATGGCTAAAACTTAACTGTCTAGGTTGGTTCGTTGCTCGCCGCACTAGAGTATTGAAGGAACCCAGCAGATGAAGAAAAGGAAGTCGTACAAGAAAGAAAGAGCAATAACAAGAAGAAGAGTAAGAAGAAGAGAACATAGCCTTATAGCACATGGAAGTGTAGTGTATCCAAAAGAGGTTCTCACTACGATAGTAGTATACTACCATTGGTTTTCTGCTTGCAAGGCTTTTATCCATTATACAGGACAAGAGGATAGCAACATGCGGACTTGATAGTCTAATCTTTACTATCAAGAAATATATGAGCACATGACACTACCCATTTTCGGATACAAGTTTGGAAAGAGAGATAAAATCTCTGATGACATCAATAATTTGTCTTCTTTACCTTATTTACACAATGCCTCTAGGAACTGAGGTAAGGGCGCAAGAGAATTCCAATGCAACTTTAGAAAAAATGCTGAGCGTTATACGTGATGAAAGAAAGAGCATCTCAGAGATCAAAAACCTTACGTTTGCTGAGCTTGGGTTGCTTGAACATCTGGCTGTCTCCTCGGACGGACATCTACCCAGGCAGCGTTTACTGCACTAAGTGTATTCTTTCTTGGTATTGCCTTAGTTCTTTTTGGGCTTAGGTTGACTACTAGAGCAGCAAAGGCAGTAGGCAGGTACTTCAATTTAATGATGTGGGCATTGACGCTACCTGTGGTTATTATGGTTGCTGTTTATCAAATAGGAGTTGTGACCGGAATTCCTATAGCAATATACAGACAAGATGAACCATACTTCTTTATCTCAGCCCTTCTACTCGTTCCAATCGCAATAGTCCTGTTCCTATTGGCTGCTCAAAGAAGAATAATAGCTCACTTAGAAAAAGGCCCAGAAGGGATTGGAAAAAGTTGAAGATTTGAAAGGCTGAAAATTAGGTACACTGAGATTAGGTTCCTTGAAGTAGTCTACCGGATTTCTCATATTGCTCTTTTGTTATTTCCACGAGCTAATCTACAGCTTTCTCCTTTTGTCTAGTAGCAGTTAACAGTTTATTATTAAATTATCCATTACCGCATGTGTGATCTCGTCAACTATCGATCTAACAGTTGGATTCACAACAAAATTGATCGCAATTATGAAAATGTCAACGTAACAACTACAATTGTACACATTTGCAATGGATTGTATACGCGTTGTTTAAGAGTGCATCTTACGTAATATAATTTGGAATGTAAAGTAATTGAGTAATAAAGTCAATAATAACGGTAAACAGCTTTTGTTTTATAGTCTAAAGTGGATGGTCATCTACATAGGAATTTCCTTTGCCATATCTTTGATGCTGCCATTCCCAATATCTTTGGTTGCGTTTTTAGGTCTTTTTATATTGATTAATATTTTAAGGGCAAGAAATGTTCTGAAGAAAATGAGTATTGATATGAAAGGATTGATTAATCCATCTCAAATGCAAGACTACAGTCCAATCAAGTACTATTGTATGAGCTGTGGAAAAGAGCATAAAGAAATTGAATGTCCTAACTGCGGTTCAAAGATGAAAAGGGTTGGATAATAACAAATAGCAGTCTGATGAGAAAGGGACATTAGAAGGATTTATTGAATCTTATGATTATTTATCTAATGAAGTAAATCAGCTAATAGTTATTTTTCAAAGAAATGACTATGCTCTCTTTCCAAAAAACAACTATATCATGATGGCCGATCTTCTTGCATTTAGAATGTATGTAACTTTTCATGTAACAGCGCTGTTTTCTCAACAAATGGTGCGTGACCTGCATCTGCTATCATTTCATATTTAGCCTTTGGGAGCTTCTGTCTGAACATATCATAATATTTGATTGGGATAAGATTGTCCTTTTTCACCCCATATAATTAAGCAAGAAACATCTTCAATTTGCTTGAATCCTTCTGATTCAATCTGTGTTGTAGTACTGTTATTGAAGGCTAGCTCAAATGCATGTTTTGCACCTTGTTGTCCAATTGTTCCAATAAAAATACCGACCGCCACTGGAAGCTTGAACGATCTGCATACAAGTCCTCAAGCACTCTTTGCACTTTCTTATATCTTAATATTGGATCCGATTCCATTGCAGCATTCAGATACTGTTGCAGCAAGGGAGTTGGCCCCTCAAGCATTCCTGAAGAATCTATCAATACAAGCTTTTTCTATCATCTCTTTATTTCCTATAGCAACTTCTGCAGCAATATAGCCACCCAATGAGTGACCCACAATACTTATCTTTTTATGCTCTCTCTCCTCTAATCCAATTCTTTCTTTAAGAAAATCCACAATGAATTTTCGGAATCCTTTAATTGTATAATCTGCTGTCTCTGGCTTATTACTCAATCCAAAACCAATCAAATCAACGGTTATCGTATGAAAATATTTTGATAATGCGTCTGGAATATTATTAGATTATATAATTCCTTGAAATAGTATCGCACTACATACTACAGTAGAGCTTAATATTATGTCGCAACTGAGTCCCTCAATTTTCTTTTAGTTGTTTTTGCATGACTATTATTATATTCTTCGAATTCTTTTTGTTCTGTCATATCTAATGCTAAGAATTCATCATATACATCAGATTCAATTTCGTCATTTTTAGCAGCTCGCATAGTATTATAGATGCCGGGAATTTATATACGCACATACAATTTAAGGAATAGATCGAGAATCTATACAATAATAATACTCATCGTAATAGTAGACTTGTTCTCGATAATGATTATAAAATATAATCAGGAGAGGCTATATGTATGCTGGAGCATCTGTGTTATTTACTTCATATTTTGTAGCAGTCCTAGTCCTATAGGATCTCACTTAGATGTGGATTGTCGATTCGACATTACAAATGTGATAGTATCATCAACCGTAGTAGGATTACAGTAGGATTAGTAATTAAGTCTAAGTTCATTTTACGTAGCATTTCTCTTGCTTAAGATATGAGCTCTTTGCTACACTTTACCAAAATACGCTTTAACATGAGGCCTGTAGAGATAATATACTATCACCACATCAATTGCAATACCTATTATACCACCAATTATTCCTGAAATAACTGAATTGGTTGCATCGTTGCTGCTACTGCCAAGAGATGCATTAAACACTGCTCCAGTAGTAGTTGAAATCATTTGAATTGCAATTCCTATAAGAAGCAATATTATTGTTATAGTCCATGACCAACCTCTTCCTTTTAAGAGTCCTAAAAACATGACAAGATAACCGATACCTATAGCTAACAGTACACTCCCTATTGCAGCAGAAATTACACCAAAGAACTGGGCAATGGGTTGAGAATTAGTAGTAGTAGCAGTAGTATCAACATGAGTAACTGAGATTAAAGCCCCTATTGCAATCAGAGAGACTCCGCCTAAGAGTAAAAGGATTCCACTAATTATCGTGAGTATTGCTATTATTGTAACGCCTAAAGGCCTGTGCATCTTTTCCATGTATTGCTTGATTCATTAGTAATCAAAATTACTTGGAATATAATATAATTAGATGAATTTATTATATTAATTATTAAATAAAATTAACTCTAATTACTGACTTGTTGTTACTTCTAATCTATTATCTGAAATATATGTGATAATAGATGTCATGTCGATACCATTATTATCATCATTAGTATTACTGTTCATTCTCTCAATCTTGAGTATCACTTTAACTATATTATGGTGATGATCATAATTGAACAAATGTAGCATGAAATAAATTCAATTCAATTATAATTTGATTGCTACTACTAATATTATTTGTTGTTATTGCACCATTTATCGTCCTTCTATAAGAGATAGGATATGAGATACATTTAGCTTTATTTAAAAAACTAGACAAATGCGAGTTTTAAATAAAACATACGCCAATAGGATATATATGCCTCGAAAAGATGAAATAATGAACCATACTATAATAAGAAACAAAAGAATTATCCTAATTGTCATTGCATTGTCCTTGTCTGGACTGATTGTTCTTGTAACAGGATTAGCATCTAATATTGCTTCTGCACAATTCCCGCCACCATCTTCCGAGCTATCTGCAGCTCAAATCAGCGCGTCAACAAACAAAACATGCTCGCTGCCACCCTCGTTAATCAAGATCAAGGGTACACCGCAACAAACCGAAGGTCCATACTTCGTCAAAGGTATGCCCAAGCGCTCTGACATCAGGTCTGACCCCTCAGACGGTTTAGTGCAGCAAGGCATTCCACTGCGTCTAATACTTCATGTTTATGACGTAGATAATGGTTCATGTATCCCTCTTAATGGATCACGAGTAGACATTTGGCATGCCAATTCTCAGGGCGTGTACTCTGGTGTTAATGACCAGAGCACTACTGGAAAGAAGTTCCTTCGTGGATATCAAGTGACAGACGATAATGGGATTGTTCGGTTTATTACAATCTATCCGGGATGGTACCAGGGTAGAGCTATTCACATACACGTCAAAGTCCACACGATTGAGGGATTGGAAAAAACTTTGGAATGGACATCGCAGTTTTACTTTAACAATTCTATCAACGCACAGGTGCACACTCAACCCCCTTACAGTAACCATGGACCTCCCGACATGACTAACGAACAGGACGGCATTTACGCAGGAGCCTCGATCGATGGGCTGGTGGATAGCAATAGTGGAAAGAATCTGATGCTCAATCTGACTAAAGATGGGCAATCATATCTTGGGACATTTAATATTGTGCTAAATTCAGGTCAATCTAGTCGGTAGAATTACAATGTTTTTCCTCGCTTGGAATTACCTTTTTCTGAGATAAAGTGAAAGCTATGACAAAAATTATTGCCTTGAATAGAGTATGGATCCATTTCTTGAATGAATTAGACAAGGGCATTAAACGAACTAATATCTTTTTTCATATCTGAAGTGTTCTTGTTTTTTCCCATATTTTTTATCAAAAAAAGTCTTGAGTGATGCGCAAATATGATTTCAAAAAAATTGATTGAGTAGCATGTATGAATCTTGATCAGGAAAGCTTAGTTCACGATCAAATCTGTATATCATGTGATCGGTCACGAACCTAATAGGATCCACTTAACTGCAGCATTAGTTAGCAACTCCAGCATAAATAACAACTCTAACAATGATTTAAATAGATAGATGAATTGAAAAATTATTTGTCTTTCTGTCTAAAATGAATAGGCTATTATTATATTAATAGTCTATTACTGTCGCATTGCTAAGTAATTTTGATAGTATTTCTGGTTTGCCTATAATTGCTCCATCAATTATATTGGTATTGTTGTAGCCGGCTATTCTTAAACAGACTTCACAGATGATGACTTTTCCACCATCAACTATGAAATTTGATACATTTCCAGTAAGTGCATCAAGCCCCAAATAATGATGTGGATGCTTTACTCCTATTTGCACTCCCTCTATACTAAGTAACAGAGTTACATTGTGTCCATGCTTCAACATAGTCGTAGCATCTGAAATTGCTACAGTAGCTCTCCAGGGTTCATCGCTGCTAAGATGATAAACTAATGGATTACCAATTTCCTTTCCATATGCGTAAGAAGAGGAGACGGATGTTAGAGTAACTATTCCAACAACTATCGTGAGTAGTCTTATGATTGTAACATCTAAATGATTATGCTTATTTTCCATTATGATAGATCTCAGTATTAATTAATTTGAGAATATAATACAATTAGATGAATTCCTTACATCGATGATTAAACAAAATTAACTCTAATTGCAAATCATTCTGATATATATAACAAAGCATTATTCGTAAATAAATAAGATTTCCATGCCAATCACCGATGAGGAAATTTACAAAATTAATTATAATCCTGAGAATGCCTTACTTCAATACTTATTGCGTTCCTAGACTGGGTGTAAAATCAAGACAAGGGCACTCTACATGAGAACATGGCCTTCTCTTATCATTGCTCAATATGGGATTGAAATGAATTCGTTTTGAATGACCACAAATACAGATATGAGAATCAGATGATGCTAAGTTAATCTCTGACAAGCATAATCTTCCAACTAATATATGAGAATCAACCCTTTAAGCCTACTTATTTTAAGGATTATAGGCTTGCCAAAAGGTATGTTTAACTTGATTCTCAAACATTCGAATCTACCTTAGACAATATTTTTCTTCCTACACGCAAAAAACTGGAGCTATCGCCCGTATCAGTATTCTGATTTGATATTAGTTGAAGGTAAATAAGAAATATGTGAGTTCTATCAGCTTGCAGTATTACCGCAAACGCACACCGAAACAAATACGGATCTTTGACAATGAAAAAGTATCAATGGAATTGATTTTTGCTAATTTCAGTATTCAATTTTAGAATGTTCAGTACATATTTCTCACTCCCAACGACATATGAACTTAAAGAGCCAATTTGTTCCGTTTGAACTATAGTTTTTGCAGTTTCCGGAGGAAGGTATGAAGATCTTTTACCATAGTAAATTGTTTGTCTGCATTTTTAAGATATTTTTGTAACGGTTGAACTGTACTTTCTATCCTGGCTATCTGCATTGTTTGTTTCTCAAGCTGATTTGAAATTTCCCTTAAGTTTAGTACTTTCTTCTCATTACTTTTTATTTTTCTCTCTAACCTCTTTTTCCTCATTGGAACTTTTTCTTTCTGTACTGGAGATATTTCTTCCTCTTCCTTCTTTTCTTCTGTCACTGGCGTAGAATAGGCAACCTCTTCTTCCTCTTCCTTCTTTTCTTCTGTCACTGGCGTAGAATAGGCAACCTCTTCTTCCTCTTC
>Ga0193723_1000548_pt1 | contig 14791 bp, 15 predicted proteins | sample H2m2metaG_FD_143042 | JGI IMG/M metagenome (GOLD analysis project Ga0193723, IMG submission 143042) | Soil microbial communities from a riparian zone of the East river system, Colorado, United States - H2m2 | ecosystem: Environmental > Terrestrial > Soil > Riparian zone | place: USA: East River... | reverse complement strand
GAGCCGGGTGAGCACCGGGTAGAGCGATTCCTCGTTCGTGTCCGTCAGAAAGCCGAGCCCGCCCAGATTGATTCCGAAGATCGGCACGCCGGTCCGGCACGCCGCCCGCGCCGCGTGGAGCATCGCTCCGTCCCCTCCGAGAACCAGGAGGACATCGACCCGCTTCACGAGCGTCGTGAGCGGCAGACCGGGACCTGCTCCGCGAACGCCCCGGGCCAGGCTCCGGTCCACCGTGGCGCGGCGGCCCTTCGAGTGGATCCAGCGGAGGAGCGACGGGAGGAGCGCGCGAACCTTGTCCTTGTCCCGGTTCCCGAAGATCCCCACGTGGCGGGGCGGGAGGGTCATGCGTTCGTGACGGCGGGGGCGATGGGTTCCGGGGTCGTTCGGGGCTCGTCGCGGAGCCAGCATTCCAGCTCGGCGGCGATAGGTTCGGGCGTCAATCCGGCGGCCCTCAACAGGGACTCGCGGGTCGCGTGATCGAAGAAGCGGTCGGGTACGCCGAAGCAGCGGGCCTTGAGTCCGGGGATCGGATGGCGCGAGAAGAGCTCGAGGACCGCCTCACCGAACCCTCCGGAGATCGCCCCCTCCTCCATCGTCGCGACGCGCGGCACGCGGCGTGCCCACTCGATGATGAGGCGCTCGTCGAGCGGCTTCGCGAACCTCGCGTTGATGACGGCCGCGCTCAGCCCTCGGCCCGCGAGCAGCTGGGCGATCCGCTCCGCCGTCGCCACCATGGTGCCGTACGCGACGAGGAGCAGGTCGTTGCCGGGCCGGAGCAGCTCTCCCTCGCCGATCGGCAGCACCCGGAGCTCTTCATCCATGGACACGCCGCGCCCGCTCCCTCGCGGGTACCTGACCGCGATCGGCCCCTGATCGTAAGCCGCCATGGTCGCCAGCATGTGCCGGAGCTCGTTCTCGTCCTTGGGGGCCATGAGCACGAACCCGGGGAGGCAGCGAAGATATGGGATGTCGAAGAGGCCGTGGTGCGTCGCGCCGTCCTCGCCGACGAGCCCGGCCCGGTCCAGCGCGAATCGGACGGGGAGCCGTTGGACCGCGACGTCGTGGACGATCTGGTCGTACGCGCGCTGGAGGAACGTGGAGTAGATCGTGGCGAACGGTTTGGCTCCAGCCGCCGCCATCCCGGCGGCGAAGCACGTGGCGTGCTGCTCCGCGATCCCCACGTCGTGGAACCGGTCCGGATAGGTCGTCGCGAACTTCGCGAGGCCGGTCCCGTCCGCCATCGCGGCGCTGATCGCGACGATCTTCGGATCGTTCGCCGCGATCCGGAGGAGCGTCTGGCCGTAGACCTCGGTGTACGTGGGCGCCGCCGGCTTCTTCGCGCTGGCCCCCGTCAGCTTGTCGAAGGAGGCGACGCCGTGGTATTTCCGCGCGTCGTCCTCCGAGAATTTGTATCCCTTCCCCTTGCGAGTGAGCGTGTGGAGGAGCACCGGTCCCTTCACTTCCTTGAGCTGGCTCAGGATCTCGAGCAGGTTGGGAAGATCGTGGCCGTCGATCGGACCGTAATACTTGAAGCCGAGCTCCTCGAAGAGAATGTTGGGGATGATGAGGTTCTTCATCCCTTCCTTCACCCGGCTCACGAGCTTCCGGGCGCGGCCCCCCGCCGGAACCTTGCCCAAGAGCTCCCACACGTCGTGCTCCAGGCGCCGATAGGTCGGCGAGGAGGAGAGCCGCGTTAAGTAGCGCGCGATCGCTCCGACATTGGGGGAGATTGACATCGAATTGTCGTTCAGCACGACCAGAAGATCCGTGCCGAGAGCGCCCGCCTGGTTGAGCCCCTCGTAGGCGAGCCCTCCGGTCAGCGCCCCGTCCCCCACCACGGCGATCACGCTGTGATTCCCGTGCGCCAAGTCCCGCGCGCACGCGAATCCCAGGGCCGCCGAGATCGCGGTGGAAGCGTGGGCCGTGCCGAACGCGTCGTACTCGCTCTCCATGCGACGCGGAAAGCCGGAGAGGCCGCCTTCCTGACGGAGCGTGTCGAACCGGGAATTCCGGCCGGTCAGGATCTTGTGGCCATAGGCCTGGTGGCCCACGTCCCAGATGAGGATGTCCCGGGGGGTATCGTAGATCGTGTGGAGCGCGATCGTGATCTCCACCGTGCCGAGGCTGGGGGCGAGATGCCCGCCCGTGCACGAGACGACCTGGATGATCCGGTCCCGGATTTCCTGCGCGAGCTCCGGGAGCGCCTCCCTGGGGAGCCGCTTGAGATCGCTTGGGTCCTTGATGCCGGCCAGATGGTTCGTGCTCACATGCCTCCCGGCGGACGGTAGATCGCGAATGAGTAGAGGACGCCGATGATCGCTCCCACGAGCACCTCGATCGGCGTATGACCCAACAGCTCCCGGAGCCGCTCGTGCGGCTGTCCCGGCAACTGGATGTGCTCGTGAAGAATCCGATTGAGTAGCGTGGCCTGGCGGCCCGCCGCTCGTCTTAGGCCAGCGGCGTCGTACATCACGATCACGCTGAAGAAGAGGACGACGCCGAACAGCACCGAACCGACCCCTTCACGAAACCCCACGCACGTGGTGAGCGCGCACACCGAAGCCGCATGCGAGCTGGGCATTCCGCCCGTCTCCACGAAGCGCCGTACGTTGATTTTCTTCTCTCGCACGAGGAAGGTCAACACCTTGCTCATCTGCACGAGAAAACCGCACGAAAGCGCGTGGAAGAGCGGGCTGGAGGCGACGTCGACCGCCACGGGTCCTCCCCTAGTGGGTCCGGTGCAGCAGGTAATCCGCCAGCGATTCGAATTCGGCGGCGCGGCGCCCCAGACGGGGGGCCATCCGGGCCGCCTCGCGAAGGAGCTTCGCCGCGTCCCGCTCGGCCCGGGCAGGTCCGGCGCGGCCGGGGGCGGTGGCCTTGCCCCGGGCCCGATCCGATCCCGCGCTCTTCCCCATCCGCTTCCGCGTCGAGCGGACGTTCAGCAGGTCGTCGACGATCTGGAACGCGAGGCCGATCCGACCGCCGTAGGCGTCGAACGCCCGTAGCTCCGCCGCCTTCGCTCCCCCGATCTGCGCGCCCAGCCGAAGGGACGCGCGGAGGAGGGCCCCCGTCTTTCGCCGGTGCATCGCATAGACTCCGCGCAGCGACACCCTCTTGCCTTCGAGGAGGAGGTCCATCGCCTGGCCCCCGATCATTCCGTCCGCCCCGGTCGCCCGGGTGACGGTCTCCATCAGCGGGCGGGGATCGCGGAGGCGCCCGATCGGGGCCCGCGCGAGCGTCTCGTACGCCAAGGAGAGGAGCGCGTCCCCAGCGAGGATCGCCATTCCCTCGCCGAACACCTTGTGGTTCGTGGGCCGGCCGCGTCTCCAGTCGTCGTCGTCCATGCCCGGAAGGTCGTCGTGGACGAGGCTGAAGGTATGAATCATCTCGAGGGCGGCCGCGGCTTCCATGGCCGGCCCACCGCGTCCGAGAACCGACTCGCAGGCCAGGAGGCAGAGGGCCGGACGAATGCGCTTTCCGCCGGCGAAGACGCTGTACCGCATCGCGCGGTGGAGCGGACGAGGCTCTCGACCCGCGGGCGGCAGAAGGCGGTCGAGCGCGGCGTCGATTCGAGGCCGGACCTTCGCGAGATAACGTTCAAAACGGGAGCTCGTCGCCACCCTCTTCCTCACCCTCCTCCTCCAGTGGCACGGCGACCGGCTCCCCGGTCGCGTCTCGAGTGAGCTTGAGGATGCGCTGCTCCGCTTGGCTCAGCACCCCGGTGCACTTGCGGACGAGCGCCATTCCCTCCTCGAACGACTGGATCGATTCCTCCAGCGTCAGATTCCCCGTCTCCAGCCGGGCGACGAGCTCTTGGAGGCGCTCCATCATGGCTTCGAACGTGCGTGCGTCGCCGGGCGTATCGGACGGCGGGACCGCCGTTCCCTTGCGCTTCATGTCGTCTCCTCCGCGGCGAGCGGCCGCACGCGCGTCACGCGCGCGTCCGCCTGCGCATCTTGAAACTGGACCCGGATCGCTTCCTCGGGCCGGAGCGGCAGACCCCGCTGCACGAGCCGCCGGCCCTCGGCGTCCCAGACAAGGGCGTAACCTCGCTTGAGCACTCCGCGATAATCGTAGGATTCCAACAGCCGGCCACGCCCGCGAACCTGCTCCAGAAGCCGGTCGACCAGCCCGGACGCACTCGTCCGAAGCCGATGATCCAGGGTCTGCACGCGCTCCCGGGAGCGCGCCATCACGTGGGAGGGGGTGAACGCCTGGAGCACGCCCGCGTATCCCTCCAGGCGTCGGCGGCGAACGAGCACCCAGTCCGAGAGTCCCCGCGTCAGCCCGTCCGCGATATCGTCCAACGCACGGCGGTTATCCTGGACGCGGCGCACCGGATCGCGGAGCGCATGGTGATTTCGGATGCCGGCGAGCTGAGCGGCGGCCTCGCGGAGCTCTCGACGGAGTCGCTCCCGCGCATGTTTCGAGAGGTCCTCCAGCGCGGCCCGGACGTCCTCGCGGGCCGGGACCACCTGCTGTGCCGCGTGCGTGGGCGTTGCCGCGCGCAGGTCCGCCGCGAGGTCGGCGAGCGTCACATCGACCTCATGCCCGACCGCAGAGACCACGGGAATCCGCGATCCCGCGATGGCGCGCACGACCGCTTCCTCGTTGAACGCCCAGAGATCCTCCAGCGATCCGCCCCCGCGACCCGCGATGATCACGTCCACGAGGCCCCATTCGTTCAGGAGAGCGATCGCCGACGCGATCTCCCGCGCGGCCGCCTCGCCTTGGACGGCGGCGGGCGCGAGCGTGATGCGGACGTAGGGCGCGCGGTGGCGCAGGATCCGGAGCATGTCGCGCAGAGCGGCCGCGCCCGGAGACGTCACGATCCCGACACGGGTCGGATACGCCGGCAGCGGGCGCTTCCGGTCTTCGCGAAAGAGACCCTCCGCCTCGAGCTTCCGCTTCAGGGCGTCGAAGCGGGCTTGAAGCGCGCCGTATCCGAGAGGAGAGACCCGATCCGCCAGGAGAGAGACCTCTCCACGCGGGCCGTAGAAATCGATCCTCCCCTCGACCTGCACGGCGATGCCGTCCGAGAGCGCGTCGTGGGCGCTACGCACCTTGCTCTTGAAGAGCGCCACCCGGATGCGCGCCTGCTCGTCCTTGAGATCGAAGTAGACGTGTCCGCTCTGCCGGTGGCGATTCAATCCCGAAATCTCGCCCTGGACGACCACACTCGGAAAGGAGTCCTCCAGGGAGAGCTTGATCGCTTGGGCGATCTCGGAGACGGAGTAGACCCGCGGCTCCCCTTCCCGGGGCGTCAGCCGCGCCACGTTTGACCTCGCGCTCACGAGCGCCCCGCGGCGGCTTCGGCGGCGTCGGCGAGATTCCGGAGGAGCATCGCCACGGTCATCGGACCGACCCCGCCGGGGACCGGCGTGATCGCGGATGCGATCGACCGGACCGCCTCGAAATCGACGTCCCCCTCGTAGCGCCGGGCTCCGGGCGCGGGGTTGGCGACCGCGTGGATCCCCACGTCGATCACGACGGCTCCGGGCCGGACGTGCGCCGCGCCGATTCCGCGGCGCTTTCCCATCGCGACGACGAGGATCTCCGCCTCGCGGGTGATCGACGGGAGGTCCTGGGTTCCGGAGTGGCAGAGCGTCACGGTGGCATTCATGCCGGGGCTCCGCTCGGAGAGAAAGACCGACAGCGGCCGGCCCACGATGCGGCTTCTACCGATTACAACCGCGCGCTTGCCGCCCAGGTCGCCGACGTGCCGCCGGAGCATCTCGACGATTCCCAGCGGCGTCGCGGGGCGGTGCCCCGGCAGCCCGCTCACCCACCGCCCGACGTTCCAGGGATGGAGCCCGTCCAGGTCCTTCTCCGGCGAGACGTCTTCCAGATGCCGCTCTTCGTGAAGCTGGGCGGGAAGCGGAAGCTGGAGGATCACGCCGTGGACGCTCGGATCGGAGCTCAGCGATTTGAGACGCGAGCGGACCTGGTCCTCGCTCGAATCGGCCGGAAGGCGGGTGATCGTGGCGCGCGCGCCCAGCTCCTCCGCGGCGGCGACCTTCGAGCGGACGTAGGGGTTACCGCCGGGGGGCTCCCCGACGGTGACGATCGCGAGCCCGGGCGTGATGCCTTGCGATTTGAGGCGATCGAAGCGAACGCGCACCTGGGCGCGGATCTCGGCGGCAATGGGAGCGCCCGCGAGGAGCACCGCCGTCATCGCGATGCTCACGCCACCGTGGCCCGGGGTGCCGGCTCAAGGGAGAGCGAGAGGCGCTCGATATGGCGGCACCGGCCGGTCGTTTCATCGATGTCGAGGTGGACCCCGTTGAGCCGCACGTCGCCCACGGCTGGCTCGAAGCGGGTCGGCAGGAGCGTCAGAAACTTCTGGATCGCCTGCTCCTTCCGCACACCGATGACCGAGTCGAACGGCCCGGTCATGCCGGCGTCCGTGATATAGCCCGTGCCCTTCGGCAAGATGCGCTCATCCGCGGTCTGGATGTGGGTGTGGGTGCCGAGGAGCGCCGACACGCGCCCGTCCAGATACCATCCGAGGGCGATCTTCTCCGCCGTTGCCTCGGCGTGGAAATCGACGATCACGACGTTCGCCTCCTCGCGGAGGACGGCGACCTCCCGGTCCGCGACGCGAAACGGGTCTTCCAGCTCCCGCATGAACACCCGTCCCATTAGATTCAGAACCCCGACCTTCACGCCCGCCTTCGTCGTGAACATGCGGGAGCCCGAGCCCGGGACGCCGGGCGGATAATTGTGCGGGCGCAGCAGCAGCGGCTCTTCGGTCAAGAGCGGCAACGACTCGCGCCGATCCCAGATGTGGTTCCCGCTCGTCATGCACTCGACGCCGAGTCCCTTGAGCTCCACCAGGATGTCCTTCGTGACGCCGAACCCGGCGGCCGCGTTCTCGACATTGGCCACGACGAAGTCGATTCCCATCGAGGAGACGATCTCGGGCATGAGATCACGGACGGCCTTCCGGCCGGGCGAACCGTAGATGTCGGCGATGAAAAGAACGTTCATGGCGCCTTACTTGGCGTACTCCATGGCACGGGTCTCGCGGATGACGACGACCTTGATCTGTCCCGGATACTGAAGCTCCCGCTCCACGCGGCGCGCGACGTCCGCGGCGAGCTGGACGGCCCGGGCATCGTCCACGTTCTTGGGCTCGACCATGATCCGCACTTCCCTGCCCGCTTGAATCGCGTACGACTTCTCGACGCCGGGGAAGCTGTCCGCGATCTTCTCGAGCGCTTCCAGGCGCTTGACGTAGTTCTCGATGCTCTCCCGGCGCGCGCCGGGCCTCGCTCCCGAGACCGCGTCGGCAGCCATGACGAGGACCGCGTAGAGGTTCTCGGCGGTGGGATCGTGGTGGTGATAGCCGACCGCGCGCACCACGTCGTCCGGCTCGCCGTACTTCTTCGCGAAGTCCATCGAGATCTGCGCGTGGGCCCCTTCGACCTCGTGCGTCACGGCCTTGCCGAGATCGTGGAGGAGGCCCGCCCGCTTCGCTAGCTGAACGTCGAAGCCGAGCTGGGCCGCCATGATGCCGCAGATCCAGGCGACCTCTTTCGAGTGTTGAAGGATGTTCTGACCGTACGAGGTCCGGTATTGGAGGCGGCCGAGGAGCTTCACGATCTCCGGGTGCATCGAGTGGACGCCGACCTCGAGCACGGCGGCCTCGCCCAGCTCGATGATCTGGTCCTCGACCTCCTTCTGGACCTTGGCGACGATCTCCTCGATCCGCGCCGGGTGGATCCGTCCGTCGGTCACGAGCTTCTGGAGGGAGCGCTTCGCGATCTCGCGGCGCACCGGGTCGAACCCGGACAGGATGACGGCCTCCGGCGTGTCGTCGATGATGACGTCGATGCCGGTCGCGGTCTCGAAGGCGCGGATGTTCCGCCCCTCGCGGCCGATGATTCGTCCCTTCATCTCGTCGTTCGGGAGGTGGACGACCGAGACAGTGGTCTCGGCCGAGTGGTCGGCCGCGCAGCGCTGGATCGCCAGGGTCACGATCTCCCGCGCCTCCTTCTCCGCGTTACGCGTCGTTTCCTCGCGGATCTCCTGAAGTCTCTTCGCGGCCTCGGACTTCGCCTCATTCTCCATGTTGGCGATGAGCTGAGACTTCGCCTCGTCGGCCGTCATGCCGCTGATCCGCTGGAGGCGCGCGTTCTGCTCCCCCAGCACGCGGGTGAGCTCGCGGTCCCGTTCCACGAGGGACTCGCCCTTCACTTCGAGGTCGCGCTCGAGCTTCTTCTGCTCGCGCTCCTTCTTGTCCAGAACCTCGGCCCGCCGGTTCAGATTCGATTCCAGGTCATGCAGGGCCCGCTCGGACTTCTGGATTTCCGATTTCTGCCCCTGTACCTCCCGGTCCAGCTTCGCCTTCTCCCGGAACCATTCGTCCTTGGCTTCGAGGAGTGCACTCTTCTTCTGGTTTTCCGCTTCACGCTCGGCCTCGCGGACGATCTTCGCCGCGAGCTGCTCCGCGTTGTAGACCTTGCCCTCGCCGATCCGACGGTGCGCCACCCATCCCAGAAGGAAGGCGACGGCCGCGGCGGCGAGTGTGATCAGCAGTACCATCCACGGGGTAAGCGTCATGGGATCAACCTCCCTATATAAAAAAGCGCCCCGCCGATGCCGTGGGTACGAGATTTTTGAACCTGGATATCTCCAGGTGGGCGCCCTAGCTCCGGGTTCGCGTCGTCCGCATTACGCGGACCACCACTCCGCCGGATGTTCAGGCCCCCGTCTCTTGAGTTGTGGCTCAAAAATATCTGGCACATCACGAGCATGGCAGGGTGCCGTTTCCACTCTATGTTTGGTTTGCGCTACTCGATAGTCCTCCGGGTCACCGGGTGGTCGTCGCGTTCGATCGATTCACTTTTCGCTCAGGGTCTCGCTCAGAATGCGCCCCCACTCCTTGGCGCGGTCCCTCAATTCGTTATCTCGACGCGTCCGCTCATCTCGTTCGCGGAACAGCTCGTCGGCGATGTTGAGCGATGCTAGGATCGCGAGCTTCGTCTGGCTCCCGGCGGGGAGGCGCTGCTCCAGCTCGCGCATCTTCCCGTCCACGTAGGCGGCGACCACCTGGATGTAGTCCGGATCGGCGCCCCGGATCTTGTACTCGCTGCCGAAGATCGTCACGCTCTGCGTGTTGGGTTCGGTCGTCATCGCGATCCCTCTGATCGATCGTTGCTGCGACGGCCCCGGAAGTACCCGGACCGACCGTGGCTCCTCAAGCGTGGACCGCCTTCTGCAGCAGCTCCAGCTTGGTCAACATCTCCTCGACGCGCCGCGCAACCGCCCGGCGCTCATCGAGAAGGGTGCTCCGTTCCTCTTCCAATGCCTTGAGCCGCGGCTTCAGGTCATCCGCATGCTTCGCCGCGGCGGGGACCATGGAGCGAAGCCGCTCCTGTAGCTCCTTGTTCTCGGCCTCAAGCCGCCGCTTTTCCTCGCGGAGCCGGGCGACGAGCCCGACCGCCGCCTGAATTCTCTCTTCCAGCTTGTCCAGGTCCACCGTCATGACGGGACTCCTCCGGACCGCCGCGCGGGAGCTCCCCCGCGAAGCGTGGCTCCGAATTTTGTCTGTAGCGCGCGAACGATGGCTTCCATCAGCCCGTCGACCTCTCGATCCAAGAGCGTCCGATCGGGCGCCCGAAATTCCAAAGCGTAGGCCATGCTCTTCTTTCCAGCACCGACCGGCCCCCCTTCAAAGACATCGAAGAGCCGGACTTCTTCCATTTGGGCGCCGCCGGCCGCCCGGATCGCGTCCTCCAGATCGGCGTGATGCGTATCGGCCGGGACGATCACCGCGAGGTCCCGCTTGGACGCCGGGTAGCGGGCCACCGGCCGGTACCCCCGCTTCGCAGGTACCAGCGCGGCCAAGGCGGCTACATCAAACACGGCCGCCCATGCTGGGCGATTCAGCCCCAGAGCCGACGCCAGCGAAGGGGCCACCTCGCCGAGACGGCCCAACCGCCGTTCCGACGCTCGAATCGAGGCGCCGGTGCCGACCTTCCAACAAGGTTCATGGTAGGCGTCGGTGCGGAACGAGTCAATTCCCAAAGCCCAGAGCAGCGCTTCCACGGCGCCCTTCAGCTCGAGATAGCGATCCTCCTCCGCGCCGGGATGATCCCACTCGTCGGATTTCCCCGCGAGGATGAGGGCCGCCTCGTGATGCTCGGAGCCGAGGGGTGGCGGGCTCGCCCGAAACACCTTTCCGACCTCCGCCAAGCGGACCTCGCGGATGCCGTGGTGTAGATTGCGCGCGGCGGCCCCGATCAGCCCGGGAAGAAGTCCCACCCGAAGATGCTTCAGCTCTCTGCTCTTTGGATTCTGAATCTCCCAGATCTCCGAGTCCTCGAGGCCGTGGCGCGCCTCCGGCGGGATCTCCCCCACGAGAACCGGGCTCAAGGCTTCGTGGAATCCGAAGCCGCGCGCCAGGTCGGCGAGGCGGTTGTCGAATGGGGCCGGGCCCGCCTCCGGCTGGTACGCCGTGGACACGATCCGGAGGCGGCCAGGGATCGCGTCGTAGCCGATGACCCGGCCCACTTCTTCGATCAGGTCTTCCTCGATCTCAAGATCGAGCCTATGGGAAGGAACCCGGAACGAGGCGACCTCGTCGCCGTCCTGTTTCTTCCACGGGCCCGCCCCCTCGATCCCGAGGGATCGGAGCGCCTGGGTTGCTTTGTCCTTTTCAACCGCAACTCCGAGGAGCTGGGCGAGGCGCTGGAGCGAAAGCGCAATTTGGGGGCGCTCGGCGCGTCCTGGCCAGAGATCGACGCGGTCGCGGACGACCTTGCCGCCTGCCACGTCCGCGAGAATCCGGGCCGTCGCGTCGAGAGCCGCCGCGACCCCTTCGGGATCGACGCCCTGCGCGAACCGATCGGCGGCGTCGCTCGCGATGCCGAGCGAGCGCGCGGTCGCTCGCGTGAGGGTGGGATCGAACTGGGCGCTCTCCAGAACGACGGCAGTCGTCGCGTCGGTCACGCCGGAAGGGAGCCCGCCCATCACGCCAGCCAGACCCATCGGCACCCTCGAATCGGCGATCACGAGATGTGCGGGGGTCAGTGCGACCTCGCGACCGTCCAGGAGCGTCAACCGCTCACCGGCTTTCGCCCGTCGAACCCGGATCGCGTTCCCCCCGACTTTCGCCGCGTCGAACGCATGGATGGGCTGACCAAATTCGCGAAGCACGTAGTTGGTCGCATCGACGACGTTGTTGATGCTGCGGAAGCCGCTGGCCTGGAGGCGGCGGCTCAGCCAGTCGGGCGAGGGGCTCACCTTGAGCCCCGTCACCACGCGGGCCATGTAGCGAAGACAGTCGCCCGGGTTCTCGATCTTCACCTCGGGGAGCGCCCCGGCGCCCTCCGCGCGAAGCGCGGGTGCCGGCTTCAGCCCCGCGCCTCGGGCGGAGGCGACCTCTCTCGCGATGCCCACGACGCACATGCAGTCGGTCCGGTTCGCCGTGATCTCCACGTCGATCGCCGGATCCGCCGATCCCGTAACCGAAGCGAGCGGCGCCCCGACGGGAGGATTCCCGGGGAGAACCCAGATCCCCTGCGACTCGTCGCTCAGCCCAAGCTCCCGCTCGGAGCAGATCATCCCCTGCGATTCGACGCCGCGGATCTTGGTCTTGCGGAGCTTCGTGCCGTCCGGGAGGCGGCTCCCGACTTGGGCGACCGCGACGCGCTGTCCGGCCGCGACGTTCGGCGCGCCGCAGACGATCGAAAGGCGCTCCGACCCGATGTCGACCGTGCAGACACTCAGTCGATCCGCGTCCGGGTGCCGCGCGACCTCGACGACGCTCCCAACCACGATGCCGGGATCGAATGAGGCCCCTCGCTCCAGCGATTGGACCGGAAGCCCTCGCATGGCGAGCAGGTGGGCGAGATCCTCGGGGCGGTCCGGAAGCTCCACCCAATCCTCGAGCCACTTCCATGTGATCTTCACCGACTCACCTCAGAACTCGCGCAGGAAGCGGATATCGTTCTCGTAGAAGAGCCGAACGTCGGGCACCCCATGCCGGAGCATCACCAGGCGCTCGATGCCGCCCCCGAACGCGAATCCCGTCCACCGGCTGGGATCGTAGCCCACCGCGCGGAACACATTCGGATGCACCATTCCCGCGCCGAGCACTTCGAGCCAGCCGCCCGAGAGCGGCCCGCAAACGGAGCAGCCCTTCCCCGCGCAGAAGAGGCAGCGGACGTCGACCACGGCGCCCGGCTCGACGAACGGATAGAAGGACGGGGCGAACCGGATCTCGGTCTTCGGCCCGAAGAACTCCTTGAAGAACCGGTCGAGCGTCCCCTTCAGATCGGCCATGCTCACGCCCTCGTCGACGTAGAGGCCCTCGATCTGGTGGAACTCCACGAAATGCGTCGCGTCGACGGCCTCGTTCCGATACGCCCGTCCCGGGCAGATGATCCGTACCGGCGGCTGCGTCTTCTCCATCACCCGGATCTGAACCGAGGAGGTGTGCGTTCGAAGGAGGACGTCGGGCCGGAGATAGAACGTGTCGGTCTCGGCGCGCGCGGGGTGCCCTTTCGGCATATTGAGCGCGCCGAAATTATGACGCTCGTCCTCCACGTCGGGGCCTTCCGCGACGGAGAAGCCAAGACCTCGGAAGATCTCCTCGATCTCCTGGATCACGGATTGAATGATGTGGCGGTGGCCTACGGGCGGACGGCGGCCAGGCAGGGTCACGTCGCGCGAGGCATCGGGGGCGCTGCCCGCCTGCACGCGCGCTTCGGCCTCGGCGAGGAGCGCCTCCAGGCGGCCGCGCGCTTCGTTGGCCCGAGCCCCGGCTCGCGCGCGGGCGTCCGGCTCGAGGTCCTTCAGCCCGCGGAGAATTTGCGTGAGCTCGCTCTTCCGACCGAGGTAGCGCACGCGCGCGGCCTCGAGGTCCGCGGAGGTCGCGACCCCGGAAAGCGCACGCTCACCCTCGGCTCGGAGGGCGTCGATCCGCTCGATCACGGGCAATGTCTTCGCTTAGGCTGCGGCGTGCGCCTGCTTCGCTACCTCGGCCAGACGGGCGAACGCCTGGGCGTCGCGGACCGCGAGGTCGGCAAGAACCTTTCGGTCGATTTCGACCTGGGCCGTCTTGAGGCCCCGGATGAACGCGTTGTAGGAGAGCCCATGGGCCCGAGCGGCCGCGTTGATCCGGATGATCCAGAGCTTGCGGAACTCACGCTTCTTGGCGCGGCGATCGCGATAAGCGAACTGCAGGCTCCGCATGAGGGTCTCGCGGGCCGTCTGGTAGAGCTTGCGGCGACCCCCGCGGTTCCCCTTCACCGCGATCATTACCTTGCGGCGGCGCTTGCGCCCCGGTACGACTGTTTTGGTGCGTGGCATGGTACGTTCCTCGTGGCCGGCCGAAGCCTAACGCTTCAGCCGCCGTAGGGTAGGAGCTTTTGAATGTGCTTGCGCTCGGTCGGTTCCGCGATGGCCGAAGCGCCCAGGCGCCGTTTCCGCTTGCGCGATTTGAGTCCCAGGTGGTGCCGCGCGAAGGCGTGCCCGCGCTTGATCTTTCCGGAGCCGGTCCGCTTGAACCGCTTCGCGGCGGCCCGGTTCGTCTTCATCTTCGGCATCTTCGCTCCTCTAGGGTTTCGTCGACGGCTGTTTCGGCGCACCCGCGGCGACGTTCTGCTTCGCCAGGCCGGCGGCCGATGGCTGCTTCGCCGAGCCGCCCGACGATGGCTGCTTCGCCGAGCCGCTGGCGGATGACTGCTTCGTGGAGCCGGCGACGCCGGCCGGTTTCTTCTCCGGCGCTCGTCCGGCCAACGGACGAGGCACCATCAGGAGCACAAGGCTCCGTCCTTCCATGCGGGCCGGGATTTCCACGTGCCCCACGCCCTCGAGATCCTTGATCACCTTCTCCAAGAGTCGATGGCCGGCTTCCGGGTGGGCGAGCTCGCGGCCTCGGAATGTCACCGTGAACTTCACCTTGTCGTGCAATTCCAGGAACCGGCGCCCGTGCTCGACCTTGAACCGGTAATCGTGCTCTTCGATCTTCGGGCGGAGCTTCACTTCCTTCAGGTGCGTGACGTGCTGCTTTCGCTTCGCCTTCTGCTGCTTTTTGTTCTGCTCGTACTTGAACTTCCCGAAGTCCATCACGCGGCAAACCGGAGGCTTGGCGGTGGGCGAAACCTCGACCAGGTCCAGCTGGCGCTCCTGGGCGTAGGCGAGCGCTTCGCGGATGGCCAAGATTCCTACCTGCTCGCCGTCCGGCCCGATGACGCGGACCGACGGAATCCGGATGCGATCATTGACCCGGACTTCCTTGGTTGTGGCGATAGTCTTCTCCCTCCTCTAGTCGGGGCTTGAAGATCCTATGGCAGGGGGTGCGCGGCTCGGGCGAGGGACGGCGTGGGGGCGCGTTAGCGCCTTACCCGTCTGCGTGCGGCCAGGGCTTTCGCGATGGCGCATCGCCTTACGAACCCCGGTAGCATTGCGCCTCGGGGTGAGAAGCCGGCGGCTCCTGCTTGGAACTCAACGAGCCCGGAGTCTACGTTCTCGCAGCGATTTCGGCAACGAGTTTTTCCACGAACGCGCCCAGCGGGACGCTTCCCTCGTTGCCCTTCTTCCGGCTCCGGACCGAGACCGCGCGGCTCTCGACCTCCTGCTTCCCGAGCACGAGCATGTAGGGGATCTTGAGGAGCTCGGCGTCCCGGATCTTGGACCCCATCTTCTCCTCCCGGATGTCGGCCTCGACCCGGACTCCGCGCTCGAGCAGCAGCGTGCGGATCTCCTCGGCGTACGGGATCTGGGCGTCGGCGATCGTGATCAGCTGGACCTGCACGGGGGCGATCCAGACCGGGAAATC
>Ga0193723_1000547_pt1 | contig 14805 bp, 15 predicted proteins | sample H2m2metaG_FD_143042 | JGI IMG/M metagenome (GOLD analysis project Ga0193723, IMG submission 143042) | Soil microbial communities from a riparian zone of the East river system, Colorado, United States - H2m2 | ecosystem: Environmental > Terrestrial > Soil > Riparian zone | place: USA: East River... | reverse complement strand
GTCAACGCCGAGAAAAAATTAAGATGTGCTGCGTGGCACACCGCCTGATTTTTGCGTGTACCAATCAGCGCGGGTCAGCGGCAGATGGGTCCGACCGGACGCATCTAATTTTGCGAACAGGGTTTGGTAAACAGCGATGTGGCCGCGACGAAATCCGTGCGCGGAGCCGGCTAGGTAAAGACGCCAAACGCGATAAGTCTTTTCATCGACTACGGAACGCGCTTCCGCATGATGTGCTTCCAGTCTGTGGAGCCAATGGCGTAGAGTGAGCCCATAATGTTCGCGCAGATTTTCCACGTCTCGAATCTCGAACCCAACTGACTCCGCAGCGCTGAGCATGACTGGCAGCGGTGGAATATCGCCGCCTGGAAAAACGTATTGTTCGATGAATGACCCGTTCCTGTTATCCGGACGGGGCACGACGCCCTCGCCGATGGCCTGATTAAGGAAAACTCCGCCCGGCTTTAGCGCCCGATGCGCAGCCCTGAAATAATCTGGCAATCGCTCACGTCCGACGTGTTCGGCCATTCCAACGCTCACAACTGCATCATAGAATTCACTGCTGTTTGCAGAGATCTCGCGGTAATCGCAGAGCTCGACTTTCGCTTCGTTTCCCAATCCGGCTTCAGCAATCCGGGCGCGGCCCCATTCGGCTTGCGCTTTACTTAAGGTGATTCCCTCTGCGCGTACGGCAAAATATTTCGCTGCATGGAGCACGAGCGCGGACCAACCGCAACCAATGTCCAGCAAGCGCTGGCCTGCGCGGAGACGCAGTTTGTGGCACAGATAGTCGAGTTTTCGTCCCTGCGCCGTGTCGATGTCGTCATTCGGTGATTGGAAGTAGGCACAGGAATAAACCATCTGCCGATCCAGCCAGAGCTGATAAAAATCATTCGAAACGTCGTAATGAAAAGTCACTGCGCGTCGATCGCGCTCTAGCAAGCTCCGCTTGCCGCGGATTCGTAGCAGAAATTGTCTCGTCGCCCGTCGCATTGTCGATCTACCGTTCTGACCCGGAAGCGCAACCAGCAGCCCCGCGAGCTTCACCTTTTTCTTCCAATCGTCGAGACGGCCGAGCAGAAAATCGGCGATTTCAAAAGCAGCCTCGATATCGCCTTCGATATCGAAGTCATCGTCCAGATACGCTTCCGCTAAACCAACTTCCGTGCCGGGCAAAAACATTTGGCCAAGCGCTCCGGGATGTTTCAGCGCAAGCACAGCAGTGCGCGGACGCTCATCTGGCCAGGCCGTTCCGTCCCACAGTCGTACGCCAACTTTTTTCAGCGAACAGCTCCCGAAAATTTCACTCAGAATATGGCGCGTTCGATCCTCGACATTCTTTTCTGCGGAGATCGCGTGCATCGCGCCCGTGCGCGGAGAGCGGCTACATCATACCGAGCTTCATCCGCCCGGCTTCGCTGATCATGCCTTGGTTCCACGGTGGATCCCACACTAGCTGCACATCCGCTTCGTCCACGCCATCAATTGACAAAATCTTGCTTTGGGCATCGTGTGCGATCGCCGGTCCCATCCCGCAACCGGGAGCGGTCAAGGTCATTTTCACTTCCACTTTGGTTCCGCCTTCCGATTTGTTGATCAATCGGCAGTCGTAAACGAGGCCAAGATCGACAATGTTCACCGGGATCTCCGGGTCGTAGCATTGCCGAAGCTGTTTCCAAACATCTTCTTCAGAAACTTCACCATTTGCGGTGCTCTCAGGCTTTTCCGCTGTTTGCGCCTGGGGTCTTTCCAGCCCCAAAGCATCCAGATCTTTCTCAGCAATTCGTGTGAGGCCTTGATACGTTGCAATGGTGTAGCTTCCGCCAAGGCTTTGCGTGATCACGCCCTGAGTTCCAGCTGGAAGTGTGGTTTTCTGTCCGCTCGGAATCTGGATCGCCTCGCAATCGCGGCTCAATGTGAATTCAGTGTTCTCGTGCATGGCTTTAAGGTTGATGGGTTACTATGCCACAGATGAGGGAAAATGACGAATGGCTTCGCGACGTAAACCCTAACGCGTTGAATCGTTAAAGAGTTTTCGTCACTCACTTAATACACGTCGCGCTTATAGCGTTTATCGCTCTTCAGTTTTTCCACGTATTCGTTCGCCTCATCAATGCTTTTGCCGCCCTGCTCCCGGACGATTTTGCGCAGCGCTGCATCGACATCCTTCGCCATCCGGCGCGCATCGCCGCAGACGAAAAAGTGCGCGCCTTCGGCGTCGAGCCACTTCCAGATCTCGGAGGCGTTTTCCATTATACGGTGCTGCACGTAAATCTTCTCGGATTGATCGCGCGACCAGGCGCAATCGAGCCGTGTGAGAACTCCCTCCTTTTTGAGTGCCTCGAATTCCTCGCCATAAGCAAAATCGCATTTCTCATGTTGCGATCCGAAGAAGAGCCAATTTCTTCCTTGCGCACCGAGGGCCTTTCGCTCTTGCAAATAAGCCCTAAACGGCGCGACTCCAGTTCCAGGCCCGACCATGATAATCGGGGTGTCCGGGTTTTCCGGGAGGTGAAAGTGTTTTGCCACACTGGGAAAAACCGGCACGGGTACATCGTTCGTGCGTTCGGCAAGAAAGGAGGAGGCCACCCCCTTGCGTATGCGCCCATGACTTTCGTAGCGGATTACGTCCACGATGAAGTGCACTTGCTCGGGATAAACCTTCAAGCTTGATGCGACTGAATAGAGGCGGGGCTGCAATTTCGTGAGCAATCCAACAAATTCCTGCGGGCTAAACTTTGCCGACGGGTGCTCACTCAAAAAATCAATCACTTCCATTCCCCAAAGATACCGATCTAAATCTTCTTTGCGTTTCGGCTGCAGCAGATCTTTCAGCAGCGTCGAAGAGTTTGCGCGTTCTATGATGGCCTTCAAAAACTTGGGCGTCGGCTGCGTGATGCCATAATTGCGCAGCAGCGCTTCGCGAAATGTCGTGGACGATCCTTTCGGCCGGTGCACTTGTTCATCGCCGGTCGCACCGAGGGCGTAAATGATTTCATCTACCAGTTGCGGATCGTTCGTAGCATAAACGGCCACCGAATCGCCGACCTCGAAGCTCAATCCCCAGCCGCTCAGGTCAATTTCAAAATGGCGCGTGTCTTTTGCCGATTCCGGGCCGCTCAGCCGGCGATTGACAATGAGTTTGCCCGGAAACGGATTCGCTCGCGAGTAGGGTGGAGAAGCGACAGTGGTGATAGCTTCAGTAGTCATAAAAGATGATTTGGCGCTTGGTCGCACCAGTCTATGATTGTCGCGAAATTTAGCGACTTGTCATTCCGAGCGAGGCGTAGTGTAGTCGAGGAATCTCTTACTGCTATCCGCTCTGGTTTTCAAACGGTGACAGATGTCTCGACCCATTCGACTCCGCTCAGGCCAAGACTTCCGCTCGACATGACAAAACACGACAGGTTTGAGGTGGCAAGTACTCATCCATCATTTCCGATTGCCAGCGTTGGGCAAACGTCCATGGCGCGTTGTGCGGCGGCCATTTCCTCTGGCGTTTCTGGTTGTTTGGAAAAATGAACGGCAGTCTCGTCGCGGTTATACGCTAAAAGAACCGGCGCTTCCTCAAGACAGAGACGGCACAACGCGCAGCTCGTGTCCACGTACCACGATCCAGGTGTGTTCTCGGGCTGTTTGCTCAATTTGTCCGCCATTGTTGCAAGCCATTAGCGGCGATTTCGGCCGAAATCAGAAGCTTTACGCGGTTGGCCTTTGCGGCGGTCAGTTTTCATGGGCGTTTCTGAAGCAATCGCGAAATCCACCTCCCGTTTGAATGCATCCACACGGACGACGAAGACGCGCACCTCATCGCCGATGCTGAATCGTTTGCGCGATCGTCTGCCAATGAGTTGCCGTCGAGCTGGCTCGAATAAATAAAAATCGTCTGCCAGCGACGAAACGTGGACCAGACCAGTAATAAGAGCATCGGGTAATTCAACCGCCAGGCCGTAGTTGCGGACATCGACAATTGCAGCGCGAAAAATCTGCGGGTTGCGTTCGTCGAGCTGGCGTTGGAAAAACTCCAGCTTCTTCATCCGAATGGATTCTATCTCGGCATCGGCCGCGATACGCTCAGTTGTTGAAATGTGCTCTGCGATGGATGCGATCTGGCTCATGTCGATCTGCGGGCCGCGCTTCCCGTCGTGTTGTGCTAGCGCACGATGCACGACCAGATCGGCATAACGGCGAATCGGACTGGTGAAATGCAAGTAGTTCGGCTTGGCCAGTCCATAGTGACCAAGCGGCTGCGGAAAGTAGCGCGCACGTTTCAAACTTTTCAGCAAACCGATTTTGAGCGCTTGTTCTTCCGGTTTGCCACGGATCGCGGCAAGCAGGCGTTGTACCTCACCGCGATGCGTCAGATCGCCGACCTTGTAGTTAAAACTGAGCACGAACTCGCGATACTCCGCCAGTTTTTCTGGATCCGGATTTTCGTGAATGCGATAGATTGCGGGAACGGCGCGGTTCTTCAGCTCGCCCGCCACGGCCTCGTTCGCGGCCAGCATGAATTCTTCGATCAACTGGTGCGATTCATCATTCTCGACGCGTTCGAGGCGCACTGGCTTGCCAGTTTCATCCAGCCATACTTTTACGTCCGGGAAATCGAGATCGAGCGATCCGTGCTCGAATCTCTTTCGCCGCAATAGCGAGGCAAGCTCCCACGCAATGTGCAGTCGCTCACTCAATTGATCGCCTGCCGCAGATTTTATAATCGCGTACGCCTGTTTGTAGGTAAGACGGTGTGCGCTGCGAATCACGCTGCGGGCAAATCGCGCTCTTTTCACGACTCCATTTTTGTCAAAATGAATAAACACCGAATGGGTGAGCCGATCGACGCCTGGATTGAGACTGCACACGCCGTTACTCAAGCGCTCCGGCAACATCGGGACCACGCGGTCCGGGAGATAAACGCTGTTTCCGCGATGGCCCGCTTCTCGATCCAACGCACTACCGGGCTCTACGTAAGCGGCAACATCGGCAATGTGCACGCCGAGATGCCAGCCGCCGTTGGCGACCTTCTCGACATGAATCGCGTCGTCGAAATCACGCGCATCATCGGGATCGATGGTGACGCTAAATTCATTGCGCAGATCCTCGCGCTCATCGAGTTGGCGTGTGTCGATTTTCTCGGAAATCCCGTTTGCTTGCTCCAAAACATCTCGCGGAAATTCCGTCGGCAGATGGTATTTCCGGATGATCGACAGCATATCGACGCCCGGCGCTGATGCGGGCCCGAGCACTTCGATGATTTCGCCGTCCGGATTGACGTGGCGCGATTCCCAAGGCTCGAGACGAACGACAACTTTATCGCCCACTTTGGCGGCGGTCTGCTTGCCGCGTCGAAGCTCGGCGGGTGACCGCCGGTCCCGCGCAGGGTGGACATACACGTCGTGCACAAGACGCGGATCATCGGGAACAACGTAATAAAAATTGCGCGAATGTTGAAGCGTTCCGACGATCGTATCGTGTGCGCGCACTAAAATTCGAATCACGCGTCCCTCGCGTCGTCCTTTGACGCGTCCGTAGGGCGCATCCCGCGAGATGCGAGCAACCACGCGGTCGCCGTGCATGGCTGTTCCCGTGTTTTCCGCCGCGATGAAAATGTCCGGCTCGCCCGGTTTTTCGCTGATCAAAAATCCGTATCCGGCCTGATGAATGTGGAGCTTGCCAGTGGTCAGATCGGCTGCAGGCGGTAGAACGTAGCGATTTTTCCGGATCCGCGCGATCTCGCCCGCGCGCTCGAGGTCGCGCAGCGCCTGGTTCAAACCCATGCGTACGCCGCTTTTCCGGCCAAGCGCTTTCGCCAGTTCGCTCTTGTCCAGCGGCCGATAATCGAGTGACCCAAGAAGCGCGAGAATTTGTTCTTGAATATTACGTCCGTTTGAAGCCATCGCAGCGAAACAATGTCGTTGAGTTATGCTCGATGTAACGCGATTTCAACCGGAGGTCGAATAGTGCCAAAAGCGATTATGGCTGGCGCATTTGCGGTTGTACTGGGAGCAATCGCTTCATTTGCTGGAGGAGGAGCCAAGATGAAGATTACAAGTTCTGCTTTTCAGGAAGGCGGCGATATTCCGTCGAAATTCAGCCGCGACGGCGGGAACATTAATCCACCGCTTCGTATCGAGGGAACGCCGGCGAATGGTAGGAGCTTGGTGTTAATCGTGGATGATCCCGATGCCCCGGTTGGTCTTTTTACTCATTGGCTGGTCTGGAATATCGATCCTAAAACAACCGAAATCGCCGAGAGAGGTGTCCCCAAGGGCGCAGTCCAAGGCACAAACGATTATCCCAACCTTGGTTATGGTGGACCACAACCGCCCTCAGGTACCCATCGCTATTACTTCAAGATCTTCGCGCTAGACCAAACACTCGATCTTCGCTCTGGCGCAAAGCGACAGGAACTCGACAAAGCTATGAGCGGTCACGTTATCGCCGAGGGTCAGTTGATGGGTCGCTACACGCACAGCAAATAACGCGCGGCGGCCAATTCGAATAAAGCAGCGCCTGTGATAGTCTCACTCGCAATGGGTGGGAGGCAGTGGAAAATCGCCGGTCGCGTTTTCGATCTTTCCCGTCATGGGCTGATCATGGGCGTCTTAAACGTCACGCCGGACTCGTTTTCGGACGGCGGAAAATTTTTCGCTGTAGAAAAGGCGGTTGAGCACGGCCTGACAATGACTGGGGAAGGTGCGCAGATCATCGACGTAGGCGGCGAATCGACCCGGCCAGGCGCTGAACCTGTCGCAGTGGAGGAAGAACTGCGGCGTGTAGTTCCAGTGATCGAAAAATTGCGGGCAAAGATCGACATCGTTATTTCGATCGATACTTCGAAGGCTCAGGTTGCGCGCGCAGCAATCGGAGCAGGCGCCTCGATTGTGAACGATGTCACCGGGGGACGAGGCGACAGGGAGATGATGCCGTTTGTTGCCGAAATCAAAGCAGCCTTCATCATCATGCATATGCAGGGAAATCCGCGGACGATGCAGTCCGACCCGCGATATGTCGATGTAGTTTCGGAAGTGGCTGATTTTTTTCGACAACAATATGCGTGCGCCCTAGACTGTGGGATTGATCCCATGGCGATTGCGTTTGATCCGGGAATTGGTTTCGGGAAAACGCTTGAGCACAATCTCGAGCTGCTTGCGCAGCTTGAGCGAATTCGAGTGCACGAGCGTCCGCTCGTCGTTGGTGTTTCCCGTAAATCTTTTCTCGCGAAACTGACCGGCTCATCAGGAATGAACGATCAGCTTGCGTCTACGGTCACCTTGACTTCTGTTCTGCGAACACGCGGAGCGGATGTTTTTCGTGTTCACGATGTCAAAGAGAATGTAAACGCGCTGCGGGTAACGGAAGCAATCCTGCAAAAGACAAAATGATTCAGGAACTTTTTCATCTCTGGCTCAGGGGCTGGCGCAGCGCCTTCGAAATCGTTCTGCTGAGCGTGGCGATCTACTATGGCTATCTTTATTTCCGCGGGACGCGCGGCGCGAAGGTATTAACGGGTCTGGCAATCGTTTTTCTGACGCTGACGTTGATTTCGCAGTTGCTCAATCTGGTTGTCATCGGATGGCTCGTCCGCAGTTTTTCGGTTTTTCTTGCGGTAGCCTTAGTAGTGATCTTTCAACCGGAGCTGCGGCGTGGCCTGGCCGCGCTTGGCGGACATCCAATTTTTTCTCTCACGAGCGAAAAACGCGAAACCGTCCACGATCTCGCCGAAGCAGTGGCGCAGCTGGCAAACAAACAGTTCGGTGCACTCATCGCGATCGAGCGCGATACGTCGATTCGCGTGTATGAGGAAACTGGCGTGACGATCGACGGCGATTTTTCTGTCGAGCTTATCCTGGCAATTTTTCATCCTAAAGCCGCGCTTCACGATGGCGGGGTCATCGTGCGCAACAGCCGGATCGCAGCCGCGGCCTGTATTTTCCCCGTTAGTCAACGCGAAACGCTGGATCGAAGCCTCGGCTTGCGCCATCGCGCCGGCCTCGGAATCACAGAAGAATCGGACGCTGTGGCGGTGATAGTTTCGGAAGAGACCGGCAGCATTTCCATTTGCCATCGACGACGGATCGAGCGCAATTTCACTCCCGAAACATTTCGTCAGCGTATCGCGGAAATTTTATTGCATAGCAATTATGAAGAGACTGATCCTGAAAAACTGGCGCGCGAAGTTGATCTCCCTCCTGCTCGCGACAACCCTTTGGTACCTGATCAAAAAGAACGTAGCGACGACCGCCTCGCCGTCTGAAAGGTCCTCGGGCACGACGACGACGGAAAGGCGCTGAGGCGCGACTTAGCGCAAGAAGCGGGACAGATTTTCTTCTTCCCAGCGCCGCGCGCGACGGTAGTTTCGAAACTCCCGCTCTCGGCGATTAAATTCTTCGGTATGTACGCGCCGGCGTCCTCCCCTAACGCTCTCGTCCGGTACCACTGAGTGCAGCATTTCGTGATAAAGCACGTATTGTAGAAACCAAAGGGGTACGAAGGGCTGATCTAGTAATGGATTGATTCGGATAACGCGGTCTTCCTCTTGGATCGTGCCAAAGACGAAATATTCTCTCGGACGATGTTTGCGCCGTCGACCCCACATTACTTTGTAACCGCGCAGCCGCCCCCCAAAATATCGTTCGTTCAATTTATCAAAAATCGGGCGCAGATCGAAATAAGTACCTTCGTGCTGCAAGTTCAACTGCCCTTGCATCGGAAGCATTGGGTGGGCGAGTTTCCTTTTTGGCTTCGTCTGCTTTGCCATCTGCTTGATCCTCAAGAACGAACAAAGTGGAGATTACTTTAAAGGCCTTTCACCGAGTGACAAGAAAAGTGGTCACTTTTGCGAGTAAAATCATGCAAGCATTTGAAACCCAAGCATTTGTATCGATCTTCTGTTTTCGGATGTTGAGACCGATAATCTCCACAACCTGTGAGGTTTATAAACACAATAGGACGTCGATTGCTTAGTGCTCGAAAATAATGGGTTTTGAAATATTCTCTGGCGAATCGCAGTGGCCTACGGCTTTATGCGCCTCCATATTTTATTTCGTTTCAGATCGAATTGAGTTCCTTGGATCGACCGGTCCGGTCCCAATCAAAATCGGCGAAAGGATTTTACCACTTTGAAAATGAGGCCGGAGCTTGCTCAACAGTTGACTCGTCCTTGAAATCAACAGAGTTTTTAATCCCGCTCCGTGATAGGCCCGAAATCTCAGCAAACTAAATTGGCATGACGCCTTTTCTTCGAAAATTGCTTGGGCTCAATTGGCTCCTGCTGGTGAACATGCTTGCGCTTGCCATTTTTGGCGTGGTGGCAATCTACAGCGCGACTTACATGCGCGGAGATTCCGTTGCGGCAGATTTCTGGCGGAAGCAGGCGAACTGGGTCGCAGTCGGTTTTTTCGCATTCATGGTGACGAGTCTGATTGACTACCGCTGGATCCGCTGGGGCGCTCTGCCGATGTATCTCGCGGGTATTTTCTTTTTGATTCTGACGAAGTTTATCGGACAGCGAGTTTATGGCGCGCGCAGCTGGTTGCATTTAGGGCCAATCAACTTTCAGCCTGCGCAACTTGCGGTTGTCGCCGGGATTATGGTATTGGCGCTGTTCTTAACTCAATTTCGCGAGATGCATCCGATGCTGCGGTTGCTACTGTGTGGAGCAATCGCCGGAGCGCCGTGTCTTCTAATTCTGATGCAGCCGGATCTCGGCGAAGTGATCATTTGGGTACCGGTGCTCCTGGCGCTGTTGTTCGTCGGTGGCCTTCCGCTGCGCTACTTGATTTGCGTCATTCTTATCGGCATCGCTTTTGTTCCTATCGCGATCCACTTGGGTTTGAAACCGTACCAGCAGCAAAGGATTACCGCCTTTACCCATCCCGATATCGACAAGCAAGGAGCTGCCTGGGCGATCAATCAGTCGCTCATTGCGATTGGATCGGGCGGCTGGTCGGGAAAAGGATTCAGGGCGCCAAACACGCAAATCGAGCTTGGGTTTTTGCCCGCGACGGCGGTACACAACGACTATATTTTTTCCGCAATTGGCGAGCAATGGGGATTTGTCGGAGGGATGTTTCTCATCGGCGCGTTTGCTCTGCTATTGTTAACCTGTCTCTTCGTCGCGTTTGTTGCGGGCGATCAATTGGGCTTACTACTGGCTGTTGGAATTACAGCGCTCATCTTCACGCATATCTTTCAGAATATGGGAATGACGATCTCAATGCTACCGATTACGGGCGTGCCGCTGCCGTTGATCAGTTACAGCGGCTCGTTTGTGCTGATGATCATGTTTGGACTCGGACTCGTGAACAGCGTTTGGGTCCACCGAAACGCCCTCGAAGCTTAATTCTGGGAGAGATTTTCCGCAGATCGACAAGGTTCGTCAATTGGTCGGTCGCCGGCGTTTACTTTACGCGGTCGGTTGCCTAGATTCGGGTCGCGACGCATGGAAGGCGATTACAAGGTCAAGCTCGAGGTTTTCGAAGGACCGCTCGATCTCCTGCTTTACCTGATTAAGCAGGATGAGATCGATATTTATGATGTTTCGCTTGAACGCATCACTCGCCAGTACCTCGAATATCTTCAAGCGTTCAAGGAGCTGAATATCGAACTCGCTGGCGAGTTCATCGTTATGGCGGCAAACCTCATTTACTTAAAAAGCCGCAGCCTGCTGCCGGTCGATCAACAGCCACCCGAGGAGGATGCCGGGGAAGACGATCCGCGCTGGGATTTAATTCGGCAACTGATCGAATATAAAAAATTCAAGGAAGCGGCTGGGCAATTGCATCTGCGCGAGCTCGAACAAGAACGTATTTTTGCGCGCACAGGAGGCTCATCTCCGGACCGCGATCAACCGCTTCGGCTGGGCGAAGTTGGAATTTTCCAGCTGATCAATGCATTTCAAACGGTGATCAAGCGGGTGGAGGCGCGGCACAACGTGCAGGAGATTTTCGGCGAGCGTTTTAGCGTTTCGGAGAAGATCGATATAATTTTGAAGCGGGTGGCAGGTGGTGCCGCTGTTCGCTTCTCAGATTTGTTTGGAGCTGTCATCTCGCGCGTCGAAGTCGCTGTGACTTTCCTCGCCCTTCTGGAATTGATTCGCCTTAAACAAGTCCGCGCGATCCAGAGGAGCATCTTTGACGAAATCGAAATCGCGCCGGCTGCAGCGTAAACGTGCAAGTCGATGCCACGCATTTTGATCGCCGGATGCGGTTATGTTGGGCAGGCAGCTGGGGATTTGTTCCACGAGGCGGGCTGGGCGGTGGAAGGCTGGACGTGTTCACTAGAATCAGCTGGCCTGCTTGCCGGTAAGCGTTATCCGGTTTACGCGGTCGATATCACAGACCGGGCTCGGGTTAACGCACGCGCCGGGACATTTGATATCGTAATCCATTGCGCCAGTTCCCGCGGCGGTAACGCCGATTCTTATCATCAAATTTACTTAAATGGCGCACGCAATCTTCTCGATCGATTCGTTGGATCGATAGTCGTCTTTACCAGCAGCACCAGTGTTTACGCGCAAACGGATGGATCATGGGTAACCGAAGAGAGTGAAACCAACCCGACCCGCGAGACGGGCCGAACCCTGCTTGAAACAGAAAACCTGGTCCTCGTCCAAGGCGGTATCGTCGCGCGGCTCGCCGGAATTTACGGACCCGGACGGTCGGCGTTGCTGAGCAAGTTCCTATCCGGCGAAGCGACTGTCGATCCGGAAAGCGATCGGTTTATTAACCAAGTGCATCGAGACGACATCGCCGCTGTCCTCTTTTTTTTGTTAGAGCGACAACCGCAAGCAAACCAAATCTACAACGTGGTTGACGACCAGCCTATTCGGCAAAGCGAATGTTACCGCTGGTTAGCGGAAAGACTAAATCGTCCCCTTCCGCGTGTCGGAAAGTTGACGGTGCAACGCAAGCGCGGCGACAGCAATAAACGCGTGAGCAATGCACAACTGCACATCATTGGCTGGACACCGCGATATCCCACATTCGCGGATGCGATGGAAAAAAGCATTCTGCCAAGCTTCGGTCAGTTTTGACCGTCTCGTTCCGAGCTGGTTTTGTCAGCTCGCTCGCCAAAAAGCTGGCGGATCACTTCTTCGACGGGCACTTCCTGGACATTGATATCACTGACGTAACAAGCTTCGAGCAGTTGCCGGCAGGTCTCGGTCACTTTGGCGCGCGGCACCTTCAATTGAATGGAAACCGGCGTTTGTTCGATCACTTCGCCAAATGCGGAAAAGTCGCGCGCGGCCTCTTTCTCGAAGGTCAGACTGACTAGTTTGTAGCCGGAGAACCGATCGATAATCTCCGTGAGCGGTCCGTCGAAGAAGATCTTGCCGTGGTCAATGATCAGGACGCGATGGCAGAGTTCTTCGATGTCCTGCATGTAATGGCTCGTTAGCAGCGTGACGATGCGATGCTCCTCATTATAGATGCGCAGAAATTCGCGGACGCGCTTTTGACTGACGACGTCGAGTCCGATAGTCGGCTCATCGAGAAAAAGAACGCGCGGCTGATGAATGAGCGCGGAGATCAGCTCCATCTTCATTCGTTCGCCTAAGGACAATTCGCGTACCATCACATTCATTTTGTCTTGGACCTCGAGGAGTTCCGATAATCCCTCGACGACTTTTTTGAAGCGCGTGCGATCGATTCCGTAGATGGCGCGATTGAGTTCGAGGGATTCCTGAGCGGGCAGGTCCCACCAGAGCGCATTCTTCTGACCCATCACGAGACTGAACTGGCGCTTCATTTCGTTGCGCCGCTCCCAAGGAACGAAGCCGAGCACACGGGCATCACCGGAGGTGGGGTTCAACAACCCCGAGAGCATCTTGAGCACCGTAGTTTTGCCCGCGCCGTTCGGGCCGAGAAAGCCAACAAACTCACCTTGCTCGATTTGAAACGAAACATCATCGGCCGCCCGCGTTTCATCGTGTTGTCGCTTCACGAGACCTTTGATCGAACCCCAAAGACCACGCTCCTTGCGGTAGGTGCGGTAGACTTTGGTTAATCCGGAAGATTCGATTGCAGGCATTAAGGCGAGGATAAAAGACGAAGTATAACATTTGAAGCTACGCCGTGATTGTTGTGAGCAAAACTGGAACTGGAAGACCCTTCGCAAGCGAAAGCGCGCTTCGCTTCTTAATTCAAATCGCGTGCAGATATTTCACGATTAAATTTCGTCTCGATCAATGCGATGCCCCCCGAATTGCCGCCTGAAGAATCGCATCGTGATCACGCGCGAAGAACGCTATCTCGAGCGCAAGTTCGGAGCGGAATATCTCAACTACAAACGCCGTGTCCGGCGCTGGCTCTAGCGTTCGCTGCACCGACAGAATTCGGCTGATCGCCATCAAATATCAGGGGCACGAACCGCACCCTAATTCTTCGGCCAAATTTGCTGCCATCACCCCACGAGCTCAAAGCTCTTTCACAAACAATCATCGAGACAGTGCAGCAAATGCGCAACGGTTTCTTCGGTTTCGTCGCCCATATTGGAGAGGCGGAAGGTTTGGCCCTGGATTTTGCCGTAGCCGGGATCGATCACGAGGTGATGCTTTTCTCGAAGTCGTTTCGCGAATGCAAGAACGTTGAATTTTTCTCGATTGTTCTTCACGCAGGTGAGCGTTTTCGACCGAAAACCTTCTTCGGCGAAGAAATCAAATCCGGTTCGTCGCACCCAATCTTGGACGAGCGTGTTGGTGCGCGCGTGTCGATCGAAACGCGCATCCAAGCCTTCCTCGAAGATTTCGTCGAGCTTTGATTGGAGCGCGTGGATATGAGCGATGCTTGGCGTGCTGGGCGTCATCCACTCGGCCTGCTGCTTCTTGAACTCGAGGAAATCGAAATAGAAACCGCGGTTCGGCATTTTCTCGGCGCGTGCGAATCCCTTTTCGGAAACGGAGAAGAGCGAGAAACCAGGCGGCAGTGCGAGCGCTTTCTGCGCGCCGGTGAGCAGCACGTCGATGCCGAGCGCGTCCATGTCGATCTTGACCCCAGAGAACGATGAGACGGTGTCCAGGATGAGGGCCACGTCGGGATATTTCGCGAGGACGCCGCAGATTTCACCGAGTGGATTCATCACACCGGTCGACGTTTCATTGTGAACCAAAGTGACAGCATCGAACTTTCCGGTCGCCAGATGCCCATCCACTGCCTTGTGATCGATGTGCTTACCCCAATCGACCTGCAATGGCTCTGCGTTTTTGCCGCAACGCTTGGCGACGTCGAACCATTTATCGGAGAAGGCGCCGCACATGCAATTGAGCACTCCGCGATCAACCAGGTTGCGGATTGACGCTTCCATTACGCCCCACGCCGAGGAGGTCGAGAGAAACACCGGCTGCTTCGTCTTGAATAATTTCTGAAGACCTGGGTGAATCGCACCGTAAAGGTTTTTAAAATCGTCTCCGCGATGGCTGATCATCGGCCGCGAGAATGCCGCCCACGTTTTCGAGGAAACCTCGACAGGGCCGGGAGTGAAGAGTTTGTCGTGGGGCTGCATCAAGTAAACGTCGAACGCCGAATGCCGAACGTCCAATATCGAATTCAGGCTTCGTAATTATTTGCAGATGAAGCTGATCCCACCACTGCGTTCGAGGCGTGCGCTTTGGATGCGTTTGAAATCGTCAGAGTGCAAATCGAGTCGCAAATCTTCCTCGAGATCGTGTCTCGTAATGTGACTACTCCGCAACCCTCGATGCACCAATTCCCCGTCATGGATAAGAACTTCCTCTGTGCCTTTGATGAGATTGCCGAAGCCGTGCGAATAGAACGCAATCCAGGCAAGCAATCGATGAAACGCGAC
>Ga0193723_1000546_pt1 | contig 14817 bp, 15 predicted proteins | sample H2m2metaG_FD_143042 | JGI IMG/M metagenome (GOLD analysis project Ga0193723, IMG submission 143042) | Soil microbial communities from a riparian zone of the East river system, Colorado, United States - H2m2 | ecosystem: Environmental > Terrestrial > Soil > Riparian zone | place: USA: East River... | reverse complement strand
CCAATAAAATCCGGACTCCAATTTTGGGATGCAATTATCCGGTGCACTTCCACATATTGCACGCTTGAACCGATGTTAAACCACTTGCCTTCGTTCAGGACAAGACCGCCAATCTTTCCGCCTTCCGCAATCCAATCGAGCAAAACTGGAATAAATGAGATCTTGCGCTGCGGAATGCGCGCGAAAATTTTTTTGTTCCAAACGGCAATATTGGCAAAATCGTAGTCGCCAGCGATGCCGAATCGTTCGCCGATGTCGACGATCCGTCCTTGTTGATACGCGATCGAGGGCGTAAATCCCGTCTCCCTCAAGGCGAGAGTGACATCATTCGCGGCGTGGAAATGCTCCTCAATTAGCGAATCCAGTGGGATGTCCGTGAGAATGTCACCGCTATAGGTGAGGAAATCACCGTCGTGCAGGAGTGGCTCGGCATTCTTGATCCCGCCTCCGGTCTCAAGCAATTCCGGCTCGTTCACCAAATCAACCGAGCGCCCACGATAGTGCTTCTCCGCAAACTGATGTTCGAACAAATGCGGCAGCCGATGCGTATTGATGACGAAACGCTGAATGCCGGTGGCAATCAAATGATCAAGCGCAAAGGTGATGAGTGGCTTCTGAAAAATCGGCACCAGCGGTTTTGGCAATTCATCAGTCAACGGCCGCAGACGCGTTCCCAATCCGGCGGCAAGAACAAAAGCCTGCGTAATCACTGTCTTGTGCTTGGGAGCAGATCGGCTACAAATTGCGCCATGGCGGAAGAACCGGTCTGGCGCGGCACTTCTTCGCAAGTGAAAAATGCCAGCGTCTTTCTCTTCTGCGGCCTCTGCCTTTGCGCTCTTATTCTTTTATTCGCGATTCTCTGGCGCAACGAATCCACCAGAGACTTCAGCCCATACATTTTCACTCCAGCCATTGTCCCGATTTTCATCGCGCTCGCCCGTTTCCTCCAGACGAAAAACAAAGTTTACGAACTGACCACTGAACGACTGAAAATTACCGAGGGCGTTTTCAATAAGGTGACCGATACCCTCGAACTTTATCGAGTGAAAGATTTGGAAACGCGCCAGCCATTTTGGCAGCGCATTTTCGGCGTGGAAAACATCCGCATCAATACCAGCGACGCCTCCAGCCCGTTTGTCCTAATCGATGCAGTACCGCAGAAACTCGGTCTCGCCGATAAAATTCGGAACGCCGTCGAAAACATCCGCATGCAAAAACGCGTCCGCCAGCTCGACATCGAATAAGGAGCACAGGCCATCCGCGTCGGACCAAATTCCAAAAGATTGCGCGATGGCACCCGACAAGCTAAAGGATATATCCGTTTGAACGAAAGCATCACAGCGACACCCGCAGTGACAGAGGAAAAGTTCGTTCGCGGACTGGGCTTACTCGATTCCACCATGCTGGTGGCGGGCTCGATGATTGGCTCGGGAATTTTCATCGTCTCGGCCATCATTGCGCGACAGGTCGGGGCGCCCGGCTGGTTGCTGGTGGTGTGGCTTGTGACCGGTCTGCTCACCTTAATGGCATCGCTTTCTTACGGCGAGCTCGCCGCCATGATGCCAAAGGCGGGCGGACAATATGTTTATTTGCGCGAAGCATTCTCGCCGCTGTGGGGATTTCTTTACGGATGGACATTATTTCTTGTCATCCAAACGGGCACGATCGCGGCGGTGGCCGTCGGCTTCGCCCGTTACACCGGTGTCCTCGTTCCCTGGGTTTCGGAATCGAACTATCTGATCGCACCAATTCGGTTCGGGGGGTACGCTTTCGCACTTTCCACCGCGCAGCTTGTCGGTCTGTGCATGATCGCGCTGCTCACCTTCATGAACACGCGCGGACTAAAGCTGGGCAAGCTGGTGCAGAATGTCTTCACCACCGCAAAGACGGGCGCGCTCATCGGCCTTATCATTTTAGGTATCATCGTTGGCCTGAAATCGGGGGCGGGCGCCGAGAACTTCAGTCATTTCTGGACTTTGCGCGGCACTTTGCAGGAGGTCGGGCCCGGTTTGACCGCCGCAGCCGCTTTCGGCCTTTTCGTGGGCATCTGTGTCGCCCAAACCAATTCGCTCTTTTCCGCCGACGCGTGGAATAACATCACATTCACCGCCGGGGAAGTGAAGGAGCCGAGGCGCAACGTCCCGTTATCGCTTGCGCTCGGAACCATTCTCGTCATCACCCTCTACCTTCTCGCGAACGTGGCTTATCTAGCGGCATTGCCATGGGATGCCATCCAGAATGCGCCGAGCGATCGCGTCGCATCCGAGACAGCCAACGTCATCTTTCCCGGTGCCGGTGCCACCATCATGGCGGTCGCGATCATGATCTCGACCTTCGGTTGCAACAACGGACTTATTCTGGCTGGCGCGCGCGCGTATTACGCGATGGCACGCGACGGTCTCTTCTTCCGGAAGGTAGGCCACCTGAACAAAAACCATGTGCCGGCATGGGGCTTGATCATTCAAGGTATCTGGGCCGCTGCACTAGTCTTGCCTCGCACAGTCAAGATAGATTCCGCCGGCAACGTCACCGGGTACGGTAATCTTTACGGCAACTTGCTCGACTACGTTATCTCGGCCGCGCTCATCTTCTATATCCTGACGATCGCGGGCATCTTCGTCCTGCGATGGAAACGCCCGGACGCGGAGCGCCCCTACAAAGCCTTTGGTTACCCGATCGTACCTGTCCTCTATATCATTGGCGCGACGGTCATTCTTGCCGTGCTCTTTATTTATCAAACTGCGACCACCTGGCCCGGCCTTGTTATTGTCTTAACCGGCGTGCCGATCTATTTCCTCTGGAAAACAGCAAACGCTCGTTCGGCATCCACGCCGTAACCGAAAACCATTTAATGTAACAGCAAGTAATTAAAGGAGAAAAACGCATGGCAAACTTATTCGCGAGAAAGCCTCTCGACAAGTTGATGGCCGAAGCTCAAGAAGTCGGCGAACACAGCCTGAAACGCTCGCTCGGACCGACGAACCTTGTCATGCTCGGGATCGGCGGGATCATCGGCGCGGGCCTGTTCGTCCGCACCGCGGCTGCCATTGCCGATCGCGCGGGTCCTTCGGTCGTGCTCGCCTTTATTCTCGCTGGCATCGGTTGCACTTTTGCCGGTCTCTGTTACGCCGAATTTGCTTCGATGATTCCCGTTGCGGGGAGCGCCTACACTTATTCCTATGCCACTATGGGCGAGTTCATCGCCTGGATCATCGGCTGGGATTTGGTGCTCGAATATGCCGTAGGCGCGGCCACCGTCGCCATTGCGTGGAGCGAATACTTCAATCGCGTGCTCGGCTGGTTCCACTTGCGTATCCCCTATGAATGGTCGCATTCGCCATTTGAGATCAATCACGCCACCGGTGTGCACGGCATGGTCAACATCCCGGCCGTGTTCATTTTACTTTTGCTCACTCTTTTGCTCATTCGCGGAACCAAAGAGTCGGCCTTCGTTAATGGCATCATCGTTGTCCTGAAGGTGACCATCGTGCTGCTCGTCATCGGCATTGGATGGGGATACGTGAATCCCGCCAATCACACGCCGTTCATTCCCGCGCCGACGACTTATGTCACGCCCCAGGGCATTCATCACGCCTACGGCGGAATCCTCGGCATCCTCGGCGCGGCCGGAGTCGTCTTTTTCGCCTACATCGGTTTCGATGCAGTCTCGACCGCGGCCCAGGAAGCGAGGAATCCCAAACGCGACATGCCCATCGGCATTCTCGGTTCGCTCATCGTCTGCACCGTTCTCTACGTGCTGTTCTCGTACGTGCTGAGCGGTGTCGCCACCGTCGAGGATTTTCGGACACACGGACGCGAGGCGTCGGTGGCTTTCGCCATCAGCAACTATATGCCCGGTTACGAATGGCTCTCTAAGTCAGTCACGGTTGCGATTCTGGCCGGTTTTTCCTCGGTCATTCTCGTGATGCTGCTCGGTCAATCGCGCGTCTTCTTTTCCATGAGTCGCGATGGCCTTGTTCCGCAGACTTTTTCCGATGTCCATCCGCGCTTCCGGACGCCTTACAAATCGAACATACTCTTTTTCATCTTCACCGGAATTTTCGCCGCATTCATTCCAGAAGATGTCGTCGGTGAAATGACCAGCATCGGCACCCTCTTCGCTTTCATCCTAGTTTGCGCCGGTGTCTGGATCATTCGGGTTCGCAGTCCTGACCTAGAGCGGGGATTCCGTGTCCCGGCGGTGCCGGTCGTTTCGACACTTGGCATCGTCGTCTGCGGCGCCATGATCTACGGCTTGGGCTGGACAAATTGGATGCGCCTGATCGTTTGGCTAGCGATCGGACTAGTCTTCTACTTTCTCTACGGCAGGAGTCATAGTCGCATTGACGCGCCACCGCCGGAAATGCCGCAAGGAATAAGAATGACCCGGTAGCAGGTTCGAGCCGGACTGGCGTTAGAAGCCGAAAAGGAACATCGAACGCCGAACGTGGAACGTCGAATGACGGAGGACTAATGTTCCGACGTTTCTTACTAAGTTGCTTTTGGATCGCGCTCATCATTGCGGCGATTATCTCAATACTTTGGCTGTTAGGAATAAAGATGCCGGGAAAGAATATCTCGAATACGGCTGAGCTTTCGCCGGCGGAGATCACTCTGCGCGAAGAGTTACGCGCCGATGTCCAAAAACTCGCCGGTGAAATCGGTGAACGAAACATGGATCATTATTCCCAGCTCATTGCTGCGGCCGATTTCATTGAGAAATCTTTTTCCAGCGCTGGGTTGCAGCCCCGACGCGACACTTATCAGCTGCATAACTTGGCGTGCCACAATATTGAAACCGAAATATCCGGGGCCTCTCCTCAGATCATCGTCGTTGGCGCTCATTATGATTCCGTTCTTGGCGCGCCCGGGGCAAATGACAATGGCAGCGGTATGGCGGCAGTTCTCGCGCTGGCCCGTCGTTTTGCAAATAAACAGGCGGGTCAAACCTTGCGTTTCGTCGCCTTCGTCAACGAGGAGCCTCCCTATTTCCAAACATCGCAAATGGGAAGCTTGGTCTACGCCAGCCGATGCAAAGCCCACGGCGATCAAATTTCCGCGATGATCAGCCTCGAAACCATCGGCTATTTTTCGGATGCCCCGGACTCACAAATCTATCCGTCGCCGCTGCTCGGCGCCTTCTATCCCAAGGTTGGTAACTTTATCGGCTTCGTTGGTAACATCGGGTCGCGCCGACTGGTGCGCCGTGCGCTATCGACTTTTCGACGGGCCGAGCGACTCCCTTCCGAAGGCGCGGCCGTGCCCGCGTTCATTCCCGGCGTGGCCTGGTCAGATCACTGGTCATTCTGGCAGCAAGGTTGCCCCGCCATCATGATCACCGACACCGCCCCATTTCGTTACCCACATTATCACGCCCTGACCGATACCCCCGACAAACTCAATTACGACCGATTTGCTTTGGTGGTCAGTGGCCTGGAGAACGTGATTGAGGACCTTATAGGCAAGGGACGTTAATGATGGCGTTACTCTTTTTCTCGTCGCGAACCGTTTAGCTGCCGCTCCAGCTAGCGCCGCCGAAGGGCGCGCGCGCGGACAGGCGCTGTGATTTTTCTAGCGACTCGCGGGAGGCCGCGGTTTTTTGCAGATCTTCAGGCGATAGATCAAGTGCGCGCAGAATTTCGGATTCTTCACGCGTAAGCTTTGTCGTGCCGGCTCGTTTCTGGAATTCCGCCAGCCTTTGCGCCAGATCGCTGCTTTCGGCTCCGCGAAATGCATTCAGCATTCGCTGAAAAGTGAGATGAAATGGAATCGTTGCGACATCGACGAACTCGTCGCCTGCTTCGGAAGCAAACGGCATCATCACTTCGTTCCCGATAACCACGCTGTTCCAGGTGTCCGGCGGAGCGTAATAGCCGAGCTCCACCGAATAGGTTTCGCCTGGCTCCAAGTCTTCAATCGCGCAACCGCCGCTCATCGGTTCGACCGCAACGGTTTTCTCATTTCCGCGTTGCCGCAGCCGCACGTGGGCACAGCGATCCGCCGGCAAACCATTATCAAAAGCCGCCGGCCAATTGACGCTCCAGCATACAAAAAGAGTCCGCGGATTGCGCGCAATCGCCACCAGTAGCGGCTTGCCATAATGTGAAGGCAATTCGGTGAGTTCGTCCCTCTTCTCGTCCTTCCGTCGAGACAACGACGACGAAGTCACCGGACCTTCCGAGATCTTGTAGCCACCTTTTGATGGTTCTGATGGATCTTTTGCCATGCCGGGCGCTTATCAACCACCAAATCAACCGACGAGGCAAGCTCAAAGTCCGAGCCAGAAGACAGACCGGATTAACAGGATTGTGCAAGATTCAGAAAAACCAATCATGTAAATCCTGTTAATCCTGTCTAATTCTTCCGTTGCGATGCGAACCTGCATCATTCTCAATCCAATCGCCGGCGCGGTGAAGAACGTCGCTGCAACCCAAGAACGGTTGCGCCGCCTTGACGCTGAGCGCTTCTGCATCAGCCAACAGCCCGGCGACGCGGAAAAATTCGCCCGGGAAGCGTCGGATTTCGATGTGATTGTGTCGGCGGGTGGCGACGGAACTCTGAACGAAGTGGTGAACGGAATTGCCCAGACAGGCTGCAACGCTGCTCTTGCAGTGTTCCCTCTTGGGACGGGCAACGATTTCGCGCGGACGCTCGAGCTGCCGAGCGTCCTGGACTCTGCCCTCGATCAAATCATTGCCGGCCGGACCCGGGCCATCGATCTTGTCCGCGTCACTAGTGATAGCATCCGCTATTTTGTGAATGTTTCTTCCGGTGGATTCAGCGGCGTGGTGAACGAAAAGCTTACGCCCGAAATGAAGCGAACGTGGGGACCGCTCGCTTATCTGCGCGGCGCCGCGGCGGCATTTGCTGACCTGCGCGGTTACACGACGACAGTCGCATTCGATGACGCTGAAAGCTTCGAGCTCGATCTCTACAATGTGGTTGTCGCGAATGGCCGCTACGTCGCGGGCGGGATCCCTGTCGCGCCGGAAGCCGGCATCGCAGATGCCCTGCTCGACATCGTGCTCATTCCCGAGCGCGGTCCGGCCGAGCTCGCGATCCTCGCCGCGCAAATTCTTGTCGGCAAACATCTGAGTTCCGATGCGATCATTTTTCGTCGCGCCAAAAAAATTGCGATTAAATCACGACCCGGGATGTGGTTTAACGTCGATGGCGAATTAATTGGCAATGAACCCGCGACTTTCGAGTTGCTGCCGGGCGCATTGCAGTGCGTAGTCGGACCAGCGTGAACAGCAAGATTCTTACTCTCGGTCAATTAGCGGCGGAATCGGGACGGCTGCGCTCGGAAAGCCAGCGCGTCGTGGCGACGAATGGTTGCTTCGATATTTTGCATGTCGGCCATGTGCGTTATTTGGCGGCGGCGCAAAAACTCGGCGACGTTTTGGTCGTGGGATTGAACGGTGACGATTCCGTTCGTCAGCTTAAAGGCGAGGGCCGGCCGGTGAATCGTGAACGGGATCGCGCCGAAGTGCTGGCCGCGCTCGAGTCGGTCGACTACGTGACAATTTTCCCGGAAAACCGGGCCACGAATTTCCTGCGCGCTGCGGCGCCAGCGGTCTATGCCAAGGGCGGCGATTACACGGCCGATACACTCGATCCCGAAGAACGGGCGGTCCTGGACGAGTTCGGCACCAGAATCGAGATCATTCCCTTTGAAAAAGGCTACTCCACCTCCGAGTTGCTAACGAGAATTGGGCCGAAATAATGGTTAACATCGGGATTCTCGGATCGGGCAAAGGATCAAACTGCCGGGCCATTCTGCGAAGCATTCGGGATGGCAAACTAGACGCCAAAGCGACTGTAGTAATTTCTGATGTGCTGGAGGCGCCGATCCTGGAGATCGCGGGGGAGTTCGGCGTACCCAACGCTTATCTGCCGCCCGGTCACTTTCGCACCCGCCTCGAACCGATCGTCGAAGAACAACTGGTCGAGATGTTGCGAAATGCGGGAGCCGAGGTTGTCGTTCTCGCCGGCTTTATGCGGGTGCTGAAGGAACCGATGCTGGCCGCGTTCCCGCGTCAGATCGTCAACATTCATCCATCGCTCCTGCCGAAGTTTCCGGGCTTGGAAGCATGGAAACAGGCGCTTGCAGCTAACGAGAAATGGACGGGCGTCACCGTTCACTACGTGGACGCGCGGGTCGACCATGGCGACATCATCCTGCAGCGCGAGGTTCCGATCCTGCCGGGTGATACTCCGGAATCATTACATGCGCGTATCCAGGAGGTGGAACATGTGCTTTATCCGGAAGCGCTAGAGCAGGTCTTCCGCGATCTGCGCAGCGGTTAATTCCCCACAAAGGGGACGGAGGAAGAAGACAGGATTATGCAGGATTCAGAAACCCAATCATGTCAATCCATCCTGTCGAAAAGAAGGCCTTGTCCCTCTGTGGTCTTACAGCCGCTCCGCTTTGGGATCGCGGCCGAGCAATTCTTGCATCGCCAGAAGGAGCGGCTTCCGCTCGTAAAGGATGGCGTAGATTTGGTCGATGATCGGCGTTTCCACATCGAGCCGGCGTGCGCATTCGAAGGCGCTTTTTGCTGTCGGTATTCCTTCCGCCACCATTTTCATATCAGCCTGGATCTGAGCCAGAGTCTCGGCGCGGCCCAGTCGTTCGCCGACGCGACGATTCCGGCTATGTTTGCTGAAGCAAGTCGCAATCAAATCGCCTACACCGCTTAATCCATAGAAAGTACGTTCGTTCCCGCCCATTCGTGTCCCGAGACGCAACAACTCAGCCAGTGCTCTTGTAATGAGCGCAGCTTTTGAGTTGTCGCCCAACCGCAGCTCGTCACTTACGCCAGCCGCGATTGCAAAAACATTTTTAAGCGCGCCGCCAAGTTCAATGCTGACGACATCGTCGCTGGTGTAGATTCGGAAATGCTCGCTTCCGAGAAACCGTTGCAACTCAATTGCATAATTCTCGTTAGCTGAGCCGATCACTGTTGCTGTCGGCAGACCGTGCACAACCTCGACGGCCAGATTTGGACCAGATAGGACTGCGATCGGATTTGAGGGGAATATCTCCGATAGGATTTCACTCATTCGCATGCCACTCCCATGTTCGATCCCTTTTGTGCAGCTAAGGAGGACCGTGCCGCTCTCTTTTACGCCCGCCTCCCGGACGCGGACCGCGATGTCGCGCAAGGCCATTGACGGAGTAACAAAAACGATAAGATCCGCATCTTTGCACTCACCAAGGTCGTGCGTGGCACAAACGTTTTCCGGTAGCCGTACACCCGGGAGATAATCAGTATTCTCCCGCGTCTCCTGCACACGTGCGATGCGCTCGGCGTTGTTACCCCAAAGTGAGATGGGACGGCCATCTTCCGCCCAAAGCGAAGCTAGAGCCGTTCCCCAGCTCCCGGCGCCGATAACGACAATGCGTTTCATTTTCGTTCAAAACGTGGTTCGCGACCCTGGAGCAGACGCACGATGTTGCTGCGATGCCTCCAGATTATCAGAGCCGCGATCAAACAGGTAAATGTCAAGAGGATTGGGTCGGTTGCATATCCCAAAAACAAAGCGCCGAACGCCAAGGCGACGGCAGCGACAATTGAAGCTAACGAGACGTAGCGAAAAATGAAAAAGGTCGCGATCCAAATCAGAACCGCTATGACTGTTGCCAACGGCACCAGGCCGAGACAGGCGCCGGCGGCCGCGGCCACGCCTTTGCCGCCACGGAAACGAAGCCAGACCGGAAATGAATGTCCCGCCACCACGAAAAAAGCGGCCAAAATTCCAATGAAATAACCCGTGGGTGGATCGAAGTGCGCGAGCCAAAGCGCAATCCTAACAGCAAGAAAGCCCTTCAAGACATCGGCCACAAACACCGGGTAGCCATATTTTTTTCCCAGAACCCGGAGCGTATTTGTCGCGCCAATGTTGCCGCTGCCGAGCTTTCGCACATCAACACCAGCAATCAAGCCGGCAATGAATCCGAACGGGATGGAGCCTAAAAGATAAGCGACAAGAGCCGCGGCGAAATAGATCACTTCGTTAACTGTTTACTACTAAGCCAAATATCAAGAATCGATAAATCGGCCGCTGTTATTCCAGGAATGCGCCGTGCCGCGCCGAGAGAAGTTGGGCGAACCTTTCCAAGCTTCTGCCGACTCTCGCTGCGCAACCCCGGGACAACATTGAAATCGAATCCGATCGGAATGGTTCGATCGCCGCGCAATTGCTCATGGTTAACGCGTCTGGTTTGTTGGGCGAGGTACCCTGCGTATTTCATCTCCACGAGGAGATGCCGCCAAATTGAATATGGCGCGATGGACAGGACTTCCGGTGGAATTGCGCTCAGAGTAAATCGGGGATCCTTCAACGCCTGACGTAGCGGACGCCCGTCAACTTGAAGAGCATCAATCGCAGTTTGCAACGACGCGATCGCTTCTTGTTTTCGACGAAGACCATCCAAGCGCTCCTCGTCTACCAATCCGATCGCTGCACCCATTTCGGTCAAACGCAAATCCGCATTATCTTCGCGAAGCGCGAGACGATTATGCGCCCGACTGGTAAACATCCGGTACGGTTCGTCGGTTCCACGAGTCGTTAAATCCTCGATCAGGACGCCGATGTAGCTGATTTCTTTGGAAAGGGTAAATGGATTACGATCCTGGGCGCGGCGCGCAGCATTAATTCCTGCGACCAATCCTTGTCCCGCAGCCTCTTCATAACCGGACGTGCCGTTGATCTGTCCGGCGAAATACAAATTCTTAACGAGCTTAGTCTCGAGAGTCGGGTGAAGTTGAGTGGGCGGGAAATAATCGTACTCAACTGCGTAACCTGGCCGGATGATGTCGGCGCGTTCGAGGCCGGGGACGGACCGGACGAGGTCTAGCTGAACATCAAATGGCAGACTGGTAGAGATGCCGTTGACGTAGACTTCACTGGAATGACGTCCTTCGGGTTCGAGGAAAATGGGATGGGACGATTTGTGTGAAAAACGGACAATTTTGTCTTCAATGGAGGGGCAATAGCGGGGGCCAGTTCCCTGAATCTTATGCTGATATAATGGTGATCTGTGGAGATTTGCACTAATTATATTGTGCGTTTCTGGGGTTGTATTGGTGAGCCAGCAGGGGAGTTGTTCCACGTGGAACATTCCGGCCTCATCAAAATTCAAGGTGAACGATTCGTCCTTCTCCCCGACTATCCTCTCCAAGAATGAAAGACGCGGTGGCGGCTCGTCCCCGTCCTGCACCTCCAAGGAGGCGAAATCGATCGAATTCGCATTCAACCGGCATGGAGTCCCTGTCTTGAAGCGGCCGGCTTCGAATCCCAAAGCACGAATGCTGTCGCTCAAGCTCGAAGATGCATCCGCCATCCGTCCCCCTGGCTTCGACTGCTCGCCTACGTGCAACAATCCACGCAGGAATGTGCCGGCTGTGATCACTACCGTTTTCGCTCGGATCGCCATCCCGAGATCCGTGGTCACACCAACCGCTCTATCCCCCTCAACGAGCAGCGTAGCAGCTGTTCCCTGCAGCAGCTGAAGATTTGGTGTCTTCTCCAAGGTCGCCTTCATCCGAAATTGATAAGCCTTCTTGTCGCATTGAACCCGTGTCGCCCAGACTGCTTCGCCTTTACTCCGGTTCAAAACACGGAACTGAATTCCAGTGGCGTCCGCATTGATTCCCATCGCGCCGCCCAGTGCATCGATCTCCTTAACTATATGGCTTTTGCCGGAACCACCGATCGCAGGGTTGCACGACATCTGACCAATCGTATCGAGATTTTGCGTCAGCATCAGAGTTCGACAACCAAGTCGCGCCGACGCCAGGGCGGCTTCAATCCCAGCGTGGCCACTGCCAACAATCAAAACGTCGATCGGGTCAGGTAAGGTCAGCATGCTTTAGAATTCCACGGGTCGCGTCGGCGAAAAGATGCGAAAGATTTTCGATCTTCCGCTGGCCGCGTACGGTCGCCCTAACGATAATCAGATCCGGATTGAATTCAGCCAGAAATTGCTGGCACGCTTCGCACGGCACGATCGGTTCATCTGAATCCGCCGTCACCGCGATTGCGACAAAATCTTGTTCGCCTCCAGCGACCGCAGAACACATCGCGACTCGTTCGGCGCAAATCGTCAGACCAAACGACCTGTTCTCGATGTTAGCGCCAACAAGGACGGCCCCCGATTTGCATTTGACGGCCGCTCCGACAACGAATTTTGAGTACGGCGCATAAGCCTTGGACCACGCGGTCAACCCCATTCCGACTAAATCGTCAACTTGCGTATCCATCAGAACATTAATCCATTATATTGCCATTCTCGCGTAGGACGCGCAATGCGATCCGACCCACCAATGCCAGAATCGCCAATGAGACCAGCAGTCCACCACCCCAAACCCAATATTCGTACGCTCGCGGATGAGTTTCCCCACGGGCTAGGCGCAGCCCCAATTGCCCCAAAGTCCCTAAATACGCATAAAGAAACAGCCCTGGGGCTTGGCCAATTGCAATCCAAACCATGCAGGTACGAAAACGAATTTTGGTTAGCCCGTAGAGGTAGTTCATTAAGCTGCTCGGAAACAGCGGATGCAGTTGGCTGAGCAAAATCAATTTCCAGCCTTCGCGTTCCACGGCCGGTTCCAATGCATGAAGCCTCCTTGATTTTTCCAGACGACGTTCCAGCCACCGGCGCCCGATCGTCCGACCAATAAAAAATGAAATCGCTGCACCGGTCACGTTGCCGATCAGCACAATCAAGAATCCCCACCATAAACCGAAGAAGAATCCGCCACCGATGCTTAAAATTCCGCCCGGCAGCAGCAATACGTTACAGCACGCGTAAAGAATCGGGTAACAAATTGCGCTCCAAACGCCCCAGCGCATCACCCGTTGCTGGATCATCTCCAAGAGTTCCGGGAGCGGAAAAATGTTCCACAGGGCGACGATTATCCCAATCACGCCAAGAACGGCGAAAAGTTGAAGCCAGACGACGCGGTTTGTTTTTTTCAAGAACGCCAGACCATCTGCGCGTCACATCTTGCGCGCAAATCGAGCCAGCTCGCAGATGACGCCAGATTTACGTGGCCATCGCGAGTCGATCGAGCTGATCCTGGCCGTATGTATCGTCAACGCGTCGACTACACAGTCCGCGCCTGGGCGTTCCGCCGACGCGGAATACCAAGGCTGTCAAAAATTATCCGCGTGGCGTCGGAGCGATTGAGAGTGTAGAAGTGAATGCCGGCAACGTTGTTATCCAAAAGGTCGTGACATTGTTCCAAGGCGAAGTGAACACCCACGCGCCTGATCATTTCAGGATCGTTCTCGCATCGCTGTAAAGCACGGAGAAGCCTGGCCGGGAATCGTGCGCCGCCAGCCAGTTCGGCGATACGTTTGCATCCGCTCATCGAGGTAATCGGCATTATGCCGGCAATAATCGGGACGTGGATGTCGGCGAGCGCACAGCGTTCGCGGAAATCGTAGAAGTCGCGATTATCGAAAAACAGTTGTGTGACGATGTAGTCAGCGCCAGCGCTGACTTTTGCTTTGAGATGATCCATTTCGACCAATCGATTGGGCGTTGCCGGATGTCCCTCCGGAAAACCGGCCACGCCGATCCCAAAACCACGCCGATCCGGATGGGCGCCCGATTCGTTGAATCTGCGAATGAACTTCACCAAATCGATCGCGTGTTGAAACGAGTCGCGCGATTTTTCGTACTTAATTCCACGCGGTCTATCACCTCCGAGCGCGAGAATGTTTCCAATCGCTGACTTAGCGTATCGAGTTAGGATTGCTTGGATCTCTTCTTCGTTGTGGCAGACGCAGGTCAGGTGAGGAATCGGGTCCAGCTTTGTTGTGTGTTGAATGCGCTCGACCAGATCATGGGTCAAATCTCGCGTTGAGCCACCAGCACCGTAGGTAACACTGACAAAGTGCGGCATGTACGATTCGAGATCGCGAATTGTATGGTAGAGAATCTCGGCCGCCTCCGGTGTTCTCGGAGGAAAGAACTCGAACGAAAACGTGGAAGAATCCCCTCTCATGATGTCCGTGATGTGCATGAGTCAAAGTCTATCTTCGTTCGTGCCGGGACTTTCGGTCAACTGACCAAGCACATTTTCGACCAGGGAGGAAGGTCGCATCCAAACTCCAAAAATCTTTGTTAGCATGGCATTTAACACACTTTGATCCCTCGCAAAACGGCACGTGAGTTGCAGCTCCACCGGATTTCACGTCATACATTTTGGGTTCATTCGGGCCTCCGTGATTCCGAGTGGGCCGACACTCCCTCCGAAAGTCAACTTACTTGCCAGCCGGAGCCAATTCCCACCGCCACATTACGCGATCTTCTTCGTCACGCGTTTCGCCGGCGAAACCGAATCCCAGTTTTTGCAAAATGCGGTTGGAAGCGTTTTTCTCAGGCAACGTAAACGCAAAAATCCTGGTCCCGGGCTCCGTGTCCTTCACGATTTGGATCAAATGACGCGCCATTTCAGTGGCAAAACCGCGGCCCTCAAATTCTGGAAAAGTGAAATAGGCAATCTCGACTTCGCCGTTCCGCGGCGGCGAACGAAATGCGTACGTGCCGACTATCGTGTCGTTTTCGAGAACCAGATATCCCATCCACGGCGAATATGAGCCTGCTGCTTCGTAAAGCGCCGCCGTCTTGTCGCAGACATCTCCCGCGGTATCGGTCACCGGGTCCGACCGGCTTTTATTGGCTCTCCATTTTTGCCAATTTCGACGAAAGACAGGCGTGAGAGCTTCAAGGCAAAATCGCAAATACGCGGGCGGGAAAGCCGGAGCCGCCTATTGGCTTGGGGAAACTGACGATGACAA
>Ga0193723_1000544_pt1 | contig 14858 bp, 11 predicted proteins | sample H2m2metaG_FD_143042 | JGI IMG/M metagenome (GOLD analysis project Ga0193723, IMG submission 143042) | Soil microbial communities from a riparian zone of the East river system, Colorado, United States - H2m2 | ecosystem: Environmental > Terrestrial > Soil > Riparian zone | place: USA: East River... | reverse complement strand
AAGTCGCCATCGTTTACTCCATAACCATCAGTAGCGTATCCGCGGATCAAGCACCGGGTACAGCAGATCGACCGCCAGGTTGGCCAGTCCCACGAGCGCAGCATAGAAGGTGAACACGCCAATGACTACGTTGTAATCGCGGCTCAGGATGCTGGTGACGAACTCCTTGCCCAGGCCCGGGATGCCGAACAGGAACTCGATCACGACCGACCCGGTGATGATGCCGGTGATCAGCGGGCCAAGAATCGTGAGCACTGGGATCAAGGCATTCCGAAGCGCGTGGCGGAGCACGACAACTCGAGAGCTCAGGCCCTTCGCCCACGCGGTGCGGATGTAGTCCTGCCGGATCACCTCGAGCATGCTGGCCCTGGTCAGCCTGGCGACGATGGCCGCGTAGGGCAAACCGAGCGCAAGTGCCGGGACAGGGATCTGCTCCGGCTTCCCCCAACCTATGTCCTCGTAAATCGTCCCGCCCGTCCACGCATAGAAGCCAGAGACGGTGAGCAGAATGAGAAGGAACGCCCAAACGAAGCTGGGAACGCTGTAGCCGACGACAGCGGTGGTCGATGCGACATAGTCCACCCATGTGTTCTGTCTGATCGCCGCAAGAACACCCAGTGACATGCCGAAGACCACTGTCACAAGAACCGCAGCGAGACCGAGAGTGAGGCTCACCTTTACCTCGCGCAAAAGCAAGGGAGTGATCTCGGTCCCCTGGTAGACCATGGACTCACCGAGGTCGCCGTGCACGAGCCCCGTGATCCATATCGCGTACTGCTGCGTCCATGGCAGGTCCAGGTGGTACCTGTGCAGCAGGGCGGCCTCAGAGGCAGGGTTGTTCCGGCGCTCGCTGGCCAGCGCAGTGCCTGGGAGCTGGTGGATTCCGATGAACACGATGGAGGAAACCGCAATAGCGGTGAAAGTGATCAGCACCAGCCGCTGCGCCGCGTAAATCAGGGTGCCTCGGCTCACGTCCCTCCTGTCAAACGATACAGCAGAAGGGGGCCCGCCGGAACTCGGTGGACCCCCTCCTTCGAATTAACTGAAACCGCCGCTTAGCTGTGCTGGAGGAGGCGAATGCCTTCCCAGGGGAAGTCGTAGAGGCCGTTGTAGCCGGCGCCCTTGACGTAGCTCTGAACCATGTACGGCTGGGTGCCGTAGTCGATGGTCATCCAAACCTGGTCGTCGACCAGCATCTTCATTGCCTTCAAGTAGTCAGGCATCGCTGCGTCGATTGGCTTGGCGTCAGATGCGTTCGTGAGAGCGTCCATCGCCGGGTTGCAGTAGCCCTCGTCGTTGCCACGCCCGATCGGGGCCTGGGCGCACGAGAACAGGTTGCCAAACCAGTCCTGGGGGTGGTCGTAGTCGATTCCCCAGCTCTGGCGGCCGATGACGATGGTCTTGGTCCTGCGGTCACGCTGCAGGGTCGGGAAGTCAGACGGCGCGAGCTTGACGTCGACGCCAAGGTTCGCCTTCCACTGCGCGACAAGGTTCTGCGCGCGCTTGTCGTTGCCGGCGCTGGTGTTGTAGCGGTACGCCATACCCTTGACCTTGCTGCCTGTCGGGTCCCACTTCTGGTAGAGGGCCTTTGCCGCAGCCGGGTCGTACTTCGCGTACGGGTCGCCGTTGTCGCCGAGGTAGCCCCTGAAACCCTTGGGCACAGGGCCGCCGGTCGCGGGCTGGCAGGTGATCGCGTGCGCGCACGCGATGTCGGCCAGCTGAACGCGGTCGATTGCCATCGAGAACGCCCTGCGGCCGTCAAGGCCGGGGTCGTCCGGGTTGGTTGTCGGGTCGCCAGGCTTGGTGCCTGCCTTCTGCGCGAAGGGGCCGCTGGTCATAAGGAAACCTACGGCCGTTGAGCGGGCTCCGGTGTAAACGGTGAGGAGCTTGCCCTTGACTGGGTCGTTCTTGTAGCGGAGAACGTCGTCGGGTCCTGGGCCGTTGTTGGCCATACCGACCATCTCGTAGCCCTGGGACTCGAACTTCTTGACGCGGGACACATCGTCGATACCGATGTCGACGTGGACCTTGGTCAACTTGCCTGTGTCGCCGCCCCACCAGCTCTTGACGGGCTCGAAGTCCATCGAAGCGTTCGGAGTGCGGGCGGTCATCTTGAACGGACCGCTGCCGATGTACGAGTCGACCTTCTCTGTCCAGTGGAGGTCGCCGGCCGCGTCGATCACCTTCTGGTCGAGGACCTCGGTGGCGGTTGGCATGGCGAGCATGCTCAGCCAGTATCCGGCCGGGGCAGTGAGATCTGCCTTGAGCGTGTAGTCGTCAGGCGCCGAAAGGCCTGAGATTGTCGTTGCGGTTCCGGCCGCGACGTCGGCCGAGCCCTTGATCGGTGCGAGGTTGCCGGCGTACGAGCCGTTGAGACGCACCGTTCGCGTCCACGACCAGACCCAGTCTTTAGACGTGATCTTGTCGCCGTTCGAGAACTGCATGTCGTGCCGCAGGTGGAAGGTGTAGCTCAATCCATCTGTCGAGACATCGGGCATGCCGGTGGTACCGTCGGACACGATGTTCAACTTCGTGTCGAACTTGTAGAGCCCGGTGAAGAGCTCGCTGATGAACGTGATGTCAACAGCCGAGTCGACCTGAGCGGGATCAAGACTGGTCATGTCGTTGGCCAGCCCGAAACGCAGCGTCTGGTCAGAGGCCAGCGCCTCCGACGAGGTGCCTCCACCGCCACAAGCGGTTACCAGCCATAACGCACTCACAGCAACGGCTAGTGAGCGAAACTTGGAGCCTCGCGTCATACATCCTCCTCTGGATACAAACTGCAAGGTAGGCGCTTGAGAATTGCTGCCTGCCTCGGGTGTCCCATCGCCCTCTTCCCGGCCGGCCGGGGCGAGAGTGCGCCGACGACGGAACTGCCATCCAGTGATGGCCACACCGCTACTCCACCCACCATCTTTGGGCTTGGAGGGGTGTATGTCAAGCTCCGCGCTCCCTCGCCGCCTCTCCCGCTCGTGGGATGATCGGCTCGTGAGCGTGATCGGAACCGGCCGGCGAAGGCTTGAGGGAGCGGAAAAGGTGTCGGGAACCACTCGGTTCACTGCCGACCTGGAGCTTCCAGGGCTGCTTCATGTGCAGCTCGTCCTGAGCCATCTGCCCAGCGCCCGGATCCGCGGGATCGACACGGCCGCGGCAAAGTCTGCGCCGGGCGTGGTCGACGTGGTCACCGGGGCCGACCTCCCTGGGGTCAGCGCACCGAGCCCCGAGAAGCCGCTTGCTGTCGGTCGCGTCTTCTTCGTTGGACAGCCGGTGGTGGCAGTGATCGCCGAGAGCGAGACTGCGGCATCGGACGCTGCAGCCCTCGTCGATGTCGATTACGAACCCCTGCCGCCGGTGGTGGATGCCACCGCGGCGATGCGGGATGGTGCCCAGACGGTGCTCGACACCGAGGAAGAGGCGGACGAAGGCGATGCCGCAATGCACGGGGCCGCGACGGAATCCTCTGGTGAAGCGCCGGTCAAACGGCCGCCCAACGTCAGCGGAGTCGTCAGCTTGAAGCGCGGAAAGACCGAGGCCGCCCTTAAGTCAGCAGATGTTGTGGTGAAGGCGAAATACAGCCTCGCCGGCGTCCACCACTCGCCGATGGAGCCGCACGTCTCGATCGTGCGTCCTGAGCCCGATGGCGGCATCACCATCTGGGCGCCGACTCAGGGACCGTTCGCCGTCCGCGATGAGATGGCAAAGCTTTTGGGCATTCCTCCGCACAAGGTGCGGGTAGTCCCAATGCCGGTGGGTGGTGGTTTTGGAGGCAAGGTCACCCTCCTCGAAGCGCTCCTCGTGCTGCTCGCGCGCCGGACTGGCAGGGCGCTCCGTTTGAACCTGACGCGACAGCAGGTATTCGGAGTCGCACGCCCCGCGCCGGCGGCGAGCTTCGACATCGAGCTCGGCGCAAAGCGCGATGGGACCCTTGTCGCGCTCCGAGCGACCTATCACTACGACAACGGCGCGACCGCCGGATGGCACGGCGGAATCACCGCGTCATTTCTCACCAACACGTATCAGATCCCCAATTTCGAGATCACGGGTTACGAGGTCTCGACGAACAAGACACCTGTTGATGCATACCGAGCGCCTGGCGCTCCACAGACCTACTTCGCCCTCGAGTCGGCAATTGACGAGCTGGCTCTCGAGCTGAAGATGGACCCGATCGACCTGCGCCTTCGCAACGCGTTCCGCGGCGGCGACATGGGCGCCGACGGCAAGCCGTGGCCGGCCATCGCGATGGTCGAATGCCTTGAGGAGGCGCGGAAGCATCCCATCTACACGAAGGCGTCGGCCAAAGGCGAGGGAGTCGGGATCGCTCTCGGGTCGTGGGGCGGCGCACGAACCCCATCCTCCGCGGGCTGCCGTGTGGAACCTGACGGGACGCTTACGGTCCACGTCGGAACTGTTGACGTCAGCGGATCGTCAACAGGGCTGGCGATGATCGCCGCGGAGGCGTTCGGCATCTCGATCGAAAAAGTGAGGGTGGAGACCGGTGACACAGGTGTCGCGCCTTACGGCCCGCTCGCCGCCGGCAGCCAGGTCATTTACAGCATGGGCGGCGCTGTCCACGAGGCGGCTGTAGAGGCGAGACGGCAGCTCCTGGAAATCGCCACCAACGAGCTGGAGGCGGCGCCCGAAGACCTGGAGATCGTCGACGGACGCGTGGCGGTACGTGGCGTGCCTGAGCGATATGTGGACGTGACAAAGCTCGTGGCGCTGAGCACAGAGTTCATGGGCCGCTACCGACCGATCCAGGCCAGCGGCCGATCGGCGGTGCTCGAGGCGTCGCCACAGTTCACAGTCCACATCGCAAGGGTCAAGACCGACGCCGAGACCGGCGCGTTCCAGCTCACCGGCTACGCCGCCATCCAGGACGTGGGTCGCGCGATCAACCCTCCGGAGATCGAAGGGCAGATCCACGGGGGCGCAGTGCAGGGTTTGGGTCGCGCGCTTGGTGAGCAGCTCGTCTACGACGGAGAGGGCCAGCTCCGGACTGGCAGCTTTCTTGACTACGAGATGCCCACTGCGGACCAGCTGCCTGATATCGATGTGCGGCTGGTCGAGGTGCCGTCGGCGGTCGGACCACTCGGCGCCAAGGGTGTCGGCGAGCCGCCGGCAGTGCCGGGAGCTGCCGCCATCACCAACGCTCTGGCTCGGGCTACAGGAATCAGGGTGCGGGACCTACCGCTCGACCGCTCGGCATTCGTGAGGTAGGTCTTCCTTAGATTGCGGGCCATGGGCATCGCCGACGAAGTGGCTGTCTCCTTCGAGAGGGCAAGTCCCTCCTCCTCGATGCGCGCTTACGTCGGGCGAACTCTACCGTCCGTCTCTCCGATTCTTGTCTGTAATCGGGCGCCGAGCGAGCCTAAGCCTGAGGGAGGCTTCAAACGCGGAGCCGGTGGAGTAATCACCGCGTTGCTGACCCTGGCGGATGCGACCGAGGCCGATTGGGTCGCGTGTGCACGCAACGATGACGAGCGGCAGCTTGTCGCAGCCCAGGGTGCGGATGTCAGAGTCCCGCTGCTGAATTCAACGGGCCGGCTGCACTACGCGATGCCCAGCAAAGAGCAGTACGACATGTACTACGGAGTGTTCGCCAACCCCGTTCTCTGGTTCGTCCAGCACTACCTCTGGGATCTCGGCAACGAGCCGGTCATCGACGACCGTATCCACCAGGCGTGGGAAGAGGGCTACGTCGAGGTCAACCGTCAGATTGCGGAGAAGGTGATCGAGGTCGCTCGCGGGGCGCCGAAGCGGCCCCTTGTGATGGTCCACGATTACCAGCTCTACCTGGTGCCTCGGCTCGTCCGTAGGGCACTGCCCACTGCGATGATCCAGCACTTCGTGCACGTGCCCTGGCCGACGCCGCAGTACTGGAAGGTGCTCCCGAAGCCAATGCGTGATGCGATCCTCGAGGGGATTCTCGGCTGCGACATCGTCGGATTCCAGTCGAGCCTCGACGTTCGCAACTTCCTCCTCACCTGCGAGGAGAACGCGGGGCTGCAGGTGGACGAGAAGGAACGGGCGGTTCTCTACGGGGGTCGCGTCGTCTATGCACGCCATTACCCGATATCGATCGATGTCTCGACCACGTCACGGCTCGCCGCATCACGAGGGGTCAAGCGCCAGGAGCGTGATCTGGCGACGTGGCGCCCGCAGCGCCTGATCGCACGCATCGACAGGACCGACCCTTCGAAGAACATCGTTCGCGGTTTCATCGCATACGACAAGCTGCTTCGCTATCACCCCGAGCTGCGCGGCCAGGTCCAGTTCTGGGCCTTCCTGCAGCCATCGCGCCAGGACGTCGCTGTCTACAGCCGCTACGTTCGCCAGATCCGGCAGACCGTAGGTCGCATCAACAGCGAGTTCGGCTCCGAAACTTGGCAGCCCGTCCGCCTGGAGATCGGCGAAAGCGAGCGCAAGGCGGTCGCGTCGCTCAAGAACTTCGACGTGCTGCTCGTCAACCCCGTCTACGACGGGCTCAACCTCGTGGTCAAGGAAGGCGCGCTCGTCAACACGACCAACGGGGTGATCGTGCTGTCCGAGAATGCCGGCGCGCATGAGGAGCTGCACGCTCACGTGCTGTCGATCAACCCGTTCGACGTGGAGGCCACCGCGGCTGCGATGTATACGGGTCTCACGATGAGCCTGGATGACAGGCGGCGCTTGAACGACGGCGCGCGCGAGGTGGTGCGCGCCAACGACATCACGCGGTGGATCAGCCGGCAGGTACAGGACCTTCGTGACCTGGTAATGACCCCAGTGCGGGCCTAAGACCGCTACTCACGGCTCCCCTCCCGGCCACGCTGATGCGTGGCCTTCCTCCCCCCGCAAAGCGGGAGGAGGATCCGGGCCGGGCTTATCGGCCCGGCCCTGCGCGACCTGGTGATGACGCCAGTGCGGGCCTAAGACTGCTCGCGACCTACGGATGACGCCGGTTCGGGCCTAACCTCCGGCGGTCCTCTCCGCGACGTTGCGTAGAACCGTCGAGCCAACCTCCTGCGGTCCCCCACTCCGCGACGCTGCGGAGAAACGCCGACGCCTCCGCCGGGCCGTCGACCACCAGGTCGCAGTGCTCGAACAGGTCGAGCGGAACCTCGGTGGAGCCCACTCCGACGCACAGGTGCGGGATCGAGGCTTTGCTCGAAGCATCGAAAACCGACCTGTCGTTTTCGTCGTCGCCCATGCACACAAGTCCACCTGGGTTCAGGCGGATGAGCAAGTCTTCGAGAGCGTTGCCCTTTCCGGCGTCACTCGCGTGGACCTCGATGACCTTGCGACCAAGGCCACCGTACAGGCCCGTCCCATCTAGCAGCGGCTGCAGGATGGCAAGGACCTCCTGGCCGCTGATCGGCGCGTTTCGGAAGTGGACTGCGCTGCTCGCGGGCTTGATCTCGATCCACGCCCCAGGCACGGTGCCCAGCAGCTTCGCCGCCTCGGCATTGAAAGTCTTGAGAGCGTGGAGCTCCTCGGGCGTTGGCGGGGGAAGTCCGCTGTCACCGATCATGACCGCTCCGGGGACTGAGATCAGACTGTTGAGCTCCGCGTTTGTACGGCTGCTGAGGATGACGACCTTCTTGAGCACTGGCGCCAGCCGCCGAAGGGCGTGCAGGGAATCGGGCAGCGGGGTGGCCAGCGTCGGCTCGGGGACGATCTCGGCCAGCGTTCCGTCGAAGTCGGATACAAGCAGGAGCTCACTGGGCCTGATCGAGTACAGCGCTGAGTTCAGCCAGACCGCGGCGATATCTCCGGCTTCGACACTCACCCCCCCAATCTACGTGGAGGGCATGTGGCGCTGCACGATTGAATCCAACTGCAGCCCCTCCGGCAGGGTGCCAAACGAGTGCCCCCAGTCGCCGCCCAGGCGCGAGACGCAGAACGCATCGGCGACTGCCGGGTCGCCATAGCGCACGAGTAGCGAGCCCTCCAGCACAACGGCCATGCGCTCAACAAGGCGCCGCGCCCCTGCCTCGGCGCCTGCCCCGTTCGAGAGCTCGTTCTTCAGGTCGTCGACCGATCGGTCGAGACGTGGGTCCGCGCCTCGCGCCTCTTCGACTTCGGATATGAAGGCAGTCACCGATTCCGGTTCGCGATCCATCGCGCGCAGGACGTCGAGCGCGTTGACGTTGCCCGAGCCCTCCCAGATCGAGTTCAGGGGCGCCTCACGATAAAGGCGAGGCATTATCGATTCCTCCACGTACCCATTGCCCCCGTGGCACTCGAGCGCCTCGCCCACGAGAGCGATCGCGCGCTTGCAAGTCCAGTACTTGCTCACTGCGAGCGCGAGGCGGCGGAAGTGGGCCTCAGTGGAATCGGCGGCGCGGTCGAGCGCGCCGGCGAGTCGCATCATCAGCACAGTCGTCGCCTCTGACTCGACGGCAAGGTCCGCAAGGACGTTGACCATCAACGGCTGTTCGTTGAGGAGGCGGCCGAACGCACTCCGGTGGGCAGTGTGATGGGTGGCCTGGGCGACAGCCTGCCGCATGAGTGAGGCGGATCCGATGATGCAGTCGAGGCGCGTGTGGTTGACCATCTCGATGATCGTCCTGACGCCCTTCCCCTCCTCCCCCACCATCCACGCGACAGCGCCCTCGAGCTCGATCTCGCTCGAGGCGTTGGATCGGTTGCCGAGCTTGTCCTTCAGCCGCTGGATGTGGAACGCATTGCGGCTCCCGTCGGGAAGGACACGTGGCAGCAGGAAGCATGAGAGCCCACCCGGTGCTTGCGCCAGGACGAGAAATGCATCGCACATCGGAGCTGAACAAAACCATTTGTGCCCGGTGAGCTGATACTCGCCGTCCTCGCCCGTGGGAATCGCGCGCGTGGTGTTCGCGCGAACGTCGGAGCCGCCCTGCTTTTCGGTCATCGCCATGCCGAAGAGAACGCCGCGTTTGGAGGCGTGCGGCCGGAGGCCGGGGTCGTAGTCGAGAGTCGTCATCAGCGGTTCCCATCCGGCAGCCAGCTCGGGCTGCTGTCGCAGCGCCGGAACTGCCGCATAGGTCATCGAAACGGGGCAGCCGTGGCCTCCTTCCACCTGCGACCAGACGTAGAAGCCTGCGGCTCGCGCCGCATGCGCACCGGCGCGGGGCTCGCGCCACGGCAGCGCGTGCAGTCCGTTGCCGATCGCCACTTCCATGAGCCTGTGCCACGCGGGATGGAACTCGACCTCGTCGATGCGATTGCCAAACCTGTCGTGCGTGCGGAGCTGCGGAGGGTTCGCATTCGCCTGGAAGCCCCAGGTGATCGCCTCCTCGGTTCCCGCCAGCCTTCCCAGCTCCCGCACCATGTCCTGCGCCCACGAGCCGCCTTCGCGCTCGAGCGCCTCGCGCAGAGGGAGGTCAGCGTCGAAGAGGTTGTAGTTGACGAGGGGCGGTGGCTGGTTGGTCACCATTGGCGCTCACACAGTCTGTGCTTTGTGGCGACTAGGGCGAGAAGCGCAGCGTCGTGGTGATCATCCTGTCGAATGCGGCGGTCAGGTCCGGTTCCTTCGGGTAGTGGTCGTACTGCGCGAAATGCGTCTCTCCCCCCGTCACAAACGTGTAGACGACCTGGACGGTGCCCTTCGGCGGTGGCAATGGCAGGCTCTTGGTAACGAGGTACGTGCGCCTGGTGCCCCTGATCCCATCGATCACAAGGGTCTTCGACGACTTCCTCGTCCCGACATACATCCCCGAAGCGCCGGCCTCGGCTGACACCTCACCCGGCACACCCCAGACCATCATCCGGGCGCCATACGGCTCCGGATTGCAGCCATTTGGGTTGATCAGCCAGGTGAAGGCGCCATGGCTGTTGTTCGACTCGCAATTCACGTATTTCCAGCCGGCGGGGCATTGGAATCTGTAGGCGCCGCTGCGGTTGCGGATTGTCACAGGACATTCGGCGACCCCTGATGACGGCGATGGAGAGGAGGTCCGCGGCGCGCTCGCGGGAGAGTTGAGCCGGCTTCCTGAGCTCTGAGTCGTTGCCGCCGGGGCGACGCAGGCCGAAAGGAAGGCGGCGCAAAGGGCAATCGCTACGGCTTTCTTATCCAATCTCCTCGGCCAATTCAGCGACGAGGCGGAGTTGCTCTTTGCGCGCTGAGTTCTCCAACGCCATCGGGGAGACGATCAAGGTTTCCACGCCTGCGTCTTTGTAGGCACGAATTCGATCGCGCGCTTTGTCGCGTGGGCCGGTGATGCTGACCGCGTCGATGAGGTCATCCGGCAGAGCCATCGCCGCCTCGCTCTTCCTTCCGGCGAGGTAAAGGTCCTGCACCTCCCGCGCGGCAGCCTCGAAGCCATAAGAGGACACGAGCCGGTTGTAGAAGTTCTGCTCGCGCGAGCCCATCCCCCCGACGTAGAGGGACAGCATCGGGCGCATCGCGTCGCGCGCGGACTGCGCGTCGTCGCTAACCATCACGTTGACGGTTGGGCAGATCCGGAAGTCCTCGAGCGAGCGCCCGGCGAGCGCGGCGCCCTCCTCGAGCGGTACCCGCAACGACGAGGTGTGCTCGGGCGAAAAGAAGACTGGGAGCCAACCATCTGCGATCTCACCTGCCAGCGCGACGTTTTTCGGTCCGAGTACCGCGAGATAGATGGGGATCTTTTCCTGCGCGGGCCGGATGGTGAGCTTGAGCACCTTGCCCGGACCATCTGGGAGCGGCAGCTCGAGGGTTTCGCCATGGAACTCCACCTTCTGGTGAGCAAGCGCCATGCGCACGACAGCCACGTATTCGCGAGTGCGCTGCAGCTGCTTGGCGAACCGCACTCCGTGCCAGCCCTCTGAGACTTGAGGCCCCGACGAGCCAAGGCCGAGCAGGAATCTGCCGCCTGACAGCTGGTCGATCGTCGCCGCCGTCATCGCAGTCATCGCCGCGCTGCGGGCAGGGATCTGGAAGATGCCCGCGCCGAGCTTGATGCGGCTCGTGCCGGCCGCCAGCCAGGCCAGCACCGTCGCGGCGTCCGAGCCATACGCCTCGGCGGTCCAGATCGAGTCGTAGCCCAGCTCCTCGGCGGTGCGCGCGATGTCGAGCTGGTCGGCGGCGGTCACGCCGAAGCCCCAGTAACCGACGCTGACGCCGAGCTTCACCTACCTATTCTGGCGTGGATCTCGCTCGTGGCCCGGTCACTGGCCCGTAATAAGGAGCGTCAGCAGGAAGATGTTCAGGCTCACGATCACAGCGATCACCGCCGTCGCGATCAGGGTGGTGACCCTGTGGTTGACCAGGGTGCCCATGAGCCCGCGGTCGCGGCAGAACAGAAGCAGCGGTATCAGCGCGAACGGGATTCCGAAGGACAGCACCACCTGGCTGAGCACGAGGGACCTCGATGGGTCGAGCCCGATTGCGATCACTATCAGAGCCGGCGCCATGGTGATCGCCCTTCGCAGGAAGAGTGGGATCTTGCGGCGGATGAACCCCTGCATGACGACCTGGCCCGACAGGGTGCCGACTGATGACGAGGACAGACCAGAGGCAAGCAACCCGAGGCCGAAGAAGATGTCAGCGCCGTGGCCGAGCCGCGCGCCGAGGGACGTGAACGCGTCTTCAAGACTTGAGATCGGCCCGATGTTTTGCCCGTAGAAGGCGGCCGCGGCGATCGTCAGCATCGAGATGTTGATCAATCCCGCGATGCTCATCGCGATGATCACGTCCCATCGCTCGAAGCTGAAGATCTTTCGCTGCTGTTCTTCGGTTGCGCCGACGACTCGGCGCTGCGTCAGGGCTGAGTGCAGATAGATGACGTGGGGCATGACCGTCGCCCCAAGGATCCCCGCCCCCAGCAAGACACTCTCGGTGCCAGCGAAGCGTGGTGTGATCAGGCCGGTCAGTACGCCAGACGCCGACGGCCTGGCGAGGAACACCTCGAACGCGAAGGCGGCCACTATGACGCCCACGAGAGCTGTGATGACGGCCTCGAAACCGCGGAAGCCACGCGACTGGATCGCGAGGATGCCGAAAGCTGCGAACGCGGTGATCACGCCGGCGACGAAGAGTGGAACGTCAGGAAAGAGAAGGTGGATGCCGATGGCGGCGCCGATGAACTCGGCAAGATCGGTGGCCATCGCGATGACCTCGGCCTGTATCCACAGGCCAATCGTCAGCGGGCGGGGAAACTTTTCGCGACAGACCTCGGCGAGGTTCAGACCGGTGGCGATGCCGAGCTTCGCGCTCATCGATTGGATGAGCATCGCCATGAGGTTGGCGGTGAGGACGACCCACAACAGCATGTAGCCGTACTGCGCGCCGCCCGCGATGTTGGTAGCGAAGTTCCCGGGATCTACGTAGGCGACGGCTGCGACGAATGCCGGACCGAGAAAGGGAACCAACGCGCGAAGGCCTCGCGTCTCTCCGCTGAGCGCCCTCTCCGCAGCGCGAAGGACCCGCTCCTCGCCAGGGAGCGCGACCGCAACAGAGTCGGGAGCCAGTTTGCCCGGGAGCTTCGGTATCTCCGCTGTGGGTGGCGGTTCGGGCTTTGGGACCTCAACGGCCACTTGGGCGTGCTACCTCCACGAACATGCCGCGCGCTAGGCCGAGGGGGATGCTGACGCGGCGGCCCTTGATGCGGACCTCGATCGGGCCTTCGTACTCGCTCGCTGCCACCACCTCGACGCGGGTTCCGGGCATCAAGCCACGGCGCTCGAGCTCGCGGAGGCGGCCGGCGTCCTCGTCGGAGACGCCCTGGACGACGACCTTCTCGCCCGCCCGACATTCGCTCAGAGGGCGCTCGCTGACGGAGCGCACCTTGCCGCTTGCGCTGGGGATGGCGTGGCCGTGGGGGTCGAGCTCGGGGCGCCCGAGCAGCTCGAAAATGCGCTGCTCCATGCGCTCCGACATCACGTGCTCGAGTCGCTCGGCTTCGTCGTGCACCTCGTCCCAGCTGTAGCCCAGCACCTGCACCAGGAACATTTCCAGCAGGCGGTGATGGCGCACCAGCTCGATGGCGATCTTCCGGCCTTCCCGCGTCAGCTGCTGGCCGCGGTACCTGTCGTGCTCGACAAGACCCTGGGCGGTGAGGCGGCCGACCATCTCGCTGACCGAGGGTGAGGAGATGCCGAGACGCTGTGCCAGCTCGCGGGTGGGCACCGGGCGCTGGTCGCCGTGGAGCAGGTAGAGGGCCTTGAGATAGTCCTCCTGCGCGCGCGTGAAGGTGCTGCGGCGTACTAGCTCGACCATGCCTAGGTCAGCCTAATCGAGGTCACAGGTATGCCTATCACGCGAGATAGGATAGCCTAACTCTCGGTTGACCGTTAGTGGTCCGGCTGGCGCCGGACCCGCCGCGCCCTAAGAGGACGCGCTCGCGCCCCCTCCCCCATCCCCTCCCCCCGGAGCGGGGAGGGGAGTTGAGCTCTAGACGCAGGCTCCGGTTGTGTGACTCGCCGGGTTGTAGGTCACGCTCACGTCGGGGGTGATGGTCACTCTGTTCGGGGACGTGATCACCAACAGGTATGCGGCGCAGCCCTCCGCAAGGTGGAAATCATTGGTCACCGAGGTCACGCCAAGCCAGCTGGTCGCCGCGCCGGAGTGGTGCATGCACCAGTCGGTGTTCCCCACACCGTTCTCGATGCACCTGATGGCGGCGGAGAACTGATCGAACGAGAGGATGCTCGCGTCCATAGCGCCAGTCGACTTGAGACGCAGGTGGTACGTGAAGGTGTCGGGGACGCCCGCGGCCAGATAGTAGGAGGGACCGGTCAACGATTGCTTGACGTTCCAGATCCCCAGGTGCGGGTGCGCCAGCTCGGCCTTCACCGCCGCAAGGTCCTTCTGCGCCGTCGACAGGTTGCCCTGCGTGGTGGTCAGCTGGCCTTCGAGGATCATGTTCTGCCCTTGCAGGGACTCGTTCTCCGTCGTCCGCGCCTGGTTGGCGTTCTGAAGGTTGACGTTGTCGTTGTAAAGCAGGGCGAGCCCTCCTGCCGTGACCAGCACCGCGAGGGTAAGAGCAACGGTCCACCAGCGCCGACCGTGAGAGAGCTGTGCGTAGACCGGGCGCGGATACTGATCGACCCTCGAAATCGGTGCATTCGCCGGAGGAGGCGCTACCTGAAGGTCAGCATGGTCCGCTGCTGTCGCGGGGTCGTTGATCACGATGGGCGCAATGATCTCACCGGGTGGCTAAACCTGGCCGGGTCTCGGCCACACCGACATGATGGTGAGGATCGTCGAGGCTGTTTCCGCCTGCTTCGCGATGTTGTAAGTGAAGGTCTTACCTGTGGGCTGGGTGGCGGGCCCTGGACCGCAGTTGGCTCCGCACGGCGCCTCCTCGATGTAGAAGATCGAGCTCGAGTCGAGGAACACTGAAGAGGACCGCACATTGGGAAGCTGCGTTGCAGCCTTCGCGCCGTGCCCGTAGACCCAGACATGCGGAGTCCCCGCGGCGTCTCGGACTGTGAACGCCAGGTAGTCGTCGCCGGCGTCCGGGCGCGGCTTGATCCAGGCCAGGCGCTGGATCGCGGGCAGCGTGAGGCCCTTTGTCAGGTCCCACGCATAGATCACGTTGGCCGTTTGGTGGCGGAAGTAGAGCTTGCTGCCTGTGCTGCCCCACGTGGCCATGGTGGCCGACGCCTGGGAAAATGCGATCCCACCGGTCGTGGCTTTCCTCACCTGCAGGTGCGCGCCGGTTACGGTCCAGGTCTGCACCAGGGCGAAATAAGCGCCGTCAGGCGAGAAGTCGAGGAAAGTGTCGTCCTCGCTCGGGTTGACGCCGCGCCCAGGGACCGCGCCGAGGCTCGTCACCACGCGATCGCCGCCACCACTCAGCAGGTGGAGGTCGACCCCGCTCGCGTCAGAGGTCAGGTACGCGAGCAGGTCGCGGTGCGGGCTCCAGGCGTGAACACCGTCCAGGTAGCCCCCGCCCTGCCAGCTGGCGACCACCGAG
>Ga0193723_1000543_pt1 | contig 14869 bp, 14 predicted proteins | sample H2m2metaG_FD_143042 | JGI IMG/M metagenome (GOLD analysis project Ga0193723, IMG submission 143042) | Soil microbial communities from a riparian zone of the East river system, Colorado, United States - H2m2 | ecosystem: Environmental > Terrestrial > Soil > Riparian zone | place: USA: East River... | reverse complement strand
GCGCGGTTCAGGAGTATCTGCTCAACGAAGTGCAGGAGGTTTACCGCCTGCAGGGCGTGAAGATCAACGACAAGCACATTGGCGTGATCGTGCGGCAGATGCTGCAGAAGGTGCGCGTGCTCGAGTCAGGAGAGACCGAGTTCCTCGAGGGCGAGCACGTCGACAAGCAGACCTTCAGAGAAGCGAACGACAAGGCCAAGAAGAAGAAGGAGGCGCCGGCAGTTTCGGAGCCGCTCCTTCTCGGAATCACCAAGGCCAGTCTCACGACGCAGTCGTTCATCTCGGCGGCGAGCTTCCAGGAGACGACGCGAGTTCTCACCGACGCCGCGATCCGTGGCGCGCGGGACGAGCTGCTCGGACTCAAGGAGAACATCATCATCGGTCACCTCATCCCGGCCGGTACTGGCATGTACCGCTACCAGGAAGTGGAGATCGAGGGAGCACCGGTGCCACCCGCGCCGGAGCTTCCGCCGGAGCCGACAATCGCCGAAATACTGGCGAGCGATACCGAGACGGATTTCGCGTTGCCGGAGACGGTTGCCGTACCGGAGGAGATTTAGCGAAATCGTGCCAGCGCTCTGAGCGGGGTTGAGGGCAGTTCTACAGGCCCAACTCCCCGGCAGATTGCGCAGCAGGTGCAACACTGACAACATCCCCGTGACGGAATCGATCCGTCCGGGGATGTTCAGCATCGTTCACTTACCATAGAGATGGACCTCTACATCTTCTGCGTGGTTCTGGGAGGCGCCGGCATGGCCGCCATGGCGTTCCTCGGTTTCACCAGCAGCCATGGCGGGGGACATCACACCCACGACACGAGCGGCCATGAGATGCACGGCATCGCTCATGTGGCCGGACACGGGCACGGCGTATCTCATGCGGGCGGCCACGCGGCGCACACGCACGGGGGACACGATCACGCGGCCCCGCACGCACAGCACGACGGATGGAGGGCGAATCTCTGGTCGTGGCTCTCCCCACGCGTGCTGTTCAACTTTCTCGTCGGATTCGGCGCCACCGGCCTGGTCGTGGAGCGACTCGTCGGACCAGTGCTTGCGCTTCCAATTGCGATCGCCGGTGGGGTCGCCTTCGAAGCTCTCGTCGTTCGACCGATCTTCAATGCTCTTTTTCGCTTCGAGTCGAGCCCTGCTCAGACGCTCGAATCAGCTCTCATGTCCGAGGGGCGGGCGGTGACGGGCTTCGATTCGGGCGGCAACGGATTGATCTCCCTCGAGCTGGGCGGCGAGGTCGTGCAGGTACTGGGTACTCAGCTAAGCCAGGAACGCGCGGCTGGCGTTCGAATCCGGACGGGTGACAAAGTCCGTATTGAAGAAGTGGATAGTACGCGAAATCGCTGTACGGTGTCCCGGATCGGCCTCGGTGAGGCCGAATCGACCGGCGCCGACCGTTTATAAAAGGATCAAACGCACATGACACAAACTCTCATCATCGTTGCCGCCGTGCTCGTCGGTGTGCTCGGTGTAATTCCGCTCATCGTCTCGTCCTTTCTGCGAAACGTCGACGCGGGGACGATTCGAATGGTCAGCTGGCTGCAGGGCAGCACGGTCATCTATCGCGGACCGGGCAAATCAAAGGAAGTCCCGCTGCTCACGACGGGCACGACGCTGTCGAGCAAGGCAATCAACGTCGACCTCGACATCACGGACCAGACGGCGGATCTCGACCGCAACGGAACGCCTCAGCCGATCAAGGTGCGGATTCTCGCCAGCGCGATCGTTTCCGTCGGCGACACCGACACTCTGATCAAGACCGCTGCGAACCGCTTCTTCTCCAAGGAGACTGCGGATCAGGAGAACATCCTCATAGACCTTCTCTCCAGCTCGGCCCGGCGCGCCATCAATCTGCTCACACACGATCAGCTCTTCTCGGCCAAAACCGCTCCACCGCTTTACGCCGGTGCGGGCCACCGGCCCGAGCTCGCCGCTGGCACGAGCCAGCGTACGGATCTTCAGATCGCCGCGGATCAATCGATGGCGATGAGTCGTGGAGCAGAGGCCGCGCTCCAGGGCATGGAGGATGACGACGATCCGCTTGCGGTGATCATCCGCAAGGCGTGCTCGCGGGAGCTGACTGACCTCGGGTTGATCTTCAACTCGCTCAACATCAAGGTCGTGCAGTCGGAAGTGGCCGAATCACGCCGTCGCCAGTCGGCGGCGGAAGCGCAGGCAAATGCCGACATCGTCACCGCACAGCAGGCGCGGCGCTCGAAGGATGCGCAGCTCGAGGCGGAGCGCGTGATTTCCGACAAGCAGCGTGAGCTGGAGCAGACGAAAGCATCCAACGCGGCTCTCATCGCCGAGGCGGAAGCGAAGAAGCAAACGGCATTGGGAAAACAGCGCGTCGCCGAGCTGGAGGCGACGCAGATCGCTCAGGCTCGCGCCGACGCCGAGAAGATGCGCATAGACGCTGAAGCTCGCGCCAAGGCCGAGGCGATTCGTATCACGACGGTCGCGCAGGCGAATGCCGAAAGCATCCAGAAGGTGAACGAAGCGATCAAAGCGGGCGGCGAGAGTTACTTCCGCTACCGGCAGATCGAGATGATCCCCGAGATTGCTCCCGCGATCGCCGCGGCGCTCGCTCAGGCACGGCTGGTTACGATCTCTGGCGACTCGGCTGAAGGAGGCGCCGCCCAATCGGCGACGAGCAACATCACGAGCGTGATTCAGACGGTGCTCGCGGCGCAGCTCGTATCAGGGAGCGGAATGTTGAAGCAGGATCGCGAAGCGCCCATGGACACGGCAAAGGAGAACGGAAGGGAGGCGCCAGCCGCTCCAGCGAAGCCGCCCCAACCGCCGACGCCGCCGGCCAAGACCGGATTTCGGTAAGGCAAACCGCGGCTTAGAAGCTTTGAACGGGCGGTCCGGACGCAGAAAGTCCGGGTCGCCCATTCTCTTTTTGTATGGCGTTCTGCTAGAGGCCTTGCAGAATTCGAGTGATGCGGCGCCAACAGGGTCCGGGCAGCCTGTCGTAAGTCATTGGCTGCCCGCCAGTTACGTGTTCTCGCCGACGGTGGCCCCGCGTCTGCCTTTGATGGACTCGTCGGCGTGCTCTTCACGCCACGCCGTCCAATCGTCACTCGAACCGCAGTGGAGTCATTATGCAGAACCGCGTCTATCGTTTCGTCGTGCTTGCCGCCGGGTTGATGCTCGCGAGCGCTTGATCTCGGGGGGATGGCCGCCGACATCAACCCCTGATTTGTTGCTTTTCTTTTAGATTCCGGTTGATCAATGCTGGCCCCGAGCATACTTTAGCGGAACATATGAGCCTCGTGGTGCATACGGCCGGCGGTCGGCTGCGGGTGCTGAGGCAATTACACGTGGAGCGCACATCCATGACCCATCGTAAAGTCCTTGCATTTCTCTTTGTCGCCACGCTGGCCTATGGCTGCAGTGACAACACCCCCTCCACTGGCGTGTCCGCCGGCTACCTCACGGTCGACAACCTGGCGGTGGCGGTTCCCGAGGGCACCACATTTCAGCTCAACGCGATGCTGAATGGACAAGCAGTACCGGTTACCTGGGCGAGCAGCGATGTGAGCATAGCGACCGTCTCGTCCACCGGTCTTGTCACCGCCGTCAATCACGCGATAGACCGTACGCCCGCCAAGCCTTGGTATTCGAGCTGCATCTGCTCGCGGGTTGCGATAACGGCGACGCTGGTTTCGGATCCGTCGCAGTCGCGGTCGTCCAGCGTCTCAGTCACTCTGCCCCCGCTCGAGCCCGGCCAGATTGTCAGCGGTGTAGCTGTAACGAACATCACCAGCGGCACTCGTGCGCGCAGTGACGGCCTTCTGTATCACATCTATGTTCCGGCAGGCGCTACTAAACTTACGGTGGCGTTTACCGGTGGCACCGGTGACGGTGACATCTACGTTCGGCCCGGTGTGCCTCCGAATGCTGATAATGATTTTCCGCCGCCCGGTGGCTGTGCCTCAGGAGCGGGCGGCAACGCTGAATCATGCAGCATAACCAATCCTGTGGCCGGAATATGGTACATCTTCGTTGCGGTCTGGGACCCATACGCTGGTGCAACGCTGACGGCGACGATCACGCCCACGCCCGTGCTGTAAGCGCCTCGACCCACGCTAGTTGAAAAGGCCCCCGCATTGCGGGGGCCTTTTCTTTTTCGGGGTGCGGAGGCTTCGCTTGACTAAATCCTGCACGGCACTCATCGTGTGACTGGCTGGGCGTGGTCCCGATAGGAGTCCAATGTTTTTTCTCGCACCTCCGCCCCAAACAAAAAATCTAGAAAAACGCGGTGGGCTCCTCCGAGGCGTGTATTTAATCCTGATCATTTCGCCCAGCGCAGTCATGGCGCAGACCGGCGGCATACAGGGCGTCGTGCGGGATTCTGGCGGTGGCGTGGTTGGGAATGCTCACGTGATATTGAGCGGCGTCTTAGCGGCACAGGTCACAACCGACTCGACCGGCGAATTTCGCTTTGCCGCGGTCCCTGCCGGAGACGGACACCTCGATGTACGACGGCTGGGCTACCGGCCGACTTCGATATCGGTAAGCGTTCCGCGAGGGAGTGAGCTTCACCTGAATGTTGAAATGGTTCCGATCCCCGAACAGCTCACGCCAGTGCATGTGACAGCGAGAGCTCAGCCGTATGAATCCCGTTTGGCGGGTTTCAATGAGCGGAAGTTGAAGCACGTTGGGTATATCGTGAGCCGCGACAAGCTCGACCGAATGAGTTCTGCGCGGTTCGTGGACGCTCTGCGCGAAATGCCGGGCGTGTCCGTGCGAAGCATGCGGGGCGGAGGGGTCACGGTTGCGCTGCGCGGCGCCCGCTGCTCTCCAATGTTCTACATGGATGGATTCCCGGCATCATCCGGCGCGATGGACCTGGACATGATCGATCTTGCCGGCGTTGAAGGCATCGAAGTGTATTCAGGGATGACTAGCACGCCTCCAGAATTTCTGACCGTACACGGGACCGAGAACTGTGGTGTCATCGCAGTATGGTCTCGGCCCTTCCGGCCCAAACCGCGGGCTCAGAACCAGATGTCAGTCCACGATATCGAGCGGCTGATCACTGAGCACACCGTGTATACCGCCGACCAAGTCAGCAGCCCTGTAGAATTCCTTGGTGGCACTGCAAGACCGATCTACCCGGATTCTCTCCGGGCGGCCGGAATTCCCGGAAGAGTCGTCGCCGAATTCATCGTCGGCTTTGACGGAAGGGTAGAGGCAGGAAGCGTCATCATCGCGTCGGCCACGCACCCAGATTTCGCGACGGCAGTCCGGATGGCTCTCCAGGACGCAGTATTCAATCCCGCGCTCCTGACAGGCAAGCCCGTACGCCAGCTGGTACACCTTCCCTTCGACTTCAAGCCTCGCGACGATACCAGCGCAGTCTCGCACTGAATGGAGCACCTTGGGTATCGCCCAAACACCATTTGCCCCATTTTTCCCCTTGCGCGTCCAGTGTACCCAGCCGCATCCTAGTGCTCGTTAGCTCCGAGCCCGAACTCGGGGTGTCCGGGAACATCCCTAAGCACTCGACCTCAGTGTCTGGTGGAGATCCCGTCCCGTCCGGATTCCCGGTTTTTTTCGGGAGTCCCGGTTTTTTTCACTGTCGTACCGTGGAGGTTGGCTATGACAAGTAGTTCTCGTAAGTGCTTTACCGCCCCGCTGATCGCTTTGGCGCTGAGCTTGTTCGCAGCGCACGGAGCATTGGCGCAGGGCACAGTCATCACAGGCAGGGTAACCAACGAGCAAGGCGCTCCCATCGGTGGCGCAAACGTCGCAATTCCCACCCTCGGGGTTCGCGCCGAGGCTGACTCGAGCGGAAATTATCGGCTTGGTGTCCCCGCGAGCGCTGCTGCCGGGCAATCGGTGACTGTCGTCACCCGGTTCATCGGCTTCGCGCAGGCGCAGCGTACCGTAACGCTCGCCCCGGGTTCGCAAACAGTGAATTTCTCCCTGGTCGCCGACCCGTTCAATCTCTCCGCGGTGGTCGTGACGGGAGTCGCGACCGGCACTGAGCAGCGAAAGCTGCCTTTCACTGTGGCGCACGTCTCAGAGGAGCAGGTGACTAAGGTGCCTGCGTCTTCTCCCGTGGCTGCGTTGGAGGGTAAGGTCGCTGGAGCCCGAATCTCACTAGGCAACGGCGCCCCAGGCACCGCGCCGGCGATTCGTCTTCGCGGCTCAACGAACCTGGCAATCGGCGGAAGCCAGCCTCTCATAATCGTCGACGGGGTTGAAACCCGCTCGAGCATCGCTGACATCGATGGCAATAACATCGCTTCCATCGAAGTCCTTAAGGGAGCGACCGCTTCCTCATTCTATGGATCGAACGGCGCGAACGGCGTCATTTCGATCACGACGAAGCGCGGCAAAGACCTGCCGGAGGGTAATGTGCAGGTTATCTCGAGGAGTGAAATGGGTCAGTCTTCGATTGCGCACTGGCCCAATTTTAATCACGCCACGGAGCTTTTGCTGAATCCGGACGGAAGCGTGTTCCTCGATCCGACCGGTAGCCCGGTGCAGGCAAGCGACTACTTCGATCAGCCTTATGCCACGAGCGGCCAGTTCGCGTGGCGGAATCAGCTCAAGGAGTGGATGCAGAAGGGCACGTTCTACAGCACTAACGCCCAGGTCGGGATGCGTCGCGGGAACACGAACTTCGGTTCCTCGTTCACAACCGACCACAACGAAGGCGTCCTTCCGCTTCGCAAGGGCCAATACCGCCAGAACGCCCGGTTGAACATAGATCAGGGCATAGGAGAGAAGCTTGACGTCTCTCTGAGCATGACTTACGGCAGTTCCAACGTTGATGTCAATACCGATCCATTCGGTGGGGGCGACGGGTTCTTCGAGCTGATGCAGACGCCGCCCAACATGAATCTTGCGACTCCGTGGTACGAGCCCACCGGCAGAGATACGACTCTGTACTGGCGCAGTCTGCCATTCGACCCGAGCGCGCGTGGTAACCCGCTCTACTTGCTGGCGTACGACAAGGTGACCAACAACCGCGAGCGTTTTCTTGGCTCGGTGTCTGGGCGGTATCGCCCCCTTAGCTGGCTGAACTTCGATGCGAATTATGGCACGGACCGGCTCAATAGCCGTTTGGGAGATTACCAGCCGAAGGGCTTCCTGAGCGTCGGTGGCGTTCCCGGCACCGGCCAGCTGGACCGGACAAACTTCAACAACAACTCCTGGAACGGTCAGATAGCGAGTACTGCCATCGGCAACTTCCTGGCGGTCAACTCGACCACTCGAGTGGCGATGATTTATGAGCAGCTGAACACCAATTATTTTCGTGCACTCGACACCAAGCTCAACGTTCAGAATGTCAGCTCTTTTGATGCGGCAGATCTGTCACACGTGGGCGTCCTGAGCTCGAATACGCAACTCGAGCGCAATGTGAACTACCTGGCGGACGAAGCGCTGGTCATCAAGGACCGGTACATCCTCGACGGCATGTTGCGTCGTGATGGCTCCTCGCTCTTCGGCTCCAACAACCGCTACAAGAACTTCTACAGGATTTCGGGCGCCTGGCGTCTGAGTGAGGATTTCCAAATTCCTGGAGTACAGGAGCTCAAGCTGCGCGCGGGCCGCGGCACCGCAGGCCTGCGGCCGTCGTTTGCCGATCAGTACGAGACATACACCACCAGCGGCGGTCAGATCACCAAAAACCAGCTTGGCAACAAGGACCTGCAGCCGGCAATAGCGACGGAGGATGAGTTCGGGATCAACGCCACCTTCGCGAGCCGTTTCAACCTGGAGCTGGTTCAGGCCAACCGCATAACGCGCGGCGCCTTCCTGGCCGTCCCGCTTGAGATCGTACAATCGGGAGGGTTCCAGAGCCAGGTGCAGAATGCGGCCGATATTTCCGCGAGAACTACGGAGCTAAGTCTGGAGACGGAAGTCTTCAATCGGCCCAATATGAGCTATTCGTTCACCTTGACGGGTGATCATACCAAGCAGATGATCGACAAACTTGGCCGGGCGCCCTTCCGTGTGGGTGGGCTCGGTCAGGGACAGGACATGTTTTACTACAAAGCCGGCGAGCCCCTCGGCATTATCTACGGCAACCGATGGGTCCGCAATTTCTCTGAGCTTGCGGACAATCCCGCCTATGCAACTGCGGTGGCGTCCGACTTTTCAGTCAATCGTCTCGGATATCTGATCAAGACATCAACCCCCGGGACTCTCATCAAGTATGTCAACGCCGAAGGCGATCAGCACGTCATAGGAAACGTGAACCCAGACTACAACTGGGGGTTGGCCAACAACTTCCGCTTTGGGAGCTTTAACGTGTATGCCCTGTTGGACGGGCAACATGGCGGAAACGTTTACAATTTCACGAAGCAGTGGATGACGCAGGATAAGCGTATGGGTGACGCTGACATGTCCAACGTGCCGCAGGCTGAAAGGGTGCCCCTGACCGTATTTACGGGAAGCCTTTACAATGGCCTGAATGCCAGTGATTACTTCGTGGAGGACGGATCCTACGTCAAACTGCGCGAGCTTTCGGTTTCGTACACCCTTGGTCCCGATGCGATGCGGATCGCAGGTATCAACCGGTTTGCGAACAACGTCAAGGTGGCGCTCATCGGACGCAACCTCAAGACGTGGACGAAATACACAGGGTTCGATCCGGATGTAACCGGCGGTGGTGACTTCAACTTCCGCGTGGACGGTTTCCGCTATCCCAACTTCAGGACAATCACCGGTCAGGTGGAGCTCACGTTCTGACCCCCACTTTGACATTGGAGCTATTAGAAATGACGCAGAGAAAATTGCGATATTCGGTGCTCGGAGTGGCAGTGCTGCTCGCGAGTTCATGCAACAGCCTGGATGTGACAAATCCGAACCAGCCGGACATTCAGCGTGCCCTATCATCGCCAGCAGATGTACAAGCGCTGGCGCAGTCGACGTTGAACTCGTTTTACATCACGGTCGTTTCCGGCAACGGCGGTGAGCCCGACCCCTCGATATTCGGTTGCGTTACATCAGACGTGTGCACGATGAACTACGGTAACTTCGGGGCTCGGTTCAATAATCTGCAACCCCGTATCCCCCTGGCCAACTCGACAGCCAGCAACGACCGGGTTGTGACGGAGCAGCCGTGGTATCAGGGCTATGGGACGATCGGAGCGGCAAACGACGTGTTGACCGTTCTCAATCTTGGATTGTCCCTTGGCAGTCCGGACGTGACAGAGCAGTACAAGGAGGTGGCGCAGTTCTCACAGGCGGCGGCCTACACATACCTCTCAATGCAGTTCGACAAGGCGTTCGTCGTAACCGAGAAGACGGACAAGTCAGTTCCCGCTGAGATGGTGGATCATACGGGTGTCAGGGATTCCACGTTGAGAATGTGGGACGATCTCATCGCCGCATCATCCACGAAGAGCTACGCGTACCCGCTCACCGATCTGCCGATGCCGGATGGGCAGCTCACGTCCGCCAGGTTGACCCGCATCGCAAATACGTTGGCCGCGATGACGCTGGCCTACCATCCCAGGAACCCGGCGCAGGCAGCAACAGTAGATTGGGCGCGTGTGGCCGCGTATGCCGCTAAGGGCATCGGCACCGGCTCAGCCGGTGCTCCGTTCGACTGGGTAATACAGGACGACAACAAGACGTGGTATTCGCTGCTCGCGATGTACGGTGAATACGGATATTCGGGTAGTGGCTGGGTGCGTACGGATCATCGTGTAGTCAATCGCATGAATCCGTCGATACCGCCGGAATACGATGGAGCCGACCCCGGACCGGGCACCTCACCCGATTCTCGTTACACATCGGACTACCAGTACGCGACGCCGCCAGTCGGTGACGCCTCTCGCGGTAAGTACATGCAGAGTCTCTATTGGCATAAGCGCTACGAATTCACAAACTGGGATCAGCCCGGCTATGGCACCGGAAACGTTCCATTCATTTTGGCGGCAGAAAGTGACCTGATCCGTGCCGAGGCCATAATTCGGTCGAACGGAGTCCTTCAAACTGCAGCTGATCTCATCAACAACACGCGGGTTAACAGGGGACATCTTGCTCCCGCGACAGGTGCCGACGGCGCTGCTACCCTTCTCAGCTACATCAGTTATGAGCGGGATGTTGAGATTACGAATACCAGCGCCACCACTCTATACTGGCGCCGGGCGGTGACGGATCAGCCGATCAGACCCGGCACCGCTTGCCAGCTTCCCGTTCCCGCAAAGGAGCTCGAGACGCTGGCTATGCCGATCTACACCTTCGGTGGAGCGGGGAACGACGCAGCTTGCCATTGATCTAACGAGTTTGAGCGGCGCAGAGTTGTGGCGTCCGCTTGATCCTCGGCAGTAAACAATGCGGGGCGGATCTTACGATCCGCCCCGCATTGTCTTGTTCTGCGCCTTCGTCGGTCAATTCTCTCTGCGCAGCTCACCGCACGTGATTACGTTGGTCAACTGCGTGCCCGTCCCGCGAAAAACGTTCACATGGTAGGTGCCGGTCTCGGGGATTACGAAGGGGAGCTCCGCATCAGCGTTCCCCCGTCCGCTCGGGCTGATTTGAATCGCGGGGAAGGCGCTGGGGGCAAGGACTGGCGGGTTTCCCGAGCCGCAACGACCTTGGCTCAAACCCCATCCCACGACATCCAACCCAGCCGGCACAGTAACGACAAGCTTGACGTCGCTGAGCGTCGGAGTGTTCGGATCTACCGTCAGCTCCACCCGACCATATGCGTTCTGGCGCTGAGTCGAGGTAGCTGAGGAGTTGTACGACTGCGTGGGATTCAGGGTGGCGATCCAGCGCTGGACGATTGGGTAGCCGCTCACACCCCGCCCAGCCTCGGGTCTCGGCGCCGAGCCCGTTGCTGGCGCGCTGGCGCACCCGGCGATTGCAGTCGTAACGATAGAGGCGGCGAAGAGCTGACGAAGTAACATGGTCTCGCTTCCTGAAGTTGGAGAATTACGCCACTTCACATTCTCAAGGCGGCGGTTTACAGCTTATACGTATGCGTCGGCTCTGACATTGTCAAATCACCCTTTGAGGGCCCTCACGCTATGATTGAATCGCCGCGATGGGGAGCGGAGCGCGCCCCTCACTTTCGCAGGAGGTCACCGCTGCATATTAATTCGTTTCGAATTCAGTTGCGCACACTGCTCCTGATCTTCGTAATGGCTCTGGCCTGTAGGCGCAGCTACCCTCTGGGGAAGCTGTCGGTCCGGACCGTGGACGCGAACAATGCGCCGGTAAGCGCAGTGGCTGCCGATTTGTTCAAGAACACGCCGTCGGGACTCGTTTATTGGAGGGCGAGCCGGACCGGGCTCAATGGATTCGCCATATTCGGCGAAAAAAACGGGGGCGTGATCGAGGGAGACTACATAATCCGTGTGAGTCCGATGCCCTGGCTGAAGCTGGCTCCCGGCGAAGCGAACGATCGGGCCGTGAAACTCAAGGAGGGGGACAATATCGTCGTCACGTTTCGTGTAGTGCCGAAGAAATCGGGCCGTCCCACTCCGTCCTATGCGCCCTGATTTTTCCCCTTTTTTCTCGTCGAGATCGTTTCGATGAACCGATTTACTCTTTCTCGGAGTTTCGCATGAACGTTTCACGTCTTCTGGTAGTTGCCGCATTCGCGGCCATCTCCGCGCCGCTGGCGTGCAGCGACAGCACGTCGGCGCCGCCCGTTGGCAAGGTATCCGTACATGTCGTGGACGCGAACGGTGGCGGCGTTTCGTTGGTAGCCGTCGATCTATACAAGGTGGTCGGCACCGAAACAACGCTTTGGCGCGGGGCATATACCGGCAGCACCGGCGTCGCGGTGTTCGGAGAGACTAATGGGGGAATCGTCGAGGGCGACTATCTCGTTCATGTTACCTTCGTAACCAATTTCCACTTGGCAGACGGGGAGACCAATGACAAGCCCGTCACAGTGCACGGCGGCGATGACCTCGTTGTGACTTTCCAGGCCGTGTCGACTGTTCCACATCTTTGAGCTGGAGCACGCGGATCGCCCTCCGCGCGTTGCATCGCTCCCGTGGCCGCATCGATCGTTTTAAGCTGACCAAGAAGGCGTTCGTCCGGGAGACATTGCTCGGTGACGAAGCGATCGCGTTGGCGGTGAAAGAACATGCACGTGAGCACGCGATCGACGAAGCGACAACGTGGCGGCGGGTCGAAGATTACATCGATGAGATCGTGCCGTTCTTCAACATCCTGGCCTACTACAAGATCGGTCTCGTCGTCAGTCGACTGCTCCTCAACTTCTTCTACAAGGTGTCGGCGGAATACGCCGGGGGCTCGTCGCAGGGTACACTGCCGCGCGACGCGATCGTGATCTATCTCATGAACCACCGATCGAATGCCGACTACGTGCTCGTCGGCTACGTATTGTCGGGGCAGGTTGCCGTCTCGTATGCCGTCGGCGAATGGGCGAGGACGTTCCCGCTCGAGTACATCTTCAAGAGCTTCGGGGCGTATTTCATCAGGCGCAAATATCGCGAGCCGTTGTACCACAAGGTTCTCGAGCGATACGTCCAGCTGATAACGAGCAATGGCGTGACTCAGGGGATCTTCCTCGAAGGCGGTCTCAGCCGCGACGGGAAGCTGGGAAAGGCGAAGATCGGGCTTCTCGATTACCTGGTCGGAGTGGCGCGGGATCCTGCGTTCAGAGCGAGGCTGCACGTCGTGCCCGTGGCGATCAATTACGATCGTGTGCTGGAAGACCGCTCCCTCCTGCGAGAGCTTGATGCGCGGGAGGGGCGGAAGCGGCCGCCGTTATACTCTCAATTTGCAGAGGTCCTCCGTTACGTCGGTTGGAACGCCGCTCGTCTTGTCACCGGAAAATGGAAGCGCTACGGGCGCGCTGCCGTCGTCGTAGGCGAAGCCTCTCCGCTGGCGCCATGGTTCGACGACCAGGATCGCGCCGTCGGAGATTTGTTCGCTCTTCCGCGTGCCGACCGGCTGGCGCGGGTTCAGCAGCTAGCTGACATCGTTCTCGAGCGAATCGCGGCGCTCATCCCCGTTACGTCCGTAAGTCTCGCGTGTGCCGCGATTCAAAGCTTCGATGGCGATTTCATTTCGCATCAAAAGCTCATCGAGCGAATGAGCGAGATGCGGGATGTGCTAAAGGACCTGAATGCTCGCGTGATCCGTCACGACGGGCCGATTGAAGAGACCTTCGACAGAGCGTGGCGAATGCTGCGGATGCGACGGATTCTGGTCCGATCCGGCGACGGATACGCCATCCTTCCCGGGAACCGGCCCCTTGTCAGCTACTACGCGAACAGCATTTCGCACCTGCTGGGACCCTTTGCCGAGGGGATCCGCGAGCGGGATGCGCTCCCTGCTCTGAGTCTGCTGGATCGCTAGCGCGGGTCCACGAACCTCAGTTGACACAAGTTGCTGTCCTGTCTAACTTTGTAGGCTAGTCTGCCCCCAAAATCGGGGCGACAGCAGCTCACGTTTCAGGGTATTGATGCCGACAATCAATCAGCTCGTCCGTCAGAGTCGCCGCGACGTTCAGAAGAAGGAAAAAGCTCCAGCTCTCAAGTCCAACCCGCAGAAGCGCGGCGTTTGCACTCGCGTATATACAACGACGCCCAAAAAGCCGAACTCGGCGCTCCGCAAAGTAGCGCGCGTGAGACTGACGAACGGCTTCGAAGTGACCGCCTACATTCCTGGCGAGGGCCACAATCTGCAGGAGCACTCGATCGTGCTCATTCGCGGTGGCCGTGTGAAGGATCTGCCGGGCGTCCGCTATCACATCGTGCGCGGCTCGCTCGACGCATCCGGCGTCAACGGCCGTAACAAGAGCCGCTCCAAGTACGGCACCAAGAAACCAAAGGCCGCCGGCGCAGCAGGCGGAGGTAAGAAGAAATGAGTCGCCGCAAAAAGTCGATCAAGCGTCCGATTCTTCCCGACGCGCGCTACGATAGCCAGACCGTCTCGAAGTTCATCAACGCCATCATGTACGAAGGCAAGAAGTCGACTGCCGAAAGAATCTTCTACGGGGCGATGGACATCGTCGAGAACAAGACCAGCCAGATCGGTGTGACGATCTTCAAGCAGGCGCTGACGAATCTCAAGCCCGCTGTCGAAGTGAAGAGCCGCCGAGTCGGTGGCGCGACGTATCAGGTTCCAGTTGAAGTTCGTCCCGACCGCCGCACGGCGCTCGCGATGCGCTGGCTCATCACCTTCTCACGCAGCCGCAACGAGAAGTCGATGGCCGAAAAGCTTGCCGCCGAAGTAATCGCCGCCAGCAAAGGCGAAGGCAACGCGGTGAAGAAGAAGGAAGACACGCACAGGATGGCCGAAGCGAACAAGGCGTTCGCCCACTATCGCTGGTAAAGCCGGTCCATGACGGTTTCGAGATCCCACTTGGCCCTGCCGAATGGGATCTTTTTATTTATGGTCGCTGGAGCTTTGTTGACCGCGGCGGGTCCGTGCGCGACCGATCTCGCCGGACCGATAGCGCCAAGCGAATGGGGAGGCGATCACATCGGACTCACGGTCTCAGCGACCGGCGGGACTCTGGAATACGATTGCGCCACCGGTACGATCGACCAGCCAATCATCGCCGCGACGAACGGAAGCTTCGTTGCCCAGGGCACGCATACGATTGGACACGGAGGACCGAGCATGGTGGGTGAGATCCCCGATCGTCACCCGGCCCGGTACGATGGATGGACCGACGGCGAAACGATGAAGCTCACCGTGACGATCACGGATACAGGTCAGAAGCTCGGCGACTTCACTCTGACTCGCGGCCAGTCGCCACACGTCTTCAAGTGTCTGTAGCCGGGTCGCTCAGTTTGGAATCCTTTCAAAACCCCGATACGAGGTAAAGACTCCGGCGGTGATTATCAGTGGGGCGTTGGTTTCCTGGCGCGATCGCCTTTCCGCCGCTCCGT
>Ga0193723_1000542_pt1 | contig 14885 bp, 7 predicted proteins | sample H2m2metaG_FD_143042 | JGI IMG/M metagenome (GOLD analysis project Ga0193723, IMG submission 143042) | Soil microbial communities from a riparian zone of the East river system, Colorado, United States - H2m2 | ecosystem: Environmental > Terrestrial > Soil > Riparian zone | place: USA: East River... | reverse complement strand
GTGGGCTGGATGGGCGTACACGTCGGCCGCGACCACATAGGGTTCGACCTTATAGCGGGAGACGTCGTCGAGCGTGCGCGCGTGATTGATGGGATTCAGGAGGTGGAACAGCTCAACAGCTTCGTCGCCGTTGCCGAGCCGCGCCACCGCCATCACGACCCAAAGGGCGGCGTGCGTGTATTGGCCTCCGTTCTCACGGACACCCGGGATATAGCCCTTGATGTAGCCGGGATCCAGCGCGGAAGAGTCGAACGGCGGGGCCAGAAGCAGCACGATCCGTGAGTCCCGTCGTACCAGATGGCTCCGAATCGAATCCATGGCGCGCTCCGCTCGAGTCAAGGGCGCTGTGCCGGACAGCACCGCCCAGGACTGCGAGATGGAATCGATTCGGCACTCCTCGTTTTGCGCCGAGCCGAGCGGCGTGCCGTCATCAAAGTATGCGCGCCGGTACCAGTCTCCATCCCAGGCCTGCTCGAGAATGGTCGCAAGACGGTTGGTCTCGCTTCGGTAGCGGGCGGCTCGCTCGCGGTCGCCGCGTCGGTCCGCCAGGACGGAAAAATCCTTCAAAATCTTTGACAGGAACCAGCCCACCCACACGCTCTCACCCCGACCTTGCCGGCCCACACGGTTCATACCGTCATTCCAGTCGCCGCTCCCGATCAGCGGGAGTCCGTGCGGCCCGGACGTGATGCCGCGGTCGATCGCACGAAGGCAATGCTCGTACAGCGTAGCGTCCACGCCCGAGACTGTTGGAAGGCCGTAGGCCTCGTGCTCCTCGGGGCCGAGCGGAGGCGCTTCGAGGAAGGGTACCCGCTCGCCGAGCAGCGCGTCGTCGCCCGTCGACTCGATGTACCGCGCGACGGCGTAGGGCAACCACAAAAGGTCATCGGAGCAGCGGGTGCGAACTCCCACCCCAGAGTGAGGATGCCACCAGTGCTGCACATCTCCTTCGGTGAACTGCCGGCCGGCGGCTCGAATCAGATGCTCACGGTATAGGTCCGGGCGCGCGAAGGTGAGCGCCATCACGTCCTGGAGCTGATCGCGGAATCCGTACGCCCCGCCCGACTGGTAGAAGGCGGTGCGCCCCCACAGCCGGCTCGAGACGGACTGATACAGAAGCCAGCGGTTCATCAGAAAGTCGAATGAGTCGTCCGGGGTATGGACCTCGACCGCGCCGAGCATCTCGTCCCAGGAACGCTGGACCTCTTCAAGTGCCTCGTGTGCGGCGGCGACCGAGCCGTAGGCGCGGATCAGCCGGAGCGAGTCCTCACGGTTCTCCCCTTGCCCGAGCAGAAAGACGACCTCGCGGGTCTCCCCTGGCAATAGCTCGAGAGGCACCTGGAGCGCGGCGCACGGCTGAAGGCCCGCGCCGAAGGTGTTCGACAACAACGCGCGGCGGAGCGCAGCCGGCTTCGCGATGGAGCCGTTTCGACCCACAAACTCCATCCGGTCACCGGTCGCTGAGTGCAACGACTCGGAATGTGCGAACGCGACCCGCCCCCGGAATTCCTGGTTGTACGGGTTTTCCGCGAGCACAGCCGAAGAGTCGCGGACGAACTCGGTCCGCACGTGCAGATGATCGCCGGCCCGCGGGGCGGAAAGAGCCCACTCGTTGTAACCGAAAATGCTCAGCCGCCGCGTCCGCGAGGAGCGGTTCGTGACCGCGAGCAATGCGAAGCGCACGGGCTCGGAGCGGTGCACGAAGATGGCCAGGTCGTGCCGCATCCCCCTCTCGCGGTGGACGTAGCGCGTGACGCCGGCGCCGTGGCGCACGATCCAGCGTCCTCCTTCGGCGTTGCGGGTCATGGGACCGGGGGTCGCGCCCCACGCCTCGCCGGTCTCGTCATCGCGCAAGTAAATCACCTCACCGGTCATCTCAGTCACCGGATCGTTTGCGAAGGGCGTGAGACGGTTCTCGTAGCCATTCTCCGACCACGTATACATGGGACCGGCAGCCGACACGATGCTCCCAAAATGCGGATTGGCGAGAACGTTGATCCACGGAAGCGGCGTCTCCTCGGCCCCATTCAGAACGATGCAATACTCGCGAGCATCGGGAGTGAATCCTCCGAGTCCATTCCAGTGAATAAGTCCGGGCGCCTCCACCTCGGGGCCACTCCCATCTTCGATGTTGAAGGACGAGAGCTCATCGATCTCGAGGGGAGCTGGCCGTTCGGGCTCGTTGTAGGGGCGATCGAGCTGCTTCTCGAGAGTACCGGCATCGCCGCTCAGCACCGCGCGGGCAATGCTCGAGAGCAGGATGTGATCGGCGTCGCTCATGCCATCGCCGCTGAGAAGGAATGCGCCCGCCGTGCGGTTCTCCCACGCTCCCCAGGGTCCTCCCTCGAGCAACGTCCGGAGCTGCTCGTGCACTTCGTTCCGATAGCTCACCGGATGATCGTTCAAGATCACCACGTCGACGCTCAGACCCTTCAACCTCCAGTAATCCTGAGCGCGCAGCACCTGTCGCACGAGTGGGAGGTCGTCCGCATTGAGCACGCGGACAAGCAAGATTGGCAGATCGCCAGAGATGCCGTAGCTCCACAGCCCCGATTGACCGAGGGCGTTGCGTGCGATGATTTCGGGGGCGGCGCGCAGTGACCGGTCGCTGTATAGGACGCGCGAGGCAAGGCGTTCGTAAAGCTGTGCCTCATCGATCGGGATGCCGAGGTGCCGCAGCGAGATCGAGAGCTGGGTCGCCGCGAGCGCAAAAGTGCGCGGCGCGGAAGTCGGATCCGCGTATTTCATGCACAATGCCAGGGCGGCCTCGCGGTCGGCAGCCATGCCGGTCGCGAAGGCGATCCGCGCGAATCCGCCGGGCGCGAGTCGGATGCGTTGTCTGAGGCTCAAGATTGGATCGAGAGTAGCGCCGGTCGTCCCCGACAGCGGGCGACCGTCGAGAGCGATCGGATCGTCGGGCCCGCGTCCGCGACCGAGAAAGCGGGTCCGGTCGGTTTCCCATTCCACGGCGCTCTGGCTGCGACCCTCCAGACTCATCACGTGAATGGCCCACGCACCAGGCTCCTCTGGAGACCGTCGTCTCCTCCCGCACAGGAGCGAGGAGGTCTCCGGTCGGCATTCGGTTTCGAGGAACAGCTTGCCGAAGGCCGGACGAGCAAGGTCGTCCGCGGGTGACGCCAGGGCCACCTCGACGTAGCTCGTGATCTCGATCTCCCGCATGTGCTCGCTGCCGTTGGTTAGCGACAGCCGCCGCACCTCGACATCATCCTCCGTAGAGACCGCGATCTCGAGCAGCGTGTCGATCTCCTCAGCCCGCTGGTGGATCGCGGCCTTGTCGGCGAAGAAGGTGGATTGATATTCGTCCGCTTCGTGGCGGGTCGGTTGATAGGTCGCCGACCAGACGGCCCCGCTCCGTACGTCTCGCAGATAGAGGTATTGGCTGCCGGGATCACAAACCGCGTCTTCCCGTTGCCGAGTCACCGCAAGGCCGCGACAGGTACTCGCGCCGCCTCCCGCGTTCGTAACGACCGAGACGTACCGACCGTTGGACAGAAACGCGGCGTGCGGGTACACGGTGTGCGGAGTCCGATACCGGCGGGGCGAGATCGGTAGAATGGGGAGCGTGACACGCGTGACCTCGATCGGCCGCGGCCGCGTGACGAGCACGAATCGCGGCACACGCTCCTGGAGCAGAAGCTCCGTTGCCTGGACCCGCGGGTCGGTGTGGAATCGCGACACCATGGGGGCGCCGAGAACCGCGTTGGCGAGGGCGACCATGGACATCCCCTGATGGTGCGTGAAGAAGGCCCTGACCGGGACCGCATGGGAGCGACCGGTCTCCTGAGCGGCCTTCGGAGGAATGTGGGTTTCGCGCGGCGTGTAGTCCAGCGCTTCATAGAAACCGTACCGGCCTTCGGCACCTTCGCGCGCGAGGCGCCGGAAATTCGCCGCCGCCTCGCCAGGATCCACCATGGCGGCCAGAGCCGTCGCGTACGGCGCGATAACCAAGTCCTCGGCCAACCCGCGCTTGAGCCCCAATTCCGGGACTCCGAACGCCTTGTACTGGTACACGCCGTGTCGATCCATTACGTTGTAGGCCGATTCGGAGGCCCCCCACGGTACGCCCTCCCCTCGTGCGTACTCGATCTGTGCCCGCAGGGCAGAACTGTATGTTCGATGGAGCAGGGTGTCCGGATAGCTCCGCATCACCAGAAGGGGCATCAGGTACTCGAACATCGATCCGCTCCATGAGACGAGCGCCGGCATGCCGCCGACGTCCACCAGCCCGCGCCCAAGTTGGAACCAATGCTCCTGGGGCACATCCCCGTTCGCGATCGCGATGAAGCTCGCCAGCCTGGCCTCCGACGCGAGCAGGTCGTAATACGAAGCGTCTAGACGCCCCGGACCCTCCATGTCAGCGAGCCTGAATCCGATTGAGAAGATCCTGCGGTCGCGATCGTAGAGGAAGGTGAAGTCCATGGCGTCGGCGAGCGCGTTCGCCCGGTCGGCGAGCGCGATCCGCCGATTGTTCCACTCCTGGTTTCCAGCGGGCTCCGGCGGATTTCGCATCAGACGAAGGAGCGCGCCGCCCCAATACGACGCTTCGGCGGACTCAGGCTCAGCGAGCGAATCCAGCCCGAGCGCTTCCAGTGTCTCCTCCAGCGTGTTCGCCACCGATTCCAGGCGCACCGCTCCCGGAGGATCCGTGGCGCTCGGAGTCCGCAGCGCCTCCACGACGCGGATTGCCGTCGCGGAGCGTTCGAGGAGCACGCGGTCCTGGCGCGCTTCGGCGAGCCTCTCGAGACTTGCGCGCAACAACGAAACCGTGTCCGCGATGGCCGCGGCTCGTCGGTAGTCATTCCTGGGCGATTCCTCAAGCTGCCGCAAGCCCTCGGCAAGGGCCATTAAGGATCCGGCCAAGTTGGCGCTATCGACCGTCGACACGTATCGAGGCTGGGACGCAGCCAGGGTTCTGGTGTCATACCAGTTGAGCAGATGTCCCTCATATCGCTCGAGCCCCTCGATCGTGGTGATCATCCGCTCGATCCGATCGAGCGCGTCTCCTGGGCCGATGAAGCCAAAGTCCTGCGCCGACAAAGTCGCGAGGAGCCCCATACCGATGTTGGTCGGCGAAGTGCGATGAGCCACCTCCCAGTCGGAGTGCTCCTGAACGTTATCGGGCGGAAGCCAGTGTTCACCCTCATTGATAAATGTTTCGAAATACCGCCACGTCTGGCGCGCAATACGCCGCAAGAGGGCCCGATCGCGCGGTTCGAGAACGATCGCACGCTCTTTGACCGGGCGACTGAGCCAAAAGGCCACGACGGGCGAAACGAACCATAGAAGGAGCCAAGGCGCAGCCATGGGAAGCGCGGGGCTTCGAATCAGGGGCGTCACCGTGAGGAGAACGAGCGCTACCACGGGACCGGCCCACATCCCGTTCGCGAACGCACGCAGACCTTCGCGCCCCGTCAATCCGGCGCCTCGAGCGGCCGCCGTTGCCGCTGTTTCCCACTCGAGGAGCCGCCGCTGAGTGATCACCAGCCGTACCAGCGTGAGCACGATGGCGTGGAGCATCTCGTACGAGTGATACGCAAGCAGGGTGATCTCGAGCAACACCTGAGCGACCGCGGTCTGGAGCTCCTCCCGTACGTCGTGCAGGAAAACCCCAACGGGTTGCAGCGGACGCGGCCCTCTCACTCCACGCAACAATTGCGGATAGACAGGAAACGCGATCACGGCGGTGACGCCGAGCGTCCAGGCCCAGGGCGCACCTGGCAGCCACGTCCAAGCGGACGCCAGGAGTGCGAGCATGGAGGGCGCGACGAGGCTCCGCCTCAAATTGTCGAGGATCTTCCAACGACTGATGAGCGGGAGCCGATTTCGTTCGAGGCCGTGTCGCGTCGGTACCCATGGAAACAGCCAGGAGAGAATCTGCCAGTCTCCCCGCACCCAACGACGCTGGCGTCCGGCGTGCGCGAGTACGCTCGACGGAAAGTCGTCAACAACTTCGACGTCGGTGACCAGCGCGGTTCGGGCATGAATGCCCTCGAACAGGTCGTGGGAGAGCAACGCATTCTCGGGCACTCTTCCAGCAAGTGCCGCCACGAAAGAATCAACCTCATAGAGACCCTTGCCGCTGAAACTCCCCTCGTTGAACATATCCTGGTATGCGTCTGAGATCGCCGTCGTGTATGGGTCTACGCCGGTATGGCCGGCGTATACGCGCGCGAATAGAGAGCCTGCAGCACTCGCCATCGTCACACTGACCCGCGGCTGGAGAATTCCGTAGCCACGGGTGACTCGGCGGAGTCGAGGATCGAAATAGGGGCGGTTGAGCGGATGCAGGATGATGCCGATCAATTGACGAGCGACATCCCGAGGCAGGCGAGTGTCGGCATCCAGAGTGATGACGTAACGGATCGATTCCAGCAGCGAGGGGTCGCCCACCATGACTTGGAGCGAGGTGTCCTCCGCGCCGCGGAGCACCGAGTTGAATTCTTCGAGCTTTCCGCGCTTCCGCTCCCAGCCCATCCAAACACCTTCGCGCGCATTCCACTGTCGCGCGCGATGGAACAGATAGAATCGATCCCGACCAGCGTGAGCCAGGCGCGCGTTGAGCCCCTTGATGCCGTCCTTCGCCGCCGCGAGGATTTCCTCGTCTTGCGGTAGCTCGGCCTCGGTGGCATCCGGGAAGTCCGTGAGCAGCGCGAAATGAACATGGGGATCCATATTCCCCAGCGCTTGTACCTCCAGATGCTCAAGCAGGGATTTCGCGTCTTGGACGCTCCTGAGAAGTGTGGGCACGACGACCATGGTGCGCGCCCCTTCGGGCACGCCGTTCCGAAGTTCGATCCTGACCAGACGGCGGGGGTGGGCGATCCGGTGCACGAACTTTTGCACCGCCAACACCGCGAACTGACTGGCCGGGACGAGTGCGAGGAGTCCCACCCAAGGGAGGAGCGCGGCGGCCCCGCCCCGATCCAGCGCATAGGCCAGCGCCGCGGCGACCCCCGCCAAGGTGAGCGCCAGGATCGAACCAAGATAGGAAGCGACGGCGTTGGCGAAGATGAGTCGTCGGATCCGATTGCGGAATCGCGGTACGTAGGCAACGTCCAGCTCGAAATCGCGACGTCCGGGGCCGATGAGGTGGTACCCGATGTGCGTGCTGGCGTCGTTGGGCTGCCCTTCGGTCGATTGCCGCGCACTCTCGATCGCGCGAAGAGCCACACGCAGCTGGGCTTCGCCGGTAGGCTCGGACAGCTCTTCCACCGCTTGCCGGTACCGGTCCCGGCTCGCAAAGTCCATTTGTCCGTAGACCCCCGCTGGGTCGCGCCGCAGTACCTGCTCCATGAGGCTCACACGCTCGACGGCGACGTTCCAATCGATGGTGGCAACCTGCCGCAGACCGGTAATCGAGTTGCCCGTCGAGGCGTGACCCATGGTTTGACGCTGGTGCTCCGCTCGAACCGCCTCGTCGATGCTGAAGGCCGTCTGCCCTAGCCGGCGCTCGAGCTCCATCCTGAGCTCCGAAACCCGTGGGCCGAGCTCTCGCATTCGCTGGACGAGCTGGACCACAAGCCCATTCGATAACGTTTCGGGAAGCGCCGGGAGGGGGTCTGTGGCACCGATCGACTCGAAGGTCGCGAAATACTGGTCGGCTTCCGCCTCGCCGGCGCGGCTCTCCATGATCTCCTCGGTGAGCCGCCTGAGATTCTCGATCAGGCTTAGTCTGAGCATGCTCGGCCAGGCCCACAGCTCTCCGAGAGTGAGCGGAGCCACGGTCTGATAGGCGCTCACGAAGCGAATGAGACGTTGGAGATCAAATCGCGCGTCGCTGTGGCGGATGAACTCGATCGCCATGGCGTGAATGCGCGCCATCCCGGCTCGTTCACGTGAGGCGAGTTTGGGGAGCTCTAGGTAATACCGGTGGGGTAGGTTCTTCCGCACCTCGCGGATCTCGGCTTCCACAAGGTGGAAATTGTCGAGCAACCACTCGGCGGCGGGCGCGACCGGTTCGCCGCGGCGCACATCTTGGGCCAAGGTCTCATAGGCGTGACGCAGGATGCGGGCGTTCTCTTGAAGGCGGGGGAGGAAGCGTCGTGGACGGTGGCGCGGGTTGCGCGCCAACGTGAAGGTCGCCGCCAAGATTCGGGCGCGTTCCTCAAGGTGTTCCACGCTCAACAGCTCGCCGCGAAGCGGGTCCGAGTCCGAGGACCGGCGGCCCGAATCTCGCCATTTCCTGAAGATCGAGGTCATCGCCATGGGAGTCGCCGTTTCCGTTCGAGCAGCCGTGCTTTGGAGGAGTTCCGCTAGCTCTGAGGCGGGTCGCCCCTTAAAGCTACCATCTCGGAGGCTTTGCGTGCGGTCTGATCCTGGAACTGTGGCTGCCCCCGCACGCGCGCATCCGCAAACCTGCCACGGTGGATTCGCAGAGAGACGGAGAAGCGGAGTGAGGGCCGCGCAGGAGCTATCTTCTAGCGCGAGGCGGGGGCACTCTTGTCGGCCGGATGAAGACGTGCGTCCAGTATGTTCCGACCTTACCGACGCCATGGTGCGTATAGGAGCCGTTCTCGATGTTCGCCCTGTGTCCAGTGCTACGGAGCCAAGCCGTGAGAGCCGCTCTTCCGGTGCCCTGCCCCCAAGCGATGTTCTCGCCCGCCTGGGAGTAGGTGATGCCGCGCTTGGCAAGCCGGTCCCACGTCGAGCGGCCGTCGGGCGACGTGTGGCTGAAGTAGTGCCGGTCGAACATGTCCCGGCTGTGCGCCTGTGCGACAGCGGCCGCGCGCCTGTCCCAGACGAGCGCCGAAAGTCCCAGAGAGATTCGGTGCGCGTTCATCAGCTTGACGAACGAGACGACCTCGGGGTCGGTCGGTCCGGTGGTGGACGCGGGAGCGCGGGCGTGCGAGGCAACGGAGGGGGCCGCCATGCCGCCCTGTCCGCAGGCGGGCAGCATTGCGGCCAGAATGGTTAGCGCGGCGCACCGAGCGATGACACGGACAATCGACTGGCACATGGGGTCGCCTCGATGTAACACCGAACGTGCCACACCGCAAGGAGCCCGCGTAGGCCCGGTCCTACTCTGCGCCCGGTGACAGGATCCAATAGACGGCGTAAACTCCGCTGCCATGGCTCTTTCCCCAGGCGTGCCGACGCGGAATCTCCTCCGCGACATCGCGGAGTACCCGAACTCCTATGGACCGCTCGGACCCAAAGATGAGCGGATCGAGACGCACCGTTACACCCTCTGCATGGGAACGGGGAGGCGGTGGAACACGGTTCAGCGTCAGCATTTTACGGCCGCTGAAGTCGACGACGTCCTCCAGGAGGTCCGGTCGCTACTCCGCGATCGGGGGCGCGACAGCACGCAATGGGAGGTCGGGAGCGCGGCCGAGCCACGGGAATTGGTCGACCTATTGCTCCAACGAGGGCTCCATGAGGACAAGGAGCCATTTGCAGTGGCGGTAGTGCTGACCACCGAGCCACCGGCAGCGTCGCCGGACATCGCTGTACGACGGGTCGAGACGCTCGAGGAGTACGTTGCCGCGAAGCGGGTTCAGAATGAGGCGTTCGGCGCGTCCCCGGAGGAGGCGGCAGAGCATCCCGATGTTCTTGCGGAGCGCTGGCGGGATTCCGCAACCATTCTGCACGCGGCGTGGCTCGAAGGAAAGATTGTCTCGGCGGGGACGTGCGCCCTGACGCCGCACGGAATCCTGCTCTACGGCGGCGCCACGCTGCCGCGCGCTCGTGGCTGCGGCGCCTATCGAGCAGTGATTCGTGCCCGCTGGGACGAAGCGGTTGCCCGCGGGACGCCGGCCCTCTTCACCCAGGCAGGCGCGATGTCGCGTGCGACCCTCGAGAGACTAGGATTCGAACGCGTCGGGCACGTACACATCCTGCTTGATGAATTCGGTGGTCCGGCAGCGGAGCCCCCTTTACGACCGACGCCCATCTGACCGCCGAGACGTCGTCTCGGCAGTCGTCAGCCGCGGTCGCGCCGTGTGAGGAATACGTGGGTGACCCCGCTCGGCGAGGTCACCAAGGAGGTGCCGAAGCGCTCGTGGAGTCCGCCGAGGCCGTTCCACAGGGGCACGCCACGCCCAAGGACGATCGGCACGACGACGATGTGCAGGTAGTCGACGAGATCGGCCCTGAGGAACTCGTTGACCGTCGTCGGTCCGCCACCGATGCGCACGTCGAGACCGCCAGCGGCATCCCGTGCGAGCTCAAGAATCTCTGCGGGCGTACCCCCGACGAAGTGGAAGGTCGTCCCGCCCTCCATCTCCAAGGGGTCGCGAGGATAGTGGGTCCACACGAAGCAGGGCGTGTGGAACGGCGGGTCCTCGCCCCACCAGCCCCGCCAACCGTCTTCGGGCCATGGGCCGATTGTGGGACGGAACTTATTGCGCCCCATGATCTCGGCCCCGATGCCGGCTCCCCACGCCGACGCAATAGCCTCGTCGGCGCCGAACTTGCCGTCCGGTTGCAGGCCCCGCCAGATCCTGATCTCGCCGAACCAGTGCAGGAACTCTTTCTGGGCGTGCCCGAAGGCGGCGTCGAGGCTCTGGCCTTCGCCGCTGGCGTAGCCGTCGAGCGACACCACGAAGTTGTGCACGCGTACTTTCGACATCTGTCGACCTCCTATGAGCACGACGGCGTCGCCATCACGATTTCGACATCAGCGGGGAATGGAACGAGTTGGGATTCTAGCCGCAGCGGGCTATCGAATCACCAAGAGCCGGCCGCCAGTTAGCGGCCCTGGCCCTTCATCCCACCGGCCACCAACAGTTGCGCAAAGGCGGAAAGTTCCTCCGAATTCAGATCGGAGACGATCCAGTAGGCCATCCCCCCACGTCTTTCGCGAATGACGTGATAGCCCTGTTGCGTCCTCGGAGGAGTTTCCGAATCTGCAGCCCCCTCGTCCGGCCAAGCGAACACGTTGATCAAGTGTTTGCGATGCTGGTAGACGAGAGCAGCAACGGGCCGGCCGCGTAGGTAGTCCAGCCGTCCGCCGATTAGCGGATAACCGGACGCCGACAGGTCTGAGACCGGAGGGGAGAAGTCCAGCTTGCCGTTGAACCAGGGTTTGACTGTGTGCTGGTCAGTAGAGGCGACGTCCGTAAGGTGGCTAGCCATGAGCGAGCGGATATGGCTCGATACCGGCCGGAGGGAAGAGAAACGCGAGCAAGACCGCCGTCAATGCCAATGCTTTTCGCATGGGATCCTCACAGGGCTGAGATCGGGTGTGCCTCAAAACCATTCTACACCTGCTCGGTTCGGGGTCTCGATCCGTCAACGCAGCAGTTCTGCCAGTGGGGCTAGAGTGGACGAGTCCAGACCGCTACTATCTTCTTAACCCTTTCGGTGATGCCACAGGCTCGCTGACGATGGCCGATCCGGAGGTGCAGCCGTTTTCTCGAGGATGTTAGCCACCACGCGCGGGCGCTCGCATGACCGCGCGCGGAGAAACCCATGGATCCTGACGCCGGTCACCCCTCGCTCGAAGGTTTGCACGCCACGGTGGCCCTGCCGCGCACGGAGGCGGGGTTCTGGCGGCAACTGCGCGCATTCTCGGGACCAGCAATCCTCATCAGCGTCGGCTACATGGACCCGGGGAATTGGGGAACCGACTTGCAGGGCGGCGCGCAGTTCAAGTATGGGTTGCTCTGGGTCGTCGCGCTCGCGAGCGTGATGGCTATTTTCATGCAGGTGATCTCGGCGCGCCTCGGCGTGGTGACCGGTAAGGACCTCGCCCAGTGTTGCCGCGACTGGTATCCACGGTGGACGCGAGTGCCCAACTGGCTGCTCTGCGAGGCCGCGATCGGCGCGTGTGACCTGGCGGAAGTGCTTGGCAGCGCCGTGGCGTTGAACCTCCTGTTCCACATCCCAATGCTGTGGGGGGTGATCCTCACGGGGCTGGACGTCCTGCTGCTGCTCGGATTGCGGCGGTTCGGCATGCGCACGATCGAGGCCATCATCCTCGTGCTCGTCGCGACGATCGCCGCCTGCTATTTCGTCGAGATTTTCGTCCTGCCGCAGACGCATCCGAGTTTCTCCGAGATGGGGCGAGCGCTGGTCAGCCCAAACCTCCGGCAGGCTGGAATGATCTATGTGGCGATCGGGATCATCGGCGCCACCGTCATGCCCCACAATCTCTACCTCCACTCGGCACTAGTACAGAGTCGCAATTTGAGGAAGGACCAGGCTTCCGTTCGGCAAGCGATCAAGTTCAATACCATCGATTCGACGGCGGCCTTGACCATCGCGTTCTTCGTCAATGCGGGCATCCTAGTGCTGGCGGCAATGGTCTTCTACGGCAAGACCAGCGTCGCTCTGCCGGGCGGACATGTCGTGCCGTTCCAGGGCACCACCGATTGGATCCGGATCGCCTACTTGACGCTCGCGCCGCTGCTCGGAGTCGCTGCGGCCAGTCCGTTGTTCGCGATCGCGCTACTTGCGAGTGGGCAGAGCAGTACCATCACCGGCACGCTCGCCGGGCAGGTCGTGATGGAAGGCTTCATGCATTGGAGAATCTCGCCCTGGGCGCGGCGGTTGGTCACACGCGCGCTAGCGATTCTGCCTGCGGTGCTGATCATTGGGGTGCGGGGGGACAGCAGTGTCACGGACCTCCTGACGCTCAGCCAAGTCATGCTCGCTCTTCAGTTACCACTCGCCATGTTCCCGCTGCTGCACTTCACCAGTGTACGCAAGCGGATGGGTGCATGGAAGAATGGCTGGATCCTGCTCATCGCCGGTTGGAGTAGCGCGCTGTTGATCACGGCCCTGGACCTCTACGGACTACCCGACTCGCTCAAGTCCGCCTGGCACGTCATCACGGGCGGGTGAACGGCGTGGAGGGTGTAAGGGGAGTACGCGCGTGTATAAGACCATCTTGGTGACGCTCGACACCACCCCGACCGATCGGGCGATCATCGAGCACGTCAAACAATTGGCCGCGATAATGAAAAGCAGCGTGGTGTTATTGCACGTCGCGACCGGCGTGCCGGCGCAGTTCCGCGGCGCCAATGCCGGGGGCGAAGAGGTCGAGAAGGACCAGGCTTATCTCGACCGGGTCCGGAAGGAGATCGAGTCCGCCGGCATTCCGGCCCGGGCGGAGCTCGCGTTCGGCGATCCGGTGCGCGAGATCGTCAAGTGGGTGAACGAAAACGGCTGTGACATGGTGGCGATGAGTACCCACGGGCACAAGTTCGTCGCTGACCTGATCCTAGGTACGACCGCGAATCGGGTTCGCCACAGCGTTAATGTGCCGGTGTTGCTGCTGCGTGGGAGGTCTTCTCACCCGGGCACTTGATTCAGCGCGGCGACGGTGCGCGCTTGAGTGGAACCAGGAGGGAGTCGCGGGAACGAGCCATCTCCATGCCGGCTGACGCCCGGCGCATCATGCGATAGACTCGGTGGCTATGCTGCTCCCGCCCAAGACCCGCCTCGGTACGTACGAGATCCTCGGCCTCCTCGGCGCGGGGGGAATGGGCGAGGTCTACCGTGCTCGGGACACTCGCCTGGGTCGAGAGGTGGCGGTCAAAGTGCTCCCCGAGGGCCTAGCCTCCTCCCCCGACCGCCTCGCCCGATTCGAGCGCGAGGCACGGACCGTCGCCGGGCTCAACCATCCGAATATCGTCACTCTTTTCACGGTTGAGGACGAGGACGGGACCCGATTCCTGACGATGGAGCTCGTCGAGGGCCAGAGCCTCGACCGCCTCATCGCCCCCGGCGGCCTCCCGATTTCGCGCGTTCTCGAGCTCGCCATGGCGCTCGCCAACGCGCTCCTAGCCGCCCACGAGCGCGGCGTCGTTCACCGAGACTTGAAGCCCGGCAACGTAATGGTGACGCGCGATGGCTGGGTGAAGGTGCTCGACTTCGGCCTGGCGAAGGTCGCGTCCGGCGAAGGCCCTGAGTTGGGGGCAACGATCGGGGCGACGGCGGCCGCGCCCATTTCGGGCCACGGCTTGGTGCTTGGCACAGTGCCCTACATGGCGCCCGAGCAGATTCGCGGCGAGACGGTGGATGCGCGTTCGGATCTCTTCGCACTCGGGGTGATCCTCTACGAGCTGGCGACGGGGCGGAGACCGTTCACCGGAGCAACGCCCGCAGACGTAAGCTCTGCGATCTTACGCGACGTACCCCTCCCGGCTTTGGCAGTCCGCGGGGATCTTCCCCGTGATCTCAATCGAATCGTAGAGCGCTGCTTGGAAAAGGACCCACGCGACCGCTTTCAGACGGCGCGCGACGTGTACAACGAGCTCCGCTATATCCTGCGTGAGACCGGAATGTCCTCGGCAGTGCCGACGCCGCTGTCCGCGCACCCGTCGCAGCCCATTCCAACGCCGACGCCGACGCCGAAGCCCGCGCCGCCGTCGGGGGTCCCCAATCCCCCATCGTCGCCACCCTCACCCACACCATTCCCATCGGGGTCGTCTGCTTCGGCCCTTGCCTCCGCAGCCCGCCCCGCGCAGGACGTGCCCTCCATCGCCGTGCTTCCGTTCGTGAATCGGAGTCGCAGCGAGGAGGATGAGTACTTCTCCGACGGCCTCGCCGACGAGTTGCTCAACGTGCTGACCAAGATTCGGGGGCTACGGGTCGCTGCCCGCGCGTCATCGTTCCAGTTCAAAGGGAAGAACGAAGATCTCGCGGTAATCGGCGAGAAGCTGAACGTGGCCGCCCTTCTCGACGGCAGCGTGCGGAAGTCGGGGAACCGGGTCAGGATCTCGGTCCAGCTGGTGAAGGCCTCCGACCGCGTCCAACTCTGGTCGGAGACGTACGACCGCTCCCTCGACGACATCTTCGCGGTGCAGGACGACATCGCCCAATCGGTGGTGAAGGAGCTTCGGACCACGCTCCTCCGCGAGACCGATTCGGACGCGAGCGGCACGGCCAAGGCGGAGGTGGCCGCCGTCGCCGCCGGA
>Ga0193723_1000541_pt1 | contig 14888 bp, 12 predicted proteins | sample H2m2metaG_FD_143042 | JGI IMG/M metagenome (GOLD analysis project Ga0193723, IMG submission 143042) | Soil microbial communities from a riparian zone of the East river system, Colorado, United States - H2m2 | ecosystem: Environmental > Terrestrial > Soil > Riparian zone | place: USA: East River... | reverse complement strand
CGTTGAGGTCTAGGGTGTGCCGGGTGGCCCGCTCAAATGTTCTGATCCCCCTTTCGCAGAGCACCACGTTGGGGTTTCCCTCGGCGAGTACATACTCCGCCGCCATGAGCCACTCCTCGATGGTGGCCCCGGCGCCGCGCTTCAGCAGGATCGGCTTTCCGCTCCGGCTGGCGGCCCTGAGCAAGCTGAAGTTCTGCATGTTCCGGGCGCCGATCTGGAGCATGTCGGCGAAATGGGCGACGACCGGCACTTCCTCCCAGCTCAGCACCTCGGTGACCACCGGAAGCCCGGTGCGCTCCCGCGCATCGGCCAGGTATCGCAGGCCTTTGACCCCGAGCCCCTGAAAATCGTAGGGCGACGTGCGTGGCTTGTAGGCGCCGCCTCGGAGCATGTCGCCGCCTGCGTGGGCCACCGCCGCCGCGGTCTCCAGGATCATCGCCTCACTTTCTACCGAGCACGGGCCCGCGATGAGCACCGGCGAGTCCGCGCCGAAGCGCACATCCAGGACCGAGACAACGCTGCCCTCCGGGTGGCGTCTCCGGTCGACCAGCGGAATGGCCGGCTTCTCCACCCGGTGCGCCGGTGTCGGGACGGGAACGGAAAGCCGCGATCCCTCGGTCCAGGCCTCGTAGCTTCCCAGCACGATCAGCTTGTTGGCGAGTGCCTCGATCTCTTCCAGGGCTTCTGCCACGCGGGGGTCGCTGGCCGAGCCTTCCACGTCTACATAGAAGCGGTAGGTCCACGGGGCCGAGCGTTCGGGGCGCGATTGCAGCGCCATCAGGTTGACTCCTCGCGCACCGAATGCCTGGAGCGTGAGGGCGAGCATGCCGGGCTTATGGTCCACCAGCACGATGAGCGAGGTCTTGGAGCGACTCGGACCTGGCGAGCGCAGACCATCAGCCGCTTCCGCGCGGGTGAAGGTGAGGAACCGGGTCTGATTGGTCGGGTCGTCTTCGATCCGCTCCGCCAGTGGTACCAGCCCATGCGCATCCGCTGCCGGCCTGGCGGCAATCGCGGCGAGCACCAGGTTCTTTTCCTGCGCCACAATTTCTGCGCTCCCCGCGGTGTCCCACGCGCTCACCAGCTCGGCGTCGGGCAGATGCTCGGACAGCCAGACCCGGCACTGGCCCAGCGCCACGGGATGCGAGAGTACCCGGCGAATGCCGGAGAGTGACGCGCCCGGGAGTGCCATGATGGTGTGGTGGACCGGGTGTAGGATTTCATGGGTCAGCCGCAGGGTGCCATCGCCAAACGCCTCCTGCAGAAGGTCGTACGTCGTGGTAACCGACCCGATGAGGGAATTCTCGATCGGCAGGCAGCCGGCACTGGCCCGACTTTCGCGAACTGCGGCCACCACATCCTTCACGTCACGACAGGGCAGGGCCTCCAGGTCGGGCCAGCGCCGGCGCGCCGCGGCTTCGCTGAACGATCCGTACGAGCCCTGAATAGCTACACGCATGAGGATGCTCCCCAGGAAGAAAAACGAAAGCCCCACCGGATCAGTCCGGCGGGGCATCGATGGTTCGGGTGGCGAGGCGCTTAGTGCACTCTACCGACACCGGACGGGCATCGAGCCCTGCCGGGGATGGTAAAGAAGAACCGATAGCTGCGCTCGAGAACCATGGACCGAAGCTACGGCCCGGTTTAGAGCCTTGTCAAGAGGAGTTATCTTTTCGCGTGCTCCGTGTTCCCGTCTGGCTTGTCCGGCTCTCGCTGGTAACCCTGGCTCTGGCCAATCCTGCCGGTGCCTGGGCTCAAGGGCTTCCCTCGTTCGCTCCCTTGAACCCCATCAGCACCTCGCGGAGCGGCCTGTACTTTCAGCCGTTACGCGAGCCCGCTCCCGGCCGTTGGGTCACTGCGATGGCCCTGGACTATGCCAGCATCATCGAAGACAACCAGACGCCAGTATCCGACTACGTGCTGGACTCCGAGGTCCTCCGCATGAGCCTGGGCCTCAGCCGTGATCTCGGAGCCCGCTCGTTCCTGCTGCTGGAAGCCTCGGCGGGCGGCGCCTACGCCGGCTTCATGGACGGCTTTCTCGACTGGTATCATGGCGCGCTCGGGATCAGGATGAGCGAGCGGGAGAGCCGGCCGCGGGATCGTTTTCTTTACGAGATAAGCCTGCCCGATGGCCGGACGGTCCAAAGGTCCCGGAGCAACCTGTTCCTCGACGATCTGCGGGTAGGGGTAGGCTTCCGGCCCAACTCGAGGTTCCAGACGGTCGTGTCGCTTACGGTGCCCACGTCCACCGGGCCGGCGGGCTATGGCCGTGGCGTGCCGTCACTGAATCTGCTGAATACCGTGGGAGCCGAGCTGAGTCCGCGGGTGCATTATCAAGGCAGCCTGGGTCTGGGCTACACCCCGACCAACGGCAGTCTGGCAGGACTGCAGCGGGAGCTCTTTCTGGCGCTCACGTCGGGGGCACGGGTCATGGTCTGGGGGCATCACTCGCTGTTCGCCAACCTGTTCTATCACAGTCCGTATTACCAGGGTACCACCCTGCCGTCGCTCGATCGGCGGGAGCTCTCGCTGGATTTCGGCTGGATAGTTCAGACCAGGACCGGAGGCGAGTGGCGACTTGGGATGACCGAGGATCTAGAGCCGGGAGGCCCTGGCGTTGATCTCGTGCTTCGAGTGGGGAGGAGCTTCTAATTAGCTCCAAGCTTCTAGCTCCTAGCTCCTGTGAAGAGAAACTGCTCCATGTTCTGGAATAGGAACTCCTTAGCCTTTGGCTCCCGGAGGTTCAATCCGTAGTGATTGATTAGTTGCTGCTGGTTCTTGAGCCACTCGGCCCAGCATACGCTGCAGATCTCTTCATACGCACGACGGCCCAGATCGTTCTGAAAGGGCTGGAAGGCCATCCGCTCGCGGTCCAAGCCACACCGGGTACAATGCAGGGTAATCATGTAGGGCAAGATAGGTATCACTTAAAATGTGATCCAGTCTATTGGGCGATTTCGTCCCACACAGTAGTATGGTTCAGGGAGCGAGACGACGTGTCCCGTCGCCGTCCCGTAAGGCCCGGGCTCCACTGGCGGTACCAAGTCCGGTCCCGACCCCGAACACCAGCGCGGTAGTAAGCGTTACCAGCGGAAGGAGCACCGCCGGCCAGGCCAGCAGGGCGGCGATGCAACCGGCAACGAAAGGGGCGAACGGAGACCGGACCGCGTCCACGAACCGAAGGCGACGGCGGACGAAGTTTCGCGCGAGGATGAACCCGACGATTCCAGCGGCGAGGGTGATAAGTAGCTGTGGCATGTTGACTTCCCTGGGTTGAAGCCGGTTGCAGCGTTACAGTACGGAACGTAAGTGGGAAAGATTCAGCGCCGCTCGTCGTAGAGCTGGGAAACGTGGTATGCGAATCGCGGCAAATTTCCGTGTCCTCGGCTAAGCTCTTTCATTGGAAGGAGCCCAACAATGCCTAGACATCCGACAGTACTGGTGCCGAACATCGGTCCCATGGACCATGCGTGGGACCTGCTGGGCGAATGGCAGGCCGAGTTTGAGTTACCAGAAGCCGAATCGCCAGTGCACGGGAAGGTGACCTTTCGGTCGTGGACCGACGCCGAGCTCCAACTGGACCCGGTCGAAGCCGCCATCGCAGGGATTCCGTCCAGCGTACCGCTGGAGCGCGCCAGCGAGATTCATCTGACCGACGCAGGCGGCGGGGCGCTGCAGTGGGTGCTGCATGCTCCGTCCACCAATTGGTCGCTGCAGGCCACCCTCTGGCCCGGCTCTTTACACCTCTTCGTGCACGATGCTGACGATGACGAGGAGCAGCTGTATCGAGCCAGAGCCACCCGCGACCAGGAGTACTACCGGCGAAAGTATCCGTTAGAGATCAAGTAGTCCGGCTGATGGCCTGCCGCGCCCGTCACCAGGTTTGGTGACGGGCGCTTCGTTGGCAGTCGACAAGTTTCCCGTGAGGAGCTGAATGGAACTGAAAGCGATGGAGCTTCCGTTGACCGGCTTCGGCGCTGCTGCAACACCGGCGCGGGTCGAGATCCTGACACTATCGCCGGTCGATCGGATCAAGCGAGCTGCACTGATTTTCGGAGCTGCTCTGCTCGGCGCCGCCATCGCAATTCCCATCCCACTAGTCCACTTCGTCCTGGTGCCGGCGGCGCTGATCCTCGGTGCCGCCTTTGCCTCTTGCGGCTGCGTCAGGGAGAAATCTTCCGGTCGGCGCGGGGCCGCTGCCCCTTCTGCTCTACGGAACAGAGCTTCACGGTGATGGGCCGCTTCCAGCTCCCGAAGAAGCTTTACTGCTCTTCCTGCCAGCGCCAGCTGATGCTCGACGAGCCTACCAGCGAACCGCCGCGCTACCCCACAGAAAGCCCGAGCCGAACGCCGTCATGACCAGGAGATCGCCCCGCTGAAGCCGGCCACCCCGGACGCATTCGTCCAGGGCGATCGGGATGGTGGCCGCGGTGGTGTTGCCATACCACATGATGTTGTTGTAGACCTGGTCGTCTCTCAGGCCGAGGTCCTTCTGCATGACTTCCGAGATCCGCAGATTGGCCTGATGGGCCAGGAGGAGGGAAAGGTTGTCCAGGGTTTGTCCGGTTGCGGCCAGTACGGCACGCACCGATTCCGGCATCCGTACCACGGCGTGACGGAAGACTTCTCTGCCGTCCATCTCCAGATACTGCCGACCCGTCTGCAAGTGCTCGGCCGACACCCTCGGGTGATACATGCACCCGGGGCTATCTACCCATAGCTTCTCCGCCAGCGCGCCCTCCGAGTGAAGATCGAACGCCAGGATTCCGCCGTCCTCGGACTCGCCGGGTCCGAGTACCACGGCGCCGGCACCATCGGCAAAGATGACCGCGATGTGGCGGCCTTCAGTCGACAGGTCCAGGCCTGTGGACTGGACCTCGGACCCAACCACCAGGATGTGGCGGAACTGGCCGGTCCGGATCCAGGCATCTGCCACCGAGAGCGCGTAGATGAAGCCGCTACACTGCGCGCGGACATCGAGCGCCGGGATGGTCGAGATTCCGAGCAGCCGCTGGAGATAGACGCCATTGCCCGGAGCAAAGTGGTCGGGGCTCGAGGTGGCATAGACGATCGCGTCCAGATCCCCGGCGGCAAGGCCGGCCATCTCCAGGGCCCGCTGGGTGGCACGGTGGGCGAGGTCGACTCCCGTCTCCCCCTCATTCACCCAATGGCGCTTCTGGATCCCGGTCCGGGTGCGAATCCACTCGTCGGTCGTGTCCATGAGCCGGGAGAGCTCGTCGTTGGTGACCACCCGGTCCGGCACGGCGAAACCGGTTCCCAGAAATCGGCTACGAGTCATTGGCTATCTTCACCCTGAAATCCGTCCTTCGCAATCCTGAAACGGCCGGAGCGCCGGAGGCCGGCACAGGCTCGGCTACATGGCTTCGCCACTACTTCAACACGAAGGACACGAAGGACACGAAGGACACGAAGCGAGGCAAGCCCAGTCCCTCTCGCCAGACGTTTTTTGTTCAACTGCACACCAATTAAGCTCGTTGGCAGCTAGCTCGGACTCAGATGGTGTGCTGTTGACCAAAAATTACCTGCGCGATCTCCGAGTATCACTTCGTGGCCTTCGTGTTCTTCGTGTCTTCGTGTTGAAGTAGTGGCCATCTCCTATTCCGCTACCAGCCCTGGATGCGCTGCGTGATACTGGGTCGCGCGCGCAGGGTTTGCCACTAACGGCGCCTACGGCGCATCGCTCCCGCGCCGGCAAGAACCCAGATCCACGCGATCCAGGCCGCTGTGAGCGGCCATCCCATACTGCGCCAGGTCTCCCAAACCAGCCCCACGGGCGTGAGCCACATGGGCCACCAATCGTCCGGCCGGAGGCGATGACGCTCGATCACCTGCACGGCCCCGAACCCGTCCCGTAGGCGGTGCAACACGGCCCCGCATCGGTCGCTACCTGCCTGAGTCCCGGGCACCCCGACCAGATTCCATACCATGCTGGTGGCACCCCAGCCATGGCTATCGCTCACCCCTACGACGAATCGATTTCGCGAACGCGCCACCTCGATGACCGAGTTGCGATCCATGCGAGTGATCTCGTTCGCCTTGGGAGCGGCGTTCACGATCTCGAATCCGTCGAGTCCGGCCGCTACCAGCGTGTCGAGCCGTCCCCAATGATTTCTCCGGTACTCGGGCAGCGAAGCGACCGAGAGGGCCCGGTAGGCGGAGTCGCTTACCCGCAGCAGGGTGAGCAGCGCGTCGAGTGAACCGTTGTAGCGGCTCCGATCGACCGGCAAGGAGTCGCCCAGCAACACGATGTGCGATCGCCAGGCACTCACCTCGATCCCGGGACAGAGAATCGGCGCGTCGCCCGTCGTCACTCGTGACTCGTGGCTCGTGACTACATTGTGATCAGTGATGAAGACGGCGTCGAATCCTGCCCGCTGGTGCCAGCGTCGATTGGCCTCGGCGTCGAACCCGCGCATCCAGGTGTTCTGCACGTCATGCGAGAGGTTGGTATGGCTGTGAAAATCCACGACGAGCTCGCCCGGCTCGACCCCGGCCAGAGCCAGCATCGGGCGGTGCCACACCGCCCCGGTGATCAGGAACGCGAGGAGCAGGACAAGAGATAGTGCGAGAGTACCCAGTTCCCTCATGAGCGAATGGGCGCGTCGCGGACCAAAGGCTCTCCAGCTCCGCCAGAGCAGGTACAGCAGCGCTAACCCGATGAGCAGTCCGCGGAGCCGGCTCATGCTGAGCATCGAAGCCCCGTCCCACAAGGTGAACAGCGGCGCCAGGACGAGGTACTCCGGAGGCGTTGCCAGATGGAGCCCGGGCGGCGCCGGGCCCGATACCGGATCAGACAGGGCCGGCACGCCGGTGAGGCCGGCCGCAACCAGAAGCAGCGTGAGCCCGATGGGCAGGGCAAAGCGTGCCCTCATGCTGGAACAATCGAAGGAGGTCTATGAGCCTGCCAGATGATCTGAATGAGGAGTTCCCTCTTGGAGATGGTACCGCCGAAATCGACGCAGTGGTCTACTGCCCGTACTGCGGCGAGATGAACGAGATCGCACTGGATCCGGGCAGCGGAAGTGTTCAGGAATACGTGGAGGACTGCCAGGTCTGTTGCCGGCCCTGGTTGGTCCGGGTCCGCTATGGCCCGGACGGGACCGCCGACGTTTCGCTCGCGGAGGAGGGGCTCGATTAAACGCCGCCGAACCAGGGGTAACCGCGATCTTCCCAGTAGCCGCCCGGGCGCTCGGAGGTGAACGTCACACCCGTCAAGTATTTGGTGAGCTTATACCCCAGCTTGATCGGGGAGTAGAGCCGGAGTGGAGCGCCGTGGTTCATCATCAGCGGCCGGTCGTTGTAGGCATAGGCCAGGATAGTCTGCGGATGCATGGCGCTCTTGAGATCCCACCCGTTGTAGTAATCGCTGTCGAACGAATCGAAACGGAGATACCGGGCCTGCTCGGTCGGGCGAACCATCGCTACGATGGTCGACAGGGGAACACCGGTCCAGGTGGCTACGGCAGTCCAGCCCTCGACGCAGTGGTGTTTCACGGTGTAGGTGACCCTGGGCATCGCCTCGATGGCGCTGCGAGTCAGCCGCAACGGCTTATGCACCAGGCCACCCACCTGCAAAGCCCAGTCTTTCAGGCTCGCGGGTGAAGGAAACGACCCGGTCTGGTTGTACGTGATCGAATAAGACGGGAAGTTTTCCATCTGGGTTCTGGCCGACACCGGATATTCCTTCGCCAGCCGGGTTGGCGACTGGAACACCTTCTCTCCCACCCAATCATTGATCCGACTAAAGGCCCTGAGCTTGGGCTCGAGGGTGGATCCCCCATCCCATCCGCATGCTGCCACGATCGCTGCCGGTCCAGCGACAGCTCCAAGCCGAAGGAAATCGCGCCGGGTGATGCCGGAAGGCTCAGTCATGGCTGGGAAATCTTCCCCGGTACCAACCAGTGATCATGCCTCGGAGCGATGCCGGATCCACCAGGAACACGAGACTCACGTGCAGCAGCGTGAAAGCGATGAACAGCCACACCGCCACGAAGTGCCAGTAGCGGGCAAGCTCGTAGCCACCAAACGCGCTCGTAAGCCAGGCGAGCTGCACCGGCTTGTAGATGGCAAAGCCGCTGAGAGCCGAGATGGCGCCGAGCACCACGATGAACGTGTAAGCCGCTTTCTGTAGCGCGTTGTGCTTGCCCTGGCTGGGATGATCCTTGCGGAGCTTCAGGTAGTACAGCTGCATCTGGACGGCAGGGCCAATGTCTCTCGGCCGAAACACGAGGGAGCGCCATTCTCCAGAGATCACGAGAAAGGCCAGATAGACCAGGCCGGTTATGACGAAGGGCCACGCGAGCAGGAAATGCCAGTTGAGCCCTCCGGCCAGCCAGCCGCCGAGTCGGGCCCAGTTGGGCACCGGGTGCCCGTCCAGTGGGTTGGGAACCGGCAGGAGGTCACCCCGGATCCCGAAGTGGGTGTACGCGTTGTAGATCTGCAGCCCGCTCGCGATCATGCCGACCAGGAACACGGCGTTGAGCCAATGAGCCAGGCGGACGAGGGCCCCATATCGCTTGACCAGGGGCGGCGGTCCGGAAACAGCTTGGTCCGAGAACGGCTCGGGGGTCGATGTCATGGTGTGAATTTATCAGCCGAGGTGTGCTGGTTCCAACGCCCCGAGGACCGTATGCTATAGCGTACCCTTGTCGAGGCTCTCGATGGGAGATCCGCTGGAGCGCCTTCAATCCAGTGTCGGGGCTGCGTACGAGATCGAGCGCGAGCTCGGACGTGGCGGGATGGCTACGGTATACCTCGCCCGGGACCTGCGCCATGGGCGCCCCGTCGCCCTCAAGCTGTTGCGTCCCGATCTGGCGGTGGCGCTCGGATCCGAACGGTTCCAGCGCGAAATCCATCTCGCCGCCGGCCTGCAACACCCCAATATCCTGACGGTGCTCGACTCCGGCGGATCAGGTGCTCTGCTGTGGTTCACCATGCCGTTCGTTCAGGGGGAGTCGCTTCGCTCCCACCTCGATCGCGAGCGACAGCTACCGGTGGACGAGGCGATACGCATTGCGTGCGAGGTGGCGGAGGCGCTGGGTTGCGCCCATAGCCAGGGCATCGTGCACCGTGACATCAAGCCGGGGAATATCCTGCTCTCCGGCGGCCATGCTCTGGTGACCGACTTCGGAATCGCCCATTCGGTCGACGACAAGACTGCCGACCGGCTCACCGAGAGCGGGATGATAGTAGGAACTCCTGCCTACATGAGCCCGGAGCAGGCCAGCGGTGAGCGGAACCTCGATAGCCGAACCGACATGTACGCGCTCGGCTGCGTGCTCTACGAGATGCTCGCGGGTGAGCCGCCTTTTACCGGCCCAACCGCTCAGTCTATCGCCGCGAAGCGGCTCACCGACCCGGTGCCTGCCGTCACTCGAGTGCGGGATACCGTGCCGGCCGGCGTCGGACGCGCGCTCACCCGGGCAATGGCCAAGGTGCCGGCCGACCGGTTTGCCAGCGCGACGGACTTTGCCGATGCGCTCCGCACAGGACTTTCGGACCGATCAGCCGTCCGGCCTCGTAAACGCTTCGGGTTCCAGTGGCCGATCGCCGGGGCGGCGGCGCTCCTGCTGCTTGCGGGTGTCTTCTATCTCAACCGCGGCGGCGGCCCCGGCGAGCCTGCCGGACCGATTCCCCTCGCCGTTCTTCCGTTCCGCACCTTCGGCGCCGCAGGCGATTCGAGCGTCCTGGCGATCGGCATTCCCGACGCCATCATCACCCGTCTCGCCGGCGTGCGTCAAATGCGCCTCCGTCCTACCAGCGCGGTCCTCCCTTATGCCGGTAAGGATGCCGACCCAGGTGAGATTGGGCGGGCGCTCGCGGTACGGTATCTACTCACCGGCACCGTGCAGGCCGCGGCCGATCGGCTTCGGGTGAGCGTTCAGCTCCTGCGCGCGGGCGACGGCTCACCATTGTGGGGATCTCACTACGACCTCGCCCGCAAGGATTTGCTCACCCTGCAGGACTCGATCGCCGAGCGCGTCAGCGCGAGCCTCGCGGTGCGCCTGAGCGCCGATGAGCACGACCGACTCTACCGGCGCTACACCGCGAACCCCGCCGCCTACGAATGGTATCTCAGAGGCCGTGCTCAGTTGGCTCGCGTCACGGAAGATGGAACCAGGGCCGCGCTCCAGTCGTTCGAGCGGGCTCTGGCGCTGGATTCGAAGTACGCCCTGGCCCAGGCCGGACTTGCCATGGCGAGCGCGGACATGCACCTGCGCTTCGCATCGGGGCCCGAGGTCAAGCTCTGGGGCGAGCGGGCCAAGGAGGAGGCAGCGCGCGCGCTGGCTCTTGACCCCAACCTGGCTGAAGCTCATCTAGCCAAGGCGGCGGTGAGCCGGAAGGCGGATTTCGATTGGGAAAGTACCCTCGAGGAGAGCGGACGTGCCCTCGCACTCAATCCGAACCTGGATGTGGCCCACTACTTCCGGGAGGCCGCGTTCTACCATCTCGGACTCTTCGACCTGGCCGAGCGGGAAGACCGAGAGGCCGTCGGCGTGGATCCCTCCGATCAGGTGGAACAGCTCCGAACCCGCGGAGTCGTGGCGTTTCTCCAGGGACGGTACCCCGAGGCCGTGAAGAACCTCGAAGCAGCCCGCCGAAGCAGCAGCCGGGCGTACACCGACTCGTATCTGGCCCAGGCCTACTACTACAACGGCGATTCGACCCGAGCCATTGCGACGCTGGATTCCCTCAGCCAGACGACTTCAGCACCTCCGGCGAACCGGGCCCGCGCCGCTCTGGCGAGCTTCCTGGCTCACCAGGGAGAGAAAGAAGAAGCGGAAGCGCTGATCGCGATGGTGGTCGGTAAGGAGGGCTATGTCGACCACCATGTGGCCTATAGCCTCGGAGCCGCCTACGCTCAGTTGGGTCAGCCGGAGCAGGCGGCGAGCTGGCTCACCAAGGCGATGGAGACCGGCTTTCCCTGTTATCCCTGGTTCGAGCGGGATCCGCTGCTCGACCCGGTGCGCCAGGATCCTCGGGTCAGGCAGGTACTGACGCAAGTCCGGCAATCGTGGGAAGCCGCCAAGAGCCGCTATTCGTAGCGAGTTGCCACCGGCACATCGAGCAGAGTGGCTGCGGCCTGCATGCCGCTGGTGAGGGCACCCGACACCGTTCCGTTGAGTCCGTCGCCGGCAAGTGCCTCGCCAGCCAGAAACAGCGTTCCAGCGACCGGCCTCCGCAAGGTCTCTCTGGCCGCGAGGGCGCCGACTCCGCCGTAACTGTAGGCTCCCCGGGAAAAGGGATCGGTCGACCAGTCGTGAGTGTACACCGCGCGAACCTGCGACTCGAGCGTGTTCACCGGCCGGCCGAAGATGCTCGCAGCCGACTGGAGAGCCAGTCGAGCCACCTCATCGTGAGTCCGTCCCGCCATCGCCTGGGCTCGGGGTCCGCCTATCCAGCCCGTGATAAAAGGGAGGCTCGGATGTGCGGTGGTCCACCACACCGGAAACGGCTGATCCCTTCCAATGACGAACGTTGATGGGGGGCAATTCGCTTCCACCCACCACGCGGCGTCGAACCGAAGATCGATCCGCCGGGCCGCTCCCATTTCCAGCGCTCCCAGCGCCTCGGGCCAGCCGGTAGGCAAGGGATCGAGGGCGATTGCCTTCAAGACGCCGAGGGGAACGGTCAGAATCGCCTGGGAGGCGGCGAGCTCAATCGTATTCTCATCTGACCCTCTGGCTTCGAGCACGACCCTGCCCGCCTGCCAGCGGAGCCGAGTCACCATGGTCTCCGTCTGCACCTGCACCAGATCCGGATCGAGCCGTGACCTGAGCGCGGACACCAGTCTGCCGTAGCCTCCCTCGAGCCGCACCACCTGCGGTCCATCTCTCGTCACCGCGGCTTGATTTTCGGCAAGAGCGGCGGTTCCGAAGCGTTGGAGATCGGCTGCATGGAATCCTTGGAGGTAGGCGGTCAGCACTTCGAGCTCGTCGGAGGTGAAATCGGTGGGGGCCAGCTGGCGGATCGCCTGGGCGACCGGGACATCACCCACTTTGGGGAGGGTCAGTTCGAGAAAGCGGTCCACCAGCGACTCAACCTCGGCATACCGATCTGTCTCGTCCCCATCTCCTCGCACGTGCTGCTCAGGCAATTCCTGGAGAGAGAGGTGAGCATCCTGAAGCACCTGGATCAAGTCTGCCGACTTGCCTTGAACGAACTCGGCGCCGAGCTCGATCGGATGCTGGCTGCCAGGGTCGAGCACCGTGTGAACCCGGCCGCCCAGCCGAGCGCGGGCTTCCAGGAGAATCACCCGTCGGCCGGCTTCGCCAAGGCGACCGGCCGCAGCCAAACCCGCCACTCCGCCGCCCACTACGATCACGTCGGAGCGCATGTTAGCCCATAGCCTTCTACTCGTACCGGAGCGCTACGATGGGGTCCAACATGGAAGCTTTGCGTGCGGGCCAGATGCCGAAGAAGAGTCCCACAGCCGCACTAAAGACGAATGCAATGGCGACCGACATCGGGGAGATGAGGGTGTTCCACTGCATCACTTTCGCCAGCAGGACTGCGGTGCCGATACCGAGGAGAATGCCGAGAATGCCGCCGAGCAGACACAGCGTAAGCGCCTCGATCAGAAACTGCATCATGATGTTGAGCCGGGTGGCCCCGAGCGCCTTCCGCACACCGATCTCACGAGTGCGCTCCGTGACTGATACCAGCATGATGTTCATGATGCCGATTCCGCCGACCAGCAAGCTCACCGCCGCAATGCTGGCCAGCAGACTGGTGAACACCTGAGTGGCCTGCTCCTGGGTGGCGAGCACATCCTGCTGATTCCGTATGGTGAAGTCGTTGTCGCCGCCTGGCCGGATCTTGTGCTCCCGCCGGAGGACCCGCTCCAGATCCACCATTCCTTGCTCGATTGGTACGCTGTCGGCCACCTGGACGGAAAACGTGCGGATTCGATTGCTGCCGAACACCCGATAGCGGGCCGTATTCAAAGGGATGAGGATCTGCTCGTCCGGGTTGCCAAACCCGCCGGCAGAGCCCTTTTCACTTAGCACACCGATGACTTCGAACGGAATTCCTCGGATCAGCAAGGTCTGGTGGATCATGCCGGCGGGATTGCCCCCCAGCATGCGGGGCACCGCGGCACCAAGCACGGCCATGCGCTGGCGAGCAGCATCCTCGCCGTCCGTAAACATGCGGCCATACGGGAGGGTGTAGTTCTTGACGTCGGTATAGTTGGCGGTTGTCCCGATGACGTTAACGTTGCTGTTCTGGTTGCCGTACTTGACCTGGAGCGACTGCTGCATCTCCGGCACCACGGCCTTGAGCAACGGTGCGTCTCGGCGGAGTGCATCGTAATCGTCGGTGCTCAGGATGGTGCGGTCGGTGATTCTGATGCCGCCCAGACTGGCTTGACCCGCCATCACCGTGAAGACGTTGGCGCCCAAGGCGGCGATCCGATCCTGGACCGCCTTCTGGGCACCACTTCCCAGGGCGACCATCGTGATGACTGCGCCCACGCCGATGATGATTCCGAGCATCGTCAGCACCGAGCGAAGCAGGTTGGCCCGGATCGACTGCAGTGCCACCGCGACCGTCTCACCGAGCAGCATCGCTAGGGCCTCGTGCGGGCGGCCGGCTGGGTGGTCTGTTGCTGCATCCCGGGGACTGCCCCACCACCAGTGACCCGATTGAAACGATCCTTCATGTCCTGCTGCGACTGGACCAGACTCGCGCTCGGCAGGACAAGCACCGAGTCGGAGTCCTTTAGTCCTAGCATCACCTCGCTGTAGTCCCCGTCGGTGAGGCCGGTTTGGATCCAGACCGGCGTCGGTTGGCCGTTACGCTTGACGAATACGATGTAGCGGGACCCTGGTCCTTGGGGTTGGCCTCTGCCGCTCCGGCCGCCGGCCCTCCGCCCTCCGGCCGGGCGAGTGGCGGCACCCAGTGAGGCGCGACCGTCAGGGGCGCCGGCCAGGGCTGAATCCCGGGGCCGGCCGCTCGCCGAATCCCGGCTCGTGGGCGCGGCGGCGGCGAGCTGCTTCTGGACAGCTTCGGGCGAGAGGCCGAGCACCGTCGCGGCCGATCCCACGTCCCGTTGAGTACGGAGCGCGGCATTGGGCACGGCGAGCACGCTGTCGCGACGGCCGACGTGGATCTCCACCTCGGAGTTCATCCCCGGCCGGAGCAATCCTTCCTCGTTGGCGATCCGCACCACGACCGGGAACATGGTGACGTTTTGGTTGGTCGTTGCCTGAGGCTCGATCTTGACCACCGTGCCCGGGAACGGCCGGTTGGGATAGGCATCCACCGTCACCGTGGCACGCTGGTCGGGCTGTACCTTACCAATGTCGGTTTCGTCGACCAGGGTCTGGACCTGAACCTGGCTGAGGTCGGCCATCTTGAGCAGCGTCGTCCCCCCGCTCACGTTCGAGGTTGCGGAAGCGATCACCGTTCCCCGCTCGACGTCCTTCTCCAGAATGGTCCCGGTAATGGGAGCCCGCACATCAGTGTCTTCCAGCTGGATGCGCGCGTTATCGACCGCGACCTGGTTGCTGACGACCTGGGAGCGCGCGTCGGCATAATCGAGCATGGCGCTGTCGTGCTCCTGCTCGGTGATGGATTGCGACTTGTAGAGCTCATCGGCCCTCCGCTTCTGACTGGTCGAGTTGGCCAGCTTTGCCTTGGCGACATCGAGGTTCGCCTGAGCCTGAGCCAGGCCATTGCGAGCATTGCGCGGGTCAACCTTGACCAATGACGCCCCCCGCTTCACCACCTGTCCCGTCTCCGCGTTCAGCTGCAGGATCTCGCCCGAGGCCTTGGACTTCACCTCGACCGTCGTATCGGGCTGGATGCTGCCCGAGGCCTGAGCGGAGACAACGATGTCGCGGCGCTCCACCGGGAGGGACTGA
>Ga0193723_1000540_pt1 | contig 14905 bp, 8 predicted proteins | sample H2m2metaG_FD_143042 | JGI IMG/M metagenome (GOLD analysis project Ga0193723, IMG submission 143042) | Soil microbial communities from a riparian zone of the East river system, Colorado, United States - H2m2 | ecosystem: Environmental > Terrestrial > Soil > Riparian zone | place: USA: East River... | reverse complement strand
TAATGCATATGTGCTGATCGCTGATGGAATTGAATCGGCGATGGACGTGGGCGGTTCCATTGTGATCTGGGGAGGATTGAAAGTTGCGGCGCGTCCGCCTGACCGGACTCATCCATATGGTCATGGCAAAGCCGAGCCGATTGCCGCAGTCATTGTTGCGATCGGCGTAGTAGCTGCCGCGCTTGGCCTAGCCATTCAAAGCGTGCGAGAAATCTTTCTTCCGCATCATGGACCTGCGCCTTACACGCTCGTGGTCCTGATCGTGGCTGTGATCGTGAAAGAAATTCTGTATCGATACGTCATTCGATTTGGCAGAAGTGTTGAAAGCACTGCTGTTCAGACCGACGCGTGGCATCACCGCACCGACGCGATGACTTCGATTGCTGCGTTCATCGGCATCTCTGTTGCCCTTATCGGTGGCGAGGCCTGGCAAAGCGCGGACGACTGGGCTGCGCTCTTCGCATGTGCGCTCATCGGCACGAATGGCTATCGTCTGTTGCGGCCGGCTTTGTTCGAAATCATGGACACAGCGCCGCGCGGCCCAATAGTGGATTCAGTTCGAAATGCTGCGGCTGCGGTCCCCGGAGTCATCGACGTCGAAAAATGCCTGATCCGCAAAATGGGGCTGGATTTTTATGTCGATCTTCACGTGGGAGTAAACGGGAGTATTTCCGTTCATGAAGGGCACGAGATTGCCCACCAAGTGAAAACAGCGATCCGGCAGAGGGATCCGCGCATTGCCGACGTGCTTGTCCATATCGAACCGGCCAAGGCCGTAACCTAGTCATCCTGGTTGCGCACCGAGGGGGAATCGTGCGCCTGGATCTACGTGCGCAATTCGCGAACAAGCGCGATGATCGCATTGGATAATCGCTCGCGTGCTCTTCCAATCTGACGGGCAAAGGAAATCAAGCGCCAAATCGCCGGCGGATTTTTTGCCACATAGAATGCGAGTCTGCCAAAGTTTGTCCTCTGCTCGCCTAAATCAAAGAGCACGCTCGCTGGCGCCGGCAGCGGTTGGCGTGGGGTATCACTGATCACGCGAAGCGAAAGCAGCGGAACGCCGTGCTCGGCGCAGGAACGCGCGATGAACTCCGTTTCCATATCCACAGCTACCGCGCCCGTCGTTCGCGCAATTCGACTTCGTTCCTCGCTGGAATCGATCATAGACGGAACAGTCAAAAGATTGGCGAAATGGATCGGGAGATTTGCGAGAGAATCAAGCGTCCCGCTCAGGTCAGCAGTCAAGAAATTTCTCGCGAGCAAGAGATCACCGACACGTAATTGATCGTCAAGCGCGCCTGCGAACCCTGCGCTGATCAAACAGTCGAGCTGTCGATCTTGGAGAAATCTCGCCATCCGCTGTCGGCAAACTTTTTCCCCGACACCTGTATGAAAGATTTCGACCAGATGATTGTTGATCTTGCCGGCGATCGTCGTGATCCCATTATTTCGACGTTTACTTCTGTTCTGAAGTAATCGCAAAAATCCTGAACTCTCCGCCGGTAAAGCGAATGTGACCGCGATCATCCCATGATGTGCTTTTTCGATAACGCTTAGTGTGGCGTTGCCGGCGTCTCGACGATTTGCACAACGAAGTTCTTCTTCTCTGAGCTCGATGTTACGCTTTCGTCAGGTGAGGGCGCCGATGAGATCTGTGTGCCTCCGGCTATGGAGGCGATCGCCGCGCGAAATCCCGTCTCGTGATTCGACGGAAGATCGACAAGAACGCTGAGGCGATTTTTGTCTGGAAGCCCTTTCGTCGCGGAACCCCCGAGTCGGCCAGCGATTGTGACGACTTCGTTGGCAACAGCGTCCAATCGTCCCGGCGTCGTTGGAATCGTAATCTGGCCCACACTAAACGGAGCAGGCGTCAACGTCGTCGCAGCGTGTTCGAGCGCTTTGGTTATCTGCTGCCTCATTTGCGCTTCCAGCAATGCCCGGTTCGGATTCTTCGTTTCGTGTCGTGCGATCAACCAAAGACCGATTCCAACATTGACGCCCATGAGAACGATAAACGCAGCGCCAACACGAAGCGCCATTTTCCGGCCGCGCGCAGAAACATCTACTTCGGCTGGGAGCAAAACCTCGCGAGAATCACCCTGCGTGCCCAGATGAATTTGCCGCGCTACCGCAAGCTCGCGTTGCAACTGCCGGTCGGAGATTAATTGCTCCTCCATCGCTGCGCGTTCCGCAGCCGACAATCTGCCGTCCAGATAATCGAAAAGCTTATCAGGATTCATTCGATGTTGCCGGAAGCGTGACGCCGGATATAGCGGCGTGCAATCGCGAACTACGCTATCTCGTAACCGATAGGGGCGTCCGACAGCGCTATTTACTCTTTCCTACGGTGGAAATACAGTCGCCCTCGTGGGCGAAGACCGTCAGGCGGGCGCGCAGACGCACAAACGCTGGTGGCGTCACCTGGTAGTGGCGGTTGCCGTCTGTGCGCTAATTCTCGCAATCTTTCATCGTCCAATTCTGTTAGCGCTCGGGCGGCAAATGGCCTTGCACTACGCCGCCAAAGAAAATTTGAAGGCCACTTTTCGTCTCGAAGGAAATGTCTTCACGAATCTAACGGTGCGAAATCTTCGTGCCTTCGCTGTTGGACCTTCGGGAATTGAATCGATCGATATCGACTATCTGTACATTGACTACAGTCTGTTTGGACTCGCGCGCCACGGTCTCTCTCATTTTCTGGATAATGTTGAAGCACGCTCGGCGCGGATTGTTTTGAATCCGGCCGAGGCGCCGGTTAGGCCGCGCCCCCCGAAGGCGAAAATGGAATTACCTTCGCTCTTTCCCGAACGGATTCGATTAACGGATGCAACACTGGTGATTAGAAACCAACCGCACGATTTTGTCGCCGAAGCTGTCGATCTTGATTTAAATCCCCGCACACCGGGTGACCTGCGGATTGAGAAATTGCAACTGCCCGCGGGAGACAGCTGGTCCAAAGTCTCGGGGCAAACTTCCTACGCAAACAAAAATCTCATTATCCGTGATCTGGTTCTGAGTGACCAGGAAAAGATCCGTCTTCTGAGCGTTGATGCATCCCATATTAGCGCGAAGACTCTTGCCATCAATCTCGACTGCGCAGTGGGCGGCGGCCAGCTCTCTGGGTGGATTACATTAAGCGAAACAAAGTCCTCCCTGGATACGAAAATGCACTTGGCCGCCGAAAACGTTGCCGTCGAGTCGCTGAACAAATTCCTGATCTTGCCGGAAGGATATCTCTCCGGCCGAATCGAACACCTCGGCCTGGATGGAACAGGCGCCATCGACGCTCCGCGCGCCTGGAACGGAACGATGTCTCTGCGGGTGAGTGATGTGCATCAGCGAGAAATCAGTTTCGATACAGGTGTCGTGGAAGTTTCTGCGAATCAGGGCAGAGCCATCCTTCGCTCAGCGGACCTCGTGCAAGGTCAAAACGAGTTTCACCTTCGCGGGACCGCCGACATGCCTGCTAATTTCAAAGATTTTGGTCGCAGTCCCGCAAGTTTGGAAATTGCCGGCACCGCCGCCGATCTCCAACAGCTAACAGCTGGACTAACTCAGCCGATAACTGGCAGGGCTCAGTTTGATGGCAGAATCGATATCGTTAACGCCCAAATTGAAGCAAATCTCAACGTCATGGCGGATTTGGTTGGGTTTTCGAACGGCACAATTGAAAAACTGAGCGCGACCGCGAAGGCTTCAAAAATAATCCCGCCGGCCGATGTCAAGAAGCCGTGGTTCTCGGATCTTCGCTTACGTTCAAACTTAAACATCTCTAACGCGCATTATCGAGATTGCGTGATCGACTCGGTGGAAGGGGCAATCGACGTCTTTGACGATGTCGTTAGCCTCGAGCCCTTGAATCTGCGGCGGAACCAGAATGAAGTAGTGGTCCGAGGCCAATACCGGTTGCCAGAAGAGATCGGCAAAGTTATTTCGCAACCAGCGGCTCTGGATTTTTCACTGAATGCGCCCGAAGCGGGCGATTTCTGGACATCGGATTCACTGGATAAACTCACTGGACCATTGCAAATCGCAGGCCAGATCACCTGGAAGCAACAGGTTGCGAGCGGCCAACTGTCGATCTTCGGATCGAACCTGAAGATGCGCGATTTGGTTTTCAAACAACTGAGTTCTCAGTCCTCAATCGCGAACAACGTGATTTATCTAAACGATCTCACCGCAAGTTTGAATGAACGCGATTTCGTTGGCGGGCACGGGAGTCTCGATCTGCGCGCTCCGTATCATTACACCGGAATCGCCTCTGCCAGCATCTCCAATCTGTCGACGCTTCGGCCGGTGCTTCGCGCCTTTGGCAATCAAAACGACCTGGCTGGCTCGTTCTCCTTCGACTGGGAAGGGAGTGGCAACGCGCAAACATTCAAAAATTCGGGGAAGCTGAAGCTCGTTCTCGAGAAAGGACGTTACGGCGATTTGCAGTCGCTCCGGGCCAATATCGACGCGACGTATTCGCCTGATGGTCTCGATGTGCCAATCATTTTTTTTGCCAGCAACAACATGGATTTTCAGGCAATCGCCCAAGCCAAAGGTGAAACGCTGGAGATTAGCAAGATTCAACTCGATCAAGGGGCGGCGAAATTTGCGGCCGGCTACGCTTCCATACCATTCGTGTGGCGAAATCTCGGCACGAGTGCATCGGTGTGCCCGCCCAACGGAAAAGTCGTCGCGAATTTTCAATCAGAGAATCTCGACATAAAGAAATTTTTCGAGGACGTCGGCGTCAAGCCGGTGACGTCCGGCATCTTGAATGTCAAGCTCGATGCGCAGGGAACGATTGCTGACTTAGACGCGCGCCTCGACCTTCAGATGCGCGATCTGCGGAGCGAGCAATTCCCAAAACTAGAGCCGGCGACGTTTGATCTGAGCGCGCAAGCAATACATGACCAACTGACCGTCTCCGGAAAGCTGCAACAGGCCCGGATTCAACCGCTGGAATTGAGCGCGAATCTGCCTTTTGACATTCCGAAAATTGCTCGCGCGCGAAAATTGCCGGACGAAACGCCGATTACGGGGAAGGCTCGCTTGCCACGCAGCTCAGTGAATTTTCTTCGGCAATTTATCCCCGCAGCGGCGCAACTCGACGGCGATCTTGGGCTCGATGTCGATGTGGGGGGAACGATCGGGCAACCTGTATTAAGCGGCTCCGGCGACATGACAATTAATGTGGCGCGGGCCAGTGATCCGACGCTGCCGGCGCTGAATAATTTCAAAGCCCGACTCAATTTCAGCGGCGATGCGCTGACGATTCAACAATTCGGTGGAGAACTTTCCGGAGGGAAATTCATAGTCACAGGCGGAGTGAAATTTCCGAAATTGACGCAGCCCATGGTCGATTTGCAGTTGAAGGCGGATAGTGCGCTGATCGCGCGCAATGACACACTTACGGCGCGTGCGAATGCAGACATTAAAGTGACGGGTCCATTCGCGAGCGCAAACGTCACCGGAGCCATTGCGATGACGAACAGTCACTTCTTGAAAACCATCGATCTAATTCCGATCGGCTTGCCGGGCAGACCGGCGCCGAAACCGCCCTCGGCGCGGCCGGAATTTTCTTTTCCGGAACCTCCGTTCCGGGATTGGAAATTTGATGTGGTAATTCGAACCAAAGATCCCGTCGATATCCGCGGCAATCTGGCGACCGGCGGGGCGATTGCCGATCTGAAGTTGACCGGAACCGGACTGCGGCCGGCATTGCAAGGTACGGTGCGGCTGGAAAATGTAGAAGCGACGTTGCCATTCAGCCGGCTCCAGGTTTCCTACGGGTTTCTCTATTTCGACCCGAGCGATTCAATGAATCCGCGGATTGATCTGCAGGGCACTTCGGTCATCCGAGATTACACGGTGCGGGTTTATGTTTATGGAACCTTGGATGCGCCGGAGACGATTTTCACGAGCCAACCGCCGCTGGCGCAGGAAGAAATCATTTCTTTGATCGCCACCGGCGTAACCAGGGCGGAATTGTCGGGAAACAGCAATGTTCTGGCCGGACGGGCCGGCATGTTGCTGGTGCAGCAACTTTACCGGAAAATTTTCAAAAAAGGCGAGTCGACCCAGAGTAATACAGTTTTTAATCGCCTGGATTTGGACGTGGGCACGGTCGATCCTCGAACCGGTCGGCAGCAAGTCAGCGGGCGCTTCAAGATCAACGATCAATTTGTCATCGTTGGTGATATAGGCGTCGGGGGCACCTATCGCGGGATGCTGAAATACTTAATTCGGTTTCGTTGAGATGTGGCGCAGGGTCCTTCTTTGTCTCGGAAGCGTGGCCCTTGGCGTAGAAGGTTTAGCCCAAAGCGCGGTCGATGTTGTCCGTCCCGAAGAAAGACAGAAGACTCAGCAAGCGATCGTTAAGAAGGAAGAAAAACGGGCGCAGCAGACGAGCGTTATCGAGTTTCGCGGCCAACAGGCTTTCAAGGAGAAGGAGCTGCGTTCGCAATTAAAGGAGGAGATCACGACGGTCGAGGATTATGGATTGAACCCGGCACGGGCGGACGATCTGGCGTTTTTCCTGGAAGTTTTCTACCGCAAACACGGTTACGCAAAAGTAAACGTGCATTATGTGATCGAGTCGCAAAATCGCGTGCGTCTCGATATCACGGAAGGGCCGCTCATGACGCTGGGCAAAGTGATCTTTGATGGAAACATAAAAGAACCAACCGACAAACTTTTCGAGTACGTCGTCGGGCCGACGCGCGAGCGGTATTCGAAGCTGCAGAAGAATTTACCCTTTGTTGCGGCTGATATGGAAGAAGGCGCTAACCTGGTCCACCGCTTGTATGTCGCGGAAGGTTTTCTGGACTCTGTTGTCGATCGACCGCGTTACATCTTTCGTGACCAAAGCAATCAAGTGGACGTGACTATTCCGATTCACGAAGGACGACAATATTTTTTTGGTATTACTTCATTTAGCGGGCGAACGATTTACGATTCGGAAACACTGCGTGGGCAAATGTCCGATCTCCTGCAGCAGCCTTACACGAATGCGCGTGTCGCCGATATCCCACGGCGAATAGAGGCATATTACAAGGCGCGTGGTTATTACGATGTGAAAGTCGAGGCGACGGCGGCGCCGGATGAGGCGGTGAATGGACGAATCCCGGTGCAAATCGTCATCGCAGCAGGACCGGTTTACCACTTTGACGGCGTAACTGTGAGCGGCCTCGCTCGGCTGCATCCCAGTTATGTCGTCAAACGTTTTAGCAGGTTGGAGGGCAAAACTTATAGCCCGGACGTTCTCGATGAACGATTTCGCACTCTCATGAAGACAGGACTCTTCAATATCCTGCAAATTAAACCGGTTCCTGTCGATGGACACCTGTTGCGGCTAGACATCTCAGCGGAGGAAGCCAAGAGCAAAGAGTTCGGTTTTTCCATCGGATACGGCACCTACGAGGGCGGAATTGTCGGTGTGCAATATCGCGACCGGGACCTTTTCGGTTATGGGCGGCCGCTCACGACTTCGATTGAGGTTTCACAACGCGGATATAGAGGCGAAATTTTGTATGAAGACCCATTTTTCCTTGATACCGATTTCGCCTTCAAGGCTCGTCTTGCCGCGATCAGATTTGATTTTGATGGCTACTCGAAATTTGACTTGGGCGGTCGAGTCGAACTTACCCGCAAAATTACAAAGCAAGACGAGGCCGGCCTGATCTTCTCCGTGCGGCATGTGAAAATAATCGATGCTGACATCAAGCCGAAATTCCTGGGCGACCAAAACTATTTTGTGAATACTCTGGGCTTCACAAATACACTCGATATGCGGGAGAGCCCGTTCGTGACGCCGCGCGGTTTCCTGATCAACAATACTCTGGATTTAGCGTCGAGTGCGTTCGGAAGCGACATCGAATTTATCCGAGGCACGATTCGGACAGGCTACTATCTTCCCTTTGGGCCAAAACCGCTTACACCCGGCGTGGTCGAAGATAAACCGGGCACTCCAATGCAGCGCTGGTTCCAACAGTCCTCGATCGCTTTCGGTGCCCGTGCCGGCATTATCCATTCGCTTACCGTCAGCGGGCCGGGGGAGGCAACGGCAATTCCGATTGACGAAAGGTTTTTTAACGGCGGGAGCGACACCGTGCGGAGCTTTGGTGAGCGGGATCTTGGTCCACACGACCACAGGGATCATCCACTCGGAGGTGAATTTTTTACGGTGTTTAACGTTGAGTACACCTTTCCGATCTTCGGCGAATTACAGGGTGCGGTTTTCACCGATGCGGGCAATTTGCTACCCACGTCGGAAGAACCTGGCCTCGACGATATGCGCTACGCTATCGGCGCGGGATTGCGTTATAAGTTACCGGTCGGCCCGATTCGACTTGACTACGGAGTCAATCCCGACCCGCACCCTCAAGAAGATTTCGGCGCGTTCCATTTCAGCTTCGGCTTTGCTTTTTGATTTCCGGATGTTTGAAGCAAGTTCACGTCCGCCCGGATGAAAGACCGACAATCGCTTGGCGATGTTCCGGCAGAGGAATTCCGGAAGCAGTTGCATGAACTCGCCGATTGGATTGCCGATTATCGGGAGCACATCGCCGAGCGGCAGATTGCTCCAAACGACAAGCCCGGAGCAATCCTGGCGCAGTTAGATCGAACGGCGCCGGAAACAGCTGCGCCGCTCGACGAAATCTTCGCTGATATCAAACGTATCATTGTTCCCGGCGTTGCGCACTGGGCCCATCCCCAGTTCATGAGCTACTTCGGCTGCACGACGACGAGTCCCGGCATTCTCGCTGAAATGATTACCGGCGCGCTAAATGTCAATGCCATGACCTGGCGGACGTCGCCCGCGGCAACCGAGCTCGAAACGCTGGTGCTCGATTGGCTCCGGCAATGGCTCGGTTTGTCTAACGAGTTCGAAGGGGTCGTTTACGATACGGCTTCAATTTCGACGATGCACGCGCTTGCCGCTGCGCGTGAACAAGCTGCCTCGAATACGCGGAAGTTCGGTTTGAGCGGGCGCGACTTGCCCACGTTTCGTATTTACACCTCGAATCAAGCGCATAGTTCGGTAGAAAAAGGGGCGATCGCAATCGGTATCGGCGAGGATAACGTTCAGCGTGTTCCGATAGATGCCGAATTCCGATTGGATGTATCAGCGTTGCGCGAGATGATCGCGTCTGATCTTCGCAAGAAGTTCAAACCTCTTGCCGTCGTTGCGACCGTTGGGACCACCTCAACAGCGAGTGTCGATCCAATTCCCGAGATCGCGCAGGTATGCCGGGAACACAAAATGTGGCTGCACGTCGATGGTGCCTACGGTGCCGGTCTCGCGCTTCTGCCGGAATGCAAGTGGGTGACCACAGGCTGGAGCGAAGCCGATTCTATCGTAATTAATCCGCACAAAATGCTTTTTGTTCCACTCGATTTCAGTGCGCTCTACCTGCGCGAGATCGGGCGCTTGCGCAGGCTCTTTACTCTGGTCCCCGAGTACCTGCATCTCCGCGATCCGGTCGGCGCCGAAATCAATTACATGGATTACGGCGTACAGCTTGGACGTCGTTTTCGCGCGCTCAAAGCGTGGGTCGTTTGGCGCGCATTCGGCCGTGAAGGACTGGCCGCGCGGATTCGGGACCATTTGCGACTGGCAAAACTTTTGATCGACTGGGTTCGTGACGACGAGCGCTTTGAATTATCAGCGCCCGTTGTCATGGGGGTCGTTTGTTTCCGTTATAAAGCCGGGGACGACGACGAAAAGCTCGACACGATCAACAGCAGGATTGTCGAGCGCATCAACGCCTCAGGGCGCGCATATCTCACGCAAACGAAATTACACGGTCGCACCGTTATGCGCATCGGTTTGGGGAACGTTCTCACGACCGAGCGACATTTGCGGAATGTGTGGGAACTCATTCAACAGACGGTTGAGGGATGCGCTCCGTTTGCCGCGCCGAAGGGCACTGCAGCGACCGGAGGCCGGTCGCGTCCATGACATTTGAGACGACACCCGGCACGGCGGGCAGGCTCAGGTCGTTTCTCCAGAAAAATATTTGGCGTGGTTGGAACGCGCCGTAAATTCTGCGGAGCAACGCGAATGGCTGAAAGGGTATTCAAACTATGATGACGCTTCTGCGCAGGCATCGGCAATGGCTCATGATCGTGATCGCGATTCTGGCAATTCCATTTGTCTTCTATTTCGTGCAAAAGCCGGATTACGGCGCGATGCGCTCCGATCAATTTGCTCGCGTTTACGATCGCAACATTTCGACGGTGGAAGCCCAGCAAAATGCGCGGTTGTTTGATCTGGCCCACGCCCTGGGCATGTCCGATTTTCTGCAAAGTTTGACCGCGGGAGCAAACAACCAGAACCAGGTTTATGTTCAATTCATTTTGAACTCGCTGATTTTGCGTCACGAGGCGACCCGACTTGGCATTCGTCCAACCTCCTCTGAAATCGCCGCTCGTGTCCGGGATTTGCCGGCGTTTCGTGGGGACGGCGGGTTCGATTTTAAGAAATTCAGCGATTTTGTGCAGAATGGCCTTTCGCCGAATGGTCTTGGGGAGGAGCACATCGAGCAATTAGTTCGCGACGAGCTTTCGTTGAAGCGAATCAAGCAGCTTCTGGCGGCGGGCGTCTCGGTACCGGAAGCAGAGATCAAGGCAAATTATGGACGGGCTTACGACAAATTGTCTGTCACCCTGATTCGATTGCGTCCGGCTGATTTCGAGAAAGAGATCAAAATTACCGATGACGACGTTCAGAAATATTATGAAGCGCACAAGGCCGAGCTCAAGAGCGAGGAAAAGCGGAAGGTCGAATTTGTCAGTCTTGCGTTGAGTGACGAGCAAAAGAAATTGACCGGGAAAGAGCGCATCGAGCCTCTGCAGAAACTCTCCGATCGCGCGAATGATTTCACCCAGGCGCTGCTGGAGAAGGGGGCGGATTTCAAGGACGCAGCCGGAAAGTTCCAATTGCCGGTTCAGGTAACAGGCGAATTCACGACGACAACTCCCGATTCAAAACTGAACGTCGATCCACAATTGGGCATGGCCGCTTTCAAGTTATCCGCACAAGAGCCGAACAGCGATCCAATCCAGGTGACAGATGGATTTTATATCATGCATCTCGCTGGGATCGTCGAGGCGCGTCCCTTCACGGTTGAAGAGGCGAAGCCGAAAATCGTGGACGCGATCAGGCGCTCTCGAATTCGGGAGCTGATGTCAACGAAAGGCGCCGAGCTTGTCCATCAACTCCGCGAAGAAACCAAGTCTGGTCAGCCGCTCGAGGCAGTGATTCAAAAAACAGGAGTAAAAGCGGAGAAAATCCCACCCTTTTCGCTCCTCGATGAAGCGTCGGAAGCGCAAAGCAAGGAGGAAAAGAAGGAGCCGCCCGAGCTTATGACAATCAAAGACGCAGTGGCATATCTCAACGCGGGCGAGATTAGCGACTTTCTTCCGTCCGAGGAGAATGGATTGATCGCCATTTTGGAAAAACGGGAGCCATCGGTGGACGCAAATAATGTCGCGAAGAAAGCGGCCTTTGAAAACCGTATGCTGAATAATAAACGGCAAATCGTTTTCTACGAATGGCTGCGCGACCGCCAACGCGAGGCCGGCGTCCAATTCGCAAAAGGGTAGGCGTTACAGTGACCCCGGACGATTTCGGGACAAATCCTTTGCCACATTCGATGGACCAATCACTTGATGAAATCTTTGATGACGCGAACGGCGATCTGGCCGTCGGCGATTTGGATAGCGCCGTCGAGAAATACCAGCGCTGTGTTGATCTTGATTCGGAATTCTTCGACGGTTGGCATGCCCTTGGGATGGCGCTGATGAAACTCGGCCGTTTTCCCGAAGCGATCGAAGCGGGAAAAAGAGCGGTCACGCTTCGGCCTAACGACCAAATCGGTTGGACGAGTCTGTCCCTGTTTTACAATCGCAACGGCGACATCAAAGAAGCCGAAGCCGCCGGCGCGAAGGCGAAGATTCTTTCCTGGGGCGGAAAAATTGCGAAAGAATAACGCAACGCCTGTCGTTGCAGGGCAAGGGCGTCGCTTGCCAACCCTTCGGAACGGCAACCGGGAGCGGTCGCCTGCAATTATCCAATGAAGAAATCGATGTTAGGAACGGATCACCAAATATTCACCCGCTTGTCCGGCGGGCGAACCATCGGACAGGTGTCAGGCAAATTAAACGCCTTCGCAAATTCGGGTATATCGGAGAGCGGTCCATTCACTCGATAACGCGCGGGCGAGTGTGGATCGGTGTTCAACCGCAACTTTAGGTCTTCGTCGCGCTGTTTGGCTTTCCAAATGGTGGCGTAGGATAGAAAAAAACGCTGCTCCGGCGTAAGACCATCGATTTTTTCGCGCGATTTTCCAGCGAGCGCTTTTTGCAGGGCGGCATAAGCCAGCTTGACCCCGCCGATGTCGGCGATGTTCTCGCCTTGGGTGAGCTCGCCATTGATGTGCGAACCAGGGAGCGGTTCGTATTCAGAATATTGCTGCACGACTGCTTGGGAACGCTCTTTGAACTTGGCCGCCGATTCGGGGGACCACCAATCACGAAGATTCCCGGCGGCGTCGAACTGCCTGCCCTGGTCATCGAAGCCATGAGTCATTTCGTGTCCGATGACGGCGCCAATCCCGCCGTAATTAATTGCGTCATCGGCGTCGGCGTAGAAGAACGGCGGCTGCAGAATTCCAGCCGGGAAAACGATCTCATTCATGTTCGGGTTGTAATACGCGTTCACCGTCGGCGGCGTCATGCCCCATTCGGTACGATCCACTGGTTTGCCGATTTTCTTAAGCTCGCGGTTGACCTCGAAATTTTCAGCGCGGATCGCGTTGAGGACGAATGGACCCCTATCGATCTTAAGCAGCGAATAATCGCGCCACTTATCGGGGTAGCCGATTTTGACTGTAAAAGCGGCGAGTTTTTTAAGCGCTTGCTGTTTTGTCGGTTCATCCATCCATTCGAGTGTTTTGATCCGATCACTGAGCGCTTCTTTCAGATTATTTACCAATTCCAGTGCCCGCGCTTTCGCTTCCGGCGGAAAATAATCGGCAACATAAAGTTTGCCGAGAGCCTCGCCTATGGCCCCATCGGTCGAAATAACCACGCGTTTCCAGCGCGGCTTGATTTGTTTCGTCCCACGAAGAACGCCGTCCTTGAAATTGAAATCCTCGTTTACGAAGTCTTTGGAAAGTTCCGGCGCGGTGGCGTTGACGAGATGCCAGCGCAGATACGTTTTCCAATCGTCGATCGGTGTGGAGACGAAAGCGGCGTTGGCCGCTTTGAAGAATTCCGGTTGCTGCACGTTGATGTCGCCCGGCGCAACCAGATTGATGCCTTTAAAATAATCCGCCCAATTCCAGTCGGACGTCAGCGCCTGGAGATCCTCCTGTCTCATTTTGTTGTAGTTCTTTTGCGGATCGCGGAGTTCGACGCGCGTGCGCGATGCCTGGGCGAGAAACGTTTCGAGCGCCATGATCTTTTTTGCGTCATCGGCAGCTTTCTCCGCGGGCTCGCCGAGTAGCGTCAGCATTTTCGTGACATGCTCGAGGTACGCGTCGCGCAACTTTTTCGAAGCTTCGTCCGTCTTCGTGTAATAGTCGCGATCAGGCAAACCGAGTCCGCCTTGGACGGCTTGGGAAATCTCCCGCGTACTGTCTTTGGCATCTTGGCCCGAACCGAATCCAAAAAATGCGTCGACACCGATCGTGTGTAGATGCGCGATTTCTTTTAGCAGATCATTGCGATCTTTTATTACGTCGATTCGTTTGAACTCATCCTGGATGGGCTGGATGCGCGCGGCATCGATCGTTTTCTCATCCATGCCGCTCGCATAATAGTCGCCGACTTTCTGAACATCAGGATTGGTCTTCGGATCGACATGACTACTCGCGGCTTTTGCCACGATCTCGTGCAGGGCATCATTGTTATGTTCGACGAGCTGATTAAAACTGCCCCAGCGCGAATATTCCGGTGGTATCTCCGTGTTTTTGATCCAACCCCCATTGGCGTACATAAAAAAATCGTCTTGCGGTTTCACGGACGTATCCATGTCCTTGGGATCGAGCGGCGGCGGGTTCTTCTCGATCTTGGGTGCCGATTGAGCATGCAAACTCATTACGCAAAAGATACAGGCGACAACGAGCAAAGTTGACTTAATCATCAGAGAAGGAACTAGAAAGCTCCACTCTTGTCCACAATTGGACGGCGGTGAAGAAAATCCCGATCTTTGCCCGAGCTACAACTGCTCGACTTTGTAGCCGCGGGCTTGCAGCAGTGCAATCACGCTGTTCGGCCCGGAAAAATGCAGCGCACCTGCGACGATTGCAGTCGGTTTGCCGGTTTTCAGTTCCGCTTCGATCCGCGGGATCCATTTGACATTTCGATCGTCAACCAAACGTGCCGCAATCCCCGGAGCCTCTTTCCGCGAACGTGCGTCCCCGGCCCAGAGGGTAGCGGTATCTCCATTTCGCCATGCTTTGCGCATCCGATCGATGTCGCCTGGACCAGTGTTGGAAGGCCGCAAGGCGTCACGCAGAAGAGTTTCGCTATCACGGTCTGACAATCCGCCAAGAACCGCTACATGCTCGTCAATTGACTCGAGGCCATCTATCTCTTTCCCCATCTTTCTGGCACCCGACACCAGGTAATCGTCCAAGCCGTGAGAAGTCGACATATTGCTGGAATTTCTCGTGTCGACGAGATGTTGGGCGATCCACCACGGCTTGTAACCAATGCTGGTATCGAAATCCGCGACCCTCGCCGGAGATTTTTTCGACCGATGATGTTCGATGCTGACCGTCGAAATATTCTCTCGAAGCCAGGCAAAAAGTTTAGGGTCAATCTTCGAGCGGATACTTTGTCCGGGTGGATATTTGCCGGCGGCGGCAAGTTTCTTTTCAAATTCCGGGCCGCGGTTTGGATCAAA
>Ga0193723_1000539_pt1 | contig 14937 bp, 12 predicted proteins | sample H2m2metaG_FD_143042 | JGI IMG/M metagenome (GOLD analysis project Ga0193723, IMG submission 143042) | Soil microbial communities from a riparian zone of the East river system, Colorado, United States - H2m2 | ecosystem: Environmental > Terrestrial > Soil > Riparian zone | place: USA: East River... | reverse complement strand
TCTCTTAATGTGGACACAGGCGAGATCAATCCGGGCTGGCCTATAGACGTGGGCGAGGTCGCGGTTTATAACGACACGACTTTTACACCATCCATACAAGCTCAACGGCCCGCACTTGGGATCGTGAACAACATCCTTTACGTGCCGTATGGCAGTCTCCTGGATTGTGGTGTTTACCATGGCTGGCTTGTAGGAGTGCCAATGAATAATCCGGGCGGCGTAATGGCATGGGCCACCGATGCGATTGGCGGTGCCATATGGGGAGTCGGCGGCGTCGCCAGCGATGGAAAAAACCCGTTCGTTACCACAGGCAACACCCACAATCCTCCCACCTGGGGCGGGGGCGAAGCCGTAATTCGCTTCCTACCCGGCCCCATTTTTACCGGCGACCCCAGCGATTATTGGGTGCCTCTCAATTGGCGCGATCTAGACATTCCCTGGGACTTCGATTTGGGCGGCTGCGGGCCGTTGCTGGTGGATGTTCCCGGCGCAACACCTTCTCATTTGGTGGTCGCGCTTGGCAAGGATACCCAGGGCTATTTGCTTAATCGCGATAACTTGGGAGGGATCAGTGTCCCTGTGGCACAGGCTGACGTATCTCCCGGCAACAGCATCATCCAGGCAGCCGTCACCTATCGAGCGCAGCTAGGCACCTATGTGGCTTTCCGCTCAACCAAGGAGAAGCTTTCGGCTTTTCGCATCACTGCAACAAACCCGCCCACGATTGTCAGCGCTTGGAGCGCTACAAGGAACAATGGCGGTTGCGGCTCGCCTTTCGTCACCACCACTGATGGCAGTAGTAACCCAATTGTCTGGGTAGTGGGTACTGCCGGATGGGGAATTGAAGGGGACCAGCAGTTACACGGCTATGATGGAGATACGGGAGCGGTTATTTACGCCGGTGGCGGCCCGAACGAACTCATCCCAGGCACGCATTCATATAGCACCACCGGCGTTGCGGCTCGGGGACGCATCTACATTGCCGGAGACAACAAGGTATACGCCTTTACCGTGCCAGCACCCACACCTACGCCGACACCTACTTTAACGCCAACACCTACTTCAACGCCGAGAGCTACTCCGACACCGAGGCCTCGCCCCAGCCCACCGCCTCGCCCGATCCCACCGCGCTGAAGTAACAACCATAACTCGCTGTCGCTGGCTTTTTTCTGCCCCTGCGTAAGCGAAACAGGCATGAGGATTTAATTAAATTGGCATATTGTGATTAGCATGTCGGATAAGTTCAGGGAGTTATTGTTCGCGGTGGGGCTATCCGCTCTTGCAGGGCTCGTCTTCTTTTTCACAACGAAGGCGACGATGCACGACTTTGATTACACGGCTCGAATTGCCTCGGCATTGTTGCATGGCCATCTTGGCCTCGACAGGCATCCCGGGTCGTGGCTGAACGAGTTGGTTCCGTTCGAGGGCAAATATTACTCAGTCTTCCCACTTGGCGCAGTTCTAAGCGTCCTCCCAGTCGCTCTTTTGCAGCAAGCAGGATGGATTCACAGTTTTCCTGCGCAAGTCTTGACAGCGTTGATCGCGGGACTGTGCGTGTTTTTCTTCTTTGGCTTGTCGAGCGTCGAAACCAAGTCACTTGCCCGACGCATTGTGCTGGCGCTGTTTCCCATCTTCGGCACGTGGACATGGTGTAACCTCGGATTCGGTGGGTCCTGGCAACTAGCGCTCGGTTTTGCGTTACTGGGAGAGGTAGGAGCGTTATATTTTACCCTGGTTCAACGATGTCCTTTCGTTGCCGGGGCCTTTTTCGCCCTGGCGTTCGGGAATCGCACAGAATTAATTCTCATCCTGCCAATTTTCCTTTATTTGTGGTTCACGAATCCCGATGGAAACGAGGCGATCGGGGTGACCAACATTTGGCAGCGACTCCGTAAAACAGCGCCTGCTTTAATGTCCTTTATGGTCGTACCGTTAGCTCTTGGGATTCTAACAGCGGAGTATAACTTCGCGCGGTTCCATTCTATCTTTGATTTTGGATATGCTCGAATCCCGCGCGTTCTCCAAGAGCCATGGTATCAGCATGGCTTATTTTCTCTCCATGCAATCCCGGGAAACATTTATCACATGCTTTTCAAAGGAATCGGCGACACCGTTCCCAAGTTTCCTTACATCCTACCATATGGATTTGGTTGTTCGATTTTCATAGCCAGTCCCTTCCTCTTCCTTATTTTTCGAGAAGGCGGAAAATACAAGATTGTAGCCTGGATCGCGATTGCGCTATTAACGGCAGCCCTCTGGTGTCACGGAAATCCCGGTGGCTGGCAGTTCTCTTACCGGTATGCGACGACCTTGCTACCCTGGATGTTTCTGCTGCTGGCTGGCAATGGTCCGCCAAAAGCATCTGCAATCGAGATTTCGCTTTTCATTGTTTCAGTGGCAATTAATGCGCTCGCCACGTATGAATTTCTTTGGACAAGAAACGTCCACCCGTAAATCGCTTGGGCCAAGGATACAGATTCCCATCTAACTCTGCCGAACCGGGATGTTAGCGCTGCTTTATCTGGCAATGATGCTAGTGCTGGGTGCATGTATTTGCCGGCGTTTATGCACCTTCAACTCACTGCTCCATTACGTTGCTGCCTCATTTCTGGTTGGACTCGTCTTATGTACGTGGACGACATACTTGTTGGCGCTTGCCTTTGCGTCATCCGCCAAGCCGCTGATTGGCGGGAATATCTTATTTTTTGCGCTTGCAGGTCTGGTGATCTACAGGCTTCGACCGCAATCCGTGTTCGATCCGAAACTGTCGGACTCTCGGCCGCCAGGCTCGGCACTCTGGGACACTGTTTTCGTTGGCTGCTTCCTGCTGATCGCTTGCTATCTAATGTTCGGGACTCTCTGGCTCAAGGATGGGAATGCGCGCATGGCGTTTGTCGTCTGGAACGATTTTGGTCCTAACCTATCGCTAATGCAGAGCTTCGCGATGGGACACAACTTTCCCACCGAATACCCTCACTTTATCGGCGAGCCCATTCGCTACCATTTCCTTTTCTGGTTCCAGGCAGGGAACCTAGAGTTCCTGGGCCTTAACATGGCTTGGGCTCTGAATCTTCTGAGTGTCCTCGCTCTCCTTGCAATGCTAGTTCTAATTATGACGCTTGGCGAGGTGCTGTTTTGTTCTCGCGCGGTAGGGCGTATCGGCGCGATGCTATTTTTCTTCCCGACTACGCTTTCTTATGTGGCATTTTTGTGTTCTCAGCGATCGCTATCCCAAGCATTCCATAATATCATTCATCTCAACCACTGGCTTGTCTCGGGTTACCCATATCCCGCGGAAAACGTAGGTACATGGTCGCTGAGCATTTTCTACGTGCAGAGGCACTTTCTCGTGGGGATCGGCATTTTGTTGCTCGCGTTGATCTTTCTGGTTGGCTTTCTTCAACTGCGATGGCGCAGAGGCTCTCCAGCTCCAGCAAGTGGCCAAATTGAAACAGCGAAAGTATCTGAGGCCGGGCAGGCGGTAACAAGAGCTGAAAATGTAGACGTCGAAATGTTCCGGTCACGGACCGAGACGGCAATCGAGTCCGGCGAAAAGTCCACGCGGCAACTGGCGGCCTTCGTCTTTACCGGATTATTACTGGGATTGCTTCCTTTATGGAACAGCGCCGCCTTCGCGACAGCCTTCGCCCTGGCGGGCGCGATGCTACTCCTCTTTCCCTATCGAACTTACATCCTCTCGCTTTTGATCACAGCGGCGATTGTCAGTCTACCACAACTCGCGTTTTTGTTTCTACGCAGTCAGGGACTCACACACGGAAGTTCAATTATCCACTGGGGCCTCGTGGTTGAAAATCCTACCCTGCTGCGCGTCTTATCCTATTTCTGCTTCACCTTTGGGGAAAAACTCCTGCTAGGACTAGCTGCGGTGATATTCTGCATGACACTGCCGCGAAGGCTATTCGTCGCACTGTTGATTCTGCCGATACTCGCGTTCAGCACACAGTTAAGCACTGACATTATCAACAATCATAAGTTTCTCTACATTTGGGTTCTTCTTCTCAATCTATTTGTCGCCTACACGATCTGGCGGGTCGGCAAGATACGTTGGGTAGGGAAGCCCGTGGCCATAGCTCTCCTGCTCGTTGTCACGTTTGGAGGCGCCATTGAGTGGTTCCGTATCCACAATGATACCATCATGGACGTGCCGTTTAAACAAAATCGCCTTTCGGACTGGCTACAGGCCAACACCAGCCCGAGGGATGTGTTCCTGACCGACAGATTTGTTATTCACCCGATTCTACTGAACGGTCGCCGCATCTTTTATGGCTGGCCGTATTTTGCCTGGTCACTAGGTTATTCGGTAAGCAACCGAGATACGCTATACGGCAAATTGTTCACCGAAAAGGACCCAGCCCACCTGATTCAGCTACTCAATGAAAACGGTATACGCTACGTGGCAATCGATAACGGCCTCCGCTCGGGTTACCTCAGGGGTAAACTGAACGAACCAGTGTTCAAGCGCGATTTTGAAACGGTGTTCGAAGATAAGGAGAATCGCTTTGGGGCTTTGATGATTTATCGTGTTCCTGATCGCATCCGTCACGACAGAGGCTCAGCCGGTCAGCTAGAGCCCCGAAACGGATGAGATAACTGATCAGAAAGCCCAACGACCCCAGACGAACAGGCTCGCGAACAGCCCGAAAAAGAGGAGCGACCAGATCGTGATAAGCGAGTACCAAAGGCGGTTCTGGGCCAGCAGCGCAAAGAGGATGAAAATAGGAAACATCATCAGCGTGTATCGTGGTATACTTAGGAGCCACGAGGCACTGGTAACGAGTAACCAGTTGCCGGTGATCCACATTGCGTATACGGGACGTAATCTGAACCAAGCCGCCACCGCGCAAATGAAGCCCAGAATAATGAAGTATAGTTCCTGTGCTCCGATCATCTCCGAGTCAGTTGGTTTCCAATGCTGAAGGACACCAATCGTTCCCCGAAGTCCGATCCAAGGCCATGAGGCTCGGATAGTAAAGAGCGCGTTTCGCGATGCCAAAAACGCGAACGGGGCCCCGCTAATCCTCCAGTTGATCAAAAGATATACTGCAAAACCGGCAGGCACGACTCCGATCCAAAGCCATCTCCAGTTCCAACGCCGTGTCGCCCAAAACTGGTGGGCTGCCTCGACCGCGAGCGTGGGAAGCAAAACGATGCCGTTGGCGCGGGTCATCCAAGAAAGCGCCCCAAGCAGCCCCGCCAGCCACCAACGCCCTCGTCGTGCGGCTAGCACCGAGCCAATCGCCAAGGCTAGGAAAAGACTCTCAGTGTAACAAACATGCAGAAAATACGCGGTCGGAAAAATCAAGAGAAACCAAACGGAACGAAGTGCGATTTCCTCGCGGTAATCAAGCGACACAAGTCTGCGCAAAAGAACTGCTGCAAAAAACAGGGCGATTCCCGAAACGATCAGTGCGGAAACCACATAATTACCGGCAATCCAAGCAACAAATCGGATGCACCAGGGGTAAAGCGGATACAACCATGCCTTCCATAAGCTATCACCGGTGTAGCCGAATTTGGCCAAGCGCAGATACTGGTCCGCGTCCCAGCGACTCCAAAGTTCGAGCCAACCATTGAACCCGATGATCCACTTGTTCGCGAGTATCTGATAGGCCTTTGTGCCAAAGATAAAAAATAACACGCTGCTAGCCATCACCCAGCCCACGACGATCCAATCCTCTCTAGGCAAAAAGCGCCACCACCGCTTTGGGCGCGGCACAACCAGCCCTTCGGTTGTCGCCTTCACATTCGCGCTTTGGTCACTCGTTTCCACCCAAATAATCTCTCAATCCAGGGAAATCCTTTTACTCGGTATCTATCGCAGCCGCGAGTCAAATAAGACACTCTTTCGCTTCAAATCGCCTTTTCGTTCCAAGTTCAGCAAGGGACGAATTCTTTCGCGCATTATATGTGCGCCCTGCTGAACCAAATCACCGCATGCACAATGATGCGGCGGGCTTCAACGCCTTCTTTCCAATGATTTCAGTCGTGCCACTGTTGCGATTTCCTCCAATTTTTGCTCCCCTTGAGGATTTTCACAGACGTGCGTTTCAATCAGAAAGCTTTGAAATTGAAAAGGCGAATGTTGTCGCTGCAGCGATTGAGTCTGTTGGCCTTCTAGAGTTTGAAGCCGGCGGTGACGGCGTCCTGATGAAACATGCGAACGGTATCGAGCGAGAGTTCGTCGAGATCTTTCCCTCCGAGTACCACGAGTTTTTTCAAAATCTCGTGGGGAACCGTGACGATATGGCAACGGCAGGCGGCAGCTTGAAAGACGTTAAGCACCTCACGAACGCTGGCCCAGAGAAGTTCAGCCTTTGGCAACTCGCGCAGTATATCGAGCGACTCCTTCATAATCGGCAAGGGATCGACCCCGGTATCGGCGATGCGGCCGGCGAAAACCGAAACGACCGCTGGGACGCTCGGATTTAGCGCGGCCGCGACCGACTTTACCTGACGTGGAGTTAGCAGTGCAGTAATATTTAACTTCACGCCCTCACCGGCTAGCTGCTCAATCAACGAGATAGACGATTCGCCACGCGTATTTGTAATCGGGATTTTAACGTACACATTGTCCTGCCATTGGTGAATCTTGAGCGCTTGCCGGCGCATCTCGGGAAAATCATCAGAGAAGACTTCAAACGAGATTGGCTTCGATTTGACTTCTCTTAGCACTGCTCGAGCAAAGGTCTCGTAATCGGTCAGGCCGACTTTGCGCATCAAAGTTGGATTGGTGGTAAGACCATGGATGTAGGGCTGGCGATAAAGGTCTGCGATGCCCTGGAGATCTGCGCCATCCGCGAAGATTTTTACCGGCAAATCCAGGACGCCTTGATTCATATCTTTGGAGATTATTGGAGGCTCAGTGAGGTACGCAAACAGTATCAGTGGCAGGCGTCGCGGAGAACAGCATTCACAGCGTCATTGAAGTTTGGGACTGTAAAGTCGGGCACCTCGCGCAAAGTTTCTTCGTAGCTGCGTTGAATGAAGATCGCTCGACAACCGGCCGCGCGCGCACAATCGACATCGCGCCACCGATCGCCAATAACGTAACTCGCGCCGAGATCAATTTTCAGTTCAGCTGCTGCTCGCAGGATCAAACCTGGTCGCGGCTTGCGGCAATCGCACGGCTCGCCGTAACGCTCGCCCGCGTGATAACAAATCTCGATGCGATCAAGGGATGGCAACGCCGACAGCATTTTCAAATTCATCGCTTCGACCGTTTCACGACGCTGTTTGCCTCGGCCGACGTCGGGCTGGTTGGTGATCACGACCAACAGGAAGTTCGCTGCTTTCAGCCGTGCACAGCCCGGAGCTACGTCGTCGTGGAGTTCGAAATCTTCGACACTGAACGGAGGATAGGGATGACCATTCCGGACAACAACCCGATTGAGTACCCCATCGCGATCAAGGAAGACTGCGCGTCGCGCTACTTCATGCTTTCCCATTTTGTCTCTGCCAGCTTTAGCCCGGGATGAGACACCCACAAGTGCCACACCACCGCTTGAAACGCTTCGGAGTGTGGCGTGACATTTGCGGGATTGACGGTAGGAATCACAATTGTCACGTCTGCAACCCGCGCAGTGTAACCTCCGTCGCGGCCGACGATCCCAAGAAGTGCGGTTCCCCGTTCCTTTGCCAGTTGCACGGCCGCCACCAAATTCGCACTGACATCCTTTTCCAGGCTGCCTCCGCCTACCGACAGAATAAGAAGCGCGTCTCTTTCATTGAGGCGACTTCCCTTAAGCCATTCGGCGAACACGGAATGCCATCCGTCATCGTTTGTGCGGGCGGTCAGTTCCGAGACATTATCCGTAGGCGCATAGCATTCCATCCCTGCGAGCTTTCGGAAATCATTCACCGCGTGAGACGCATTTGCCGCGCTGCCTCCGACCCCGAGAATAAAAAGCCGGCCGCCTCGCGCACGGACAGCTGCCAGGAGCTCCACCGCTTTTTCGCAAAGTGCCGTGTCGAGTTTCGAGATTATCTCAGTCGTCTCACGCAGGTATTCCTCAGAATAACTCATGGCAAAATGGTAGCTGGTTTGCCGCGCAGCAGGGAATCAAGTTCTGCGAGACCCTCGCGCGAGCCGATTTCATAGAAGCGTTGTTTCACTTCATACGCGGCCATTTGTTTCTCCGACACCAAGCGGGAGTAAACGTCCGCCAAATCAAACGGAACATTATTTGGGAATGGCGCGAAGACTGCCGCATTCAGGACAGCGATGCCGTAATCGATGTGACGCATTTCTGGTGTGCGCAGTTTCTTGTCATAGCGACGAATTTCCCCGGCCTCAAAACAGACGTTGCTGGTATCCCAGCGGCCTTCATTTTCGAGGATTGTCATTAAAGCGGTTTTTCCGCTCAGAACAAAAGCATCCACAATCGCGGAGTAATCAACCGGCATGTATGAGTCTCCGTAAATTACCAGAAAGCGTTCGTCGAGCATCGGAAGCGCCCGTTTCAGTGCGCCGCCGGTTCCTAGAAGAGTTGGGCCATCAAACGAGTAGACGATTTGAACACCGAGATTGCTTCCGTCGCCTAGTTTTGCCTTGATCATCTCGCCGAGATGGCCAACACAAAGCACTATTTTCCGAAGGCCATGAGCATGCAGCAGCCGTACTTGGTGTACCAGGAATGGTTCGCCTGCGACGCTCAACAGCGCTTTTGGCGTTTTGTCGGTCACAGGCCGAAGTCGCGTGGCAAGTCCGCCGGCGAGAATGGCCACAGGCCAGTTGGCCAGGTCAATCTCCTCGCCTTGCCCCTTCATTGAATTAGAATTTTGGTGCCTTCAGGTTCGAATCGGAAACGGATTTCCGTCAATCCTTTCTCGCCCATGGCATGGCGCAGCCGAGCTTTATCTTCGGCGTAAAACATGAGAAAGCCGCCGCCGCCGGCGCCGATTAATTTTCCGCCGAGCGCGCCATTAGCGATCGCGCAATCATAAAAGTCATTGATGCGCTCGTTGCTCATGCTCGCCGAACGTTCCTTTTTCCGCTGCCAGTGGACATTCATCAGCCGCGCGAACTCATGAAGATCGTTAGCTTCCAACGCGCCCTGAGTTTGCCGCCCCAGTTCTTTCACGAAGTGCAGGTTCTCGAGCATCGCCCTGTCGGACTCTGTGCTCTTATCGTGCTGTTCCCGCAAAATCTTTGAGGCCGACCGCGAGTAACCGGTAAAAAACAGCAACAAGTTGTCCTCCAAATCAAGGTACGCTTCCTCAGAAATCCTAAGAGGGGACGCCTGGACCTGGCCATCCGGCAGAAAGTGAAAACAAGTGATTCCGCCGTAGGCGGCAATGTATTGGTCTTGCTTGCCTATCGGTTCGCGCAGTTTTTCCAGTTCGATACAACAGGCTTGCTCGGCGAGCTCAGATGGATGAATAAGATTTTTGTGCAGCGCATGCAACGCCTTAAGCAGTGCGGTTGTAAAGCTGCCCGATGATCCGAGGCCGGTGCCGGCCGGAATATCGGCCATGCTGGCAATCTCCAAATTACGTTCCTGCACCCCCGTCAGCTTGAACGCTTCTCTTATGATCGGGTGCTCGATTTCGTCAATCGTTGATACTTCTTCCAGATGGGAATACTTCAGCAAAAAACCGTCCACAAACCGGCGGTGAACGGTGATGTAGACGTACTTGTCGATCGCGGCGGCTACAAGAAATCCGCCGTGCTTGCGATAATACGAAGGCAGATCAGTCCCGCCACCACCAAGCGAGATTCGCAATGGAGAACGCGTGATAATCATTGGGGACTCCCAAGATGAAAAGGTTAACCGGATTGTCCAGCCGACATGATGCCAACGCGAATACCGCGCGCCAGAAAATTGCAGTCTACGGGATCCGTGCCTTGCCCCATTCGTAGCTCAGCGTAATAACGTTTCGGTGAAAACCAAGACCTCCCTAACAAAAACCTGGTGACCGCCCGTGGTTGGAACGATCCAAAGAAGTGCACCTACAACAAAGGCGACTGCACGAGGTTTGGCGCTGGGTATTCTTCAGCCATAGAAATAGCGGCTAATGTTAAATTCAGATCGCAAAATCCCAGCCGTCGAGCGAGATCACATGGATCAGTCCATTACTCATGCCGATCGATGTCAATTTTTGTCTCTTTCGAACAAGGGCAGATCGTGCTGAGATTATCGACCCCGCAGAGCAGAACTGTGGGATCAACGGCTACAAGCTTTGCGCCAGAGTTGTGCCCGTAGAACCGCAGGCTCCAGCAAAACTTTCATTGAAGTGATGGCAGACGTGACGGTCTTCCGAGAAACTCCTCCCACTTCGCTCGCGTTTCCCGTGGAACATTCAAGTCGTCGTCCACTAACCACGATACCGTCGTAAGCGAATTTATCGTCACCGAGACGACAACCAGGGCGATAAACAGATATCGAAACCGGAATGCCGCATTGCCTTGCCGCAGAAAAAACAGGAAAGCGAAAACAAGGAAGGGGTAAAACTCAGCCGTGTAACGCTGAGCCAGTCCCATAAAGGACAAAATGAGAAAAACCTGCAGGAAAAAAATCGCCGCAATCGCGCGATCCACCCGAGGGGCACCGCCTCGCCGCAGCAACATCGCTACACCGGTCACCGCGCCGAATACCACCCACGATGAGCACCACAAGAGCGACGAATACGTCTCGGTGAAATACATAACATAAAGGTCTGGATAATCATAAATCTGCCGGTCTGCCTTTAAGAACGGGGGATCACGCTGGGGTTCAGGGTATCGCAAGAAGAAATAATCCGCAAAACTGTAAGGTACACGCTCAAGACGAAAGAGTCCGTACTTCAACGCGAACTCCCGCTGCTCCAGGTTGGTGGAGTAACGCATGGGCATCCCAGTAAGATCGCCGAACCGTGCGTAAGTAAGAAACAGGTAAAAGACGAACGCCGCTCCGAGCGGAAAAAAAAGGGCTGCGAGATTACGTACTGGATTCCTGCGGAATAAGCGAAGCGCGAGAACCGGCGCAATCAGAAGAAACGGCGCGCCGAAGGTCGCTCGAGATAGTAAAGCTGCGGCGGCACAAAAAGAGAAGGCAAGCAGCAAGTGAGTCACCGCAGATCCTTCCAGGTCTCGAGATCGCAACGCAAAATAAAGAGCGGCAAGCGACCAGGCGAGTCCCCAAATGATTGCTTCGTCATAGATGGAAAGATTTCCGAGAAGCAGAAGCAGCGGCGAGGCGAGCGCAAACCCAACCAGCGAAGTATTGCCGAGCCAATTCTGCCAGCGACTCGACAGTTGGGACGCGCGCAAGGCGATCCGAACAAGTCCGGCGAACGCGGCTAACGCGATCATTCCTGCGCAAAACCCAGAGATGCGCGACCAATGCCCTCGCCCGCCTGGATAGATATGATTTAGTGGAATGCGGAGGAAGGCCGGGAACGGTCCAAAGTACATGCGCGACTTACCGTTCACGACCATGACTTCGTGCTTGATCGCATCACCACCGACTCCGACATCGCCTCGAAGAAAGTGTTCCGCCTGCGAATCGTAGGCCTCGCCTAGCACCTCGTTGACGAAGACCTGGCGACCTCCGGTCATGGTGAATAGCCATAGAAGCACGCCCAGTACGAAAGCGACCGGCAGGAGATTTGGCGCTCGAGTTTCTTCGGCCATCGAAAGTAAGAACTACGTCTTAATATTGAGACGACAACATACGAGCTACTTGAACAAATCGACGTGAATCAGTGCACTAATCGTGGTGCCGGAGGTCGGCCTTTTTGGCTGCAGCAAACAAGTTCAAACCAAACTTGTGATACTTCAGTCGAATCTCACTCGGCTTGAAGCCGACGCGAACCAGCATCGGCCAGAGATCGCGTTTTCCGTAATACATTTTATGGTCGTCGATCTCCAGTTTCGGGCTAAAACCAAGCCGGAATGCGGATAATTCCAGAAATCGCTTCCCGACCCAAGTCGGGACATTGACCAGAAGCAGTCCCGAAGGTCTGAGTAAACGCCATGCAGACTGCAGAACGAACTGCGGCTCAACCAGGTGCTCCAAGACCGAGATAAGCATCACCACGTCCAGAGTTTCGCTTTCCAGTTTCGGAATGATCTCCTCGATCGTTCCTTGATAAAAAGTGAATCCCTCCCGGGTCTGCAGCTCGGGCGCGATCTGGAAATCTATGCCGATCCCTTGTTTTAATTTGGGTTCGAGCGCAACCAACTGCGTGGCGCGGTAGCCGCAGCCGAGCTCCAAGACTTCTAAATCGTTCCGTCCCGGCAGATGCCGGCGAATTGCTCGCTGCGACAGCCAGATTCCCAGCCGGTCGGCCAGCGTTAATCCGTGCTGCCCATAGCTTTCATGTACCCGCGGACTCACTGCCGAGACCTTGAGATGACGCGCTTTGCCATTTCCATGAGCAGCGTGAAGCAGAATGTCTGGAATCCAAGGATGACGAGCAACAGACCGAGAATGGCTGGATACGAGATAGCTTGCAGGTTCAGCCCGAGTTTCAAATACCGATAAACGAGATGCCCAAGGAGCACCAGACCGGCCAACATAAAGCCTGCCGACGCGATCATTCCACGATCGTACGTCACGAAGGTTTGCAACCGCTCAACGAATCGAGGTCGTAAGCCGTGCAGGACGCGGGCTAGCAGCCCAATCTGGATCGAGCTGTACCCCAGGGTCGTACACGTCACCCCGAGGAGCATCCAGTACAGACTAAACCCAATGGGTCCGATTCTCACCGGACCGGTCGCGAGACCTAGAGAAAGCAACAATCCAATCGCCATGAGTGCGATGCCGGGCTTGAGCAGGAATGAATCCGCCGCGTACAGCAGCATCACCTTCAAGTTCACCCAACCGGCCATCCACGATGATCGCCAGCCCACGCGACGATGGTGACTGAGGCGTCCCTCCCGATCTTTGTAAAACTTAATCGGCACTTCGGCGTTGGGGAGCTTCAACCGCGCAGCTTTCAGCACCATCTCGCTGGCGTATTCCCAGCCATCCGACGTAATATTGATTTTACGCAAAGCTTCACGAGTGACTCCTCGTATCCCGCAATGAATGTCGGAATAGTTGCTGCGATAAATGCGATTGAGAATCCAGTTGGTCAGAGGCGTGCCGAAGTAACGGTGCAATTTGGGCATCGCCCCCTTCTCGATACTGCCTCGAAAGCGGCTGCCCATGATAAACTCGGCGCCTTTGCGAAATTCCTCGATGAATGGAGCGATCTCACGAAAGTCGTAGGTCAAGTCCGCGTCGCCCATTAACATCCACTTTCCGCGCATGTACGGAATCGCGTCGATGTACGCGCGGCCAACCCCACGCTTCGGAGTGCGCAGAACCTCGCCGCCATGTTCGAGAACAATCCTGGGCGTATTATCGGTCGAACTGTCCACAATGAGGATCTGCCCCGTCACCCCGGCGCGTCTAAGACCTTCCTTGCACCACTCCAGGAACTCGCCCACGGTAATTTCCTCATTCATGGCAGGAATGACAATGCTTAATTCCACTTCGCCGGGGCTCGCGTCCTTCGGCAAAAGGTGCTCAATGCGATCCGGCGCCGGGATTTTTCCGGTTCCAAGCTGGCTGGTCATACGTTCTTAAAGGATCAGTTTCATCGGCCCGCAGATGAGTCGTTGATTTGCAACGCCGGCATGGCGCGCAGCGATACTCAGCGTCGAAATGAAGGCGATTGTCGGCTGAAATCAATCCTTCGCAAGCAACTTTGCCACGGAGCGCTTTGTTGCGTCCGGATTCGGACTTGCGCGTCTTATCGGAAACGCCTATTAGCTTTACCCTCATGGTTCATCACGTCGTTCTCTATAAACTCAAACCCGAGGTGACCCCTGCCCGCGTGGAGGCGATGATGATGAATACGCGCATGCAGCTGCTGAAAATTCCCGAGGTCTTGAACATTAAATGTGGGAAGCGGATCGACCCCGAATTGCCGTGGCCGTTCTTCATTGCCATCGATTTTGAGTCGATGGACAAGTACGCAATCTTCCGCGAAGACTCCATTTTCGTGAAATTCATGGAGGAAGTAATCAAGCCGAACACGGAAGATTCGCTGGACCTGGACTTCGAGATGGATCCGGGCAAGGACGTTCGCTTTTCGTGAATTGTGGCGGCAGTCGTGTCGGCTGCCCATTTTCGAAACCGCAGGCGACACGCCTGCCACTACAGGGTCCATTTTGAAAAACGCAAGCGGCAGGTCCCCCACAGGACGGACTCGCCGTGGCGAGTCTGCCACCCCAGCCATTGCTATTTTCGCGCGCAGCGGGTAATCATCCGATTTCGATGCGTCTCGGCTATCTTTACTCCCGGTATCCCGTGCTTTCGCAGACGTTTTGCGACGCGGAGATGCTGGCGCTGGAACGGCTCGGTTTCGAGCTTGAGATCGGTTCGGTCTATCCCCCGCTCACGAGCCTGCGGCACGAGCATATCGGCTGTTTGCGCGCGCCCATTCATTACGCGCCGCCGCAAGAAATCTTAAAGATTTCAGAAAAAAATGCGAAAACGGACGGCAAATGGCCGCGCAACCTGGTTGATCGCCACGAGCGAAAATATGGCCCGAGTGTCAAGGCGGAGCAACGCGCGCGCAATGCCCTTTACTTTGCCAACGATTTCAAGCGCCGCGGTGTCGATCATGTTCATGTTCACTTCGCGAATCGAGCGGCGCACACCGCGATGTTCCTGAAAGAGATTTCAGGGATTCCATTCAGCGTGACGGCGCATGGACAGGATTTCATGAAGGACCTTGGCAATGACGACCTGTTGCGGGAAATCTGCGCCGCCGCGGAGTTCGTTGCGGCCGAAACGGATTACAGCCGCGACCTGCTCCGCCAGCGCTGTCCGGATTCCCGAATTCACCGTGTTTATAACGGGATGGACCTTACGCGTTTTCCAGCGCCGAACGAAGAAGCGGCGGTTCCGAGCCGGACTGACATAGCGCCATCCCCGGTGCGCA
>Ga0193723_1000537_pt1 | contig 14959 bp, 16 predicted proteins | sample H2m2metaG_FD_143042 | JGI IMG/M metagenome (GOLD analysis project Ga0193723, IMG submission 143042) | Soil microbial communities from a riparian zone of the East river system, Colorado, United States - H2m2 | ecosystem: Environmental > Terrestrial > Soil > Riparian zone | place: USA: East River... | reverse complement strand
GGGGGCGTGGGCATCGCCAACACGTGCGCGCGGCTCGCGCAACTGTACGGAACCGGACACCGCTTCGAGCTGGGGAATGCCCCGGCGGGCGGCGCCGTGGCGACCGTCGAAATCCCCTACGTCGAGTATGCACACAGTCATCGTTGACGACGAGGCGCCGGCGCGGCGCCGGCTGCGCGGAGTGCTCCAGCAGATCCCGAGCATCACGCGGATCGACGAGTGTGCCAGCGGCCGTGAGGCGGTGGAGGCCCTGCGCCGCGGCACCCCGGATCTCGTCTTCCTCGACATCCAGATGCCGGATCTGGACGGCTTCGAGGTCGCCGCCGCGGCGAGTGAGGAGCAGGCGCCGGCGATCGTATTCGTGACCGCCTACGATCAGCACGCGCTGCGGGCCTTCGAGGTGCACGCCTTCGATTACCTGCTCAAGCCGTTCGACGACGAGCGCGTCGTGGCGACGGTGGAGCGGGCGGTCCAGTTCCTCGACTGGATCCAGCGCGGCGGCGCCGCTGCCGGAGCGCTGCGTGGTTTCGGAGATGTCACCGTGGATTTCGCCACGCATCAGGTGTACCGCGCGGGCCGCGCCGTCGACCTGCGGCCCAAGGAATACGCGCTGCTGGCCGCCCTGCTGCGTCGCGGGGGCCGAGTGGCGAGCCGGCTGGAGCTGCTGCAGGAGGTGTGGGGCTACGCGGAGGACGTGATGAGCCGGACGGTGGACACGCACGTCGCGATGCTGCGCCGCAAGCTCGAGCACGACCCCGCGCACCCGCGGCATATCGTCACCGTGCGGACGTTCGGCTATCGCATCGAGCGCTAGCGCGCCGCTTCGAACAACAAGGCGTCCGCGATGCGCTCGGCGATCGCAGCGGGTTCGCCGCCGTTGCGGTTGGTCAGGACGATCACGGTGAAGCGGCGGTCTGGGAAGCGCTGGATCGCGTTGCGAAACCCGCTCGTCTCGCCGGTGTGCCGCCAGCGTCGCTCGTTGCGGTACGTGTCCACGAACCAGCCAAAGCTGTAGGGCGGGATGATGGCGAGGCGGAGGGTCGCGGCGTCGACGAGCCCTTCCCCATATAGCGCCTGATCCCACCGCACCAGGTCGTCCACGTTCGTGTAGATGCCGCCGTCGCCGAGTGTCGCGCTGGTCACGCTCTGATCGGTGGCCGCGAACCCTCCCCCCGCTGAGCCGTCCTTCGGCGAGTACCCATAAGCGCGGTGGGGCACCGTATCCGCCCCCTCGACGTGCGCCACCGACGCGGTCATGCCCAGGGGCGCGAAGATCCGCGCGCGCAGGAATTCGGGGAACGAGACGCCGGATACGCGCTCTACGATGAGCCCGAGCAGAACGTACCCGGAGTTGCTGTACCGATACGTGCTCCCCGCGGGGAAGTAGAGTGTGTCCTTGCGGGCGAGTAGCGCGAGCACGTCGCGATCGCTGACTTGCACCGTCTGGGAGTCCGGGATCAGATCCTCGTAGTCCGGCAGGCCCGACGTGTGGTTCAACAGGTGGAGCAGCGTGACGCGCTCGGCCGCGGCAGGCAGCTCGGGAAGAATCTCGCGCACCGGCTGGTCGTAGCGGACCTTCCCATCACGCGCCAACAGCATGATGGCCATCGCGGTGAACTGCTTCGAGACCGAGGCGAGTCGGTAGTCGGTTTCGGGTGTCGCCGCGACGTGGCGCTCCAGATCCGCCATCCCGTAGGCGCGACGCAGGATCACGCGGCCGTTCTCGATCACGATCACACTGGCACCCGGCATGGCGGGACCCGCGTACTCGGCGAGCAGCGCGTCGATCGCGATCGCGGGGTGGCTGCGGCCGCCGCCCCCCCCCGTGGCGCAGCCGACGAGGAAGCTCAGCAACAGGGCGGCGGCCACCTGGTCACCGGTCATGGCTTCATCCATTCCTTCCACGTGGCTTCGGCCGCCCCGATGGTCAGGTGCTGTTGATGACGGACGAGTGGCATCCGGAGGAGCAGCGGCTCGAGGCTCAGCCTTTCGAGGGTGGCCACCGGCCGGCCCAGCTCGGCGAAGCGGCGCGAGTCGCGGTCGACGAGTGCCTGCAGGCCAAACTTGTCGGCGAATCGACGCAGCTCTCCGGGTGAGGCCGCGCGCTCGTTCAGGTCCACGAAATGCACCTTGACCCGCCGCTCCGCGAAGAAGCGCAAGGCCGCGCGCGTGTCGGCGCTCTTTCGGACACCGAAGATCTGCACCTCCATGCCGGACCTTAATGGTACATATTCCTCGCTCCCCGGCGAGGTGCGATGACCCCCCGATCGAAGGTCGTTTGCGCGGCCATCCTGTTCTCGACGGGCGGCGCCGCCATCAAGTGGTGTGGCTTCGACGGCTGGCAGCTCGCCGCCTTCCGGGCCGCCATCGCTCTCACCACCATCCTGCTACTCGTTCCCGAAGCCCGGCGTGGCTGGTCGTGGCGCACGGCACTGGTGGGATGCGCCTACGCCGCGACGACGCTGCTGTATGTGCAGGCGAACAAGCACACCACGGCGGCGAGCACGATCTTCCTGCAATCGACCAGCCCGCTCTTCATCCTCGTGCTCGCGCCGTGGCTCCTGGGCGAGCATGCGACGCGTCGCGACCTATGGCAGATGGGCATGATGGGACTGGGGCTGGTGTTGTTCTTCTTCGGGCTCGATCAACCGTCCGCGACGGCGCCCGATCCCCTGCTCGGCGACATCCTGGCGGCGTGCTGCGCGGTGACCTGGGCGTTCACGATCATCGGCTACCGCTGGATCGTGGCGCGCGGCGGGTCGGTCGCCACAGCGGCGGCGTCGGGGAACCTGACCGCGTGCCTGGTGGCGCTGGTGATGGCGCAGCCGCTCGCGACAGGGCGCCCGGTGGATTGGGCGGTAGTCGTATTCCTCGGCGTCTGCCAGCTCGGCGTCCCGTACGTATTCCTGACCCGGGCCATCCCGCGGCTGCGCGCGCTCGAGGTCGCGTTGTTCTTGCTGATCGAGCCGGTCTTGAATCCGATCTGGGCGTGGCTCGTGCACGGTGAGCGGCCCGGGCCCGCGACGCTCGTCGGCGGCGGGTTGATTCTGGGAGCGACGGTCGTACGGTCGCTGCTCGATGCGCGGGTCGCGGCGGCCTAGATTACAGCCCTCATGTCCGCCTCCCGCTCGCGCCTCGGCGTCATTTTCTTCACGGTCCTGATCGACTTGATTGGGTTCGGGATCGTGCTGCCGATCCTGCCCATGTACGCGCAGCGCTTCGGCGCGCACGGCATCGGATACGGCGCGCTCATCTTCGTCTTTTCGGCGATGCAGTTTCTGGCGACGGCGCTGCTGGGCCGAGTGTCGGACCGGATCGGCCGCCGGCCGATCTTGCTCACGACGATGCTCATCAACGCGGCAGGCTACATCCTGTTCGCGTTCGCGCCGTCGTACTGGTGGCTCTTCGTCGCCCGGGTGATTTCTGGATGCGCGAGCGGCAACATCTCGGCGGCGCAGGCATACGTCGCCGACATCACGACGCCGGCCGAACGCTCGCGCGGGATGGGGCTGATCGGCGCGGCGTTCGGGATCGGCTTCGTGCTTGGCCCGTTGATCGGAGGCCTCGCCGACCACTACATCGGACACTTGGCGCCTGGCCTGATCGCGGCGGGATTGTCCATCATCAATTTCTTCTCGGCGAGCGCCATCCTGCGCGAGTCCCTCGCCGCCGAGCACCGTACCACGCGGCCCCTGTTCGACTTCGGGCACATGATCGAGGCGCTGGCGCGTAGGCAGCTGCGTCCCCTCATGCTCGTGTGGCTGCTCGCACCGTTCGCGTTCTCGGGCTACACGGTGGTACTCCCACTCCACGCCGCCAAGGTATTCTCCTGGGGCGCGAAGGATCTGGGATGGCTGTTCGTCGTGATCGGTGTGATCGCGGCGCTGGTGCAGGGGTTTCTCTACGGCCGGATCGAGAAACGTACGGGCGCGCGGGCCCTCCTCATTCTCGGCCTGTTCGGCATGGCCGTGAGTATCGCCGCTTTGCCGTACGCCGGCAGCGGCTTGCTCGTGTACGCGTGGACGGTGCCGCTCGCGTTCTCGAATAGCCTCTTCTCGCCTGCTGCGTCGGGGTTGGTGTCCATCTACGCCGACGCCACGGAGCAGGGAACGATCCTCGGAGCCGCGCAGGCCTTCGCCGCGTTGGGCCGCAGCTTCGGTCCCCTGGCGGCGGGATGGGCCTACGATGGACTCGGGTCGCGGACCGCATTCTTCCTGGCAGGCGGCGTGATGCTGGTCGGGGGCCTCATCAGCCTCGGGCTCGGCTCCGTAAGTCACGCTCCGACAAGGGCCCCCGAAGCGGCTTAACGGCCGACCGGACCAGCCGTCCAACACCCGGACGACTTCCAGGAGCTGTCGATGCGTAAGCACATGACGGTAGCGCTCGCCGCGATGTTGGTGGCGGCGGGCTGTAGCCAGGACCCAACCGGCGTGTCCAGCAGCGAGTTGGTGCTGGCACAGGGTGCCCAGGTGATTGCACAAGACGTGGCCGCCACCACGGGTGCCAACGTTGAAGGGTGGTGGCAGCGCCTGCGCGACACCCTCCGTACCACGGACGATCCCGAGGCCCGCGCCTTCCTCGACTCAGCCGCCGCGTACCGCGACTCGGCCCGTGCGGCCCTCGCAGCGGGCGACACCACCACGGCGCGCAGTTACCGGCGCCTCGCGTTCCGGTCCGTGCTCGCCGCCGTGATCGAGATCTTCCCCAACGCTCCAGAGCGGACCGGGCTCGCGGTCGATCAGGCGATCGTCCGGATCGAGCGGTACCTGGGTGGGCGCGACGCGCCGCGGATCCGGGCCATCCTCGGCCATGTGACGGGGCTACGCGCGTCGGCTGATTCGGCGTTCGCAGCCGGCGACAAGGTCACGGCGCTGGCGCTGAACCTGCGGGGCATGCAGATCCTGCATCGGTTGGTGGAGCGCATTCGTGATGCGCGAGAGGATCATGACGAGGTGGCGGACGCCGAGATGCAGGCGGTGAACTACTAGACGTCTAGACGTCGAGACGTCTAGGCGTTGAGGGGTCGGGACAGACTTGTCCCGGCCCCTCGTCTTTCTATGCCCCAGACCTCTTCAGCCCCTGGCTGGTGCCCGCACGTCCGCCGGCTGCCAGATGCTGATCTTGCGCGTCTCCGGCATCAGGAACAGGCCGAGCACGAACGCGACGGCCGGGACGATGATGGGGTACATCAGCGCCGAGCCCAGATTCCCGTTGCTGTGCAGATACGCCGACGTGGTGATGATCGGCACCAATCCGCCGCCCCAGCCGTTGCCGATGTGGTACGGGACCGACACCGACGTGTAGCGGATGCGGGCGGGGAAGTACTCGGCGAGGAACGCGCCGATCGGACCGTACACCATGCCGACGTACGAGACCATAATCGCCACGATCAAGACCGCCAACGGATAGTTGGTGTTGGCCGGGTCCGCGGCCTTGCCGAGCGCCGTGTAGAGCGGGTAGTAGGTGACCGCCGCGAGGAAGAAGCCGGCGAGGATGATCGGCTTCCGGCCGATCTTGTCCGAGAGCCATCCGAACAGGATCAGCGACGGCGTGGCGATGAGGAGGGCGATGCCCGTGATCACGGCCGGCGTCAGCGTGTCCGGCTTGCGGATCTGCTGGAGGAAATAGAGCGCCCAAAATTGGCCGCTGTACCACACGACGCCCTCGCCCAGCACGATGATGCTGGCGATCACCACGTACTTCAGATTCTCGCCCATGAACGCTTCGCGCCAGGGATTGGTCGCGGTCTGGCCCTTGGCTTTGATCGCCTGGAAGATCGGGGTCTCCTGGAGCTTGAGCCGGATGTAGATGGCGATCGCGACCATCACGAGCGAGAGCAGGAAGGGAATCCGCCACCCCCACGCGGCCCACTTCTCCGGGCCCAACCACTCGCGTGTGCCAACGATGACGGCCAGCGACACCACGATGCCGAGTGTGGGCGACGTCTGCAACCAGCCGGTGTAGTAGCCCCGCTTCGCGTCGGGGACGTGCTCGGCGACGTAGGTGATGGCGCCCCCGTACTCCCCGCCCAGGCAGAGGCCCTGGATCAGTCGTAGGAAAAACAGAATGAATGCTGCGGCCACGCCGATAGTGGCGTAGCTCGGGACGACGCCGATCAAGGCCGTGGAGATGCCCATGCCGCTGAGGGTGATGAGAAACGTGTACTTACGCCCTACCAGATCGCCGATGCGGCCGAAGACGAAGGCGCCGAGCGGGCGGATGAGGAAGCCCACGGAGAAGATCGCCACCGTGCTGAGAAACGCGGCCACCGGGTCCGCCTTCGAGAAGAACTGGACCGACAGGATCGCGGCCAGGCTCCCGAAGATGTAGAAGTCGTACCACTCGATGACGTTGCCAACTGCCGCAGCGATGACAACCCGGCGGAGTTCCTGGGTGGTGAGACTGGGCGCCGTCATGACCCCCCCTCTAGTTGGCGGTTATGGTTGTGGTTCCAGTGTCCGGCTGAAACGAAACCCTGTCAAGTACGGTCGCCCGCGCCGCCGGCGACGAGCCCTTTGGCACGCCACTTCTCGAAGATCGCCTTTACCTGCTTGTGCGCTTCATCGAGCGCTTGTGCCGGCGGCATCCGCCCAGTCGCGGCGTTCGCGAACATCGTCGGCAGCACGAAGGTATCGAACACCTCGGATTCCGCCGGGTTGGCCGGTCCCGGATGTCCGATGTTGGTCGCCCACTGCAGCGCCGTGCTGATCGGACGGAGCTTGGTCGGCGGGTTCGACCCGAACGGATCGTTCGCCGTGGCCTGGTCCAGCCAGCGATTGCCCGCCGCGGGCTTCTGCGCCAGCGGCGTGCCCGGATCGGCCAGGGATCCGGGGTAGGCGGGGAAATTGTACAGCTTGCTCCCCATCACGGCGTCGCGGTAATGCGCGATCAGATCGAGCAGGAACCGCTTCGCCACGTCGGGGCTCTGCGCGAACTTCCAGATGGCGTAGATCCCCATCACGTGCTCGCTCGCCCACCCCGTCCCGCGTGGTCCTTTCAGCGCGGGGACGAAGAAGATGTCGTCCGCCACCGGGAGGCTGTTGGTCTGCGCCGTGCGATAGGCGGAGATGGAATTGAGGATGTAAGAGGTCTGGCGGGCATTCAGCGCCTGGTTGTTCGAGGCGGCGTTCCAGCTCAGCACCGCCGGGTTCATCCCGGCCTGAAAGAGGCGCGATGCGAAGGTCAGGGCCTCGAGCGCCTGGTCGGATTTCAGGACTACGTTCTCGTTGGCGTCCTGGATCGAGCCGTCGTGCGACCACAGCATCGCGCGGCACGCCATGTTGGTGTCGAGCTCCTGTGACAGCCCGATGCCGATCGGAATCTGGATCTCCGGATGCTTCGCTTTGATCTGCGGTCCCGCCGTGACGAGATCCTCCCACGTGACGGGCCCGTCGGGCATGCCGATCTCGGTCCAGACGCTCTTCAGGTAGTCGCCGGGATCGGGCACGTAGTTGTCGCTGAAACCGAACCACTTCCGCGTCACCGGGTTGTAGGTGCTGCGCTTGCAGAGGTCTACCAACGGCCCGTGCTGGTGCTCGGCCTCCTTCACGACATCCTTCATGTCGAGTACCTGCGGCTCGAACGCCCCCGGAGGCGACAGGAACTGAAACAGGTCGTGACCCTGCTGGGCCGCGACCTCGGCGTTGGCCCGCGTCGTCAGGTCGGCTAGGGCGATGTGGTCCACGGTTACGTCCACGCCTTTGGCGGTGCCCCAGTCTTTCGCGTACTTGTCGAACCAGGCGTCGTAGGCGGGGACGAAGTGGCTCCACTGGATGATCTTGAGCGTTTTCTGTTCGCGCTTGATCCAGAGGGTGGGTCCCCCCAAGGCGGCGGCCGCCGCCGCCGCCGCACCCGTCCTCGTGACGAACTCCCGTCGATCCATTCCCTTCCGCTTGGCCATGGACCTACCCTCCGTTCGCTGAGATGACAGGCTCGACGGCGGAGCGCACGACGCTCCGCCGTGAGCCTTCTAAATCCCCTGCTTGGTTCAGATCGTGTACTGCGTGCTCAGCGCGATCTGCGACGCCTTCCTCTTGCCGTTGTTCCAGGTGGTGTTCGCCCCGAAGTACTCGAGCCCGACGGCGTAGCGTCCGGCGCGGAACCGGAGCATCCCGGCGACGTCCTGGTTCTTGAAGCGGGCGGCCCCAGCCGCTGCGGGCAGGCCCGGCGACTTCGCCTCGTCCGGGTCGTCGAGGCCGTAGAACGCCGAGAGGCTCCAGTGCGGGTTGATCTCGTATCCGCCCTGTACCCACGCGCCCCAGCCCCTGACGTTGCCCTGCTGCGAGATGTGCGCGAACTGCTGGCCGATGGCCTTACCCGTGTAGAAGTTGCCGTGCAGGGTGGCCTTACCGGCCGTCACGTTGGCACCAACCTCGACCGCCGTGCCCGTCAGGTTGTTGCCGGCGACGCCGGTCCCGGTCGTGTCCTTCCAATCGACGTGGCCGACGACGTACGCGGTCCAGCTGAGGTTTGGCTTCCGCTTGCCGAAGTTGAGGCGCGCTTCGAGCTGCGGCATCCCCGACGCCTCGCCGGTGCCGATGACGTTGCCAACATCACCGGCGGCGGCCGGCCCCGAGCCCTCGAACGCCGCGAGCTGCAGCTGGATGGCGAGCGGCTTGCCCGGCGCGAGGTCGTGATACAGGAAGATGCCCGGGTAGCGCCAGCCGATCATACCGGCCGCCCCGTAACCGAGTGGGAACGCGATGTGTGAGAGCGACACCGGCACTTCGCCGAACAGCGGCGACCAGAACTGACCGATTCGCACTGTCGTGCGGCCGTTGGTGAGGTCGGCGTACGCGAACCGGACCCGCAGCTGCGGCTGTTCATCGCCGTTGGGAGGGTTGCCGTTGTTGGCCCCGAAGAAGTCGGCTTCGATCACCCCTCGCGGCGACCATTTGCCCAGCACCGGCGAGCCGTTGAAGGTGAAATTGATGCGGGTGTTGCGAACGTCGCCATCCAGGTACGTCTTGTCGGTCGCGGGCTGGACGTTGGCGGCCCATTCGGCGTTCTGCCCGTTCCCGAAGCCGCCCGTGAATAGCCCGCTGTTCATGTACCACGTCGCGCTGACGAAACCACCGATCGTCAGCGTTTCGCCCTCACCGAGCTTCACGACCTGTCCGGTGGGTTGCTGGGCCACGGCAGAACGCGCGACCCCGAGCATCAAGATGCCTATCACGGCGAGCCCGGAGCACCACGTCATTCGCATTCTCATGATGTCCTCCTCGAGTGAAACTGCGTGAACGACAACTCAGCCTTTCACCGCCCCCATTGTGAAGCCCTGAATGAACCGATCCATGAACAGGTTGTAGACGATGGCGAGCGGGATACTGACGAACAATGCAGCGGCCATGAGGGAGCCCCAGTGGTACACATCGCCGCGGACCAAGGCGATGGGGACGCCCAAGCTGACGGTCATGTGATCGACCGAGCTGATGAAGGTCAGCGCGTACACAAACTCCTGCATGACCAGGGTAAAGGTGAAGACCACGACCGTCAAGATGCCGGGGACGATGAGCCGGGGCACCACCCGCACGATCACGGCCAGCCGGCTGTACCCGTCGATCATCGCCTGCTCTTCGATATCCCACGGCACCGACCGCAGGAACCCCATCACCAGCCAGGTGCAAAACGGGATCGTGATGGTCGGGTAGATCAGGATCAGCGCGGCGAGCGAATCCTGGAGGCCGAGGAACGAGATCACCCGCGAGAACGGGATGAAGAGCAGGGTGGGCGGGATCAGGTAGGTGAAAAAGATTCCCATGCCGAGCCGCTCGCCCCAGCGCCCGGTGAGACGCGCCAGGCTGTACCCCGCCGGCACCGCCACCGCCACCGTGATGATGATGACCGCGACGACGACAATGAGTGTGTTCCCGACCCAGCGCAGGAATTGCGTCTGCTCGAACAGCAGGCGCACGTGCTCCAGGGTCGGCGGGTCGTTGAAGATCCACGGCACGTGCGTCGTGTCGAATGCCCCGACGTAGAGATCGCGGTTCTGCTTGAACGCGGTGATCAGCATCCAGTAGAAGGGGAAGCCCGCGAAGGCCATGAATCCGAGTGCCGCCGTGTACAGACCGACGCGCTTCATCGGGCGCCGACCTCCGTGTGCCGAGCCAGCCGCAGCATGGCGATCGCGACCACAATGAGGAACGGCAGGAGAAAGACCGCGATGGCCGCGCCCTGGCCGAGGTCCGACCCTTGGATGCCGCGCTGGAACGCGAGCGTGGGCAGCACCTGTGTGGTGTTGTCCTGTTCGCCGCCGGTCAGGATGTAGACGACGCCCAAATCCGTGGCCGTGTAGACGACGCCGAACAGGACCGCGACCGCCACGACGGGGAGCAGCAGCGGCATCTCGACGTGAAACAGGCGGCGCCAGAACCCGGCGCCGTCCACGATCGCCGCCTCCATGACGTCCTGCGGGAGCGACGCCAGGCCCGCGAGCACGATGATGGTGGCGAACGGGAAGATGCGCCACGCCTGCACGATGATGATCGCGAAGAGGGCGAGGCCCGGCTCGCCCAGCCAGTACAGCCAGCCGTGCAACAGGCCGCTGACCTTGAGCGTCCAGTTGATCACGCTGAAGGTGGAGTCGAAGATCCACGTCCAGGCGATCGCCGCCAGCGAAACGGGCACGGCCCAGGGCAGGAGCAGGACGAACCGGGCGGTGCGCTTGCCGTGAAACGCCATGCGGAACACCTGCGCGGCGGCCGTCGCCAGGACGACGACGAGCACTTGCGAGCCGATGGTGACGACGGCGCTGTTGAAGAGCGACCGCCGAAAGACGGGATCCTGAACGATGGCCGCGTAGTTGTCCAACCCCGCCCACCCGAAGCTGAGGCTCCCCGCGGTGGCGGTGCTGAAGCTGAGCACGATTGCCAGCACGAACGGGACGCCCACGAGGAGGATGACGTAGGTCAGTGCCGGGGCGAGCATGAGCACCCCCAGGACATCCTCGCGGTCGGCGAGCTTCATCTGAGCCTTGCGCCGGTTGCGGCGTCGAAGGAGCACAGTGCGCGCTCCGGCACGGCGAACGACAGCGTCTCCCCATCGGGGATCGCCGTGCTGACCGTCGCCGGCAGTTTTGCGATCACCGTCGCATCGCCCGCTCCGGCGTCGGTGACGGTGCCGTACACGTAGCGATCCGACCCGAGGTACTCCACGCGCCGCACCGCGAACCCGAAAGGGCGGAGCGGCTCTCCTGCCGGGAATTGCGCGCGTGGCAGAAAGTTCTCGGGCCGGAATCCGAGCAACGTCCCGCCCGGGACCTCGATCAGGTTCATCGGTGGCTGGCCGACGAACGTCGCCACGAAGGTGTCGACGGGGTCCTCGTAGATCTCCTGGGGCGTCCCAATCTGGCGGACCTTGCCCGCGTCCATGACCGCGATCCGGTCGCCCAGCCCCATCGCCTCCACCTGGTCGTGGGTCACGTACACGGTGGTGCGTTTGATCTGGCGTTGAAACCGCTTCAGCTCGTCCCGTGCCGTATTGCGCAGCTTGGCGTCCAGGTTCGCGAGCGGCTCGTCGAGCAGGAACACCTGCGGGTCGCGCACCAGCGCGCGGCACAAGGCTACGCGCTGCCGCTCGCCGCCGGAGAGCTGCCGCGGATAGCGATCGAGGTAGCGCGTGATGCTGAACAGCTCGGCGGCCCAGCGCACCTTCTGGTCGATCGCGGCGCGGGGCAGCCCCGCCGCCTCGAGCGGGAACGAGATATTTCGGAAGACGGTGCGGTGCGGGTACAGCGCGTAGCTCTGGAACACCATGGCGATGCCGCGGGCCCGGGGCGGCACGTCGCCGTCCATGCGCACGCCGCCGATCAGGATCTCGCCGGATGTGGGGCGCTCCAGCCCCGCGATCATGCGAAGCAGGGTCGTCTTCCCACAGCCGGAAGGGCCGAGGAGCACCAAGAACTCTCCTTCGCGGATCGAAAGGTTGACCTCGTCCACCGCGTGAAAGTCACCGAATCGCCTGGTCAGGTTCCGAAGCTCGACGCCTGCCACGATCGCGTTCCCCCCTCCCGTCATCCCCCACCGTCGCTAGAACTGGATCCGCACCAGAGGCGTCAGCTCGCGCTGCATGGCGCGGATGCTCACCTGCGCGGCCAGGCGCTCGGCGACCGCCCGGTACGCGGCGGCGAACGGGGAGGCGCGATCGAGCACAACCGGGCGCCCCGCATCCGACTGTGCGCGGATCACGGTGGCGAGCGGGATCTCCCCCAAGAAGGGAATCTCGAGCCGCTCCGCGGCGCGGCGCGCGCCGCCCGAGCCGAACACCGCGTCCTCCTGCCCGCAGTGCGGACAGACGTAGTGCGCCATGTTCTCGATCACGCCCAGCACCGGCGTGTTGAGCCTGGCAAACATGGTGATGGCCTTCTGCGCCACCTTGAGCGCGACGTCCTGCGGCGTCGAGACGATCGCCGCGCCGGTCAGGGGGATCGACTGGCACAGCGTGAGCTGCACGTCGCCCGTTCCGGGCGGCAGGTCGACGAGGAGATAGTCGAGCTCTCCCCACTGCACGTTTCCCAGGAAGTGCTGCACCGTCTTGTGCAACATCGGACCGCGCCAAATCACCGCGTCGTCCTCACGCAGGAAGAAGCCCATGGAGATGACCTTCACGCCGTACCGCTCGGCCGGGACGATGCCCTCGGCCGTGGGCTTGGGGAGGTCGTCCACGCCCAGCAGCGTGGGGATCGTGGGACCGTAGACGTCGGCGTCCATGATGCCGACGCGCGCGCCGGTCTGAGCCAGCGCGATGGCGAGATTGGCGGTCAGCGTGGACTTGCCGACTCCGCCTTTGCCGCTCGCGATCGGCACGACGTTCTTGACGCTGGGAATCAACTGCTGCTTCATCTCGCCGGGCGACGCCCGCACGCGGGACGTCATGCGGACCTGCACGCCCGCGACTCCGGGCAGGGCGGCGACCGCGCGCTGCGCTTGTTGCTGCATCTGCTCGCGCACGGGGCATGCAGGGGTGGTGAGCTCGATGCTGAAAGCGACCGAGCCATCCGCCACCCGGACGTCCTTGACGAAGCCGAGCGCGACAATGTCGCGCCCCAGGTCCGGGTCGCGAACGACCCGCAGCGCGTCCAGGATCTGGTTTTCGGAAACGGGGGAAGGAACCGTCACGCGCCTACTTGGCCGCCGGGCGCTTGGTGAGGTCGACGGGCGGATAATAAATAATGCGGTACGGGCTGTCTGGAGTCTTGAGCGCGTCGACGATGTCGGACGGCAGCCAGACTTTCGGCGCGGCGCTGCGGCCGCCGCCGCAACCCGCGATCGTCAACAGCACGACCGCCGCGATGATCACGCGCATAGTCACCTCTCCGCCTCGGCGCGAGGCGCGTCGTCGGACGGGGCGCCGCGCGCCAACCAGTCGCGAAACGCGTCCGCCTCGTGGGCCAGCCGCCACTCCTCGAAGATCGACAGTGCCATCGCCCGAAGGCCTCCCTCACCGGGCCCGGCCGCGAGGCACTGCTGCTGCAGCCACTCCTCGAAGGCCTCGGGCGCGGGGTCGGCGGCAATCGCGCGCTCGAGCAGCGCCTCCTTCATCGCCAGGCCGATCGCATCCGGGGTCGTGTCGCGCTTGCGGCGTTTGCGCCGCCCCTCCGAGGCCGCGACGGCGGACAGCAGCTCGCGGCAGATCTCGCTGGGGCGACTCACGCCAGCCGTGCCTCGAGCGCATAGCCCGGACGTTCGGGCCGCTGGTAGCCGCGCTCCAGCGCCACCACGTCGAGGTGCACGGTGGTCAGGTCGTCGAGCAGGACGGCCCAGGGCGCCAAGGACCGCAGCGTCGTGAGCGCCTTGAGATAGCCGTTGCAGGTCCGGCAGATCTCCACTCTGCGCACCGGCTCCGCTTCGTCGGGCGCCAGATAGCCGAGCTGGTCGTGGTCCACTTCGCCGCAGAAGACGCAGCGCAGCGGCGGCAGCGCCCAGGCGGTGCCGCACCGTCCGCACCGGAGCTGGCGCTTGCGCTCCAAACCGATGGACTCGGCGAGGGTCGGCCAGGCTCCACACACGGGGCAGTAACCCTCCCACCAGGTGGGCGCGACCTGCGCTGCGAATGCGCGACCGCACGCCTGGAGCAGCGGCACGGCCGCCATCTGGGCCGTTACCCGCAGGGCCTGCGGATCCGCGCCTGCCGCCGCCGCGAGCGCCTCGAGCCGGGCATCGTCCTGGCACACCGCGGCTTCGAGCAGCGCCAGGGCATCGACCTCGCGACCGGCGATGCGGTGCACCCAGCTCCCGGCGGCCCGCCGGTTCAGGCCGAATTGGGCGCGGAAAAGGAACGGGGCGTTGGCGGGCCGGTCAACCGGCGGCGCCGGGACGGCGGCGTCCCACGCCGCCTTCCCTTCATCCGCGCTCTCGGCGAGCGCTGCCTCGAGCAGCCCGAGCCACGCCTCGGCCTCGGGATGGTCGCGGCGTGCCTCGGCCACCCGCTGCTGGACGTCTACGTTCCGCGGCCGCCGGAGCTTGGCTGGGGACCAGAGCATTTCACCTTGACGGTGCGGCAGGGCGTCTTGTAGTACATCTTCGCGCCCGCGTGGAGCTGCGTGACAGAACCGTGATTACCGGGATCGGCCCCGGGTCCGCCCCCCCGCGCCCGCGTCGCTTCGGGGCTGGCACAGGCGGCGAGAGCGGCGAGGAGCAGGACGAGCCGGGAGCTGTTCATGCTACTGCCCCAAGGCGACGCGGTAGTGTGCGATGCCCTCGGACGCGAGCAGCGTCGTGACCCGCAGCAAGAAGCCGCCGAGCAACACCAGCCTGGCCGCCCTCGCGGGGTTGGCGTGCAGGCGCAGCGGGGCCACGATGCCGGCGCCCACCACACCCACGAGCAGCAGCAATCCCCAGAAGCTGACCCACACCTGCCGGATCGGCCAGAGCGATGCGATGAACACCACGAGGATGAGCAGCTCGACGATGAGGGCCTTGAAGTCGAAGTCGGAGAGCCAGGCGAGCGAGCGCGCGGT
>Ga0193723_1000536_pt1 | contig 14961 bp, 8 predicted proteins | sample H2m2metaG_FD_143042 | JGI IMG/M metagenome (GOLD analysis project Ga0193723, IMG submission 143042) | Soil microbial communities from a riparian zone of the East river system, Colorado, United States - H2m2 | ecosystem: Environmental > Terrestrial > Soil > Riparian zone | place: USA: East River... | reverse complement strand
CGTCCCGCACTGGAGCAGCTTCCCCTTCTGCAGAAGTGCGATGCGATCCGCGATCGCGAACGCATCCTCTTGATCGTGCGTGACGAACAACGCTGGTACGCCGACGCGCCGAAGCATCGCGCGCAGGTCGTCCCGCATCGCTTGCCGCAGCGTTGGATCCAGATTGGAGAGCGGTTCGTCGAGCAGCAGAGCGCGCGGCTCTATCACCAGCGCGCGGGCGAGCGCAACTCGTTGCTGCTCGCCGCCGGAGAGCGACTGAATCGGACGATCGCCCGAGCCTTCCAGTCCCACGCTCGCCAGCGCCGCGCGCGCCTTCGCCAGCCTCTCGGATTTGCCGACTCCGCGCGCCTCGAGCCCGAACGCGACATTCTGCTCGACCGGCATGTGCGGGAACAACGCGTAGTGCTGAAATACCATGCCGAATCCGCGACGCTCTGGTGGAACGCGCGTGATGTCCTCGCCGCCGAGCGTGACGGTGCCGGAGTCAGGTGCCTCGTAGCCGGCGGCGATGCGGAGTGACGTGGTCTTTCCCGAACCCGACGCTCCCACGATTGCCAGCAGCTCGCCTGGCCCAACTTCCACCGAGAGATTGTCGACGGCGGTAAAATCGCCGAATCGGCGCGTCACGCCGTTGAGCGCCAGCGCTCCGGCATCTGGCTTCCCGCCTCGCGCTCTCGGCGCGGCGGTCACTGCTTCGATCCGCGGTTCCTGATGTTCGCGTCCCAGTACTTCATCCACTCGTCGAGGTGCGCGGCCATCACTTCGCGATCGATTGGCATCGGCTTGATCTGCGCCATCGCCTCGCGGATCCACGCGGGAAGCTTGGACACCGGAATGTCCTTGCGGGCGGGAATGCGGAGGAACGAATCGGCCGCGGCGATCATCGCTTCGGGAGTCGTCACGTACTCGTAGTACTCCTCCGCCTCTTTCGGATGCTTGCTGCCGCGCACTATTGCGATTCCATCCACCAGCAGCGGCGTTCCGCTCGAGGGGATGACGTACCTGATGGGAATGCGAGTGCGCTGTTCGAGCGTCGCAAAATCGGGCATGTCCCACATGGTGACGACGCCTTCCTGCCGCCCGAGCTTCTGGTAGAGAATCGTCGGATTCAGAGTGTACTCTCGCGTGTTCGCATCCAGCTTCCGGAGCCACTCATAGCCTGCATCCGGCTTCCCGGTTTGCGCAATGGAGCGCGCCATGATCGCGCCGAAAATCGCGCGCATCGTTCCCGACGCGATCGGGTCGCGAATGAGGATCTTCCCCTTCCACTTCGGATCGATGAGATCGTCCCAGTCCCTCGGCGCGTCTGCTTCCTTCACCGCATCGCGATTGTACCCGATGACTTCGGGCGTCAGATACGTCCCGTACCAGTTGTCGCCGCTCTCCTTGCCTTCGGGATCGATCGCCGCGGCCCACGTCGGTTTGTACGGCTGAAGCAGATTCTCCTTCGTAGCTCGGTCGAACGCCTCAGCCGGCGCTCCGAACCACACATCCGCTTGCGGATTGGGCTTCTCGGCTCTCACACGTTCGAGAACTTCCTGCGATCCCATGTCCACCCACTGCACATCGATGTCGGGGTGCGCTGTCTCGAACCCTTTCTCGAAATACTCGAGCAGCTCTTTCCCGTGGGGCGAGTAGACTATCAGCGTCTTGCGGCCATCGGACTTGCACGCAGCAAGCGCCAGCAACGCACCTGCCCAGATCGCGCGCATCATCGAATGGTGTTGCCGCCGAGCAGGTTGGCGAAGATGCGGGCGGCACCGGGGACACCGGCGGGAAGCTGGCGAAAGAGAGCGAGCGGGACATAGATGTAGGTTCCGCGTCCGTACGGAGCCGCGAGAATGGCGGCGCGATTCGGCTGCTCACCCGGATCGTTCATCGCGAGCATCGAGCGATAGTGTGAATCGAACGTCGACGGCATGTAGGTCGCGCGTTCCTGCACCCAGCCCTTGAAATCATCCTGAGTGATCTTGTTCGGCGAGTTCAGCAGGGGCGATGAGGGATCCGTGAACGTCACCGGGGCATTCTCGTCGGTCACGCGTTCGGCGCGCTGCTGGAGTGTGATCGGATAAGGCATGATACCCGGCCGTTGCATCTCTGCCTGCCCGTACTGCACTACGAGCCGCCCGCCATTGCGCACATACGCGAGCAGGTAATCGTTGTTGTCCTGAAGTGTCTGACTCGCCTGATACGCGCGCGGTCCGACGACAATTGCTGTGAAGCGGCTCAGATCAGTCTGCGGAATGTCATCGGCATCGACGATAGTAAGCGGAACGCCGAGCTGCTGGAGCACGGGAGCGACGTTGTCACCCACTCCCGGGATATACGCGACGTTGAGCCTCGAGGGGAGTGCGACGTCCGTCGAGCTGATGGTCAGCGTCGCGGGTCGATAGATCCGCTGCGGATTGATATGCGAATACTCGATCGGGATATAGCCGCCGCGGTACACCTTCAGGTAGCCGGGGCCGTAATCCTTTCCACGCGCGCTCGCGTCCACCGCTAGCTGGTAGGTTCCTCGCGGAAGGCTCCCGCGCAGCTTGAAGATCAAGGTGCGCGTAGAGCCGGGAGTCATCACGACGGTGCGCGTCACTGAGTCCGCGGTGATGCCGCGCGGCAGTGTGAGAGCCACCGTCGTCGCCACGGTATCCTGGAACGCCGAGCGCAATGTGGCTTTCAGCAAGCGATTGAATGGGCCGTTCGCTCGCGACATCGTCGTGGCGTCATCGAGAGTGATCGAGATTCCCGGCGCGACGATCAATGGTCGTTGCACATCGCCGCGAACGCGATCGACGTAGTGGAACACGATCGGAGCGGCTACGTCGGACACTGCTCCCTGCGTCGTTGTTACCGTCACGTGCGCCCATTTCTGGCGCTCCTTCTCATCTTCAGATACGCCGTTGATTCGCGGAGTGAACAAATCTCCGTTGCGCGGCTGAGCGAGCCACCAGGGTTGCGTTATCTCCCTGCCGACGAAGGCCTGCGTCCACTGATAGCTCGAATCCGGAAGGAGTGACGGAGGGAAATGGATCTCTCCGCTCTCGATGCGAACGGGTACGTGTCCACGATTGTAGAGCGTCATGGTAATCTTGGCCGTGTCACCAACGGCTAGCGCCTGTCTGTCCGCTACCGCTTCGAGCGCAAGACTCGGCGGAATCTCCGGCGGCGCTACTCGTCCATCCTGCACCAGCAATCTGGTCGTATCGAGCCCCGCGAAGATCGATTTCTCTTCCTTCGCCGGCGGTGCGGGCACCCGGGAATCCTCGCGCGTCAGATAATCCCACACGACTCCCTTGCGACGCAGCGTGCCTTCTCCCTGCGACTTGTGTTGTGACCGGCTGTCAGCCGCGATTTCCTGGTAGGAAAGGCCGAGATTCGGATCGTACTCTCCGACGTTGATCGCTATCGTGCGATCCTGCGGCGAGAATCGGGCGAGCCGGTAGCACTTGAGCGGTATCCACGGCGCGCCAAAGTTCTTCACCGGAAAGCGCGTAGTGTCCGCGGCCATGTCATATGCCTGCCTCGCCACGATCGCCGATACCTGGTGATGACCGTGGCCGTCCCGAGGCGTGCCCGAGAATGTGGTGATCACTATGTGCGGTTTGAACGCGCGCATTACCGTCACCACGTCGTTCAACAGGGAGTCCTGCGGCCAGTGCTGTCGGGTCTCGTCGGCGCTCTTGGAAAAGCCAAAATCGTATCCGCGCGCGAAGTACTGGTGTGCACCGTCAATTCTTCGCGCCGCCAGCAGCTCCTCCGTCCGAATCACGCCGAGCGCTTCACCGAGCTCGTTGCCGATGAGATTCTGTCCGCCGTCACCACGAGTGAGTGACAGATATGCGGTCTCGACGCGACGTCCGCGAGCAAGCCACGCAATCAGCTGCGTGTCTTCGTCGTCCGGATGCGCCGCGATCCATAGAACGCGCATCCGCTCAGGAGCGTTCTGGACCCGGATGCTTGCAGAAGAAGCCGGCATTCCCTGCGCGCGCGCGAAGTGCGGCAGCACCACAGCCGCACATAGCACAGCAAGTGTTACCGATCGCTTCATTATTGTGGAGTTGATTCTCAGGTTTTGAGCGCTACACCGCGGCGCTTCGCTCCAGCGAGTTGCGGCAGCGGAGCGTTCACTTCGGTGATGATGCGCTCCTGCTCCTTCTTGTGCACCTCGGCGTAGCCCTCTGCTGGGCTCGAGCGGTCGGGACGCCCGATGTAGCGGGTGAGCAAGGCATTGCCCGTCGACATCCGAAGCCGCGGCGCCGCGTACGACCACGCACCCTGATTCTTCGGCTCCTCCTGCGCCCACACCACTTCCTCAATGGCCGGGTATAGGTCTACGATCTGCGCGATCTGGTTGCCCGGCCACGGGTAGAGCTCTTCGACTCTCACAATCGACACGTGCGGCGCGCGCCTCGGCGCGAGGTCGTAGTAGATCTTGCCAGTGCAGAATACGAGTCGCGTTATCGCTTCACGATTTTGCGATGCGATCGGATCGTCGATCACCGGCCGGAAACTGCCACTGGTGAGATCACTCAGGTGCGATGCCGCCTCAGGAAGCCGCAGCAGACTCTTCGGCTGCATCAGAACGAGGGGACGCCTCTCGTATAGCTGCGCCTGCCGCCGGAGAATGTGGAAGTACTGCGCTGGCGTCGACGGATACGCGACGCGCTGATTGCCCTCCGCACAGAGCTGCAGGAACCTCTCGAGACGGGCGCTCGAGTGTTCGGGCCCCTGCCCCTCGTAGCCGTGCGGAAGCAGCAGAACGATCGACGAGTCCTGTCCCCACTTCGCGCGATCGGCCGAGATGAACTGATCGATGATCGGCTGCGCCACGTTCACGAAATCCCCGTACTGCGCTTCCCACAGCACCAGCGTATTCTCAGCTGCCGTGCTGTAGCCGTACTCGAACCCGAGTACGGCCATCTCGGAGAGCGGACTGTTGTAGATCTCCATGAGTCCATGAGGCTCGCCGTCACCGACGTGTTTCAGCGGAACGTAGACTTCTCCCGATTCCGTGTCGTGAAGCACAGCTTGCCTGTGAGAAAACGTCGCGCGCTCGGAATCCTGCCCCGTGAGCCGCACCGATTTGCCCTCGGTGAGCAGCGACGCGAAGGCCAGCGTCTCGGCGTGACCCCAGTCGATCCCACCGGCATCCCCCATCGCCTCGCCGCGGCGAGCCAGGTTCTTGGCTAGCCTCGGATTTACATTGAAGGTCGAAGGCCACTTGAGAAGCCGGTCGTTCAGCTTCCGCAGGCGATCCGCGTCGACAGCCGTATCGCCGGTACAGGCGCCCGACTGGTCCGCCTCCGCTCCCTTGGCGGGATTGTACTCGGGCAAATGAATCTCGCCGGCCTTCATCGCCGTCTGAATTCTGTCGAACTCCGCCGCCGCGTCGACGTCGAGCTTCTTCACTTCTTCTTCTGTGACGACTCCTTCGGACACAAGCCGGCTGGCCCACACTTCGCGCGGAGTTGGATGTGCCCGGATTTTCTTGTAGAGAATCGGCTGCGTGAATGCGGGCTCGTCAGTCTCGTTGTGACCGTGACGCCGGTACCCCACGACGTCGATCAGAAAGTCCTTGCCGAACTTCGCCCGGTAGTCGACCGCCAAACGCACGACGTGCACGCACGACTCCGCATCGTCTGCATTCACGTGAACGATCGGAATCTCGAACCCCTTGGCGAGATCGCTGGCGTAATGCGTTGATCTGGCATCGATCGGATCAGTCGTGAATCCGACCTGATTGTTGACGATGATGTGGAGCGTTCCGCCTGTCCGATAAGCGTTGAGTCCCGAAAGATTGAGCGTCTCGGCAACAACGCCCTCGCCTGGAAAGGCGGCGTCACCATGGATGCAGATCGGAAGCACCGCGGCTTCATCACGCTTGCCGTTTCCGGCCAGCACCTGCCGCGCTCTTGCAACCCCCTCGAGCACGGGATTCACTACTTCGAGATGGCTCGGATTGGGAATCAGCACGATCTCGATTTCATCGCCGCTCGCGACCTTTCTGATTCCCGTCGCGCCGAGGTGGTACTTCACGTCGCCGGTCTCGCTCACGGCATTGGTCGTGGCGTGCTTTCCTTCGAACTCCTCGAAAATCGTCGCGTACGGCTTGCTCAGCGTATGCGCCAGAACGTTGATGCGCCCCCGGTGCGCCATTGCCAGGTTGACTTCACGGGCGCCATGCGTAGCGGCTGACTCTATCGCGACGTCGAGCATCGGAACCAGGATGTCGCTGCCCTCGATCGAGAAGCGCTTGTAGCCTTGATAAGCGCGGCCCAGGAACCGCTCGAGCCCGTCGACATCCGTGAGTCGCTGAAGTATCGATTTCTTTTCATCCTTACTCAGTGGCGCGTGCAGTCGTCCGCTCTCGATCTGCTCGCGAAGCCACTCGCGCTCTTCGAATATGCCGATGTGAGATATCTCGAATCCGATCTTCGACGAGTAGAACTCGCGCAGGCGCGCAACTACATCCGCGGCGCTTCCGCCCGATGCGCCGAGCGCGATTCCCGGGATGCTGGCGAGATGCTCTTCACTCAGCCCATGGAATTCGGGAGTGAGCTCCGGGGTTCCTTCAGGCGGCGTTCCGAGCGGATCCAGCGGAACCGCCATGTGACCGTAGCTGCGAATGGCGTCGACGAGCTCGCCGGCGCCGGCGATCTCGCGCAGAAATGCAGGGTCGAGTTGCCCGGCTGCCGGATGCTGGACGGCAACAACAGGCGGCGCGGCTCCACTCAGGCTTTCAGCAAATCGGAAGAACTGACGCCACGATTCGTCGACCGACGCTGGATCGCGCCGGTAGGCTTCGTATGCCTCGCTTATGTATCCGTCGTTGAAGACGCCCGTTATCGGGTCAGAGCTCATGCCTAAATTTAACTTCGCTCTATCGTCCTTGGCGCACTCGCGCGTAGGCCAATCGTGTACTTGGGACGCGTCGCGGCCGCGCGCAGAATCCTCAGCGCGGGTGCCTGCTGGAGGGTGGGTAGGTAGAGAAATCCTGCAATGCCGTTTATGTCGAGCAGGTGCAGCTCCTCGGCGTGTCTGGTGAGGCTGACGGCAATCACCGGTGTGTTCGAGAGCAATCCGTCGCGCTCCCATTTGTCGAGGGGAATCGTCGCCAGCAGATCGTAATCGCAAATCACCACGTCGGGCGAAAGCTCGCCAGCCGCCTGCATCGCCGATTCGAGCCCGACTGCGTTAGTGGTGTCGACGCCCATTTGCGCGAAATATCGCGCGAGGTGCTCGCTCAAATAGCAATGGCGCGCAATGCACAGTGCGCGAAGCGGTCGGGCCGCGTCCTTCTGGACTGCCTGATTCGATTTTTCCAAAGTCATGCCCGTTCATCGTAAGGCACGGACGCGGCAACCACAAGGCGCGGTTGGGCGGCCACATATGACGAATGCCATTACTGACGCCGTCAAAACCCTTTTGTCACGGGTACCCAAAAAAAGACGCCCCCCACGGAAACCGTGGGGGGCGCCAAGAAGCGTGAGCGAGCGGGCTCTACTACTTCTTCGTCTTGTCGACGTTGTTGCCGATCACACCGCCGAGGATTGCTCCGGCTGCGCCACCGATGATCGCGCCTTTCACCTTGTTCCTGCTGGTGACCGCGCCGATGATCGCACCCGCGCCTGCGCCGATTGCGGCGTCACGCTTGGTGTGCTTGACTACCACCGGAGCTGGAGCACGATAAACCGGCTGCGACGAGTAAGTGCCCGACGAGCTACGGGTGGTGGTGCGGCGAACCGGCGCACGATACACCGTGCGTGGCGCCGTCGAGGTGCTTCTCAGCGCTGTCGCCGGAGCGACACCTGCGCGCTCTGCCGCTGTAATGCTGTCCAGCGGCGTATACGGCTGGCTTGACGCTGCCGTCGAAAGATCGGCGTTAAGTGCGCTGTCGGCTGCGGTCTTACTGTCGCCCTTCGAGCATGCGATCGCGAGAGCTGCGGCCGGAAGAATTAGTAGCTTTTTGAACATTTAAAGCCTCCAGAATGACCCCCGCGCAATGCGACGGTCCTTCTATAGAGGGCACTCTCCATGCCAATTGTAAGGTCTGGTTAAGCTGCCGTAGCGGCAGATAACTCAGCCGTCGGCGCCATATCGTCCTCTAGAGAGGCCGGCAGTGTGAGACGGAAAGTACTGCCCTCTCCGGGCACCGAGCAGACGGTCAACGAGCCGTCCAACAGCTGAGCTAGACGTCTCGAAATCGGGAGTCCCAGACCGGTGCCTGGCTGCTTGGATTCTGATACCTGCACGAACTCCTCGAAGATCCGCGCGATATCGTCGTCCGCGATTCCTACCCCCTGATCGACCACTTCGATATCGGCGGCGCCGTTCTCGTTGCGCCTGCAGACCACGCGAATCGGCTTGCTTTCCCCGAACTTGATCGCGTTCGACAGAAGGTTGAGCAGGATCTGGCGCACGCGACGTGGATCGCTGACGATGTTGAAGCTTTCGCCCTCCATCTCGAGACTGAGGGTCGATCCGTACTCGTCCGCCAGCGGCCGTACGGTGACGAACAGATCTTCGATCAGCGACGGGAACATCACAGGCTGGAGCGACAGCTCGATCTTGCCTGCTTCGATCTTCGAAAGGTCGAGGACGTCGTTCACCAGCTCGAGGAGATGCCGAGCGGCCTTGAGCGTGCGCTGAAGCCCTTCTTTCTGCTTGGCGTTGAGCGGCCCGTAGATGTTGTCGAGCATGAGAGTGCTGTAGCCGATCACGGCGTTGATCGGCGTGCGGAGCTCGTGGCTCATCGAAGCGTAGAACCGGTTGCGCGCGCCCATTGCCTGTTCGAGAGCTATCTGACGCCGGTGCAGCTCGTCGTTCATCTGCGACAGCTTCGCGGCTGAGCGCGCCTCGGCTTCGAGCAGCGACGTCCGGTGCTCCAGCTCGAGCTCCCGCTTCTGGCTCTCGCGCAGCAAGTCTCCCTGCCGCTGGATCTCGCGCTGCTTCGAGTAGAGATCGACGAACACCGCCACCTTCGACCTGAGCACGTCCGGATTGAACGGCTTGAACACGTAGTCCACCGCGCCCATCGAGTATCCCTTGAACACGTACGCGTCTTCCTTGCTGATGGCGCTGAGGAAGATGATGGGAATCGTTCGTGATCTCTCTCTCGATTTTATGATCTCGGCGACTTCGAAGCCGTTCATTCCCGGCATCTGAACGTCCAGCAGGATCGCGGCGAATTCGGTCTCGAGCACTTTGCGCAAAGCTTCGGGTCCCGAGTTGGCGCGACTGAGCTGCTGCCCCAGGGGCTCGAGGATGGCTTCCAGAGCAAGGAGATTCTCGGCGCGGTCGTCGACGAGCAGGATCTGGACGCGGTCGTCCGTCACTGGTCCCTGCCCGCGGGGACTTTCGCGTTGGCGCCGCTCAGCTCGATCAGGCGCGGTACCAGCGTCGTGAGCGGTAATACTTCCGCGGTTGGAACGGCGCGGATCGCGGCGGCCGGCATTATCGGAATCTCCGCTGTCTTCGGATCTTGCACCAGAGCGCGTCCTCCGCGCTTCACGATGTCGGCGAGTCCCCGCGCGCCATCTTCATTCGCGCCGGTCAGCACGACGCCGATTACCGCGGATCCGTAGGTGTCAGCGGCAGATGTGAGCATCACGTCAATCGAAGGCCTGCTGAATCTCACCGGTTCTTCCACAGTGAGCGATAGGTAACCTTCCTCGATCAGCACGTGGTAATTCGCCGGCGCGAGATGCACCGTGCCCGGGGTGAGCTCGTCCTTGTCTTCGATCTCGCAAACTCGCAGATCCGTCGCATCCTGCAACAGCTGGCCGAGGAGGCGCTCCGAATCGGCGCTTCGGTGCTGTACTACGACCACCGGGATGGTGAAGTCGGCGGGAAGCCCACCGAGCAGCGCAGTCAGCGCGGCGAGGCCTCCCCACGAAGTGCCGATCCCGACGACGGAGTAGGACATCTACCTCACCTTCCGGAAAATTTTCTCGGGCGGGGCGATCTGCTGGTAAGCGTCTTCATGCGCCATGAAGCGGAGCGTCTCCTTGCTGCCGAGCACGAGGACGCCGAACGTCGCGAGGCTGTCGTAGAACAGACTGTGCACCTTCGACTGCAGCGTCTTGTCGAAGTAGATCAGCACGTTCCGGCAGAGTATGACGTTGAACTCGCTGAACGAATGGTCGGTCACCAGGTTGTGCTGGGAGAACACGACGTTCTTCGTCAGCGACTGGTCGAAGAGCGCTCCTCCATACTTCGCGGTGTAGTACTCGGAAAACGATTTCTTGCCTCCCGCGCGCATGTAGTTGTCCGTGTACTCCTGCATTCTTTCCAGCGGAAAGATTCCCGCCTTCGCGCGCTGCAGGACTACTTCGTTGATGTCCGTCGCGTAGATCCGGGTCCGATCGTAGAGGCCCTCCTCGCGCAGCAGGATCGCCATCGAGTAGACCTCTTCCCCCGTCGAACACCCCGCGTGCCAGATGCGGATGAAGGGGTAAGTCCTGAGGAGAGGTATCACGTGCTCGCGGAAAGTCTGATAGAAACCCGGATCGCGAAACATCGCGGTCACGTTGATGGAGAGGTCGAGCAGCAGCTTCTCCATCATCGCGGGTTCGTGCAGCACCCGCTCCTGGAGAGAGCTCACGCTCGAGAGTCCTTCCTCCTCTATGCGCTTCCAGAGACGGCGCCGAATGGAGGCGTACGCGTAGGCGCGGAAATCGAATCCGTAGTGACGGAAGATTCCTTCCAGCAGGAGCTCGATCTCGATTCTCTCGAGATCGGGCTTGAATGCCTGCTGGTTGGGGTCCCCAGCGGTGGGCGCTGAGGCTATCTGTACAGCCACACCCGCAACAGCGACAACAGCTGCTCCGTATCGACGGGCTTCGTGATGTAGTCCGAGGCGCCCGCCGCAATGCACTTTTCCCTGTCACCCTTCATCGCCTTCGCCGTGAGCGCGATGATCGGCAGCGCCTTGAATTCATCCATCGCACGTATGGCTCGGGTCGTCTCGTAGCCGTCCATCTCCGGCATCATGACGTCCATCAACACTGCATCGACGTTGGGATCCTTGTTCAGCTGCTCGATTGCCTGCTTCCCGTTTTCGGCAAAGCGCACCACCATGCCGTGATCTTCCAGCATGCTCGTGAGCGAGAAGATGTTCCGGACGTCATCATCGACCACGAGCACCGTCTTGCCCGCCACGACTGAATCGGCGTCGTGGAGGTGCTCCAGCATCTTCCGCTTTTGCTCGGGCAGCTTTGCTTCGACGCGGTGCAGGAAGAGAGCGGTTTCATCCAGTAGTCGTTCCGGAGACTTGACGTCCTTCACGATGATCGTCTCCGCGTACTTCTTGATCTTGGTCTCGTCTTCCCAGCCCAGGTCTCTGCCCGTGTAAATGATGATCGGAAGATCGTGGTTGTCCGGGTCCGACTTCACCTTCTCGAGCAGGTCGAAGCCAGTCATTGCACCCGTGCGCATTCCCAGATCGAGGACCATGCAGTCGAAGTGCTTCTCGTGGAGCTTCTCCAGCGCCTCTTCGGCGGACTCAACGGCCGTAATCTCTACGTCGTCGTGCGCAATCAGCTCGACGATGCTCTGTCGCTGTGCCTCGTTGTCCTCTACGACGAGAAGACTCTTCGGCATCGTGTCGATGAAGGTCGAGATACGAGCGAAGGCGGTGTCGAGTGCTTCCTTGCTCACGGGCTTGGCGAGAAACGCGATCGCGCCGGCTTTCAGGCCTTCGCCCTTTCTCTCCACGCCGGAGATGATGTGCACCGGGACGTGTCTCGTTTCCGGATCGCGCTTGAGTCGGTCGAGAACCTGGAATCCATCCATACCCGGCATGTCGATGTCGAGCGTTATCGCATCCGGACGAACCTCGCGCGCCGTCTTGAGGCCAGCTTCGCCGTCGAGCTCGACGACGCCCTTGAAGCCTTTGTCTCGGGCCATGTCGAGCAGGACCTTGGCGAAGTTCTTATCGTTCTCGATCACCAGCACCGTCCGGTCGCCTTCCTCGATGTGCTCTCTGTCGTCAGCGATGACCGTTTGGGACACGGCGCGCCGTTCGGGCACGTAAAGAAGCGCGTTGCCAGCGGGTGGGCGCCTTTGGTCTCGACGCGCGTTTGTGTTACGCATCGGTGGTCGCGTCGGCTGCGCTACTCCGGTTTGGGCTCCTCCGGTTTGGGCTCCTCCGGTTTGCGCCGCTCCGGTTTGGAATCCTCCAGCCTGCGCCCGCCGGCTCGGCGACATGAAATCGCTGGTGTCGGGTTCTTCGCGATCCGGTCCGCTCTCGCGCGGGGTGTAGCGAGCGGGCAGGAAGAGAGTGAAGGTACTCCCCTGATTCTCCGTGCTCTCGACCCGGATCTCGCCGCCCAGTAGCCGTGCAATCTCCCGGCTGATCGACAGGCCGAGTCCGGTCCCGCCGAACTTGCGGCTCGTGGTTCCGTCTGCCTGCTGGAAGGCCTCGAAAATCAGCCGCTGTTTATCCTTCGCGATGCCGATGCCCGTGTCATTGACCGCGAACGCGAGGACTTCTGCTGCGGATTCGAGATTGGCGTTCTGGAACCGCCTGCCCTTTTCCGCCCGTCGAACGGTGAGCGTGACATTCCCTTCCTGAGTGAACTTGAAGGCGTTCGACAACAGATTCTTGAGCACCTGCTGCAGTCGCCCGCCGTCGGTGTAGATCGCCGGCGGAAGATCGGTGTTGAGCTCCACCTGAAAGCCGAGACCTTTCTGTTCCGCCAGAGTGTCGAAGCTTCGCTCGACGAACTCCTTGACCTCGGTGAGGCGAACATCCGACGGATTGACGTCCATCTTGCCGGCCTCGACCTTCGACAGATCGAGCACGTCGTTGATGAGAGTCAGCAGATCGCTGCCCGATGTGAGAATCGTCTGGGCAAACTCCACCTGCTTCGGCGTGAGATTGCCATCCTTGTTCTCGCTGAGAAGCCGCGCCAGAATGAGCAGGCTGTTGAGCGGGGTCCTCAGCTCGTGCGACATGTTGGCGAGGAACTCCGACTTGTACTTGGAGCTCAACGCGAGCTGATCCGCTTTCTCCTCGAGAGCGAGCCTCGCTGATTCCACTTCCTCGTTCTTCGACTCGACCTTCCGATTCTGCTCCGCCAGCAGAGATGCCTTCTCCTCGAGCTCCTCGTTGACCTGTTGCAATTCCTCCTGCTGGTCTTTGAGCAGCTCTTCGGAAGTGCGCAGCGTCGCCGCCTGCGTTTCGAGCTCGGCGTTCGATTTCTTGAGCTCTTCCTGCTGCGTGCGAAGCTCTTCGGACTGACTCTGCAGCTCGAGCGTCAGGCTCTGCGACTGCTCGAGCAGCTCGGCCGTCCTCATGTTGGCGCTGATCATGTTGATCACGACGCCCACGCTCTCGGCCAGCTGATCGAGGAAGAGCTGGTGGATCTGGCTGAACGGCAGGAACGACGCGAGCTCTATGACGGCTTTTACTTCTCCCTCGAACAGAACCGGCAACACCAGGATGTTGCGCGGCGGCGCCTCGCCCAGCCCGGACGTGATCCGGATGTAATCATCCGGGACGTTGGTGAGAAGAATTGGCTTCTTCTCGAGCGCGGCCTGTCCGACAAGACCTTCACCGAGAAAGAAGCGACTGCCAATGTGCTTCCGCTCCTTGTACGCGTAGCTCGCGATCAGCTTGAGAACCGGTGTGTTGTTCTCGTCCGCCATGATGTAGAACGTGCCGTGGTGCGCGGAGACGAGTGGAGTGAGCTCCGACATGATCAGCTTTGACACCGCCTCGAGATCCTTCTGACCCTGCATCATGTTCGAGAACTTCGCGAGGTTCGTCTTCAGCCAGTCCTGCTCGCTGTTCTTCTCAGTCGTGGTCTTCAGGTTCGCGATCATCTGGTTCAGGTTGTTCTTGAGCTCGTCCAGTTCTCCCTGAGCCTCGACCGCGATCTGTCTGCTCAGATCGCCGCGCGTAACTGCCGTCGCGACCTCCGCGATTGCTCGCACCTGCAGCGTCAGGCTGTTCGCCATCGCGTTCACGTTGTCGGTGAGCTCTCTCCACGTGCCGGCGGCGCCCGGAACTTCCGCCTGTCCACCAAGTTTTCCTTCGGTGCCTACTTCCTTGGCGACACGCGTTACTTCGTCCGCGAACACACGGAGCGAGTCCACCATTGCGTTTACCGTGTTCTTCAGCTCGAGAATCTCACCACGCACTTCGACGGTGATCTTCTGCGAGAGATCTCCCTTGGCAACCGCAGTCGTCACGAGGGCAATGTTTCTGATCTGACTCGTCAGGTTTCCCGCGAGCGTGTTCACGTTGTCCGTCAGATCCTTCCAGGTGCCGGCGACTCCGGGCACGTGGGCTTGTCCCCCCAGCTTGCCTTCGGTTCCTACGTCGCGAGCGACTCGCGTCACTTCGGATGAGAACGCGCTCAGCTGATCGACCATCGTGTTGATGGTTTGCTTGAGCTCGAGGATCTCTCCCTTCACGTCGACGGTGATCTTGCGCGACAGGTCGCCCTTCGCGACCGCTGTCGTAACGTCGGCGATATTTCTCACCTGGCCGGTGAGGTTCGAGGCCATGAAGTTCACGTTGTCGGTCAGGTCTTTCCACGTCCCCGCTACTCCGGGCACGTTCGCCTGTCCTCCCAGGCGTCCTTCAGTACCCACCTCGCGCGCGACACGGGTTACTTCGCCCGCGAATACGCTGAGTGAATCCACCATGGTGTTGATGGTGTCTTTCAGCTCGGCGGTCTCTCCCCGTGCCTCGACCGTGATCTTCTGCGACAGATCGCCCTTCGCCACTGCCGTCGTAACGGCCGCGATGTTTCTCACCTGGCTCGTGAGATTGCCGGCGAGCGTGTTAACGTTGTCCGTCAGATCCTTCCACGTGCCGCCGACGCCTTGAACCTCCGCCTGGCCTCCAAGCTTTCCTTCGGTACCTACTTCCTTGGCGACGCGCGTCACCTCTGATGCAAACGAGCTGAGCTGATCCACCATGATGTTGATCGTGCTCTTCAGTTCGAGGATCTC
>Ga0193723_1000535_pt1 | contig 14961 bp, 12 predicted proteins | sample H2m2metaG_FD_143042 | JGI IMG/M metagenome (GOLD analysis project Ga0193723, IMG submission 143042) | Soil microbial communities from a riparian zone of the East river system, Colorado, United States - H2m2 | ecosystem: Environmental > Terrestrial > Soil > Riparian zone | place: USA: East River... | reverse complement strand
TCAAGTATCTCCAGACCCAATTTCAGCGACCGGAGTTCCCGTGCACTACAATAGAATAGCGGCCCATAGCGCATCCCCTGGGGCCGGCCTTATCGCCGCCGCTGCCGCCGCCGCGATCTCCCTCCTTCTCATCAGCGGCTTTGCTCAGGCTCAGGACCGACAGGGTGCGGCTCCCGCCGTTGCCCCACGCAAAGTGTTCGTCAAGCCGAGCGACAGCGAGATAAGAAAAAAGCTCACACCGCTCCAGTATTCGGTCACGCAACGGGAAGCAACCGAGACTCCTTTCCGAAACGTATACTGGGATTACCACGAGCCAGGGATCTACGTCGACATCGTTTCCGGCGAGCCGCTCTTCAGCTCGCTCGACAAGTATGATTCCGGCACCGGCTGGCCCAGCTTTACCCGGCCGCTCGAGCCCGCGAACGTCCGCACCAAGACCGATCGTCTCCTCGGCTACAGCCGCACCGAGGTTCGCTCGGCGCACGCGGATTCCCATCTTGGGCACGTATTCGACGATGGGCCGCAGCCGACCGGCCTGCGCTATTGCATGAACTCCGCAGCAATGCGGTTCATCCCCGCGTCACAGCTGGATGCGGAGGGCTACGGGCAGTACGCCCCGCTGTTCAGGCCGAAGGCCGTGAAAGGAGCCAAGTAGCTCGCAGGGGGGAGGGGGCAGTACGAATTCGAGCTTGTGCGAATTGGGTGAGTCCAAGAGCTTTTGCTGCCAGGGCGTCAAAACCTTCTCCAAAGGCCCGCATGCGAGCATTCAGAAAAGGATTCACGCTCATCGAGCTCCTCGTCGTTCTCGTGGTGCTCGGGATCCTTTCCGGAATCGCGATCGCCCGGTTCGTGACCACCAAAGAGGCGGCTTACGAGGCCTCCATGAAGGCCGATCTAAGGAACTTTGCTCTTTACGAGCAGAATTACCTGATCGATAGCCAGGGCAGCTACTTTGCCGGTAGCGGTGCTGCGCAGGGATTCGTACCTACCGTTGGCGTAACAGTATCGGCCACAGCCGATCCGGGGCCGCCACCCAGCTGGCAGGCGATCGCCAGCCACAACAAGACGAGCAAGACCTGCTCGATCGTGACGTCTGGCGTTTCCGCCTGGGACATCGACTGTCCGTAGACTCCGGTCCGGACACTCTGGCCGGAACTGGCCGGCACGCGCAGATTTTGCTTTCCGATTCCGCTGTCTTTTTTGGTCTTCAATCCCCGCCAATGGAATGCTGGCTCATAACGTCGCGAGCTGAGGTGATGCGCCTCGAGTTCGGCGACGAACCACCTCCGGAGATATGCCTGCCGGACAAGCCTCTTTCAGAGATCGAGGACAACGCGGTGCAGCGAGCGATTCAGGATGCGCCGTATATCGTCTACGGTCGGTATCATCTGGCGCACGAAAGCTGGCGGCTGGGTATCGTCTACTCTCTCGCACCGCCGACGGTGGGAGACATTCAGATTCTGTCGGCTTACAGGGCGGGACACGAGGCGCGGCCGCACCTGGTTTGACCAAGGGTGCGGAACGGTTGCCGACTCCTTCACGAACCCGAACTGCTACTTCCGGACGCTCTGGCGAAGCTTTTCGACCGCGGAATCCAACAGCTTCTGCAGGCGCTGGTACTCCTCGTCGATCCGTTTCGCAGCCGCTGGCAGCTCCGCCTTGCCCTTGTCCGCCAGGTCCGCCAGCCTCTTCCCGGCATTCGCCAGCTCGTCGCGCAGCTTCTCGAGCGTCTGTTTGAGGTCGTCCATGATTGTGTCCTCTCCGTGATGGGTTGTCGCTACTTCTTTGCCGGCTTCACGAGCAGCCGCTGGCCTATCTTTACGCGATCTCCCTCGAGCTGGTTCCACTGCCTGATCTGATCAGCGGTGGCGTCGAACTTCCTGGCAATCAATGAAAGGGCGTCGCCGCGCTTTACAGTATAGTAGAGGGGCTGCTTGATCAGAGCGTCCACCGCCTGTCGCAGCCGCCGCTCGCTCGCGGCCTCTTTCCGCTGGGATGCGTGAATGGTGTTGACGTAGTCCGTCAACGAATCCAGCGCTGCTTCCTGGCCGCGGATCGCCGCAAACTCGCCGCGGGGCACGCCGGGATGGCTCACGCGCACGCCGTGCGCCGTCAGGAAGTAGAGGCGCGTCCCTCGCAGATCGAGAAGAGTGTCATTGGGAAACTCCTGCGAGACGATCATCGGCGGCGCATCGGAGCTTTCGAACTTGCTGCCAGGCGCGACGCCGATGAAAATCAGCCGGTCGTTCGTCGCGTAGAGAACCCCGTTGGCGCCGCGGTAGTAATCGCTCGGCCTTCGCATGAAGACCTTCGCCGTGCGCTGCACCTTCTCTCCGTACTGGAGCATGCCGCCCCGCAGCTCCCGGTCTGCCGCGGTCCATGCTTTCGGCGCGTCGACGTGACGCATGAAGAAAAAATATCCGAAGAGCAGGAGTGCGAGGACGACGACCGCAACGCCAAGGAGCGCTTTCTTGAGGAAGCGAAAGGAGCGGTAGAGTCCTTCGGATTCTTTCATTCAGGATCAGTGTAGTGGCAGGCGAGCACGGGCGGGAGGGCAATCTCCATACCGATCGTGGCATGTGAGGTGCAACCGAAAGCGGCATGGCCGACCTCGAGCACGAACAGCGGCAGTCAGGGGCCGGAGATCCCTTTACCAACGTGCCGGTGCGCAGACCGGTGAAGCCTGCTCCACGCTGGAAGCGAGCCATCAAGGCGGTACTGCACGGAATTGGTGCCGCAGTACTACTCGCCGCTGGAACCATCTGGACGATCAGGCAGCAGCATCCACAGTTCGTGAAGCCGGGCGAGCTGCTGCACCTGCCGGCGACGGTAGTTACAGCGACGGCCCCGGGTACCGAGGGCTACACGCCACCCACCGACTCAGCGGCGCTCGCCGAGATCAGGAAGGTGGCGTATTCGCTTCGAAAGTACACCAACGACACGTTGCTGGCGCAAAGGATCGCCGGCGCGATTGTCGTCGAAGGGGGGAAGAAGAACCTCAACCCGGCCCTCCTTGTCGGAGTGCTGCTGACCGAGGACGCCAAACTGGATCCGAGGGCGAAGAGCTCGGTCGGCGCACGTGGTCTCATGCAGGTGATGCCGTTCCACGCGGGAAAGTGGAAGGGCTGCACTTCCGCCGACCTGTTCTCGATCGACTCCAACATCTGTCACGGGACGAGCATCCTGGCCGATCTCATCAAGCGCTCGCCCAACGTCGAGCGCGCGCTGCAACGGTACAATGGATGTGTGCGGGGGACGAACACGCCCAACTGCCACACTTATTCCGGCAAGGTTTTGAGGTTCGCGGAGCAGGCTGCCACCCAGATGCTAAGCTTCGGAATGTCCGAATAGGGCCGCGCGGGTCCACTATAAACATTTGACCAGTCGCGCCTGACGGCCCTCAACTGCGCAAGTCACTGTAGCCCATAGACTTGCAGCACAATACTCACATAGATGGCTTTTTCCCCGCCGCCCGTTTGGACGGGTTTAAAACTTTTTCTTGACCGAATGCGTCAATAGAGGTACCGTTATACGTATCTCAGCAGTGGCATTACCACAATAGAGTTGAAATGGCGGAATGGATAGGGCGGGAACTGGAGCGAATTAGAAAGCTTCGGGGTCTCCGTCGTGAAGACGTTGCGGCACGCATGACTAAACCCGTGTCGGCGTCGACAATACGCAATATCGAGCATGACGAGGACTACAACGTCTCGCTCGATCTTTTGCGACAGATAGCGGCGGTGCTGGGCGCCAAGATCCAGGTCTCACTGGAGGCCGAGGATCTGAAACGCTGGCATACGCCACCGGGGCAGAGACCAGCGATCAACCTGGACGACGCGCCGGTTGTTGGACAAGAGAGGCTGATCGACAACGAGTACTTCATCCGGTACATCCGGGCGCGTTATCCGGACTGTCCGCTGACGAACTCGCAGATCGGCCGCAGAATGTGGGACTTCGCCAAGCCCCGAGGGGCTGAGCTGGTGAAGGGCCGGATGCAGGTGAAGAAGCTGCCGACGTCCGAGAGCATTGCTACATACCGGCTCCCGACGACAGCAGCGCAGTACCGCGTACGTGAGCGGGATATGGAAGTGTTGCACGGTTTTGCGGATCGGTTGGGCCGGGCGTACCGCGATGAGAAGGGGAGAGTTCTTGTTCCGCTCATCTAAGCATGCCCGGGCTGTACTAATTCCAGGAGAAACTGTGAAGAAGTCACTCAAGCCGTTACATGCACCACCACCGAAGCTGTCTTCTCCAATGAAGTCGGCTATGCGCGCTGCCTCCCATGCTGTTGCATTGGGCGGGTTGCTCGTGGGCGGCGCTGTGTGGACGATATCGCAGCAGCACCCGCTGTATGCGAACCCGGGCCGTCTCCTGAGACTGCCCGCGGCTGTCGTGGACGCTTCACAACCCACCGAGCAGGCATTTCGCATCGGTGAGGTTCTGAATCAGTACACCCATGACCGTACCCTCGCATTCCGTATTGCGGACGCGATCGTCGATCAGGCGCAGAAGGAGAGGATCGACCCGGCGCTGCTGGTCGGCGTCCTCCTCACCGAAGATGCGACCCTCGACCCGCGCGCGCGGAGCTCCGTTGGTGCCCGCGGCCTGATGCAGGTGATGCCGCTGCACGGCGGCAAATGGGGTTGCGGCTCGAAGGACCTGTTCGACGTGGAGAGCAACATCTGTCACGGCGTCCAGATTCTCAGGGCTGCCCTCGACGGCTCGCCCAATACGCGCGTCGCGCTGCTGCGCTACAACGGCTGCGTGAGGGGACGCAACACGCCCAACTGCCATCTTTACGACGACAAGGTCCTGAAGCACGCGGACCGCGCCGCCGCCGAGATGCGTCTGGTCAAAACCCAGAAGACGGACTAAGGTTCTCTGGAAAAAAGAGCCGGTGCCAAGCGCACCGGCTCTTTTTTTTTGTCATGTCCAGCAAGCCATACTGGGTTCTCGCCTTTTCGCTCCTCGGGATCGCGTTCGCGGGGCCGCTCGTCCAATTATCGGCCGCAGATCCCGTCGCCATTGCGGTCTGGCGGCTGGCATTCTCGCTCCTGATCGTCGGCGGGTTCCTGGTCGCGACCGGTGAATGGCGGGACTGGCGGAGAATCACCGCGTCCGAGCTGGTACTCGCTGTCGTGGGTGGTGTTTCCCTGGCGCTCCATTTCTGGGCGTGGAATGCGTCAATCCGCCTGACGACGATCGCCGCCTCCGTAACACTGGTCAGCCTGCAGCCAGCCGTGGTGGCGACGATTTCCGCGATCGCGTTGAGGGAAGCGCCCTCGAAGCGACAGATCCTGGGCATCGCGGTCGCCATCGCGGGGGCGTTCATAATCGCCGCGCCCGACCTCCGCGGCGGTCTCGCGCCGGCGGGCAACCGGCCCCTTCTCGGTAACCTGCTCGCGATGTCGGCCGCGGTGACCGCTGCGATCTACTACACCATCGGGCGACGCGTCCGCAAGTCGCTCGGCATTTGGGCGTACGTCGGCATCGTTTACTCAGCCGCGTTCCTGACTCTCTTTGTGATTGCACTGTCTCGCGGGGTCGTCCTTGCCCCACAACCGACACGCGAGATCGCAATCTTTGCGGCACTTGCTGTAGGGCCGATGCTGATCGGCCACACCGGAATGAACTGGGCGCTCAAGTACCTGCCGGCCTACGTGGTAAACCTCACGGTGCTCGGCGAGCCGGTTGGAGCGACAATCCTCGGTGCGCTAATCCCATCGATCAGGCAGATTCCGACGGTCAGCACGCTCGTTGGAGGAGCCGTCGTCCTCGGTGGTGTCCTGATCGCCGCCTGGGGCGGATCCCGACGCACTCCAAACGGCTGACAATTAAATTTCGGCTCGATCCGCTTTGCCCGGGGCCCTTCGTTCTGCGGCTACTCTCCCATCCGTGATCCGATGCAACGCCTGAAGTCCACCGCGCTTCTGCTCTCTCTACTCGCCGTACCCGCTACGGCCACCACCCAGGCGAGAATCACGTCACCTCGCTCGCAGTTCGGACACGACATCGGCGACGACTATTTCCTCGCCAACTACACGCAGATGATCGAGTACTGGCAGAAACTCGATCGCGAGTCTGACCGGATGACGATGGTCCGGATCGGAACGACAGCGGAGGGGCGGCCGATGTGGATGGCAATCATCACTTCCCCGGAGAACCACAGACGGCTCGCGCGCTACCAGGAGATCTCGCGTCGCCTGGCCCTCGCGGAGAATCTGGCGGACGCCCAGGCCCACGCCCTCGCCGCCGAGGGCAAGGCGGTGGTGTGGATCGATGGCGGCTTGCACGCCAGCGAAGTGCTGGGCGCGCAGCAGCTGATACAAACCGTTTACGAGCTCGTGAGCCGCACCGATCCGGAGACGATCCGCTTTCTGAGGGACGATATCATCCTCTGCGTGCCGGCCAATCCCGACGGACAGGACCTCGTCTCCAATTGGTACATGCGCGAGGCGGACACCCTGAAGAGGAGCACGTCGCGATTGCCACGCCTGTACCAGAAGTACGCCGGTCACGACAACAATCGCGACTCGTACATGGCGTCCCAGCCCGAGACGCAGGCGATGGACAGCATTCTCTTCCGAGCCTGGTACCCGCAGATCATGTACAACCATCACCAGACCGGACCCATTGGCACGGTGATCTTCGCGCCTCCGTTCAGGGACCCATTCAACTACAACTTCGATCCGCTCGTGCCGATGGAGCTCGATCTCGTCGGCGCTGCCATGCAATCCAGATTTGTGGCGGAGGGGAAGCCCGGCGCCACGATGAGGAGCGGATCCAATTATTCGACGTGGTGGAATGGGGGCTTGAGAACGACTGTCTACTTCCACAACATGATAGGCTTGCTCACGGAAGCGATCGGGAATCCGACCCCAATGGAAATTCCCCTGGTCGCGGAGAAACTCCTCCCGAAGGGGGACCTCCCCATGCCGATTCAGCCACAGAAGTGGCGTTTCGCCCAGTCGATGGCGTACGAGCTCACCGCCAACCGGGCTGTGCTCGATGTGGCGTCCCGGTATCGGGAGACGCTGCTTTACAACATTTATCAGATGGGCCGGAACTCGATCCGCCGTGGTAGCACGGACACCTGGACTGTCACTCCACGAAAGGTTGCGGCACTCCAGGCTGCGCTTCCGCAGGACACCGCCCGGCCACCGGGCGGCGACGCGGGCGGAGGCGGCGGCGGGGGAGGCCGTCCGCAAACAACGTCACCCGCGGAGATGGCAGCTTACGTGGGAATCATGCGCAACCCGCAGGACAGGGATGCACGCGGCTACATCATTCCCGCCAGCCAACCCGACTTTCTCACCGCAGTCAAGTTCGTCAACGCGCTGATCAAGACCGGCATCGCCGTGCACCGCGCTACAGCGCCGTTTTCCGTTGCCGGCAAGGATTATCCCGCCGGGTCTTTCGTGGTAAGGACCGCGCAGGCTTTCCGGCCACACGTTCTCGACATGTTCGAGCCACAGGATCATCCGAACGACATTCCGTATCCCGGCGGTCCGCCGACTCCGCCCTACGACAATGCCGGCTGGACGCTCGCCTATCAGATGGGTGTTCAGTTCACGCGGGTGCTCGATCCGTTCGGCGGACCCTTCGTCCCCGTGGTCGGCTTCGCAAAACCGCCGGAACAGCGGGTCGCCGCTGCGATCGCCGGATATGCGCTCAGCCACTCCGTGAACGATGCGTTCATCGCGGTCAATCGACTCCTGGCTCGCGGAGAAGACGTCTACACTCTTACGAGCCCACTGAGCATCAACGGCAGAACCTACGATGTGGGCACATTCTACATCCCGGCGAAACCGACAACCGCTCCGGTCATAGCGCAGATCGCCGCGGAAAAGGGCCTCGATTTTGATCCGTTCGACACCGAGGTCTCTTTGGCCTCGCTCCGGCGCGTTCGCCCGGCTCGAATCGCGCTCTGGGATCAGTATGGAGGCGCAATCACCTCGGGCTGGGCGCGCTTCATCCTCGAGCAGTTCGAGTTCCCGTACGAGATAGTGTTCCCTCCCGCGCTCGATGCGGGCAATCTGATCAGCAAGTTCGACGTTCTGATTCTACCCGATGGAGCCAGCTTCGCGCGCCCCAACGCCCGGAGCGGACCTCGCATCAGCCCCGAGGATGTGCCCGCCGAGTATCGCGACCGCGTCGGGAACATGACAGTTTCCAAGACGATTCCTCAGCTGCTCGAGTTTCTGAATGCCGGCGGGACCATTCTCGCCATTGGCTCGGCCACCGACATCGGCATCCAGCTCCAGCTGCCGATTGCCAACGCGCTCACCGACAGCACTGGCAGGGCGCTGCCGCGGAATCGCTTCTATGTACCGGGCTCGATCCTCAGCATGCGCGTAGACACGACGACGGCCCTCGCTCAGGGTATGCGTCCCGTCACCGATTTCTACTACGACAACGCTCCGGCCTTCCGTCTCCTGCCCGCCGCCGAGCCGCGCGGAGTAAAGCGAATCGCGTGGATCGATGATGCGACGCCGCTGCGCAGCGGCTGGGCCTGGGGCCAAAGATACCTGAGCGGGGTAACAGAAGTCCTGCAGGCTCCGGTGGGGAAGGGAATGCTCGTTCTTTACGGCCCAGACCCTTATTTCCGGTCGCAGCCGCACGGAACTTTCAAGATACTTTTTAACGGCCTTTTGTATCGCACGTCACTTGGAGATTAGCTGATGCGCTCACGTGTTCTGCTCGCCGCTCTCGCGGTTACCGGCTGCTCGTACTTTCAATCGAGCGTGAAACCCGACGGCGCGCCTGCACCGGCCGCGAAGCCCACTGCGACCAGACTCCCCGGCAGCGGGATAGCGGTTACGACGAGCTCCGGACTGATCAAGGCGATGCACGATCGCTACGACGGGAAGTATCTCAAGACGATGGCCTTCCTTCAGAACAACACGGCGTACACCGCCAGTGGCCAGGAGCAGAAGTCGCAGTGGTACGAGCACATCGAGATTCCTGGCAAGCTTCGCATTGCATTCCTTCCCGCGGCACAGAGGAGCGGGATGGTTCAGGTTGACGACCGTGTCGCGACATTCGACAACGGAATCCGCGTCGACTTCCGTCCGTCGGTCCATCCGCTGTTGCTCCTGACCGCGGATGTGTACGTCGCTCCAGTGGCGGCGATAATGCGCGGCCTGGACACTTTGAACGTCGATAGCGAGATAGTTCGAACTGACGAGTGGGAGGGCCACCCCGTCTATGTCGTTGGTGCGAAAGCCGGCGACTCGACGTCGAATCAGATGTGGGTGGACAGGGACCATCTCCGCCTCGTTCGCTTCATTCAGCGCAACAAGACCGGTGACCGCACCATCGTAAGCGACATGCGCATCCAGAATTACAAGGAAATCCAGGGTTTCGAGGTCCCAACCGAATTCCTCTTCCTTCGAAATGGCCGGCCAGTCTGGCGCGAGCAGTACGCCGACGTGAAGGTAAACGAAGAATTCCCGACCGGGACTTTTGATCAGGCCAAGTGGTACGACATTCCCATCCCGAATTAGTCCGAAGCAATAACACTCCCCACAGACAGGCGAGCATGAAACCCGGACTGTTACTGGCGGCAGCGGCGCTGCTCGCCCCCGTCGATCTCTCCGCGCAAGGACGCGTACAGCGTCCAATGACCTTCGACGATTTTGCCGCTGTGAAGAACGTCGGCGATCCGCAGGTCTCCCCCGATGGCCGGTTGGTACTCTACTCCGTGCGTACGACCGACGTTGGTGCCAACAGGCGGACCACTGTCACCAAGCTGCAACCGTCGGCAGGGGGCGCAGCGAGACAGTTTCCCGATGCCAACGTTCGCGCGAGTGAGGCTCGCTGGTCGCCCGATGGGAAGCGCGTAGCCTACATCGCGAGTGGGCAGCTCTGGATCGCCGACGCAACCGGAGGTAACGCGCGGCAGATCTCCAGCGTGAGCGGCGGTGCCTCAGGCCCGGTCTGGGCGCCGACCGGAAATCGAATGGCGTTCGTCACCGGTGTCTATCCCGACTGCGAGAGCGACGGCTGCAACGTCGAGCGCGCGAAAGCGGCCGACACGGCGACGGTAAAAGCGCACATTGCCGACAATCTTCTCTATCGACACTGGACCGAGTGGACTGCGGCCACGAGGTCGCATCTGTTCGTCGTTTCGCCCGATGGAACCGGTCTTCGCGATGTCACGACTGTCGTGAAGTACGATGTTCCGCCCGGACCGTTCGGTGGAAGCGAGGCGTACTCCTTCTCGCCTGACGGACGAGAGCTCGCGTACACGGCGAAAGATCAGGGACGGGCGGACGCGTGGTCCACCGACCTGAACCTGTACACTGTTCCGGTCGATGGCGGCTCACCGACCGTCATCACGGCCACGAATAGAGCGGCGGATCAGAATCCGGTGTACTCGCCCGACGGCCGGACGATTCTTTACGGCGCGCAGTCGCGACCCGGCTTCGAGTCCGATCGAGTGCGGCTCATGGCGTACGATCGGGGGTCGCGTGCCTCTCGCGAGATTCTTCCCAGCTGGGATAGAAACGCGGACAGCTACGCGTTCTCGCCGCGCGGGGACGCGATCTACATCAACGCTGTGGACGCGAGCAGGAACAAACTCTATCGGATCGCCCGCACTGGCTCCGGCTGGACGAGCACGCCACAGCTGCTCACCTCCGGCGCTAACAACTTTTCGCCGTCGGTCGCCTCGGATGGCAAGACCATCGCCTGGCTGCAGGATGCAACTGAGCGCCCGGCGGAGGTTTACGTTGGCACTATTGGACCGTCCGGTCTCACGGGCGTTCGGAGACTGACGCACGAGAACGACGCGGTGCTCGCGCAGCTCAAGCTCAGTCCGATCGAAGATTTCTGGTTCAAGGGAGCGGATGGCGACAGCGTGCAGGGATTGCTCCTCAGGCCGCCGCAGTACGTCGCGGGAAAGAAGTTTCCCGTCCTGTTCCTGATTCACGGTGGTCCGCAGGGCGAATGGCTCGATCAGTGGCACGGCCGGTGGAATTTCGAGCTGTTCGCATCGCCGGGATTCGGGATCGTTGCGATCAATCCTCGTGGATCGTTCGGTTACGGCCAGAAATTCACGGATCAGATATCGAGGGACTGGGGGGGAAAGGTCTACACCGATCTCATGAATGGTCTCGACGCAGCGCTCGCGCGCAACGCCTGGCTCGATTCGACCCGCATGGGCGCCGCCGGCGGCTCATACGGTGGCTACATGACCAATTGGATCGCCGGTCACTCGAACCGGTTCAAGGCGTTGTTCACGCACGCCGGCGTCTACAATCTCGAGAACATGTACGGCGCCACGGAAGAGATCTGGTTCAGTGACTGGGAATTTGGCGGACCGTATTGGGACAAGAATGCGATGGAGAACATCTACCGCCGCTGGTCACCGCACCTCTTCGCCGCAAATTTCCACACACCGCACCTCGTCGTCGTCGGCGAGCTGGATTATCGGGTCCCCTACACCGAGGGTCTTTCTCTCTTCACGGCACTCCAGCGGCAGGGAGTTCCCAGCCGGCTGATCGACTTCCCGGACGAGGGACACTGGATCGCGAAGCCGCAAAATCAGAGGCTTTGGTGGGGGGAGGCGCTTGGCTGGTTTACCAAGTACCTCACTCCTTGACAGCTTAACTGTAGTTATCTGTACCCCGCAGCCTGCATGGTGAATAGTTCTTCGTAGAGTCCATGCTTAGAGAGCAGCTCCTCGTGCGACCCCTGCTCCTCCACCTTCCCGTGCCTGAGCACGATGATGCGATCGGCCATCCTGACGGTCGAGAACCGATGTGAGATCAGGACAGCCATCCGCCCGGCAACCAGCTCCGAAAAGCGAAGGAACACCTCGTACTCCGCTCTCGCGTCGAGCGCGGCGGTGGGCTCGTCGAGGATCAGGACCTGCGCGTCGCGTATGTAGGCGCGCGCGAGCGCGATCTTCTGCCATTCGCCACCCGAGAGATCGACACCGTCGTCGAACCTCCGCCCCAACATTTGCTGGTACCCTTTCGTGAATCTCGGCAGCAACGAGGCCGCGAGGGAGTTCTCCGCGGCGTTCGTTATCGCCGCCGAGGTCCCATTGTTTTTGTCGAGATCGGCGCGAACCGAGTCGATCTCGCCCACGCCGATATTCTCGTCGAAGCGCATGTCGTATCGAACGAAGTCCTGAAAGATGACTCCGATCGCGTGGCGAAGGCTGACGAGGTCGTACTCCCTTAGATCGATCCCATCGAGCGTGATTCTGCCCTCAGTGGGATCGTACAGCCGTGCCATCAGCTTGGTGATGGTGGTCTTTCCGGCGCCATTCTCTCCGACCAGCGCGACGCGCTCTCCGGGTCCCAATACGAGATCGACATTGCGTACCGCCCACCGCTCGCTTCCCGGGTAGCGGAACCCGACGTTCTCGAAGACGAATCCGGTTTGAATCTTTGCTGGAACCGGCCGCGCATTGGGAGGCGACTCGATCGTCGGGCGCATATCGAGGAATACGAACAGGTCGCGCAGATAGAGCGCTTGCTCGTAGACGTTACTCGCAGACATCAGGATCCCCTGGATGATGTCGCGTCCGCGGCTGAACGAAGCGGCGAGAAACGTCAGCGTTCCAATCGTGATCTCGCCGCGCACTGCGCTGATGAGAACGATCACGTACGCCGCGTAATAGCCGATGGTGCCGAGGATCGACAACACCGCGCTGACTGCGCCACGACGGATCGATAGCGATCGGTTCTCCTCGTAGAACCGCTGTGAAAGAGACCTGTACCGATCGGTAAGCCACGGCGCGAGCCCGAACATCTGCACTTCCTTAGCCGTCTTGTCGCTCGCGCCCACGTAGCGCAGGTAATCGAGTTGCCGCCGCTCGGGTGTCCAGCGAAACAGAAGCGAGTATCCCAGCGACGCGAAATGCGTCTCGCCGAGGAAACTCGGGATTACGGCGATCGCCAGGAGCAGGAGCAGCCACGGATTGTAGGCGATGAGCGCGCCCGCAAGCGTCACCAGTGTGAGCGCGCCCTGGGACATTGACAGCAGCACGGTCAGAAGCGCTATCCGTCCCACCGTCTGGCGTCGCGCGCGCTCCAGGTGGTCGTAGAATTCCGGGTCCTCGAACTGGGCCAGGTCGAGCGTAGAGGCGTGCTCCATGAGGCGCACGCTCATCACGTTCGAGAAGAGATCGCCGAGCAGGCTTTCGACCAGGGATGAGGCGCGCGCGAGAATTTCTCCCACGAGAACGATTACGACCTCGAGGGCGATGTACTTCCAGATCTGACTGAGACTGGCGTTGCCCGCCCTGGCCGCGATCACCGAGTCGAGGATCAACTTGCCGACCCAGAACGTGGACACGGGAATCACGGAGCTGACAATGCGCAACAGCACCATCGAGACCGCGTAGCCGCGGTGAGTCTCCCAGATCAGTCGGAAGAGCGCGGGAACGTGGCGAAGAGCAGCGACTCTCTCCTTCCATCCAATGGGCGGATCTCCTTCGGCCTTAGCGGTCCCACGCCGGCGGCTCATCGGCGCGCCTGTGAAAGGGTGACTCATTTCTCCACTTCGTGCCCTTCGGCCGCCCAGCGCTCGTAACCTCCGGCGAGGTTGGAAACGTCGTCGACTCCCATCGCCTGGAGGTAGCTCGCGGCGATCGACGACCGTCCGCCGCCCTGACAATGCAGCACGATCGGTATGGATGTGTCCAGCTCGCCGACTCTCTCGGGGAGGGCCGCGAGGGGAATGTGGATCGCGCCCGGAAGGTGTCCGCGGCTCCATTCGTCGGGTGCGCGCACATCCACGACCTGCACCTTTTTCTTGTCGAGGACGTCCTGAAGCTCGCCGGGACTGACCTGAACAACGTGCTCAGGCTGTCCGTGTCGGGACTTCCAGTCGAGGAGAACGTCGGAGCGAAAGAAGCCGGCAACGCGATTCAACCCGATTTTCGCAAGATCGAAGAGGATTGCCACGACAGCATCGTCACTCTCTGCCTCGGCGAGCAGATAGAAGTCGCGATCTTCCGGCACCAGAGCGCCCGTCCAATTGAGGAACGACTTTCCCAGGGGAATGTTGAGCGTTCCCGGTACGTGCTCGGCCGCAAACTTCGTCGCGGCTCTGGTGTCGATCACTGGTGTTTCCGCCTTGAGCGCGGACTCCAGCTCGGGAAGCCCCAACTGCTGCGGGGACTTGGATGGCGCCGGCAGCTCCGCGGCGCGGTTGACGCGCTTCATCGCGGCGAAGTATCGCGGCGGGACTGGCTGATCCCTCAGCACTTTCGCCACGAATTCCTTCTCGGTCATGTCAGCGAAAGCCCAGTTGAACAGCTTTTCGTAGCCCAGCGTAGACTGCGGCATCGAGCCGAGCGACTTTCCGCAGGCGGATCCGGCGCCGTGTCCCGGCCAGATCTGAAGATGATCCGGCTGTATTGAGAATTTTCGCAGCGATCGATACAGATCGGCTGCGGAACCAGCCATGCTGCCTTTGGCTCCTGCCGCGCGCTCGAGAAGATCGGGCCGGCCAACCTCTCCCACAAAGACGAAATCACCGGTCAGAGCTCCAACCGGTTCCTCTCCTCGCTGGAGATCGGAGACAAAGAAAGTAAGGTGCTCCGGAGTATGGCCCGGGGTGTGGGCGACAGTCAGCCTGATTTTGCCTATAAGAATTTCAGACCCTTCGCCAAGCGGGCTTGCCGTTTTCATCGCGGCATCGGTGTAGCCCCACTCCTTCCCGCCCTCCGCGGAGAGATGCACCGCCGCACCGGTGGCCTCCGCCAACGCGCGTGAGCCGGAAATGAAGTCGGCGTGTATGTGTGTCTCGGTCACGTGGGTGATGCGCGCGCGCTCCGCGCCGGCCGCCCGCGTGTATTGCGACACGTCGAGCGTCGGGTCGATGACGATCGCTTCTCGCGTCTTTTCGCAGACCAGCATGTAGCTCGCCTGCGCCAGATTGTCGTCGTAGAATCGCTTGAATAGCATGCGAGGAGCGGTGCCTGTATTGGGAAGCGTTGCT
>Ga0193723_1000534_pt1 | contig 14982 bp, 14 predicted proteins | sample H2m2metaG_FD_143042 | JGI IMG/M metagenome (GOLD analysis project Ga0193723, IMG submission 143042) | Soil microbial communities from a riparian zone of the East river system, Colorado, United States - H2m2 | ecosystem: Environmental > Terrestrial > Soil > Riparian zone | place: USA: East River... | reverse complement strand
CAGGCTGGCCTCCGAAAAGCGCGGCGGCGGCTCGGTAAAGTGCTGCGAGGGGGTAATCTCCCGGACCTCGACCCGGTCTCCCACGACCAAGGGCGGGATCGGGGGGAGATCGTCCATGGTCTTTCCTTCTTCCTTCTCCCGTCCCTCGGTGTAGAGCACGTGGTAGCCGTCGAACACGAGCACCGATCCAGACGCGCGGAAGAGATACTCGCCGAGATCGAAGTCCACGATAGTCATGTCGTAGACGGCCGGCGTCATCTGCGAGGCGACGAACCGCTGCCAGATCAGCTGGTAGAGACGGTACTGGTCGGACTCGAGATGGGGTTGCACGTCCTCGGGGCGGAGGCTGACATCGGTGGGCCGGATGGCTTCATGGGCACCCTGAGCCCTGGCGTTCTTCTTGGCGCTGTAGCGGTTCGGCTCCTCGGGCAGATACGGCTTGGCGTAGTTCTTCTTGATGAAGCCCCGCACCGACGCAATGGCCGTGTCGGACACCTGGGGCGAGTCGGTTCGCATGTAGGTGATGAGACCGACCGGGCCATCCCCGCCGACATCCATGCCTTCATACAGATCCTGAGCCGCGCGCATGGTGCGCCGGGACGAGAAGCCGAGCTTCTTGGCGGCTTCCTGTTGCAGCGTGCTGGTGGTAAACGGTGCGCCCGGGTTCTTCTTCCGGTTGCGCCGCTCCACTTTGGAGACGATAAAGGGCCTTGGCCGTACGGCATCGACCACCGTGCGGGCATCGGCTTCGGTATGGAGCTGCGGCTTGTGCCCACCCACCTTGGCCAGCGCGGCCTCGAAGGTCTGGCCGTCCTTGGCACAGAGCGCCTCGATGGTCCAGTACTCCTGGGGCGTGAACGCCCGGATCTCCCGTTCCCGCTCCACGATCAATCTGAGCGCGACGGTCTGGACCCTGCCGGCGGAAAGGCCGGTCTTGATGCTCTTCCATAGAATGGGGCTGGCCTTGTAGCCGACCAGCCGATCGAGAATCCGACGGGCCTGCTGGGCGTCCACCTTCCGGTCGTCGATCTGGCCCGGGTCCTTGAGCGCCTCCTGGATGGCGGCCTTGGTAATCTCGTGGAAGAGGATGCGGTGGGTAGGAACCAGTGCCTTCAGCTGGTCGGCTACATGCCAGGCGATGGCTTCGCCCTCGCGATCAGGGTCGGTGGCGAGGTAGATGACCGAGGCGCCCTTGGCCGCCTTCTTGAGCTCCGAGAGAGTCTTGGTCTTACCCTTGATGGTGACGTACTTCGGCTCGAAGCCGTTATCCACGTCCACGCCGAGCTCGCGGGTGGGTAGATCGCGCAGGTGCCCCACGGTCGCCCGCACGTCGTAGCCCGAGCCGAGATACTTCCCGATGGTCTTGGCCTTGGTGGGCGACTCGACGATCACCAGCGCAGGCCTCCGGCCACGCCCACCGGGGCCCGCGCCATTGGCGCTGGGTCCGCCGGGCTTGGCCTTAGCGCTCTTCACGCTCCGGGGCGCACCCGCGGGTTTCTTCGCGGCTTTTACCGTTCGCTTCGGTCGTGTCGCCATAAATCCAGTGTAATTGCTCCGATCATCAAATGGTCAAGGCGGGAGGTAACAAAAAACCCGCACATCCGGTAAATGCAAGCTCATCGGGCCGATCCCTACGGCACCCCTACCAACCGGCGTGCCGCCGTGCCAGTTCCACGACCCCATGGGCGACCGCCACGGCGGCGGCACTGTCGGCCTGCACTCTCTGGTGAGCCAGCAGGTAGAACGGCTCTCGTTCCTGGAGCAGCGTACGCATTCGTTGCAACGGATCCGTGCCGGTCAGGAGGGGGCGGACCTCGCCTCCCTGGCTCCGCTTGGCAGCGGTCGATGGCTGGCACTCCAGATAGACCACCAGGCTGGTCGTCTTGGCGGCCTCGAGCTCGCCGGGCTGTGCGGCCCAGCCACCACCCGGCACGATGACGCCCGGCGCTCCGCCCTGGGCGGCCTTGACCGCAGCCCGCTCCATCTCCCGGAACCGCACCTCGCCGACCATGCCGAAGATCTGCGACACCGGCATGCCCATCTCCCGCACCAGCAGGCCATCGATATCGATCACGGGAGCGCCGAGCGCCTCGGCCACGAGACGGCCGACAGTGGTCTTGCCCGAGCCGGGCAGCCCGACCAACACGATGTGCCGCGGCATCAGCCCTCGGTGGCCCGCCGCAGTGCCGCCCAGCGGGAGCCGAGCGCCGCGACATACCCGTCGTAGTTGCGGCGCATTTCGCTGAGCGAGTCGCCGCCGAACTTTTCCAGCATCGCATCGGCCAGGGCGATTGCCACCAGCGCCTCGGCGATGACACCCATCGCGGGAACTGCGGTGATGTCGGAGCGCTCGCTCACCGCCTTGGCCGGCTCGCCCGACTGCAGATCCACCGTGGCCAATGGCGACATCAGCGTCGCGATGGGCTTCATTGCTAGCTTAACAACCACCGGTTCCCCGGTGGTCATGCCGCCCTCGAGTCCGCCGGCATTGTTGGTGGGTCGATGGAACCCGCCACGGGCGTCTGTCCCGCTACCCCGCTGCCCACCCGCCCAGAGGGCACCCGCCCCGCCTTCTATCGGATCGTGGACCTCCGACCCCGGCCGCCGGGCCGCCTCGAAGCCCATCCCGATCTCGACCCCCTTCACCGCCGGGATCGACATCAGCATTCCGGCCAGCCGGCCATCCAGCTTCCGGTCCCAGCTGACGTGGCTACCCAGCCCGACGACGACCCCGCGGGCCACGACCTCGACTTCGCCTCCGAGGGTATCGCCGGCCTTCTTGGCGGCATCGATCCGCCGGATGATCGCGGCCTCCGCGGCCGGATCCAGCACTCGCACCTCGGAGCGATCGGATGCTTCGTTGAGGGGCACCGGCAGGTCGGCGGGCGCGGCCCGAATGCCACCCATCGAGAGCACGTGGCTTCCTATCTCTACCCCGAATTCGTCGAGCAGCCGCTTGGCCAATGCGCCAGCAGCGACTCTGGCCGTGGTTTCCCGCGCACTCGCCCGCTCGAGGATGTCCCGGGCATCGATTCGGTCGTACTTCAGCATGCCCGCAAGATCGGCGTGGCCGGGGCGCGGGCGGGTTACCCGGCGGCGGCGCAGCTCCCCGACCTCCTGGGAGGCCTCATAGGCCATCACATCTTCCCAGTTGGCCCAGTCGCGATTGTGAATCAGCATGGCGATCGGCGAGCCGAGCGTCTCGCCGGCCCGGAGTCCGGAGAGCCATTCGATCCGGTCGCGCTCGATCTTCATCCGCGCGCCGCGGCCGTATCCGAGCATCCGGCGGGCGAGCTCGCGATCTACCCACTCCGCCGAGACCGGGAGACCTGCGGGCAGCCCCTCGACGATGGTGACGAGGGCCTTACCGTGCGATTCGCCTGCGGTAGAGAATCGGAGCATGATCGGTCCCTTTGGAGGAGGTCCGCCACAGCCCTGATTCTAACGAACGAGCCCGGCTTGCGCCGGGCTCATTCTGTTTCAGAAAGTCTGAACCTATGTCATCACTCAGGCGTGATGCCGTCGTCGATGATCCGGGGGGTGACCAGAATGATCAGGTCACGCCGGTTTTCCTGGCTCGAGCTGAAGCTGAACAGCTTGCCGATGATCGGAAGACCGGAGAGCAGCGGAATACCGGTCCGGGTGTTCTTCACTTCCGTCACCGTGAGGCCGCCGATGACCGCGGTCTCGCCGTCGTTGACCAGGAGCTGGTTGTCAGCCTTCTGGGTCTGGAAGATGAAGCCCAGGTCGGCGGCTGCGAGCTCCTGCAGTGACGACCGTTCCGTGTGCAGCTCCATGGATATCTGGCGATTGCTGGTCACGTGCGGTGTTACGGTCAACCGGATACCGGTTTCCTTGAACTGCACGTTGGACGTGGCGGCAGCTCCGCCAGTACCCGCGTCGATCACTCGCACCGGGGTTTCCTCACCGACGAGAATGTCGGCCTTCCGGTTGTCCAGTGTGGTGATGACCGGCTCGGCCTGGATATCCGAGAGATCCATCCGCTCGAGCGCACTCAGGAACGTGGTCAGGCCGAACCCGCCCAGTGCGGTAGAGAAGACCAGGTCGAGCGCCGAGCCGACCATAGTTTGGCTCGCATTACCGACGGCAGATACCGAGTTGCCGCCCAGATCTATGATGTTCACGTCCTTGGGAAAGAGCGTTCCGGTTGCCGGGTTGGTCCGCTGCGCCAGGACATTGAAGAACTGACTGTTGTTACCCAGGTCATACTTGAGCCCGAGCTGCTCGATGTCGGTCCGGTCCACGAACACGATCTTGGCCTTGATCGACACCTGGGGCGTCCGGATGTCGAGGCCGCGCACGAAGTCGGTCAGGTTGGCGAGCCGGCTCCGGGTATCCGTGAGGATGAGCGAGTTCGAGTTGTCGTCGGCGATGACCTTGCCCCGACCCTTGGTCAGGCTGCCTTCGATGCTCTTGGTCATGTCCTTCGCCTTGCCGTAGTTGATCCGCACGACGGCGGTCTCCAGCGGCTCGAGCGAGTCCAGCACGGCGAGTGCGGAAGGCGCATCGACCCGAATGATACCGCCCGGCATTTCCTGGGCGGACAGGCCCTGGCTGGCCAGGATGGCCTGGAACGCCTGGGGCCATGGCTGATTCCGGATCTCGGCGTTGACTTCGCCCTTGACGTCCTTGCCCAGAATGATGGTCCGTCCGCTGAACGCGGCGAACCCGGCGACTACGTCGGCGATGTTGGCGCGGTCCCACACGACGGTGATCCGCGGCTCCTCCATCGGCGCGCGCGCCAGCTGCTTTTCGGTGGCGCTGAGCTTGACTTCGGGCTCGCGCCGCGGCTTGGCGGCGGGTACCGGCGCTTCGGTCGGATCGTTGGACGACCAAGCCAGGAAGCTCTGGTCGGTGCCGAACGACACCTTGATGGCGTCGGCGACGCGCTCGAGGTGGTAGTCCTTGGCACCGTCCAGCTCCATCACGATACGGACCACGTTTCGGTCGAACTGAGAGTAGCGCACGTTGAGCACGCCGCCCCGCTTGACCCCATCGTACAGACTACCGGGGTTGCCCTTGAGCCGGGCGCCGACCACATCCAGCACCAGCCGGTTGGGTCGATCAAGCATGAAGTCGCGCACTTCCACCGCACCGCGCACATTGATGATGACGTCGGCGCGTCCGGGAGATGGCTGGACGCTGACGCCCGTGACCTCGCCGCTCGCGGGACCATCGGCGCGTCCCGCGGAGGTCACTCCGAAGATCGCGAAGGTGGCGAGCATTAGGCCAGACAGTCGGGTCATTGGATTACGTCCTCCTGCTTCCGGAGCGAAAGGGTTTCTTGCCGTTCAAAGCCGAAGTCCTCGATCATGAACACCACGTCACGGTCACGAATCTGCACCAGGCGTGAGCGGCCGACCTGGTCGCCTGCCCGAAGCTTGTGCCGCTTGCCGCCCTCCTTCTCCCGGAATACCGCCACGCTGCTGGACGGCGTCCGTAGATTCTGATAGATCCCCACCAGCTGGAGATCGGCCAGCTCAGGCCCGTTCTTGGCCATGTTGAACAGGGAGTTGAACGGGTCGCGGGCGGCACCGCCGTAGGAGAAGGTCTCTCGAGACATCTCGATCTCCTTGGCCTTCCGCACCGAGTCGGCCCACACCACCGAGTCGTTCGACGCCACCACGGCTGCGGGCTGCGCTGGAGCCGGCATGGCAGCAGCCGGCTTCATGCTGTCTGCTGCAGCCGCGGCGTGGGCGGTGTCCTTGGCTGCCGCCGGCTGAGCCGCGGCAACGGTGGTCTGCGGGGCCATCGTCTCCTGGCCACAGACCGACTGGGCCTGGGTCAGAATCATCTCTTCCGATGGGGCGACGGTCTTGGGCTTCCTCTTTCTCGACTTTGTCTTTGGGTTGAAGGCCGCGGCTTTCCCCAGCTCGATGCGGACCGAGTCTACGCACGCGACCTGGCGAACCTGGGCCAGTGAATCGGCCAGATGCCGAGCCTTGCGCAGGCTATCCGTGCGGGCGCGGATCGTGGCCAGCTTGGCCGCGTCCGCCTTGGCGGCCTGCTCCTCTTTCTTATTGGAGAAAGTGGAGCACCCAGCCAGCGCGAGCGCGACTAGGAGAGCGAACCCGTAGGCATTACGTGCCACTGGCCTCTCCTTCCGAGTTGGGAGACTTCACGTAGGTGCGAATCTGGAACTTGGCCTCGAGCAGCGCTCCGGTGGTGTCACCGAGCACCTTGGCCGCCTGGCTATTGGCGACCGCGATCGTCAGATCGTATGGCACGATGATCCGCTGCAGGCTGGCGACGTCGGCCATGAACTGGCCGATCTGATCGTACCTGCCGATGACGGACATGTTGTACTTGTAGGTATCGAAGGGCGCAGGGCCCTGCTCGACCGGCTGGGGCACCACCTGCGACAGCGTCACCCCCCGGATCTTGCTCCGGGTGGAGATGTCGTCCAGCAGGTTGGGCACCTCGTTCCGCTCCGGCACCAGCCGCCGAAGCAGCGACAGGCTCCCCCGGTAGCTCTCCAGCCGTTTGCGGACATCGGCGACCGTGCCGCGGGCCAGCTCCTTCTTGGCGCTGTCGGTGGCGGCCTCGAGGCTGACGATCGTGTCCCGGATTGCGGTCACGTGCGCCTTCCGGGTCGCCAGCCCGCTTATGCCCACCATCTGGATGACCGCCCCGGTGTAGGCGATGTAGCCAACCAGCGCGGCGAGTCCCAGGGCGAGCAGCGGAGTAGCCTTTTCGTTGGATATGGCCATGGCCTCACCTCACCGACTGACTGAAGGGAGCGGTGCGAATGTAGGCCGAATCGGCCCTAGAAAACGTGGCGCGAATGGTGAAAGCGGTGACCGGCCGTTCCTTTTCGACAACTGTCTGGGCCGAGACCGGAGTCGCGTTCTCGATCCACGGCGACGCTTCCAACTGCCGGAGAAACCGGGTATAAGCCTGGATGTCAATGGTGCGCCCGTTGAGCTGAAAGGTGAGCACAGGAGCAGCAGCCGCCGCAGCCTGGGCAGCGGAGTCGGCCTTGGTCTTGGGCGCCCCGGCAGCAGGCGTCTGGGCGGCATTGGCCTGCACGGTGACCGGGCCCATGTCCACCAGCCAGGTGTAGGCCGGCAATGCCTTGGTCACCTCGTCGAGCAGGTGAGGCCATATATAGCGATCGCCATCCACGTTCCGGATGACGGTGATCTGCGCGAGCAGCGAATCCCGGATCATCTCCTGGCGGCGTTTATCGGCCAGGAAGGTCTTGAACCGGCGGTTCTCGCTGCGAGCCTGTTCCAGCCGGGGCTCGAGCGAATAGAGCTGCCGGACGGTGTTCAGATAAATGAACCCGAGCCCGGCGACCACACAGATCCAGCCGCCCACGGCGGCCATGAGGAGCGGATCCTTCACCTTGGAGCCCAGGCCGCGGAAGTTGTCCAGCATCCCCTTGAAGGGGTTGGTGCCGGCGCGCTTGCGCTTCTGACCGGGCTTGAGGTTGACGGTAATCATCTGGTGATGGATCCCTGGGTCGGGGTCAGGCTGCGGAACGGAGTGCGAGACCGATCGGGAGCATCAGCAGGGGAGCGACCTCGTCCACCTGCATCGAATCGAACACGCCTTCAGCCACCTGCAGCTTCTCGATCGGATTGGCGAGCTGAACCGGAATCTGGAGCCGGTCTCCCAGCGCCCGGCTGAGCCGCGGAATCCGCGCGCCGCCACCGGTGATGAAGATTCGCGAGATGCCGCCGGCCGAGCGGCTGGAGGTCTGGAGGAACGCGCCGGCGCGCTCGATCCCGACCGCAAGCTCCTCGGTGCGGGTGTGAAGGAACGCCTCCGGGATGTCGCCCGAGCCGCCCCCTTGCAGCATCCGCTCCGCCTCTTCGGCCGACTGACCCCGCTCCCGCTGCAAGTCTTCCCGGAACCGGCGGGTGCCGACCGGGATGTCCCGGGTAAGCACCGGAATGCCGTCGTCGAGGATGTAGATGTTGGTGTTCTCGTGGCCGATGTTGACCAGGGCCACCACGCCGTTCATTGCCTCGGGATAGTTGATCTCAAAGGCATTGTGGAGCGCGAACGCATCCACGTCGATGATGCTAGGTGTGAGGCCGACGTCAGCCAGCAGGGCGAGCTTGTGATCCACCAGCTCACGCTTGGCCGCCACCAGCAGCACCGTCATCTGGAGTCCCTCGCCGTCCGGATCGAGGATCTGGAAGTCGAGCTCGACGTTGTCCATGTCGAACGGGACGTGCTGCTCGGCCTCCCAGCGGATGACCTCGCGGGCCTCGGCTTCCTTCATGCGGTCCATGGTGATCTTCTTGACGATCACATCGCGACCGCCGACGGCCGTGACGACATTTTTGCCCTTAACCCCGGCGCTGGCCATAAGGCCCTTGATGGCCTCGGCCACGATGCCCGGATCCATGATCTCGCCCTCGACGATCGCATCGTTGCCGATCGGGGTGAGCGCCACCTTGGTCAGCACGGGACCACCGGAGGTGTGGGATATGGCGACGAGCTTGATCAGGCCGCTACCGATGTCCAGGCCGATCGTCACCGCCTTGCGACCGAAGAGTCCCATACACATCCGCTGGTTAAGGAAACGCGTGGGTATTTCGCGCTACAGAAGGCAACCGATGTGCCACACAAATTGCAGTTTGGTAAGCCTTTACGCCGAGGCTATTTAACGCGGCAGGTATCGGTCTCCTGCAGCCAGTCGGTTCCCCCGCATCTTCTCTTTCGCAAGCGGTCTCTCGGGATGCAGCAGTGGGGTCAGAAGGGTGCAACTTCTCGCAGTAAGGGCACATGCGGCGCGGCGGCCAGTCCAAGTAGCGACCGCCGCCGCCCACAGCAGCAAATCATCAGTAGAGCTGGACCCAGCCGCGCTCTGACAGGCGGGTGATCGTACCCGCCGGTTGGCGCACGAGGAATAGAGCACCGTGGCGTTGCCGCTCAGCCTGCTGTCATCGAGCTGGACGTCCGAGGCGACGATACCGCCGTAGAACTTCACGTCGTCGCTGCCGGTGCCGCGCACATTGACCGCTCCGGTTGCGATGACCGGGCCGAAGAACGAGACCCGACCCTGCACGCTGAGGTTGCCTTCCACCAGCAGAATTCCCTGGCCCGATCCCGACCCCGAGATGCTGAGATCGCCGTAATGGTAGATGATCGGGAAGTAGTTCCAGCACGGGTTGGTCCGGTCCACCGGCTCGCCCCAATTGTCCTGCAGCGCGGTGTTGCAGACTGGCGGAGTGCCCGTGGTGGCCGCCCCGATGCCGCTGATGGTGCTGGACGTGAGATTCAGGGTCCGCAGCGCCTTGAGCGCCGCGAAATCGGTCCCACCCATCAGGTTGGCGGCGTTGAGCGTGGGATCCGCCTGGGTAGCCGGAGCGCCGGTAATCTGCGACGAGCCGGTCTGGGTGAGGGTGCCGTTGTAGGCAACTCCCGCCTTGTCGGCCTCGGGCGGGCAGTCCACGGCTGGCGATACCTTCCAGCCGGGCGGCGTGGTGTCGATGCCGCTCACGGTGGAGTTACCGGTGACGGTGATGTGTCCGATAGCCGACAATCCGCCCCGCATCAGCAGGTGGGGAGTGACCAGCCGGAGCAGCGAACCGGCTGACCGAGTGGCCATGGCAGTTCCGGCGGCATTTCGGCGGCTGCCGACCGTCCGGATCAAGAACACGCTGCTGGTGAGCCGCGAGAGCGATTTGGTCACATCCACCCGGCTCCCCAGGGAGACCGTCCCCAGGTCCAGGGCCGCTCCACCGACAGGCAGGCCCATCAAGGTGGTCGGTACCGCCGAGCCAATAGCATCGCTGATGCCGGCCTCGGCCGCCTCGGCCGCCTGGCCCGCATAGAACGTGTTCTGCCCGCTCTGCTGCTCCAGCCGGCCGGAGAAGAAGGTCCCGGCTACGAGCATCCCGATGATAACCAGGGCGAAGAGGGCCACGGCGAGCGCCATACCGCGCTCATCGTTCAGTCGTTGGATTCGCATAACACTCTCCTTGAGCGGCATTCGGATTACGGCCGGAACGAGTTGCGCAGGGCCACTTGGGTAACCAGACTGTCTTGCACGTGAGTCAGGATACCCTCGATGCCGGGAGTGACCGCCCCGTCGCTGATCCCGCGAATGGTGACACGGATACTCTTGATCGCCGTACGGTCGGCCGTGATGGCCCCGGCCGCATCCAGATACTCCAGTTGGAATCCGTTGCCGTCGACCAGGGGGCCGAGCACCGGCTGGATTGCCTCGCCGGCACTGATCGAGCGCGCGCCGAGCCAGGATTTCCCATCGGCCACGTGGAGCTTCAGCTCCATGACTTCGTAGATGTGAACCGGCGTTCCCACTGGAATCGCAGGGGGTGCCACCAATGCCGCGGTGTTGGGCAGCGTCAACGTGATGTCGCCCAACGCGCCGGGGCAGGCGGTACCGGTGGCTACCCCAGTAATTGCTACTTGTAACCAGATGTCATCCGCCTCGGTGTCCGGATCGCCGTCGATGAAGACATAGAGCCCGTCGCGACCGGCCACCGGATCCCGAAAGCCGGAGAAGCTGCTCCGGGCGATCCGGATCTGAGTGGCCGTCGGCGCCTGACAGATGAAGCCGATGCCGCGCATGGCGCGGTAGGTTATGTCGTTCGCCGCGATCGTAAGGATGTCGTTCCTGTCCGCGGCGCCTCCGAAGACGGTATTCAGCTCCCGGAGATCGTTCAGGACTACGAGCGACCCCATGCGCACGTTGGACTGCAGGCTGGCTTGCTCCGCCTGGCTGCGCGAGAGCCGCTGGGTGGTGACCAGGAGCTTGAACGCCGCGCCGCTGACGATGAGCATCAGGGTCATAGCGATCATGATCTCGGCCAGGGTAAAGCCGCGTCGGTTGGCCATGGTCAGCACTCGATTCTGGTCTGGAGACTTGCGGTGCGGGTGCCCTGCACCGTGCGATAGGTGACGTTGACCTGGACACTCCGGACCTTGCCCACGGTCGGCACCACCCACGATTCCGTCACGTTGCTCGTGGTTGCTGGGCCGCCAGAGATAAAACCAGCCGCGGTGCAGCGAGGCGACGTGGAGTAGGCTGCCATACGCAGCGTCTCGATCCGGCGGGAGGCCACCTGGGCCGCGCGCGTCTCCACCTTGCCCCGGCCGATCATCCGCGTCACCATGGCCGACGAACCGACCAGGGCCACGATGCCGACTCCCAACACCACGATCGCCACCAGCACTTCGACCAGCGAGAACCCTGCGCTCGATCGCTTCATTTCCTGACCCTCCCCAGGCCATCGACCGTTACAGTCTCTGTCTTCCCACGCAAGGAAACCAAGAAAGTCGTGCCGGTCCCAAAGCCGGTACCCAAACCGCGCGGATCGAAGCGTACCGAGTCGATCGCGGCGGTCACGGTCACCCCGTAGAGGTCGCCCAGCGGCTGGACCGCACCGAGCGTATCCGCGTCGCTCCCTGCGGCGGCCACCAGCCGAGGCCGCGCCAGGACGAAGGCGTTGTTCCCCTGGATCTTGAGCAAGGTGACCCGATTGGTCTGGGTCGCTGCCGTACGCGCCTTGGAGAGCAGATTGATCAAGGTCGTACGGGCACCCCTGACATTGCTCCGGGTCATGCCGTCGCGCATCCGGGGAAGGCCGATCAGCGCCAGCGTGCCCAGAATGGTGACAACTATCATGAGCTCGATGAGCGTGAATCCATTGGTCCGTGTGGCCATAATCTCTCCAGGATGCTCGGGCGGGGAGTCTACGCATCCAAAGGCGCTGACCAATGGAGAGGCAGGGGCTGTACCACAGTGCTAAGTCGCTACAGATCAGCGCCTTCGCGATTTGAAGGAGGGCAAAAACTCTGCAGAGGCTTGCGCGTTAGCGCACCGCACTGCGCCGGTTGGCCTCAGGCGGCCGGCAGCCGCCTGAGCTTGTAGAAGAGGGTCCGCAGGCTGATTCCCAGCATATTGGCGGCCCGGCGGCGATTGCCATTGGACGCCTCGAGGGCGCGCTGGATCGCTGCGCGCTCGACGGCCTCGACCTGGGTACGAAGATCGAGCGCACCTTGGGTGGCACCACTCTGCGCATTGGGACCGTCAGACAGTGCGAAGTCCCTGCGGTCCAGCATGCCCCCTGCCGAGAGCACCGCTGCCCGCTCAACCGCGTTGCGCAGCTCCCGCACGTTCCCCGGCCAACTGTGCTGGGTCAACGCCACCAGGGCCGCGGGGGTCACGCTGACGGGATGGCCCAGCCGCTGCGCCACCTGGCGGGCGAAATGGGTGAGCAGCTCCGGGATGTCGTCGGGTCGCTCGCGGAGCGGCGGGATGTGCAACCGCACCACGTTGAGGCGGTAATAGAGATCCGATCGGAACTCGCCGCGTTCGACCGCTTCCTCCATGGGACGTCCAGTGGCGGCCAGCACCCGCACATCGATCTTGCGTGCCTCGCGCGCGCCGAGCCGCCGGATCTCGCCTTCCTCCAGCACTCGCAGCAGCTTGGCTTGGAGCGGCTGGGGGAGATCGGCGATCTCGTCGAGCAACAGGGTGCCGCCGTTGGCGATTTCGAACAGACCGGGATGATCGGAGGTGGCGCCGGTAAAGGAGCCCTTGGTATGGCCGAAGAGCTCCGACTCCAGCAGCTGCTCCGGGATCGCGGCGCAGTTGATGGCCGTGAAGCTGTTCTCGGCGCGCGGGCTCATTCGATGAATCGCGCGGGCGATGACCTCCTTGCCCGTTCCGCTCTCCCCGGTGATGAGCACCGTGGTGTTGTGACGCGCTACCCGGCCGGCCAGCTCGAGGAGGTCGCGCATGCCTCGGCTCTGGGAGACCACCAGATCCCCGACGGCGCCGATCCCCAGGGTCAACCGCAGTGCGCCGACTTCCCGACGAAGGCGCTCCCGCTCTTCGGCCTTCCGGACCGTGAGGATCACCTCATCGGGCTTGAACGGCTTCTGCAGGTAGTCGTAGGCACCCTCCCGCATGGCGGCCAGGGCGGCATCCTCGTCCCCATAGGCACTCATCATGATGATGAGGCTACTCCCACCCTGCGCTCGGTATCGCCGGAGAAAGGTGAGCCCGTCCATGCCTGGCATCTTGACGTCGCAGAGGATGAGATCGAACTCTTCCTCGTTGACCCGTGCAAGCGCCCGCTCGGGATCACCCTCGGCTTCGACCACGTGGCCGGACTCGCTGAGCAGCAGCCCGAGCGATTGCCGGAAACCCGCGTCGTCCTCAACGATCAGCAGCCGCATCGGTCTCACCCGCGGTTGGTAGGAAAACCTTGAACACAGCACCGCCTTCTCTCGCCCGATCCACCCACACGGTGCCTCCACTTTCGTGCACCGTTCGAGCGACGATCGCCAGTCCAAGCCCGGTACCCTGGCCCGGGACCTTGGTGGTAAAGAACGGGTCGAAGATCCGCTCGCGATCGTGCTCGGAAACCCCAGGGCCGTCATCAGCCACGAACAGCATCACCCCGCGGGTCCCCGGAGGGAGGTCGCGTGGCCTAGGCTCTGGTGCCCAGGTTCGGCTTGGATCGGGGAGCTGACCGTCAGCATCTTCCCGCCGTGCCGCGCTGCGACGTCCGGTTCCAAGCGCCTTGCCCAGAGTTCCTATCGCAATCCGTCCACTAGAGCTGGCCTGGCAGGCATTGACCACCAGGTTCACGATGACCTGCTCCAGTTGGTGCCGGTCGCCCCGCACCAGCGGCAGATCCGGATCCAGCGAGAGGTCCAGCGTTCGATCCCGCAGGATCCCTTGGGGATCCAGGAAATCGAGGACCGTCCGCACCGCCGCGTTCAAATCCGTGGTCCCTGGACTGCTGATTGTTGCAGTCGCTCCCATGCGCGGCCGGGCATAATCCACGAGCCCTTGCACGATCCGTTCGATCCGCTCGACGGCCTGGTGCATGTCGCCGATCACGGCCGGGTCGGCCCCGCGCCGGTGGAGCACCTCGATGTAGCTTCCGAGTGCGCCGAGGGGGTTTCGCACCTCATGCGCTACCCCCGCGGCAAGCCGACCGAGCCCGGCGAGCTTCTCTGCCCGGACCACTTGGCTCTGCACATCCAGCAAGTTTTCCGCCATGGCGCGATATCGCGCTGCCAGCAGCTCCAACTCAGCGGTTTCTTGGGGCTCGTGCGGCGGAAACTTGCCCACCGCGAGCGCATCGGCTTCGGCGGTCAGCCGCTGCAGCGGGCCGACCACCAGGCGGTGAACCGCGTAGCCTCCAAAGAGCACGAAGACCAGCGTGCTGCCCAGCCACAGCACCAGGAGCGATCCGAGCACCTCGCTGAGGTCGCTCCCGGTGATCAGAATCGTCGTCAGCCCCACCAGCACGACAGCGGCAGAGGTGACAAATCCCAGCTCGAGCAGCAACGCGGTCCGAAGCGGGATCCGCCGGCGACCGTGCGCCACTCAGTTACACGCTACCGCGCCATCGGCAGTGGCCGGAGGTAGAGGCGGCGTCGTGCCGTAGAAGATCGAGCACTGCATCGTGGTCAGCGGAAGCGCGGTCGCTTTGGCCGACCAGCCGGCGTCCGTCGCCGTGACTATGACGACTGAGACCCCGGAGCTGATGTTGTACTGCATGGCCGCCGCGGGAACGACTCCCGCGTAGTAGGTCCGATTCTCGACCCAATACGCCTCCTGGGCCCCTGCGAGATTGCGGAGGTCGGACTTCATCGAAGCCACGACCGCCTTCTCCTTCGTGTTGGCGAACTTCGGAATCGCAATCGCGGCCAGGATGCCGATGATCACGACCACGATCAGCAGCTCGATCAGGGTAAACCCCTCCCTGCTTCGCATCGACCTGCTCCGAGTCACCGTCCTCCGGGTAGTCATGATTGCATCCTCAAGCGAGTCAGCCTGGTAGGAAAAAAGGGCGGCGACCACTATGGCACCGCCCTTCTTTCTCACCATCATTCCAGGCTTAGTAGCAGGCCGGGGCGCCCTCAGCCTTGACGGCCGCCGGGTTCGGCGAGTTCGCTGCCACACCCACGTACACGCCGCAGAGGTCGCTCGAGGCCGAAGTGACCGCCGGGTTGGTC
>Ga0193723_1000533_pt1 | contig 15021 bp, 13 predicted proteins | sample H2m2metaG_FD_143042 | JGI IMG/M metagenome (GOLD analysis project Ga0193723, IMG submission 143042) | Soil microbial communities from a riparian zone of the East river system, Colorado, United States - H2m2 | ecosystem: Environmental > Terrestrial > Soil > Riparian zone | place: USA: East River... | reverse complement strand
CATTGAAATCCACGCGGGCCTCTGCCGGCAAAGCGCGGATTGGTGAAAAAAGGTGCGGTCAGGAGAGCGTGGTCTCCGTGCTCGACAAGGATTCCGGAAATGCCGAGGTAGGTGACGGAGACGACATCGCGCGGATCACCGCAGCTTCCAGGCGCACACCCGACAGCGTGCGGGGCCGAGACAATCTGGTGCCGGACAATGTTTGCGCCCCTGCAGCCCGCGACAACGATCAGCGCGCTGGCGACAGTCCCCAGCTCAAGTCCGATGACACGACGCACTGGCCTTATGCGGTCTCAACCCAAGCCGAGTTTCTTGAGTAGATCGCCGAAGCGTGGGTCATCACGGATGACGTCGTACAGCGGGGCTCGAAGTCCGAACCCGAGCGTGCAGTCGCGTTGGTCGTATCCCTTCTCCAGCCACTCGAACGCGCGGTCGCGCTCACCCAGGTGCGAGTAGATCCACGAAACCACAGTCGGGCCGACGTACGTTCGCTTCGATCGCTCGAGCAAATCGCCGAGTACCTGGCGGGCGGCGGTGGTCTCGTTCGCCATCGCGTACACCGCGCCGAGAACGCCGCGCAGAAAATTTACGCCAGGCGAGAGGCTTACTCCGCGCTCGGCATGAAGGATCGCTTCCTTGTACGCCCCTTTAGCCGCGTGTGCCATACTGATGCAGAGAAGCGAAAGGGCGGAGGTGGGGTCGCGCTCCAACGCGCGCTCCGATTCCCTGATCGCTTCATCGTAGCGACGGCCATGATATGCAATGAGCGCAGCCACGCCGTTCGTAGCCGGGAGAAAGGGATCGAGCCCCATCCCGATTCCAACGGCTTCGGCGGCTTCGGCCGGCCTGTCCAGGGTGCTGAGTAGCCACGCGCGGAACGTGTGCGCCTGGGCGTACCTCGGATTCAGCTCGTTCGCCCGATCGAACGACTCGCCCGCTCCCTGCCAGTCCCAGTCCAGCAGCCGCGCGAACCCGAGCGAGGTTTGAGCTTCCGCCAAGTCGGGGGCGAGCTCGACGGCGCGAGTCGCGGCGGACATCGCCTTGTCGACGACTGCCGCCGGAGGCTGGAAGGCGTACAGTCCCAAAATGCTGTAAACGTCCGCCAAACCATGGTAGGCGAGGCCGTACTCGGGATCCTTCGCCAACGCCGCGTCGAAATACTCGATCGCCTTTTGCATCATGCCCGAGATGTTCCAGCGGTACGAGCAATGCCGCCCACGCAAGTAGAGCTCGTACGCCTCGATGTTCTCGGTTTGCCTTCTGCCGAGCGCCTCGTCCTGCTCGGTCGTGAGCTTGACCTTGAGACGCTCGACGATCGTCCTCGCGATTTCGTCCTGGATCGCGAAGACATCTTCGACCTCCCGGTCGTACCGTTCCGACCAGAGGTGATAACCGTCGGCGGTGTTGATCAGCTGCGCGGTGATTCGGACGCGCTGGTTCATTCGACGGACGCTTCCCTCCAGAACCGTCTTCACGTTCAGCTGCTGGCCAATTTCCGCAATGCTGAGCGACTTCCCCTTCAACGCGAAGGCGGAGGTTCGTGAAGCCACGTTGAGCGCGGGAATGGTCGCGAGCGCATTCAGGATCTCCTCAGTAATCCCGTCGGAGAAGTACTCGTTCTCCGGATCTGCGCTCATATTCGCAAAGGGCATCACCCCAATGGAGCGTTGCTGGGCCTCTTTCACCTTCGCCGGCTCTCGAGACACGGGCTTGTAGGCTGCGCGGTTCGCTGAGAATGCGGCTCCGCTGTTCGACGGGTCGTACTTTGGCGCCGAGGGCAACGGGGCAGGGTCATGGGACGCGTTCGCGTTCAATGCGCGCACAAGATCCTCGGCCATCCCGTATCGGTCGGCCGGCTCGCGCCCCAGCATCTTGTTCACCACCGAATCGAGCCAAGGGGGCACATCCTTTCGAGATACTGAAGACTTTGGGGCCGTCTCGGTGAATCGCCTGACGAAACCTTCCTTTCCGGCGAATGGTGGCTTACCCACCAGCATCTCATACAGCACGCAGCCAAGACTGTAGATGTCGCTACGGCCATCGAGCTCGCGATCGCCCATCAGCTGCTCAGGGCTCATGTATGCGGGGGTTCCCGGCCCGCCCATTCCGGTTCTCGTCAGCTGCTGGATGCCGCCTACATCGATTGCTCGAGCGATGCCAAAGTCGGCTACGACGGCGTGACCGCCTGACAGCAGGATGTTCTCGGGTTTGATGTCCCGATGGATGATCCCCTGACCGTGCGCGTACGCGAGCGCGTCAGCTACCTCGCATGCGATGCGAACCGCGGCGTCGATCGAGAGCTGGCGCTCCCGCGACATGCGGATTCGAAGCGTCTCGCCGCTGACGTAGGGCATCAGGTAGTAGAGGAGGGCCTCTACATGACCCGAATCGTGGAGCGGGAGGATGTTGGGATGTTGGAGGCGCGCGAGAAGGCGGATCTCGCGGATGAATCGAAGCTCACCGGTTTCTGAACCCGGATCGGCATTCAGAACCTTGAGCGCAACCCGTCGGTCGTGCCTCGCGTCGCGGGCGAGATACACGGTCGCGAAGGCGCCCTGGCCGATCTCGCGCTCGATTTCGTAGCGGCCGGCAAGGGCGGCACGGAGTGGCGCAAGGGTATCTTGCGGGACGGAAGGAGTAGTCATTCCTTCGTCCACCCCGGTGTCAGATCAGCGAATCTGAGGATTGAGCACGAAGGTTTGGCAGATCTCAACGCTGCGCCCACGCAGGCAAAGGCTTCGCAAACATAAGCTTAGCCGCTCGGGGTTGCCATAGCCGGTGCGTGGCCGTGGCAACCCCGACCCCACCCACCTGCTAGTCGGTGATCGTCAGCCAGACTGGATTGTCGAGGTAGATGGGCTTCTCTTCGCTACGGGTGTGGATGATCCGCCAGAACCAGTTCTCCTCCCGTGGCTGGCCGCCGTGCTCCATGATGAGCTTGGCGAGATCGGCCACTTCGTCGGGGTCCATGCGAAGGCATCCGTGGGACGCCGCCGAGCCAAGGCTCTCGACGTCGCCGGTTCCGTGGATGTAGTAGTCCGGCTCCTGGAAGAAAATCTTAACGACCTTCATCGGGTTGCCCGGCTCACCCGGTCCCTTCGCTGTTTTGCCTTTTGCCCAGGCGGAGTTTGGCGGCGGGCGCCAACTCGGATTCCAAATCATCTTCCTGATCCTGAACGTGCCCAGCGGCGTCGGATAGTTGTCCTTGCCGACTGCCACCGCGTAGGTCGCGAGCGTGCTGTCACCGCGCCGCGCGATGATCATCCGTGTGCGGAGACTCGCCGTGAGCTCGAGGGGCGCGTCCGCCACAGTCGGTGCCGGAGCTCCCGTATCCCTCCCGGCGGTGACGGCCCCGCGGGGCAGATCGATCTGCGCGTGCGCGCAGCTCGAAAGTGGCGCCGCCGCCAGTGCGATTAGGAGTCCTGAAAGCTTACGAATATTGGTCATTTGACGGTCGAGGTTCATAAGGGTTGGTCCCGGAGTCTGGACATATGATTACAAATGCCGTTCCACTGGGATTTGAAAAACTGGGCCGGGGACGGGAACAAATCGGCGCTCATGTGAGAGAATCGGCTGGCAGCAACCACCCCGGGCTCTGCATTTTCTCCGCAAGCTCCGTAACCGCCCATCTCCAATCTGAACATGCCTCCCACCCGTACCGCCCTCGCGCTGATCGCAGTACTCGCTCTCGCGGACCCGCCGCCCCTCACCTCGCAGCAGCTCGACTCGACTCTTTACTCGACGCTCGAATGGCGGATGATCGGGCCATTCCGCGCTGGTCGGACAATCGGTGCGGCGGGAGTCCGCGGGCAGCCCAACGTCTTCTACGTAGGGGTCAACAACGGGGGCGTTTGGAAAACGACCGATTACGGGCGAATCTGGACGCCGATCTTCGACGCTCAACCCACGGGATCGATCGGAGATCTCGCGGTCGCACCTTCGAATCCGAACGTGATTTATGTCGGTAGCGGCGAAGGCGTTCAGCGTCCCGATCTCTCCACTGGCGACGGGGTCTACAAATCGACCGACGCGGGAAAAACCTGGAGGCACCTTGGACTTCGCGACGGGCAGCAAATCGCTGGAGTCATCGTGGACCCACGCGACGAGAACCGCGTCTTCGTAGCGGTACTCGGGCATCCCTACGGGCCGAATCCGGAACGCGGAGTGTACCGGTCGACCAACGGCGGCGAGACATTCGAGCGAGTTCTTTACAAGGACGAGAATACAGGCGCAGCCCAGGTTGGATTCGATCCGGGCAATCCGCAGATCGTCTACGCCGCCTTGTGGGCAGGGCGACAGGGCCCGTGGGAGAATTCTTCGTGGAATGGCCCGCTGAGTGGATTGTTCAAATCAGTCGACGGCGGCACGACCTGGCGTCAGCTGACGACCGGCCTTCCGACCACGGCGCAGGGATTGGGGAGAATCGGGTTCACCGTCGCGCCGAGCGATGCGCGCCGGATGTACGCGACGGTAGACGCTCCTACCTTGGGCGGTATCTACCGTTCCGACGACGCCGGCGAGACGTGGCGGCGCACGAATGCCGATGTGCGCGTGTGGGGTCGCGCGTCCGACTTCGCCGAGGTGAAGGTTGATCCCCGAAATGCGGACGTCGTGTATTCCGCGAACATATCCACCCATCGTTCGACCGACGGCGGAGTGACATTCACTTCCATCAAGGGCGCCCCGGGCGGAGACGACTACCATCGGATCTGGATCAATCCCGACAACCCCGACATCATGTTGATCGCGAGCGACCAGGGTGCAACGATCACGGTCAACGGCGGTCAGACCTGGAGCTCATGGTACAACCAGCCGACTGCCCAGTTCTACCACGTCATCACCGACAATCGGATTCCGTACTGGGTTTATGGCGGTCAGCAGGAGAGTGGATCGGTCGGAACGATGAGTCGCGGAGACTACGGCGCAATCACCTTCAGGGAATGGAATCCTGTCGGGGGCGAGGAATACGGCTACATCGCGCCGGATCCGTTGGATCCGAACATCATCTACGGCGGGAAGATCAGTCGCTTCGACCAGCGCTCGCGCGAAGTGCAGAACATCAGCCCGGAGGCAGTGAGGTCCGGCAAGTACAGGTTCCTTCGCACCGCCCCGGTGATTTTCTCTACGGTGGATCCGCACACCCTCTACTTCGGCTCCAACGTGCTGTTCAAGACGACCAGCGGCGGCCACAGCTGGGACATCATCAGTCCTGACTTGACACGCCAGAACTACGACGTGCCGCCGGGCTACGCGATGTACACGGGCGACAATCTCGAGCGCGCCAGGAACCGCGGCGTGATCTACACGGTAGCGCCGTCCTTCCGGAGCGTTAACACCATTTGGACAGGCTCGGACGACGGGTTCATTCAAGTGACCCACGATGGTGGAAAGACGTGGACCAACGTCACACCGAGCGCACTCACGCCGTGGAGCAAGGTCTCGCTGATGGAAGCGTCGCACTTCGACGATGAGTCCGCGTACGCCGCAGTCAACCGCTTCAAGCTCGACGATCTGCGCCCACACATCTATCGGACGCACGACGGCGGGCGCAGCTGGAAGGAGATCGTCAAAGGGATTCCGAATAGCGAAGTGGTCAACGCCGTTCGTGAGGATCCCGTGCGGCGCGGACTGCTGTTCGCGGGCACGGAGCGGGCCGTTTATTTCTCGCTCGACGATGGAGAGCAGTGGCAGCCCCTCCGCCTCAACATGCCCGCGACGTCGATTCGCGATCTGGTGATTCACGACGATGACATCGTCGTCGGCACGCACGGACGGTCGTTCTGGATCCTGGACGACATGACGCTACTGCGTCAGCTCGACTCGAGGGTTGCGAGCGGTGCGGCGCATCTGTTCAAGCCGAAGCTGACATACCGCTTCCGACGCAACAAAAACACGGACACGCCGCTGCCGCCGGAGGAACCGGCGGGAAAGAATCCGCCCGACGGCGCGATCATTCATTATCGCCTTGCGTTGTCGGCGCGGGCTCCGGTTGTGCTCGACATCCTCGATGCCGCCGGCCGCACGGTTCGCAGCTTTTCGAGCGCGGATTCAGTCGACCCGATCGAGCCGGGCTTCAACGCTCCAACCTACTGGCTTCGACCGCCCCAGCGCCTGGCGGGTGCCGCCGGGACGCACCGTTTCGTCTGGGATCTTCACTACCCACCGCCAAAGGTGTTGGCGCACGAGTATCCTATCTCGGCCATTTTCGGCGACACTCCGCGTTTTCCACTCGGGCCGGCGGTATTGCCGGGCGTCTACACGGTCAGGCTGACCGTGGATGGGGGGGCCTATTCACAGCCGCTCACCGTGAAGATGGATCCGCGCGCACGGATTTCTGAAGCGGGATTGAAGCTCCAGCATGACATCGGCGTGCGGATGAGCGACGCGATCAGCCGGGATTTCGCCGCGCTCGCCCAAGTGCGGGAGCGCCGCGGGCTGTTGAGGACCCAGCGCGAGGGAGCCAAGGCGGGGGAGATCGCCGATTCCCTGGCAGCGCTCGACAGCCTGCTGGTCACCATCGAGAGCGGACCGCGCGGGGGAACTGCCGAGAATCTGGTCAGGCTGAACGGGGAGTTGGCGGGGATTCTCGACACGGTCGAAGGCGCTGATGCGGAGCCGACCACGCAGGTCGTGAGGGCGGCAGCCGATCTCGAGAGGGCGCTCGCGGCGGTGCTCACGCAGTGGTCCGAGCTGCAGCGGACGCGACTGCGTCGCAATTAGCGCTACATTTCAGGCGAGCGGAGTCCCAACCGCCTTTCACGATCGTAGCCGGAGCTTTTCGGAGACCGAGATGACCACGAGCAAGGAAACCGAGTGGATGAATCACCCGAGGCTGCGCAAGCTCGTTACCGCGGTGAACGAGCTGACGCTCGCTGAGCGAATCACCCTGGTAAAAGGGCTCGTGCCCGCAATCGCCGACGAGCTGTCGGACACCGAGTACGAAAAATTCGTGGATGCGATTCGGCTGAAGGGCGAGCGGTTTCACGAAGCACAGGCGCACCCCGGCGAGGGCAGGGCGGGGCGAAAGATTCGGGGCGAGCGCGACATCGAAGGTCGCTGAGATGCGGAGCCAGCCATGAGCTTTACGTGGACTATCGGACTTCTTGTCGGCGCAGCGCTGCTGTTCGCGCTTTACGCGGGCGTTACGCGCCGCAAACCGTGAGCTAGATACCGAGCGCGAGCTGTACTGGCGCGCTCACAGTCTCGCCGCGCGTGCCGGCGCAAAAAGGGCCGACCACTCTGTCCTGTGAGGAGGCGGTGAGTCGTCCCTTGAAGCGAGCCCGTCGCAGTGCGTCACCAACGGTATTGAGCGCCGTCCGCGGATTGTTGCAGTTCTCGCTCAGGTGCGCGAGCACGATGTTATTGAGTCCGATGTGAATGCTCTGACTCGCCGTTTTCGCTGCAACGCGATTGCTTAGGTGGCCGGAGTTGCCGCTTATCCGCTTCTGCACCGAGGGCGGATAAGGACCGGCGCGAAGCATTGCTTCATCGTGGTTGGCCTCGAGCACGAGGATGTCCAGCTTATCCAGCGCTCTCGAGACGCTCTCGGTAACGTGACCGAGATCATAAATGATCCCCGCTCTCACGCCCTCATCCAGCGACGTCACGATCACTCCGATCGGCTCGTTGGCATCGTGTGAGACAGGAACGGTCTCGAGATAGAAATCTCCAACCGTGACCGTGCTCTTGCGCGGAGTAAGGATCATCCTGAGTCCAGCCCAGTCGGGGCACATCATCCTCGTGCCCGCTGTGGAGACGATCGTCCAGCCCCACTTGCGGGCGGCCGCCGCTACTCCTTTCGCATGATCGTAGTGCTCGTGCGTCACCACGACGGCGTCGATCGATTCCGGCGCAACACCGGCCACGGCGAGCCTGCGCTTCAGGACTCTCGGCGCGAACCCGGCATCAATGAGTATGCGCGAGCGACCGGTCTCGACGAGAACGGCATTGCCGCTGCTTCCACTTCCAAGAACCCAAAGGTTCATCAAGTACTCCAACGCGTCTTGTGCGCTTCTGCCAGCTGCTTCCGCGCTTTGTCCCCAAGCTCGACTTGCCGCCGCGCCATCACACGCTCGGCAACCACGAGAAATCTAGTGACGTCGTACGTCTCATAGGGTTCAGCGCTTCCCCATGCGAATGGCGGGATCACCTTCGGCGGAGTGTTCGCGCCAAACACGTTGGCGCCGGCTCCGATCACAGTGCCGGTGCTCAGCATGGTTCCGATTCCGGTCATGGCGTGATCGCCGAACACGGTCCCAAGGAATTGCTGACCCGTGTTCTTCATGCCGGACGGAGTCCAGAGCTGAACCGGGCCGTAGGTGTTTTTGAGATTGCTCGTCGTGGTCAACGCGCCCAGGTTCACCCAGCGACCCAGGTACGAATGCCCGACGAACCCGGCGTGGCCCTTGTTGCTGTGACCAAGAATGATCGAGTTGCTGAGCTCACCTCGTACTTTGCAATGATCGCCGATCGACGAGGCTGCGACCCGATCCCCCAGTATCTGCGAGTCGCGGCCGACAGCTATCGGTCCAATGAGGTGCGTGAACGGCGCAACCGCCGCTCCTTTTCTTATCAATATCGGCCCCGCTGTTGAGTCAAGCACCACCTGCGGCCCGATGTTCGCCCCTTCCTCTACGAATACTCCGGAGCTGCCGATTACTGTCGCGTCCGTGAGCTCGGTTGCCTCGAGCGCCTTCGCGCGCTGGGGAATGTCTTCAGTCAGCTGCTCGACCAGGGTGCCGATGAAATCCCATATTTCGTTGATCCATCGTCCCGTGATCCGGCGTCCGCCGAGGCTGGTCTGAATGGCTCCGAGATCTATCGAGCCGTCGGCGAACTGCGAAACCGGCAACGCCCGCGCCAGCCGCACGGCGCACGCGGCTCCCTCGCACATCAGCAGATCGAAGCGATCGAGCTCGAGATCGAGGGGAATCACACATCGGGTGTTGATGACGATCGACCCGGCGGGGATCTCGCCCTTTGGTGCCACAGCGGGGGGAGCTTTGCCTTCTTCGAACTGCGCAAGGTGCGGTGAGCTGATGAATCCCGCACTCTCCAACGATGTCGCCCGCTCCCACCGCTTGCGGATGAGTGACGTACCCGCGCGGAGCTCCGAGCCAGGACGCGTCAGCGCGAATGGCTCGAACTGCCGCGCGCGCGCGTCGTCGTAAAAGTATAGGGCGCTCATGATGTCCCCGCGCTGTTGGCAGAGAGGGATTCAACCAGTCTCTTCAAATCCGAGGCCCGCTCGGTTGTCGTTACCAGTGTCACTCCATTCTGCATCACCACAACAAGATCATTCACTCCGTACATCACGACCAGCCCTTTTTCGGCGTGAACCACGTTGTCGGCGCAGTCCAGGAGGTGTACGTCCCCGCTGGTGACATTTCCAAACTCGTCCTGGCTGCGAACGCGGGCTAGCGCGGCCCAGGTTCCGATATCATCCCAGCCGAACTCGCCCGGAACTACCATCACCTTGTCGCTCCGCTCGAGCACGCCGACGTCCACCGATACGGGCATTACTACGCTGCCGAAGAATTTGGCGGAATCCGAGCCGCGTCCATGGCGGAGAGCGGCCGCAAGCTCAGGTGTATGTTTGCCGACCTCGTGGAGAAAATCGCCGACGCGCCAGACAAAGATTCCGGAATTCCATAGGTATCCATTGTTGCGCATTTCCTCGGCGCGGGCGCGATCGGGCTTTTCGACGAAGCGCTTGACACGCGATGGCTCCTCGGTGTCCGTGTCGGAAGGCTGGATATAGCCGAAACCGGGATCGGCGCGGGTGGGGACCACTCCAACCGTTACGAGCGAGTGCGTGGCGATCGCGACTTCCTCGGCGCGAAGCAGAGCCTCCCTGAATCGTGCATCGTTGCCGATCGCCCAGTCGGCGTGCACGCAGATCATCGTTGCCTCTGCGCTTTCGCGTTTCTCGATCTGGAGCGCTGCCCACGTCAACGCGGCGGCGGTGCCAGCGGGACTCGGCTCGGCGATGATGTTCTCGCGGGGGACGTTGCCCAGCAGCTTCCGGATCGGCTTCGTCAGGCTGGAGTTGGTGAGGATCAAGGTGTGATCCGGATCGACGATCGTGGCCAGGCGCTGGACCGCATCGTGTAGCAGCGGCTTGTCGGTCACCAGTGGCAGCAGCTGTTTTGGACGCTCCGGCGTACTCACCGGCCAGAACCGGGATCCGACGCCGCCGGCGAGAACCACCGCCCAGCGGGTCACTCGCTGATTATTCCCGCTTCGTCAGGCGCTCCAGTGAGACGCGCGACGAGCGCGTAGAGTTTTTTCGGGCTGAAGGGCTTGGTTAGAAACTGCGTTGCACCAAGCTCCAGGGCATCCCGCTCGTGTTTCGCGTCACCGCCGGCAGTCAGAATGATGCAGGGAAGCGACTTGAACTTCTCCTGCTCGCGGATGCGACGCAGCACATCGAGGCCGCTCAGCTTCGGCATCATCAGGTCGAGGAGGACGAGATCGAGCTGCTCGCCGGAGTTGATGAAGTCGAGGGCCTCCTGTCCGTCGTACGCGAGACTGACTCTGAACGGTCCCTGTTCGAGCTTCATCTTGATGATGCGGCCGATGTGGGGCTCGTCGTCGGCGACGAGAATGTGGCAGAGCCGGGCCGAGTCGGTCACGGTCAGATCAGAGCGGCGATGTTGCCACGGTAGCGGCGCACGTCGAACAGCAGGCCACCGAGATCAGCGGACGGACGAAGAAGGACCAGCAGCAGCGTCTCATCCGCGAGCGCCGCCACAATCGCGTAGCCCTTTTGGTGCTCGAGGATGGCGGTGTTGAGCGGACCCTGAACCGTCGCCTTGCCCAGACTTTCCGCTTCCGAGACCAGAGCGGGAACCCGCGCTGCCAGATCCTCATTGTTCAGCCCTGGAGCCGCAAACCCTTCGATGAGAAGCCCGTCCTTTCCAAGCACGAGAACGGCATCAACTCCCGGACGTTGGCGCAGCGCGCTCGTGAAATCTCTGATGTTGGGCATTGATGGGTGAAGAAGTTGCGAAGCTAGGAAGCTGAAAGAGTGAAGTCAAGCGGAGCAATCGCTTGAACTGTCATAAGTTACGGGGTATTATCGTGAAGCAACCCCTCCGCTCTCTCATCTGTCTCATCATCTGCATGAAAGCTCGTCTAGCCGTCCTCGCGACGATGTGTGTCGTGGTCCTTCTCAACGCTTGTGGAGACCCTACCAATCTCCAGGCGACTACGATCACCACCGTCGATACTCTTTACGTGTTCGCCCTCTCCGGGACTCCGCCCACCTATCCGAGCGGCGTCTCGATCGTCGGGAGGTCGGCTGTGCGCGTCGACGGGTTTGCCGGCTTTGACGTCGCGTTCGATATCGACGCGTCGGGCAAGGCCGTCGTCTATCCCGTCAAGCTGGTTGTCACGAATCCAGGCGGATCGCGCCCGGTCGGGCTGCAGAAGGTTGCCGGATCCTTCGAAACCGTGCTCGCGGCGCCGAGTACCGGCTACGAAAACGACTCATCGCTCGTTCTGGCACCGGGCGAGACCGTGGTCATCCAGTCCGCCCACAACGGCACGAACGATGTCTGTCAGTACGCGCTGTCTCCCTATCTGTTCGCCAAGATCGGTGTCGACAGCGTCAACCTCGCCTCCAGGACCATCTACCTGCAACTGGGACTCGACCTGAACTGCGGGTTTCGGTCGTTCGCGCCCGGCATACCTACGAGCTGAGTCGTGCACGACCTGAGGATGGTGCGCGAGAACATCGACGCACTTCGCGCCGGCCTGCGCCGGCGCGGCGCTCTCGATGCTCTCTCGCCGACCATCGATCGCGCGATCGCTCTCGACAAGTCGCGGCGCGAAACGATTCAGGCCGTTGAGGAGCGCAAAGCGGCGCGCAATGCCGTCAGCCAGCAGGTAGGAGAGCGCAAGCGCGCCGGGCAGTCCGCGGACGAACTGCAGCAGCAGTCGCGCGCATTGGGAGACGAGATCGCGCGCCTCGACCGCGAGCTGGCGGAGACCGAGAGCCAGCTGTCATCGATTCTGCTGGAGATTCCGAACATCACCCTCGACGACGTACCGGCGGGCGGTGAAGAGAGCAATGCCGTCGTCAGGAGTTGGGGATCGCCGCGAGAAGGCGCGCGGGTGCGGCCCCATTGGGAGATCGGTGCCGGTCTTGGCCTGATCGACTTCGAGCGGGGCGCCAAGATCAGCGGCTCGGGCTTCATTGTGTTTCGGAAGGCCGGAGCGCGCCTCGTTCGCTCATTGATGAACATGATGCTCGACACCCACACCCGTGATCACGGCTACGAGGAGACGTGGATTCCCGTGGTCGTCAATCGGGCGAGCATGACCGGAACCGCTCAGCTGCCCAAGTTCGAGGACGACATGTACGCGTTGAAGGACGAGGACGCGTTCCTCATCCCAACAGCTGAAGTGCCGGTGACGAATCTCTATCGCGACGAGGTCATTCCGCAAAGCGAGCTACCGATGGGGTTTGTCGCCTACTCACCCTGCTTCCGGCGTGAAGCGGGAGCAGCGGGGAAGGACACTCGGGGCCTCTTGCGCGTCCACGAGTTCGACAAAGTGGAGCTGGTGAGATACGTGGCTCCGGAATCGTCCGCAGACGAGCTCGAGCTCCTGACAAATCACGCCGAGAAGATTCTGAAGCTGCTGGAGCTTCCGTATAGGGTAGTGCGGCTCGCGTCGGGCGATACCGGGTTCGCCAGCGCTCACACCTACGACCTCGAAGTTTACGCGCCGGGAGTAGGAAAGTGGCTCGAGGTTTCTTCGTGCAGCAACTTCACCGACTTCCAGGCCCGCCGCGCGAATATCCGTTACAAGCCTGCCGACGGTGGAAAGCCGCGCTTCGTCCACACCCTCAATGGATCGGGACTGGCTTTTCCGCGCATCATCGCCTCGATTCTTGAGCACCATCAGCAGGAGGATGGCAGCGTGCTCGTCCCCGCTGCGCTCAGCACCTATCTCGGCGCCGAGCGCCTCGCTTAACCAATGCGCCGGCTCGCTCCGGTAACGCTCATCACAATCGGCGTTCTCGCGCTGCTGACGTGGTACGTGATCTACACACGTGGAGTCGTGCGGGAATTGCGACGCGAGGCTTCGCGGGTCGGCCTCATGTACGCGCGTGTGTACAACGGACTGACGGATCCGAATCCGGACGCAGCCAACGCAGCGCTGCTGGATCTCTCCAGGCACATACGCGAGTCCGGTGTGCCCATGATCCTCACCAACGAGCAGGGAAATCCGACCGACACGGCGAATCTCCCCTTCACGGGTTCCGTGACCGCGAAGCAGACTCGCGACTACGTTCGCGAGCTGGATCGGCAAAACGCCCCGATAGTCGAGCCCGGCGTTGGAGCGGTCCATTATGGCAATACCCCGCTGGTTCGTGGACTCATACTGATTCCAGTCCTGCAGTCGATTCTGATCGGAATGGTGCTACTCGCGGGCGCCTACGCGTTGCGAACGCGCGGTCGCGCCGATCGAGAGCAGATATGGGCGGGCATGGCGCGCGAGTCGGCGCACCAGCTCGGTACTCCGCTGTCGAGCATCAGCGGCTGGATAGAGTTGTTGAGGGAGTCCGAACCCGAGGCGATGACCGCCGCGGCGCTCGATCACATGGAAGCCGACCTCGAGCGGCTAAAGCGCGTCGCGCACAGATTCGAGCGCATCGGCCGCCCGCCCAGACAGGAGCCCGTCGATCTGGGAAGCCTCGTCGATCGAGTCGCCACGTACTTCAGGGCGCGTGTGCCAACTCTCGCGCAACGAGTGACGGTTACGTCTTTCCATCAGGGGGATCTCGTGATCCAGGGCGATCCCGTACTCATCGAGTGGGCGCTCGAGTCATTGGCAAAGAATGCAATTGACGCCCTCGCCGGCCGCGATGGAAAGGTGGAGATCTCCGCCGAGTCACTGCCCGAGGGCCGCGTGCGTGTTCGCGTCTCCGACGACGGTCCCGGAGTCCCGCGCGAAATCCGTCACCAGATATTCGATCCAGGATTCTCGACGAAGGAAAAAGGGTGGGGGATCGGGCTCTCGCTGGCTCGTCGGATCGTGCGCGACAGCCACGGTGGCGAGCTGGTGCTCGTGCCGTCCGATCGCGGGGCGACTTTTGACATGGTGCTCGGGGGAGAGTGACGACACCAACTGCAACTGCAACTGAACAAGATGTCAGGGGCCGGAAGTGCAGCTGTCAGGAGGCAGGTAAGTACATCTACGCATCTCTACTTGAGGACGGGGTCACTGTCGCGCTTCAGAACGCTCTTCTGGAGACCGTGGAGCATCCTTCGCACTTCAATTAGCTGGTCGAGCAAAGGCGTGAATTGGGCAAGAGTAATCACACGGAAATCGCGGGCGACAGTCAGGTGATACTGGAGCTCTGAGCTCGAATTAATCGAGTATCCGAGAAACCTGGCGAATTCGCGTCCACTTCTTTGTCCCTTGCCTTCCACGATGTTGGCCGGGATCGACATTGCTGCCCGAATCATTTGGCTGCGCAATGAAGCGTAGTTTGAGCCGCGGATGCCAATCGCCACGGAATGAACATTCAGTGCTAAAGCGTGCGCCTTCCTCCACACCAGAAGCTTTTCAAAATCGGCCATGTCGCAAGGTGCTACGTAACTCTCCTGAACCTGCATCATTTGTCTGCGCCAATAATTTGAAAGCCAGTCGGCGTCCATTCGTGAGGTCGCCGAGGCAGTAACTCTGCCTCCTGGTAGCTGCACTTCTGGTCCCTGACATCTTGTTCAGTTGCAGTTTCCCTCGTTTCCACTTGGAGTCACCCCTCGAATGACGGTATCTTGTGAGACGATGCCAGAATCGACGAACGTCGCAACTGCCGAGCGCACCGAACCGTTAGCCGGCCTGAATCCAGCCCAGCGCGAAGCCGTGCTTCATTTCGAGGGCCCGATGCTGGTGCTCGCTGGAGCCGGGTCCGGCAAAACCCGCGTGCTCACCACCAGAATTGCGCGGCTCATCGAGCATCATGGAGTCGACCCGACGCGCATTCTGGCCGTCACGTTCACGAAC
>Ga0193723_1000532_pt1 | contig 15051 bp, 16 predicted proteins | sample H2m2metaG_FD_143042 | JGI IMG/M metagenome (GOLD analysis project Ga0193723, IMG submission 143042) | Soil microbial communities from a riparian zone of the East river system, Colorado, United States - H2m2 | ecosystem: Environmental > Terrestrial > Soil > Riparian zone | place: USA: East River... | reverse complement strand
TCGCGGCTCGAACGGGCGCGCAGGTCTCGACCCCGATATTGCCGGCCCCATTCTCAAGGAGGTGGTAGACCGGCTCCGCTTCCTGCGGGATGTCGGGCTCGATTACCTCACGCTCGGCCGGGCTGCCACGTCGCTCTCCGGTGGTGAGACCCAGCGGATCAGGCTGGCCACCCAGATCGGGTCCCGCCTGGTGGGAGTACTGTACATCCTGGATGAGCCCAGCATTGGGTTGCATCAGCGGGACAACGCACGGCTGCTCACTACCCTGCGTGGCCTCAGAGATCTGGGTAATACCGTCATCGTCGTCGAGCACGATGAGGACACCATTCAGGCCGCCGACCACGTGATCGATCTGGGTCCCAGAGCGGGGCGTTTCGGCGGTGAGGTCGTGGCAGAGGGGACAGTCGAGGATATCAGGAGCCATCCGGAATCGCTCACCGGACGCTATCTACGCGACGAGCTGCGGGTTCCCGTTCCGGCCGGCCGCCGTGAGGCTCCGGCCGACCATCGGATCCGGATGGTGGGCGCGCGGGCCAACAACCTCAAGGACCTCACGGTCGACATTCCACTCGGGCTCTTCGTCGCCATCACCGGCGTGTCCGGTTCGGGCAAGTCCACCCTGGTTACCGACATCCTGTATCAGTCGCTCGCGCGCCACTTCTACCGGGCCAAGGTAGTGCCCGGTGCGCATACCAGAATCGAGGGGCTCGACCGAATCGACAAGGTCATCGACATCGATCAGAGCCCCATCGGCCGCACACCGCGATCGAACCCGGCCACCTACACCGGGCTCTTCACCCCGATCCGTGAGCTCTTTACCCAGTTGCCCGACGCCAAGCTCCGGGGCTACGGCCCGGGGCGGTTCTCCTTCAATGTGAAGGGCGGACGTTGCGAGGCGTGCCAGGGCGACGGTCTGGTCAAGATCGAGATGCACTTCCTGCCGGATGTGTATGTCCCCTGCGAGGTGTGCAAGGGGCGCCGCTACAACCGGGAGACACTCGAGGTTCGCTACAAAGGCAGGAGTATCGCCGACGTCCTGGATCTGACCGTTGAAGACGCGCTCGAATTCTTCGGCAACCAGCGCCGCATCGCCGAGAAGCTGGAGCTGCTGAATGATGTGGGCCTCGGCTACATCCACCTGGGTCAGGCGGCGACCACCCTATCCGGCGGCGAGGCCCAGCGGGTGAAGCTCGCCACCGAGCTCGCCAAGCGCGACACGGGCCGGACGCTCTACATCCTGGACGAGCCAACGACCGGGCTGCACTTCGAGGATGTGCGCCTTCTGCTCGATGTCCTGCATCGCCTGGTAGACAAGGGCAACAGCGTGGTGGTAATCGAGCACAACCTCGACGTCATCAAGACCGCCGACTGGATCATCGATCTCGGACCCGAAGGGGGCGAACGGGGAGGGCAGGTCGTCGCGGCGGGAACGCCGGAGGAAGTGGCGGAAGTGGAGGAGAGCTATACGGGGCAGTTCTTACAAAAGGCGTTAACAGTAAACAGTGAACGGTAAACGGGCCGCACCACCCCCTGTTTACCGTTTACCGTTCACGCTTTGGTTGGCCCAAAAGTCGGCGCCTTTGCCGCCGGATCGACCTTCATCCAGATCCACATTCCCGAGAGCCCGTGCCCGGGCACACCGCAGAAGATGCGATAGGTGCCGCTTTCAGGCACGGGAAACCGCATCGCGTCCGACCCCTCTTGCGGTAAGCCCTCGAGTACCTTGTTCGTGAAAGCTCGAGGTATCGCCGGGTCGGTCGCCGCGTTCGGAATCGGGCCGTCGCCCGAGACCACCTCAGCACTGTGAGGGGTGCCGTCCTTGTTGACGAAGTTGATGATTACATTGGCCTTCGAAGGCAGCGTCAGGGTGGCCCCGCCGCTAGTGTAACCGTTGAAGTTGAAAGGACCAGCGATCAGCTCGAACGTCACCGTGTTGCTGCCGGCATCGTACTTGAGCCACTGCGACTCGTCGCCCGGAGCCGCCGCGGGGGTGTCCGCTGGCTTGGTGGGTGGCTTCCGTCCCGGGTCGATGTTGGGTTTGGGGAGCGGAGCAGGCGCCGGCTTGGGCGGTGTATCGGTGGGAGATGGCTTCGCAGCCGGCTTGGGCGCCGCGGCCGTCGGTGCTGCGCTCGCTTCGCTTCTGGCGACCGTGGTCGTGTCGGCCGGCTTAGTGCTGGAATCGGACATCATGCCGTCCGCGGATGTTGAGGCTGCGCTCTCGGTGGATGGCTGTCGCTCGGCGGCCTTGGAACAGCCGGCAGCAGCGATGGCGGCCAGCAGGCCGGTCAGAAACAAAGAGTGATCCGCGCGCCGTAGGGGGATAAACATATGCCTCTCACTTCTTCATTGTATAATCCACAGCCTCGCCGAGCGCGTATGCTGCCGGGGTCCCGATGAAGGGATATCGCCGGCAGTCTCCCGGGGCAACAATGAGCCTTCGGCTCTGCCACGGCAAACGCCACTTCCTACCAGCGGACTCCCCGTGATCCGATTCGTTCTCGCCACTTGTGTCGTCGCCCTGTTTGGGCCCCTGCAGGCCCAGCAGTCGGATTCCACGCTGCTCTCGGTCCAACGCATCTACGGCACGCCAGAGTTTCGCAGCCAGGTCTTCGGGCCGGCTCGCTGGCTGGGAGACGGCTCGTCGTACACGACGCTGGAGGATGCGGACAGCGCCGGCGGGCAGAATCTGGTTCGTTACGACACCGAGCGCGGCGGCCGCCAGGTGCTACTGGCGGCCCGCCAGTTCATTCCCCCGGGGGACAGCGTTCCCCTGCCGGTCGAGGACTACTCCTGGTCTCCCGACAACCGGATGCTGCTGATCTTTACCAACACCAAGCCGGTGTGGCGGCTGAACACGCGGGGAGACTACTGGGTGCTCGAGCGCGCTAGTGGGAGGCTCCGGAAGCTTGGCGGCCCCGACGCGAAGCCGTCCACGCTGATGTTCGCCAAGTTCGACCCGGATGGGAATCGTGTCGCCTATGTCCGCGAAAACAATCTGTATGTCGAGGACCTCGCGACCGGCGCCATCACGCCGCTCACCACCGACGGCTCGAGAACCGTCATCAATGGCACCTTCGACTGGGTCTACGAAGAAGAGCTGATGAATTACTACGCCGACGGGTGGCGCTGGAGCCCGGACGGACGCAGCATCGCATACTGGCAACTCACCGCCGATCAGGTGAGGGACTTCAACCTCATCAACAACACGGACTCGCTCTATTCCCGGGTCATCCCGGTCCAGTATCCCAAAGCCGGCGAAGCCAACTCGGCGGCCCGGGTGGGGGTCGTGAGCGCAGCAGGAGGGCCTACGCGCTGGCTGGATATCGAAGGCGACCCGCGCAACCACTATATCGCCCGAATGGACTGGGCAGCTAGTTCAAGCGAGGTGATCCTCCAACGGCTCAACCGGCTTCAGAATACCAACGAGGTGATGCTGGGCGACGCTCGGAGCGGTGTGGTGCGTACGATTCTGACCGAGCGCGACAGCACCTGGGTCGATGTCGTCGACGATCTCGCCTGGCTCAAGGGTGGTAAGAGCTTCCTCTGGGTGAGCGAGCGGGACGGGTGGAACCACGTGTACCTGGTGTCGCGGGATGGGAAGTCGATCCGGCTGGTCACCCGGGGAGCCTACGACGTCTCCAAGATCCTCGGCGCCGACGAGAACTCCGGCTGGCTCTACTACGTTGCCTCGCCAGAGCAACCGTCCCAGCGGTATCTCTTTCGCATCCGCCTCGATGGCAAAGGCGCTCCCCAGCGGCTCTCGCCCCAGGCCGAATCCGGCACCCATGGCTACGACCGGGCACCAAACTTCCGCTACGCGTTCGAGACCTACTCCAGCTTCGGTAAGCCGCCGATCATCCGCGTGGTGCGCCTCCCCGGTCATGAAACCATTCGCACCCTGGTCGATAACGCCGTGCTGCGGAACCGCGTTGCCGCGCTGCGCAAGGGGACGGTCGAATTCTTCACCATCGCAGCGGAGGATGGCTCCAGAATGCCGGCCTATCTGATGAAGCCCGCCGACTTCGACTCGACCCGGAAGTACCCACTCCTCTTCCACGTCTATGGCGGGCCGGGGAATTCGACCGTGAATGATGCCTGGGGCGGCTACTACCTCTGGCACCTGATGCTCACCCAGCGCGGATTCCTCGTGGCCAGCGTCGACAACCGCGGAACGCCGGCGCCACTCGGCCGCCGCTGGCGCAAGTCAATCTACGGGCAGCTCGGCGTGGTCGAGACCCGGGATCAAGCGACTGCCGCGCGCACGTTGAGCGAGCGAGCGTACGTGGACCGTGACCGGATCGGCATCTGGGGCTGGAGCTATGGCGGCTTCATGAGCCTCAACAGCCTGTTTCAGCATGCCGACCTCTTCAGAACTGGAGTGGCGGTGTCGCCGGTGACCCACTGGGCGCTCTATGACAACGTGTACACTGAGCGCTTCAATGGGCTGCCCAGCGAGAACAAGGCAGGGTACGATCGGGGGTCGCCGCTGACCTACGTGAAAGGCTTCCGGGGGAATCTGCTTCTGATCCACGGCGGCGGGGACGACAACGTGCATTTTCAGAACAGCGAGATGCTGATCAACGCGCTCGTCGCAGCAAACAAGCCGTTCACCATGATGGAATACCCGAACCGGACCCACTGTATCTGCCAGGGGCGGAACACCCAGGCGCATCTATTCGAGCTGATCACCCGCTATCTCGATCAGAACCTCAAGGCGGCCCCTGCGGCCTCCCCGCCTTCGGCTCGAGCCGCAGCCGGTGGCCGCTAGAGCGGAATCAGGTCATCCCCCTTCCGCCTCGATGCCCGCGAATGCAGGGCAGTCAATAGTGATCTGAACTCGCTTCCCGCCGGCTTCTTTACCGCTGATCTCCAACCTGCCTCCGGGACCGCTCGGCAGGATGGTCACGCTCCCCTCGCCGCTGTTCTTCCCCTTCCCACCCGTTTCGATGCGGTGCGAGCCGGAGCCAGCCTCCAGGGAAAGTGAGAGTTGATCCGGGCTTCCGTCCTTGGGCCGCCAGAGGGTCAGGTTGAGCTGCTTGAGTGATTTCCCCCGGCCGGCGTACTGCACCATCCACAATGAGGCGGACACCTCATGGATCGAGGCGTCGGGCTCGTAACGGCAGCTCCCGGTTCCGCTCCCGCGGTAGCTCTTGCCGCCGATCCGGGCGGTCACGGTGATGGCCGCGCTTTCCGCCGGGACGGCCGAGGGTTTCCGCTGCGCGGCGGCCTCCGGAGAGGATCCGCAAAGCAGAACCAGCACCACCATGACAGCAAACCGATCCATGGATGCCTCCAACAGTCGGATACGCGGCCCAACCTCATGGCGAGGTACGCCTACGGAGCCTAGATTATGATTTCCTGCCGCAGGAGAGTCCAGATGACCTACGAGGACATCATCAGCCTGCTCGGTTATGCCGGTGGTCATGAGCAGGTCGTTCGGATCACGACGGCGGACCGGACCGAAGTGGTCGGTATTCCGGTGAGTGTGGACACCCATGTCACCGCCCATGAAGTGTACCTGAGGCCGACTGGCAGCGACGACACCGAGATCGCCGTCTCCCTGGCCGCGATTGAGGCCGTGGAGTTAGTGTAGCGTTTCGCTGTGAAACAACAAGAGGGCTCCGCCCGTACAGTGAGCCGATCCGGCGTGATGCCTCTTTTTGAGGGGCCCCGGTTCGGCTTTTCGACGGCAGGCGTTATGAGGACGCGGAATGGACATTGAAGGCGTACTCGCCATCACGTTGATCTTTGGAGGAGGAACCCTTTTTCTCCTCTCCATTAGTCCAGTTGGAAGGGCCCTGGCCGACCGTTTGCGTGGCCGTACTGAGCCGGCCCAGGATCCCGAGCTCCTGGCGGAGGTCGATGCCCTCCGGCAGGAGGTGGCGGAGCTCCACGAGCGGGTTGATTTCGCCGAGCGGGTCCTGCTGAACAGCCCTGATCGCAAGGAGCTGGGGAAGGGAGAAAGCGCCAGATGATGACGATGCTTCAGGGGCCGGTTCCTCCGGTACCCCCGACGACGCAGTTCGATCCGAACCTGATCTTCATGAATCACGGCCCGCCAGGGTCGGTGCTGTTGATCATCATCGCTGCGCTCACGGCCACGGTCATCATTCTCTGGCCGATTATGCGCGCGTTCGGCCGGCGCCTGGAAGGAAGGGGCGCAGCGGACCCCGCTCTGCGGGCGGACGTGGAGCAGGTTCACGCGAGGCTTGCCGAGATGGATACGCTTCAGGCTCGGATTTCCGAGCTGGAGGAGCGAGTGGACTTCACCGAGCGCTTGTTGGCCCAGAACCGAGAGCCTGACCGACTTCAACGGTAGGGAGGGGAGCAGCAATGCCGGACCTGGGAGCCGGGGTGGTGATCGCGATCGTCGTCTTCTGTCTCGGCATGGCCAGAATTCTTCGGGGCCCGGTCGGCGAGGCGATGGCCGACCGTCTTCGCCATGGACAGCGGAGCCGAACCGATGCCACGCTCATCGCCGAGGTAGAAGAGCTGAAGACGCGATTGGCCGAGGTGGAGGAGCGATTAGATTTCGCCGAGCGACTCCTGGCCGCCGGCCGAGAGGTAGACCAGCTGCCCGGAGGAGCTCGTCAATGATCACCCGAGAGGACATCCAGTCGTTTCTCGATCGGCTCGATGGCGGCAGCCTGGCGGTGACGGAGATCGAGCCCAACCTCTGGCTCGGCCGGACCCCCGACGACGCCGAGGTGGTAGTTCACCACGCGCCGCCGGTGGTCATTCTTCGCGTACGGGTCATGGAGCTGCCGGCCAGCGAGCCCCGTCGGGGGGAGCTCTTTCGGCAGCTTCTGGAGTACAACGCCAGGGAGCTGGTCCACGGCTCCTACGGCCTGGAGGGCGACCACGTGGTGCTCACCGATACGCTGGAGCTGGAGAACCTGGACTACAGCGAGTTCGAGGCGAGCTTCGACTCGATCACGCTGGCGCTGGCTTCGCATCTTGGCGCACTCGCGCCCTACCGCGAAAGGTGAAGCGTCATGGGACTCTTTGACCGTCTCTCCACCATGCTGCGGTCGAACATCAATGATCTCATCTCCCGGGCGGAAAACCCGGAGAAGATGCTGAATCAGCTGATCCTGGATATGAAGACCCAGCTGGCCAAGGCCAAGCAGCAGGTGGCCTCTGCCATTGCCGATGAGAAGAAGCTCCAGTCCGACGTCGAGGCCATGAAGAAGCAGGCCGATGACTGGGAGCGCAGGGCCATGCTGGCGGTGCAGGAAGGTCGTGATGACCTCGCCAAGCAGGCGCTGGGCCGGTACAACGAGCAGCTTCAGGGAGCTCAGCAGCTGCAGGAGACCTGGCTTCGTCTCAAGGCGGAAACCGATCAGCTGAAGCTTTCGCTACGGCAGCTGAACGACAAGATCGAGGAAGCCAAGCGGAAGAAGAACATCCTGGTGGCGCGGTCCAAGCGGGCCGAGGCGCAGCAACGAATCCAGGAAACAATGTCCGGGTTGTCGGACAAGAGTGCATTCGAGACGTTCGAGCGCATGGCGGAGAAGATCGAGGCCACCGAGCGCAAGGCGCTGGCGGCGGCCGAGCTCAATGAGGAGGTCTCGGGCGACCGACTGGCCCTCCAATTCGAGGCGCTGGAGTACAAGGGGAGCTCCGACCAACAGCTCCTGGAGCTGAAATCCAAGATGGGGATCCTGGGTGCCGGCCGGCCGCAGAGCTCCAAGCAGATCGGCACCGGTCGCGCGGACGTCCACGACGCTGAGCTGATAGAGGAGGGAGATGAGGGGAAGAAGGCGCGCTGATGGTCCCAGTTGAGACCGACCGACGGCGAGGATTTCCGCTAGGCTGGATTCTCCTCGCCGTCATTGTTGTGGCCCTCCTGGTCCGCACGATCGACGTGTTGATCATCGTCTTCCTGGCGATCATCCTCGCGGTCTACCTCGACGCCGTCTCGGGCTTTCTCCAGCGGCGTTTCGGCATTCCCCGTACCATCGGACTCGCCGCCGCGGTCGGGTTGACCCTCGGTGGACTGGTGGGGGTCGTGTTTCTCATCGCCCCTGCGGTGGCCTCACAGGTGCAGGACCTGATCGCCAATCTGCCCCAATTCCTGACCGAGCTGGACCAGAACATCAATCGCCTGTTCCGGAGCATTCCCGTGCTTCGCCGGACCGTGACCGAGGGAGCCGGACCCGGCATACTGGCCACCTCCCTGAACGAGCTCGTCGGGGTTCTCCGCGGCGCAGTGGTGCCCTACCTCAAAGGTGGCATCGAGCTGATCATCGAGGGCATCAGCGTTTTTGTGATGGCCCTTTATCTGGCGCGGAATCCTTCGACGTATGTAGAGGGTCTGGTGGCTCTGGTCCCACCTGAGCGCCGGCGACTGGCCCGGGTGATTCTATACGACCTCAAGCTGACACTGCACGCCTGGGTGGTCGGACAGCTCATCGCCATGGTATTGCTGGCCGCGCTGACCACACTCGGGCTCTGGGTCCTGGGAGTCCCCTACTTTCTTGCGTTCGGCGTGTTCGCCGGCATCGCCGCGATCGTTCCGTTCTTCGGGACGCTCTTCTCCACACTGATACCGGCGCTCTTCGCCCTGGGAGTCGCCGGGCTCGGCAAAGCGATCGCCGTGGCGGCACTCGGCATTGGGGTGCACCTGATCGAGGCCAACTTCGTGGCTCCCGTAGTCATGGAGCGCCAGGTCAATTTGCCCCCGGTCATCACCATCGCCGGAGTGTTGCTGATCGGGAAACTGTTCGGGCTGGCCGGGCTGATCGTGGCGGTGCCCATCCTCGCCTTCGTCATGGTCCTCATCCGCCACATTCTCATGGGTGAGGTCTATGGTGATTCGGTCAGCGAGGTAACGCCGAGCGGCACCGTTCCGGCCCAGGCCGAGCCTACCGTCACCCCCCAGCCGGCTACACCTTAGCGTATGCCTGCCCCCCGATTTCTGATCGTGGCCGACGGCGACTTCGGCCCGATGACCTCGAAGACCGCCAACTCGGTTATCCGCTATCTGCCCGATCGCACCGTGGCCGTGCTGGACCGCGAACACGCGGGCAAGACCGTCCAGGACGTGCTTGGCTTCGGCGGCACCATTCCGATCGTCGGCTCGATGCGAGCCGGACTGAATCTGGGCCCGACTGCCGTTCTCATCGGCATAGCGCCGGCGGGCGGTCGGTTACCGGACGAATGGCGGACCTGGCTCGCCGAGGCGCTGGATGCGGGCTGCGATCTTTGGAACGGCTTGCACAGCTTCCTGGGGGACGATCCGCTCCTCGCGTCCAAATCCAAGGCGAGCGGCCGGAAGATCTTCGACCTGCGGAAGCCACCGGCCGATCTGCCGATTGCTTCTGGCGCCGCCAAGACGGTCGAGCCGTACGTGGTGTTGACCGTGGGCACGGACTGCAACGTCGGCAAAATGACGGCCCAACTTCAGCTCGCCAGAGAGCTCAGCGCCTCGGGGCTCCGCACCCGCTTCGTTCCCACGGGCCAAACCGGCATCATGATCGAGGGCTGGGGTATCGCGGTCGATGCCGTAGTGGCTGACTTCATTGCCGGAGCGGCGGAGCGGCTCGTACTTCAGGCGAGCGATGATGCCGATGTCGTGCTGGTGGAGGGGCAGGGGAGCATCAACCACCCTGGCTACTCGGCCGTCACCCTGGGGCTGATGCACGGCTCCTGTCCCGATGCCATGATCTTGTGCCATCAATCCACCAGGCAGTACATCGGCGATTACCGGGAAGCGGTGTGGCTTCGGATTCCGCCGCTTGCGGAGTACATCCGACTCTATGAGACGATTGGCTCCGTGGTGCATCCCACCAAGGTGATCGGGATCTCGCTCAATACGTACGACATGTCCGAGGACGCGGCCCGCCGGGCCTGCGAGGCCGCATCGAGGGAAACAGGATTACCCGCGACCGACCCGGTCCGGTTTGAAGCCGCTCCCTTGCTCGAGGCCATCCATAGGGGAAGACAGGCCTACCTCATCGCGAGAAAGGGATTGGTTACCGCCTGACTGTTGGTGCGGGAATTTTACCCTGGCTGCGATAGGTTGATCACACGGCGCTCTGCTGCTGGCCCCATGCTGACTCATGCTCTCCGGGCCCCCGCTTCCGCTCCCCCACGACATCCCCGTTCACCAACTCCTTGCCTATGCCCGCCAACCCGGCACGCTGGGAGCGTGGGTTCGCGGCTCCGTGCGGACTCTTCATTTATACGAATCCGCAAGCGGGGACTCCCACCGCCTCCTGATCGGTCCCGATCTCGGTCTCCTCCTGAGCCGTTGTGACAGGGTCGTGCTCCGGACGGGAACGCATCCAGTCGTGCTCGACGCCGAAGCCATTATCCGCTGGCGGGCGCTTCAGGTGGTCACTGCCACGCCGCACCTACCGCCTCTGGAGCGGCTGAACGAGATATTTCCTGACGCTCGTCTCGACAGCTCCGGTTTCCAAGTCGCTATCTGGAGCGGAACTCCGGAGCATGTCTTGGCCGAGTGCCTGAGCCGCGGAATTCCCGTGAGAGAAAGTCGGATCATTTACCAGTAGCTCCCAGCTCCCGTTGACGTGATGCTCCCGGGGGGCCTACGTTAGGGCCCTGACCACCACCGCCGGGGCGGTGTGGGTCAACTTGTGTCGTCTCCGGGAGTTAACGTGCATCTGCTGCTCGGCTCGCTCAATGACATCATCGACCGTCTTGCCGCTATCCTGAGGCTGGACGGCGAGGCAGTGTTGCGGGCCGTACTCCGGGTTCTGGGCATCTGGATTCTGGCCTGGCTGGCGTGGCGAGCGGTCCGGCTGACCGCGCGGCGCATCGAGATGACGGTTGACGATGGTGACGATTCGGTCACTACGCTGCGGGAGAAACGCGGCCGAACTATTTCCCAACTGCTCCGCAGCGTCGGGCGGGTGGTGATTGTCACCATCGCCATTCTGCTCACCTTCAACGTGTTCATCGACATCGCGCCGATCCTGGCGGGCGCCGGAATCCTGGGCCTGGCGGTCTCGTTCGGGTCGCAGAGCCTGGTCCGGGACGTGCTCTCCGGGTTCTTCATCCTCCTGGAGAATCAATTCGCTGTGGGAGACGTGATCGAGGCGGCCGGCAAGAGCGGCGTGGTCGAGCGCATGACCATGCGGGTGGTAGTGCTCCGCGACCTCGAGGGGACCATGCACGTGATCCCCAATGGTGAGATGAAGGTGGTCAGTAACAAGACCCGTGGATGGGCCCGGGCGGTGGTGGACATTTCCGTCCCCTACACCGAGGACGTGGATCGCATCCTCGGCGTGGTGCGGGACGAGGCGGCCCAGTTCTCGACCGACCCTGTCTGGGGCCTCCAACTGGATGGTCCGGTCGAAGTGCTGGGCGTCGAGTCATTGACGGACAACTCCGTCGTCATCCGGACCCTCCTCAAGACCCAGCCCGGCTCTCAGTGGAATGTGGCCCGCGAGTTCAGGCGTCGGCTGATCAACCGCTTCTCTCGGGAGGCGATCGAGAGTCCCTTCGAGCAACGCCGAGTGCACGTGACGGTCAAAGGGGGCTCCAGCGGCGAGGCCGTTGCGCAGGCGGCCACGGCGGGGGCCGCCGGTTAATGGCCCTCAGGCTTTACAACACCTTGAGTAGGAAGGTCGAGCCCTTCGAGCCGCTGCAAAAGGGCCGAGTGTCGCTCTACACCTGTGGCCCCACCGTCTACAACTACGCCCACATCGGTAACTTCAGGACCTTCCTCTTTGAGGACCTTCTCCGCCGCTGGCTGGAAGCGAGTGGGTACCAGGTCTTCCACATAATGAATCTGACCGACGTGGATGACCGGACCATCGCGGCGGCCATAGAGAAGGGGATTACCCTCAACGAGCACGTGGAACCCTTCGCGCAGGCGTTCTTCGAGGATCGTGACTACCTGCGCGTTCTCCCGGCGCATGGGTATCCCCGGGCGACCGAGCACATCCCCGCGATGATCCGCCTGATCGAGGGACTGCTCAAGAAGGGCGTCGCATATAAGGGCGAGGACGGCTCGGTCTATTTCTCCATCGCTCGATTTCCCTCGTACGGCCGGCTATCGCGACTGGACACCCGGGAACTCAAGACTGGCGCAGGCCAGCGGGTGAGCAGCGATGAGTACTCCAAGGAGGACGCTCGGGACTTCGCTCTGTGGAAGGCGTCAGGGCCAGGCGATGAAAAGGTTGGCGCAGCCTGGGATGCGCCGTTCGGCCGCGGCCGCCCGGGTTGGCACATCGAGTGCTCGGCCATGGCACTCGAGCTGCTCGACAAGAAATGGGGAACCGACGTACTCGACATCCACGCCGGGGGGGTGGATCTGATCTTCCCGCATCACGAGGACGAGATCGCCCAAAGCTGCGCCTACACCGGACAAGATCAGTTTGCCCGGTTCTGGTTGCACGGTGAATTCCTGGATATCGAAGGCAGCAAGATGTCTAAGCGGTACGGCAACGTGCTTACGCCGCGCGATCTCAGGGAGGATGGCGTTCCTGCCGAAGCGATTCGACTGCTGATGTTCGGAACCCACTACCGGAAAAAACTCGACTGGAGCGACGATGCTCTCGCAGCTGCCCGGGAAGGATCTCATCGCCTGGGCCAGTTTCAGAGCCGGCTGCTCGAGGCGCGGTCTGACGCCGACTCACCCCGGTTCAAGAAGGCAGCGGAGCAGCTGGAGCGCGACCTGGCCGAAGCGCTGAACGACGACCTCAATGCGCCGCGTGCGGTGGCTACGCTGTTCGCCTTTATGAATGAAGGGAACGCCGCCATGGACGCCGGGGATCGGCCCGGGCCCGTGGCTGCCTCGGCTTGGGAAAGGGCGGAGGATGTGCTTGGGGTCAGCAGCAAGGTCGAGGTTACGAAGATCACCCGTCGTCCACCGGTGCAGGCAGACGCGGTGCCGCTCTCCGAGACTCCGCCTTCGAATCCGGGAGCCGCCCGAGACTGGGCAATAGCCTGGGCCACGGAGCGGGCCCGGCACAAGTCCGCTCGGAATTATGCCGAGGCCGACCGGATTCGGGCGTTGCTGGGAACTCATGGGTTCCAGGTGCGGGATTCGAGAGACGGGTCGATCGAGGTGGTTCGTACGGCCGGATCCAGATCTAGTTGACTCTCCTCGGGTTGGCCTTATCGTTCCAGACCCATCGACCCTCGATTCTTCGGCTGACGTAGCTCAATTGGTAGAGCAGCTGATTTGTAATCAGCAGGTTAGGGGTTCGATTCCCCTCGTCAGCTCGGGTTGTATGTCCTGCGCCGGATTCCCCTTGCACAACTTGTTGCCCACCACTATTCTACCAGTCTGTCTTTTTTTGGGATTTCCGAGCGACGCCGATTCAAGTGGCTTGTAGTCAGCGTCTTATGGGCAGCGTTGCCCTCGTTCGCTTGGAGCGCCGACACTCCATGAAGTCGAAACGGACCCCGCTTCTTGCCGGCGGGGTTCTGTCTCAGATGAGGGGTGGGTGAAGGATCGGTGGGGTGACCGAGTGGCTAATGGTAGCAGACTGTAAATCTGCCGGGCTATGCCCTACGTAGGTTCGAATCCTACCCCCACCATGGACGCGGGGCAGCAGGGCAGCGGGGCGGCGGGGCAGGTCGCCGACGAGGGGTGCGTGTGTAGCCCCGCTGACACGCGGGTGTAGCTCAGTTGGTAGAGCATCAGCCTTCCAAGCTGAGGGTCGCGGGTTCGAGTCCCGTCGCCCGCTTCGAGGCAGAGCTTACGCTCTGACTCACTATCGGAGGGACCTGACGGTCCCCGCAGGTGAGGGATCGCTCGCGTAGCTCAGTTGGTAGAGCGCATCCTTGGTAAGGATGAGGTCCGCGGTTCAATCCCGCGCGCGAGCTTCTGATTAAGGACGGAGAAGGCGCCTCCTGACCTTCGACTAACAGGGATCACCATGGCGAAAGCGAAGTTTGAGCGGACCAAGCCGCATGTGAACGTGGGGACGATTGGGCACGTGGACCACGGGAAGACGACGTTGACGGCGGCGATCACGGCGATCCAGGCGAAGAAGGGGCTGGCGACGTTTACGGCGTACGACCAGATCGACAAGGCGCCGGAGGAGCGGGAGCGGGGGATCACCATCGCCACGGCGCACGTGGAGTACGAGAGTGCCAAGCGGCACTACGCCCACGTGGACTGCCCGGGGCACGCCGACTACGTGAAGAACATGATCACGGGGGCGGCCCAGATGGATGGGGCGATCCTGGTGGTGTCGGCGGCCGATGGCCCGATGCCGCAGACCCGGGAGCACATCCTGTTGGCCAAGCAGGTGAATGTGCCCTACATCGTGGTGTTCATGAACAAGGTGGACATGGTGGACGACCCGGAGCTGCTGGAGCTGGTGGAGCTGGAGGTGCGGGAGCTGCTGAGCAGCTATGACTTCCCGGGGGACGACACCCCGATCATCAAGGGGTCGGCGCTGCAGGCGCTGGAGAGCAAGGACCCGAACTCGGAGCAGGGGAAGGTGATCCAGGAGCTGCTGGATGCCTTGGACACCTATATCCCGCAGCCCAAGCGGGAGATCGACAAGCCGTTCCTGATGCCGGTGGAGGACGTGTTCTCGATTACCGGGCGGGGGACGGTGGCCACCGGACGGATCGAGCGGGGGATCGTGAAGGTGGGGGAGGAAGTGGCGCTGGTGGGCTTCGGGGCGACCAAGAAGACGGTGGTGACGGGGGTGGAGATGTTCCGCAAGCTGCTGGACCAGGGGGAGGCGGGGGACAACGTGGGGCTGCTGCTGCGGGGGATCGAGAAGAACGAGATCGAGCGGGGGATGGTGCTGGCCAAGCCGGGGTCGATTACGCCGCACGCCCACTTCGAGGCCGAGGTGTACGTGCTGACCAAGGAAGAGGGGGGGCGGCACACCCCGTTCTTCAAGGGGTACCGGCCCCAGTTCTTCTTCCGGACGACCGACGTGACGGGGAGTGTGGAGCTGCCGGCGGGGGTGGAGATGGTGATGCCGGGGGACAACGTGCAGATGACGATCGAGCTGATCACCCCGATCGCGATGGACGAGGGGCTGCGCTTCGCCATCCGCGAGGGCGGCCGCACGGTGGGCGCCGGTGTGGTCACCAAAATATTGAAATAGG